>Ga0194120_10001958_pt1 | contig 36270 bp, 33 predicted proteins | sample TA2MahCa65mmetaG_FD_148642 | JGI IMG/M metagenome (GOLD analysis project Ga0194120, IMG submission 148642) | Freshwater microbial communities from Lake Tanganyika, Tanzania - TA2015019 Mahale Deep Cast 65m | ecosystem: Environmental > Aquatic > Freshwater > Lake | place: Tanzania: Lake...
CAGCTGGCCACCGCCGCTTCCGCCCACGCCCATTCTGGACAGGTTTGATCGTCGCTTCCATTATCCCTCCTGACCTATTCTACCTGTCCAAATCTTAAGTGGGGCACAACATGTCCCGCATAAAGCCCGCTCCACCGGGTAATTTGTCGAGATTCTTCGACCATTAATAAAACGCTTATAGGTGATGCAGTTATTCTCCCTCAAGACATAGGCATTTTCCCATCCAGAGCGATACCCTCTGCCCGAATAGTAGTTTTGAATGCATTCATCCAAGTGTTTTTCGGAGTATTTGAATGACCGAGAGTGTTTTTCAAGTTGGTTCAGGAACCTAATAAGATGGGGCCTCAACGTTTTTGGCGTCTCGTCATTGATAGTAGGATCACCCCGCTCGGTTACTCCAATAACCTGTGCCAAATAGCGAATCTTTCCTTCCAGCCGATAGTAGCGGTCCTCATTGACCGCGACGTCCGTTCTTATCTCTTCAATAATCGTTTGACCATGATCAAGAAGTCGCCCCAGGCATCTCGCGACACGCTCGCTGTATACCTCAAAGGATAGATCTACTCCTCTCGTCGCTGCATGATTATCAGGGTTCAGAGTCTGGGCAGAGATGCGCAGAATGTTTGGAGGATGCTGCATCAACAAATCAATATTGCGATCCGTGAGCAACATGCCATTGGTGATGAGCTGCGTTCTCAAGCCCAGTTCTTTGCATTTAGCGATGCATTCCCAAATTCTGGGGAACAGCAGCGGCTCTCCATACTGATGGAAGGCCACAAAATCAATCCCATCTATTTTCGAGAGCCGCTCCAGAATGGAGAACACATCCCGATCCGCGAGATCCTTCAAGGGAGCCTCTCGAATCGGCAATGGACAAAAAGAACACGCCATGTTGCAGCGATTCGTGACCTCCAATTGGATGATTCGGTAACCAAAATCCTTTAAGTTGGCCACGAAGACCTCAGCTTGGACGATAGCGAAGCAGCCAACGTCCGAAGGCATAGGTGCGGAACCAGACGAACGCCGGATGCAGAGCCCTGGCGGCGCAGTCGGCGTCGAACCGGTCGGCCAGATCGTCCACCCACAGCCCGGTGGCTAGCAGGCTCGGATCGCGCAGCAGGTCGCGCAGGACCGGTGCCAGCTCGTCATAGACCACGTGGGCATCGCTGCCGGGCCGGCGCATCTTGAGCCGGCACTCATTGATTTCCGGCGCCAGCACGCCCGCCATCGCGGCACGCAGCGGATACTTGTTCACCCCGCCGCGCAGGTACATCTCGCTCGGGAATCCGTAAGAGAACTCGACCATGACGTGATCCAGGAACGGCACCCGGACCTCGACGCCGTGCGCCATGCCGCTGCGGTCCTCGATCTTGAGAACATGGGGCATGTCCAGCCGGAAGCGATCGAGCATCTCCCGTATCAGATCCATGCCTTTCTCGCCGGAGACTTCCTGATGATCGAAGGGCGGGAAGGCCACGGTGTCGTCCACGGGATCGCGAAGCAGGTCATAGCCGAAGCGATGCTCCTGCATGGTGCGCGCGCCGAGACGTGTGCGCAGGAAGGCCACGGCCGCGGCCAGCATCTGCGGCGCCGTCTGTCCGGTGAGCTCCCCGGCGCCATCCAGGAAGGCCGCGACCGCGTCCAGCCGGCCGAGCTCGAGCATCGAGGCAAGGTACATCGGCGCATAACGCGCATAGCCACCGAGGATCTCGTCGGCTCCTTCTCCGGACAGCATCACCTTGTATCCCGCCTGACCCGCCGCCTTCCGCAAGAGATACTGATAGACATGGTTGACCTTGGGCGGCGGCTCGTCGTGAAAACCGATCATCTCATCAAGGAGCGACGGGTAATCGATCGGACCGGGATCGACATAGGTATGGCTGATCCCGGAATGGCGCACGGTGGCATCGATCCAGAAGGATTCGTCCGGGGTGTCCGGCGGACAGATCGAAAAGCCATGCACCTTGTCGCGCATGACAAGGTCCCTGGCGGTCAGGCACGCCATGGAGCCCGAATCGACGCCCCCGCTCAAGGCAATGGCGATCGGGACGTCGCTTTGCAGATGGCGCCGCATGGTGTCGCCCAGGACCTCGGCCAGCTCTTCGGACGTTCGCTTCTCGTCCACGCTCACCTGCAAGGACCAGAAGCGCCGTGAGCGCACGTTGCCGTTCGACACCACATGCACCGTGCCAGGCGGCACCGCCCGGATGGGTTCGAAAAAGGTCCGGTCGGTGAAATCGAGCCAGCCACGTGTGAGGTAGCGGGTCGCCGTCAGCCGGTCCAGCTTGGCGGCCTTCCGGTCAAGCGCCAGAATGGCCTTGATTTCCGAGGACAGGATCAGCCGGCTGCCGTCTTCATAGGAATAGAGCGGTTTCAGTCCGATGCGGTCGCGACTGAAGAGGAGAGACTGGACGCGGCCATCCCAGATGACTACCGCCCACATGCCGCGCAGCCGCTCGAAACACCGCTCGCCCCAGGCCAGGTAGGCTGCCAGCAAGACCTCCGTGTCGCTCGTCGAAGAGAACTCGTATCCGCGTCCCTGGAGCTCCTTTCTCAGCTCCCGGTAGTTGTAGATCTGCCCGTTGAAGACCAAGGCCACCCGTTTGTCGCGGCTCAGCATGGGCTGGTGCCCGCCCGGGGACAGGTCAAGAATGGCCAGCCGGCGATGGCCCAGGAGTACAGGGCCGTCCACAAACAGACCTTCATCGTCGGGGCCTCGATGCGCCATGGTGCGGAGCGCGCCGAGCGCAACGGTCTCCGGAGAGGGCTTGCCGTCCAGGTTATAAACCGTGATCAGTCCGCACATGGCTGGAGCAACAGATCAGCTGACACCCGGGCAAGAATGGGAGCAAGACCGAGCTCTTCGCGGAACTGATTGAGGAAATGTCCCTTGCGGTTGATGAGCGAATCATAGTCTGACAAGCGATAGATATAGCTGCCGTCCTCGATCCCCTTGATGCGATGCACGACCTCCTTAGGAGTCTGCAGGCATAACCCCGGATAATCCCTGAAATAGAGCGATTTGCGCCCGTCGTAATCGAGCACAAAAGCATAGAGGCCGAACTGCAGCGCTTCTGCGGCAATCGTGGACGGGTCGGTCACGAGATATCGAGCTCTCAGAAACAGCTTATAAATGCTCTCGTCGGTCTCCACTACGTTGGGGTACTGGCGGGCTATCTGGCGAAAATGCTCGGTCAGGTAGGAGTTTCTGAAAAACAGCTTGAACTGCACGAAGATTTGCCGGTCCGGGAACGAGGATGCGAGCGATGCCAGCAGGTCCATCAGCGGCTCGCCTTCCTCCTTCGGCTTGGGTTGGAAAATAATGTTGTTCGGTCGCGGAGCCGCCAGGCGCGCCTCAAGATCTCGCGTCAAGCCGAGGCTTCCGGAGGCGATCACCTTCATCCATGGCGCCCACCGATCTCCGTAATGACGCAGAATGCCCAGGCCTTGCACCAAATAGGCATCGCAGTCGATGTAGCGCCAGATTGAAAGGAGCGCACAGGAGATTGGGAAGGCATGGGCCACGCCGATCGACTTTCCACCGAATCGCCGGAGCTCCTGACTGCGAATAATATGCTCGACACCGTAGTCATCGCGGACCCAGAAATTCACAAAACGATACCGCGTGAACAGTTGGCGCATCTTGATCCGCCGCAGCGGCAACAGGCAGGCTTGGAAGGCCAGCGCGGGGGACAGGCCGAGCGCCACCCTTCGAATCCTCCGCCACCGCATCCATGCCTCCCCGCATTCCGTCCAGGCTCGTGCCACTGACCATTGACCTTCACCCGGAACGGCAGACGCAAAGCCTGAGGCCCCTCTTATCTCTGCCTTCCGTTGAACAGCGGTTCTGAATACGACCAGAACTTCGTGCCTTTCCGCAGCGATTTCCTTCCAGACGGATACGTCACGTGGATGACCACTATAATCGCTCCCGAGGAAAATATGGCGCGGGCTTGTCGGAGATAAACGAACAGAACGCAGAGCCTGAAGGACAGAAGCAGCCATTGCGGCGACGGTGAGCAGATTGTTTGACCACCGTCTGGGCCGCTCATAACGGACGCATGGCAGAGCGGGTTCCTCCCCGTAGATCGCACGATAGGATCCGCTCAAGAATGGATCGAGACCAATAATCACAGCCTCGTCGCGACGATAGTGCAGAGAGAACCAACGGATGAACCAAATGGCATCGATGTAATGACTGAACACGGTGCAGGCCGCCTGACGCAGCGGCATGGCGTCGTCCTGCAAGGACGCATCCAGATGGTCATGCCCGAGATATTGGTCCAGCCAGGGTTCGGCCAGGCGAAACGGGTCTTCATGATGCCGCGGAAGGCGAACTTCCTTGTATTTCTCGAGTCGAGGATCGAAGTCGAGAACATCGCGCACGGCAAAGTGTTTCGCCAGCCATCCCACCACGCTGCTAAACAATCTAAAGGATGGCCCAAAAACGGGTGCAATCTGAATACAGCAGACTCGCCGCCCAGTCACGGCGAGCCACACCACGCGCCAAATGGTCAATTCGTTCAGAAGAACGAGATGAATGGGACGCTTAGTGGACAATGGACTGCGCTCGTTACGCGGAGGCGAGTGGACCCAGCAGGTCATTCAACTGCCGATGGGCGGCCTCATCGGTCGATGCGATCTCGCGTGTGGGCACTTCGTTCGTCGAATTGTAAAAGGCATACAAGGCGTGACCGAAGGCAGCCCAATAGGCGTCGATCGCCAGGTCAAAGATTTCAACCAGGGAGAGGCGTGCCGCACGGTCAAGAACGGTCATCATCAGCCCAACGGTACGGCGAATATACGGCTCGTTGTAATTCAAGCCTGAAAGCTGATCGATACACTGTGGAAACGGGGGCATTGTCCGGCTGACTCGTCCCGGTCGCAGCTGGTAGTACAGGGAAATTCCGATGCCGCCCAAGACCATGTCTAAATTATGGTCATAGGCGGTGCAAGCATGATCAACGATCGGGACAAAGCCTGCCCCCTGAAAAAATCCGTCGATCAGCCGTGGGTCGTACAGCCTGAGGACGGGGACGAAAAGATGATCATAGAGAGAAGTGTAGAACCTCGCCAAAATGCTTTGATGCGTATTGTCCTGATGGAGCCTGAAAGCCGGATAGCGTCGCGCAAAGTGCGCGGCGAAAGCATCACCTGCCTTGCGGGAAACTAGCCGGCGAAGAAAATCAACGACGAGCATATTCAGCGTACCACTGCGATAATTTCTGAAATAGACGTACCCCTCCCGGTTAACCACCGGCAGTATGTTGACCATCGCCTGGCGGGGATCATGCAGGTGTTGCAGAATGCCGACCAGGTACACGAGGTCGAGTCCGTCCGACGCGTCGAGTCGGATCGGCAGACAGACGTCGGCCAGACGGCTACGGATGTTGGCAAATTGCGGGTCGTCGTGCGCCAGCCGGCCAAGTGCATCGACTGGAACGGGAGAAACATCAAAATGGTACACGGCTTTTGCACCGAGCCGGCTGAACGCCACAGCCTGACGTCCCGTGCCCATGTCCATCACGGTCCGATCCTTGAGAAACTCCTGAGTCAATCCCATTTCACCCAGGTTCTTCACGATCAGCTTTTCGGCATTGGCAATTTCGTTCGCCTTGAACTGATACCGGTCCTGATAGAGATGCTCATAGACGGCTTGCATCCGGGCATCATGGCCTTCAGGCTTTTGGGTCACGCTGCTCTCGCGACCTTGTTGGCCGACACCGGACACCATCGCTACTTGATGGCCAGGAATCCTTCAAAGCAGACCCATTTCATCACAGTCATGATGTCCACGAAGCCGGCGCGCTTCAGCAGGTCAATGTTCCCCTGCGTCGAGAACGGCTCGAGCACGCCTTTCAGGGAGCGTGACTTCGAGACGATTTCATCGGCGTTGTACCCCTGGTCGAGCTTGAAGTCCGTGTAGATGGCGGTCATCATGTCCTGGAACCGCGCGTCGGCCCCCCGCACCTTTTCGAAGATCAGGAACGCGCCCCCCCAATTCAGCGACTGGTAGACCTTGTCCATGAGCTTTTGCCGCCGCTTGGGCGGGACGAACTGCACCGTGTAGTAGGCGATGATCAGATCGGCCGGCTCGTATTCGTGCAGGCTGACGTCGTCCACGACGAGCTTGACGTTGGCATGTTTGCTGGCGCTCTGCCGCGCCTGCTCGATCATCTTCGGTTCCAGATCGATCCCGATGAAGCGGGCCTTCTTGTGGCTGTGGCGGGTCGCCAGCTTGCCGATCAGAGCCCCGGTGGACACGCCCAGCTCGTAGCAGACGGACTGGTCCTGAATGAAGAAGTCGGAGACTTTGCAGACGAGGTCATGGCCCTCCTCGTAGAGCGGAACCGAGCGCCGGACATGCTCGGCAAACGATTTGGCGACGTCGCCGCCGAACGTCCAGGAGGCGTTCTTGGCCTCGATCGACTCCCCCACTTTTCTGAGCGGCTCAACTTTCTGCTTCATGTCCAGGTCTCCTTCTCAGCTCGCGATCCCGTGATCGGCGGCCTCGCGCGTCACTAGCCTGGCTTCCACCAGTGCGCGGCGCACCGCTTCTTCGACGGAGGAATAGCCGTAGAGCAGCGGGTACGGGAAGCGCCCGCTGCGGATCTCCTCGGCCATCCGATCGAGTTTCCCGTCGCATTGCTTCTCCAGCTCAAGGAAGCGGCCGGCCCGCTCGACCGCCTTGGCATGGTGGTCCCGGAGATAGGTCTTGAGCTCCCGAGGCGTATCCCGCATGCCGGAGGTGATCGCCGCCTCGGCCCGGTCCAGCGCCGGCGCGCCGGTCTTCCTTGCGATGAGGTAGCGGTCTCCCGTCCGTCCCTCGACCTGCGTGTCCGTGTAATCCACGACCTCGAAGCCGTAACGGATCAAGGCCAGCTTGTGGGTGCGCCCGCAGAAGAACCGGTAATGGTTGCGGTTGTAATACTCCCAGATGACGCCCCACGGCCGGTTGTGGCGCATGCGGATGAAGACATGGCCCCCGGGCTTGATGCACCGGTTGAGCTCGCTCATGGCCGCATGGAAGTCATGGACGTGCTCGAGCGCGCCGAGCGAGATGACCAGATCGAAGGAGTCATCCTTGCAAGGCAGCTCCTCGGCAAAGCCGTAGCCCACCGGCAGCTTCAGCACCTGCTTGCCGAATTCCACCGAGGCCTCTTCCGGATCGATGCCTTCCACGTCCCATCCCGCGTCACGGAAGGGAATCATCGTGGCGCCATAGGCACAGCCGAGATCCAACATATGCCCCGACGCGATGCCTTTCTGCGAGAGATAGTCGCAGCACCGCTTCCCTCGTTCCGCCTGCCGATCCACCAGCTCCTGTGGAGGATTGCCGCCGCCCAGATAGGCGACGTTGTCCTTGTAGAAGTCCCTGTAGTAGTCCGCATAGAACTGCTTCTCGAACCTGGGATTCATCATGACGTGCCCGCAATGCCGGCACTGCCTGATGTTGATCGGGCCGTACTGCCCGGTCTTGCCGATCTTGCCCTTGTTGAGGAGCGGCTCGAAGTCGTCGCGGTCGCAGATCTCACAGCGAAGATGGACCTGCTTGTAGGAGCGACCGGTCATCCCGATCTGCTTGAGATAATCCGAGTCGATGTCCGTGGACTCCATCTAGGCGTACACCCTGTCCCGCAGGGCTTCCTTCATCTGTTCGTAGGAGTGGTAGATGACCGCCTTCCCCTTCACCAGCTCGACCAGGCAATCGAACCCTTCGAACGTCGTCAGCCGGTGCGTCACGGCGATCACGGTGATGCCCCGGCCCAGGCCTGCGATGACCTGCATGACGCTGCGCTCAGTCGCGGTATCGAGCGCGTTGGTCGCTTCGTCGAGCACCAGGACAGAGGCCTGCTTGTACAAGGCCCGCGCGATCCCGATGCGCTGGCGCTGTCCGCCGGACAGCACGATGCCTCGCTCGCCGACGCGCGCCTTGTATCCATCAGGATGGCTTTCGATATGGTCGGCGATTTGGGCTAGTGCCGCGGCCCGCCTGACGCGCTCCCAGTCGATCGAACCCGGCGAGATGCCGAAAGCGATGTTCTCTCCGATCGAACAATCGGCCAGGTAGATGTTCTGCGGGACGTGCGCGATGGTCCGCTTCCAGGCACGCATACGCTCCCCTGCCAATGGCTGACCGTCCACAAGCACACGGCCGTTGGTGGGATCCAGCAATCCCATTACGAGATCAAGCAGGGTGCTCTTGCCGGCTCCGGTGCCGCCGATGAATCCGATCCGCCTGCCCTTGACGATGGTTAAATCCAGCCCATCGATGATCCAGGGCCCGCCGTCGGCATATCTGAATTGGAGTCCGTCCAGCCGGATGTCCCGCTCCCAAGAAAGCGGCGCAGGGGCCGGCCTGAGCGCATCCAGAGGCAGCGGCTGTTCGAGCATGGCCAGTAAGTCGTTCGCCGATGTCTGACTTCCACTGATCACGGCCCAGGATGCATAGCTCTGCTGCAGGATCGGCAGGAGCCGCTGCGCGCCGATCGCCAGGGCGCCGAGCACCGGCAAGGCCGTCCGCAATCCTTCTTCCTGTCCGCTCAGCCGGTAGGCGAGGGCCGCAAGCAAGACCATGCCAAAGGCTTCCATCATGAATCTCGGAGCGGCGCCGATGAAATTGTTGCTCCCCTGCGCCTCCCGAAGCGGACGGTCCGCCTGCCGGTAGGCTTCGCAGAAGACGGCCTGGGACCCGTCCAGCAGAATATCGCGGACCCCGCCCAGCCCTTCCTGGATGGCCTTGATCGCGCGGGCATGCTCCTCCACGATGCGTCGGCTGTTTTCCTGCAGCCGGTTTCGAAAGATCATCATAACGGCGGCATAAATCAGGCCGAACCCCGCCACCGCCGCGATGGCCACCCAGGGATTGACGATCAATAAAGCCAGGATGATTCCCGTCAGCAAGACGCCGGAGCTGGCGAGCGTGAGGAACGACAGGAGCACGAGCGTCGTGCTCCCCACCCGCTTGGTGATTGTCGTGATGACGTCGCTGCTGTGCATGGTGGTATGGAGTTGATACGGCTGATACATCGTCCGGCGATAGATTTCGATGCCGAAATCCTCTCCCGCCGCAAACGCCAGCTTGGTGCTCGTCCAGAGCAGGAGCAGCCGCACGCCGGCGGCCGCCAGCGCCGCAAGCGCAAAGACGAGGGTGATGGCCAATGTCAGCTGCGTCCTCGATGTGATTCCCAGCGCGTGAGCCATGGCGGCAACACCTTCGTGCCGCAGGACCTGCTCCGGCGCGGACAGCGCCGCGATAAAGGGCACGACCGCGCCGAGGCTGATCATTTCCGCGCAGGCCCCGACCAGCATCAATCCCAAGAACAGGACGACCTGGCGCCGCCGCCGGACGCTCAGTTGGTACCACATCCGGCCAGGAAGACTAGCCAGGCTGGTTCCAACGGTCTGATCTCTATCTGTTCTCATCGCCAAGGATCCCGATGCACGAGACGTGGATAAGGTGATGGCACCTATTTCGGCCAAAGCCTGCGCTTGATCTCGCTGACGCGAAGTGTTCGCTTGAGGCGGGCCATCGGGTTGTAGGGGTTTTCATCGCGCCCGAGGAGCCACTTGATGACATTGCGATTGACGGTCTTCCCGGTCAGTATCGCCACGAGTTGCCGGATGCCTTGCCGGACCTGCGCCGCTAGGGTCCTCAATCCAAAGGGAGGCAATGAGGCCAAGAGCTGGTGGAGATGAACATTGCGATACTCGGTACGAACTAGCACAAACTCGTGAATGGCCGGCTGCGACCAGGCAGCCTGCGAAACCGTAGCAAACCAGCGGGCATCGAACGGATAGTCCCGTACCCGAACGGGAACGCCTACACTTGATTTGTGATACCGGTTCACGCAATAAAAAGCGCCCCGACCTTCGTGATGCGATGGATATGCACAAAATAGCCCGCGATGATCGCGGGGAGCATCTCCATCATGGATCTAATGTTGATGACCAGGTCTGCACACAAGTCTGGCAGCTCCGCTATCACATAAGGCGGGAGCAAGGCGTACGTGGCTTCGCCGGCGAGAAACGCTCTTAACCCTTCTCGTTCGAGATCAATGGCGTAAAATCCCCTTTCAGTCGGCAGAGCGCGAGAAAGGTAATAGGTTTGGATCGCGTTGGCTTCGGGCAAATCGATCACAAGGACCTTCGCTTTCGGCAACCTCCGCTTGAGCTTGGCCGCAAGGCCGCCGTATCCGCCGCCGATTTCGACGACAACCAACGGGGTGTGTCTCCTTTCGCCGAGGAAACGCTCGATTTGCCATAAATTGTAGATCAGCCGTAGGTCGTGGCAAAAGAACTTGTGCCCGTCAACCACACAATGTTTTGGATGTCCAATCTCAGACTCAAGCAGCTGATGACAAAATTCCTCGCCGGCCATGGTGCAGAGCTCGTGATACCGCTCAATCAGCTTTCCGGTCTTCGCCGGTTCGACTAGCAGTTCGGCCTCTGACGGGACACGGCGGCTGTATCCACGGATGCCCCCTCCCATGCCCTCCGCGATGCCATTAGAGTGGAAGTACTCCCATACCGGTGGATCAGCAATGATCTCAGCGAAGGCACCATAGGCGGCCTTGTCCCAACTGGCAGAATAGTTTTCGCCAGAAACCTGCCGTCGGCTCAGACGATAATTGTCGAGCATGATGCTGTGGATCGATGTCGCAGTTGAAGGGGCGAAGAGACTCATCTCAGGAGTGGCCAGCCAATCGGGAGTCTCTAGGAGCGGCCGAGGGAGCCTACCAGCTTTGCCAGGGGTTTCCCTAACTCGGCAAGCTGCTTGAATTCAGCCGGAGTCGCACTGAGTACGTGATCCCGGATGACCTGGGACGTCTTGTTCAGCGTGAAGTGCTTCTCGATGTACCGTGCCCCGCGCGAGATGGCCAGGAGGCAGGCCTCGATGCCCAGCAGATGGTCGCTGTATCCAAAATAGCCGTGCGGATCGAAACGCCTCGGCATGCCGGCGAGATCCTCCGGGGCCGTCGGATACTTTGACCGGCAATAGATGTAATGGAGGACCTTTCCGTCAGGCGGTCCGAACGGGAAGTCCTTCCCCTCCCACATGCCGAGCGAGACATAGGTTGGCTTCCCCTCGGCGAGGATCTTTTCGCAGAGCTGCGGCTTGTCGATCACCGTGCGCGACGCAATCTTGTACCGCTCGAGGCGGATGTGATGGGCGAGGTCCAATCCCTCCTCGGTGATGATCGAGGCAAGCATCTCGATCCCGACATGGTCGCAACACTGCTTCAGCCGGGCGGCCCGCTCGGGCGTGATGTGGTTGATCTCATCCGGTTTGCACCGCCAGCCGAACTGGAATTTGGCGACGTCGGCGCCGGCGAGCCTGGCCTGGCGGACCAATTCGCAAGCCAGGTCGAAATTACCGTCATGGTTCATCCCGATTTCAGCGACAAGCAGCATGGTGGCCGGCCCTTTCTATAGTCCCCAGCCATCCGCCGCCGCCGTTCCGCGGACGGTCAGGAGCTGCTCCGCCAGCCAGACATCGTACGGCGTATCGAGGCTCAGGCTCGTTTCCCGCGTCATGACAATATGGCCGATCCGCGCGCCCAGGAAGGATTGGGGCGTGACGACCCGGGTCCACGACGCATAGACGGTTCCGCTCTCCTCATAGAGCGACTCCCGTTCCAGCCGCATCTCCCTGCGCTGGAAGAGCGGCTCGAGTCCGTTCAGCCGGTGATGATATTGCAGCCGGGTGTTCTCGCAGACCCCGATCACGCTGTCCGGGCCAAAGATCAACAGAGTATTGATCGCCTCGTTGATATGATCCGCGCGCCGCAGGGGCTTGTTGGCGTACAAGAGGCAGAGGATGTCCGGTTTGAATCCGCGGCCAGCGAGTTTTTCCAGCGTGAACAGGATGGTCGGCTCGATGGGAAAATTCACGCGAGCCAGGGGCTGCGGACGCATGACGGTCTCCACGCCTCTGGATTGCGCGAAGGCTCCGATCGATTCGTCTTCCGTGACGACGACTGTCTTCGTGAGCGCGGGACAGGCCTTCAGCTCGTCCAGGGTCCGCTGCAGGATCGGCACGCCGGCGAGCGGGCGAAGGGCCCAGCCCTCTCCGATCGGTGAAGTCTTCCGGACCGGGATGATGGCCAGGACGGACGGCAGCTTGGCGCCGTACCGTTCGCGGACACAGCGCTCCTTCAACGTCCGCCTCGCGCGGAGAATCCGCTCCGGATTCGAGCTCAGGCTCACGGGATGGCGGCGATAGTAGAAGAGAGGAAGGTTGACGTTGTAAACCTTGTACCGGTTGATGAATTTGACCCATAGGTCGTAGCCGTCCTGACAGTCCACCGTCTCATCGTAGCCGCCGACCTCCACGAAACATTGCCGGCGGATCATCGTGCCCGCCCCGTGCGCCGGAAGGTCCAGCAGCCCCAGATCGTCCGCAATCTTTTCCCTGCGCACGTGTCCGAGAATTTCTCCATCCCCCGAGATCAGGAAGTAATCCGGATAGACCAGTCCGACCTTCGGATGGGCATCGAGCACTCCGGACAGCACGAGCAGCGCGTTCTCGTCGAAATAGTCGTCGGCATCCAGCCGGATGACGTAGTCTCCGGCCGCCATGCTGATCGCCGTGTTGCAGGACGCCGGCAACCCCCTGGGAGGCTGATGGACGATCCTGATCCGGGGGTCGGACTCGAACTGCCGAAGCACCTCCTCCGTATCGTCCGTGGAGCCGTCGTTGATGACGATCAGCTCCCAATCGGTCATCGTCTGATTGAGGACGCTCTTGACCGCCTGGGGCAGATACCGGGCGTAGTCCCGGCACACCGTGTAGACCGTTACCTTTGGCATGAGTGGCCGACCTTTAGATTGGTGTTAATGGCGACGGTCTTGGGCTGCACCCCGGCATTGAGGGCGGCAAGATCTGGACGCGAGTCGAGCAGGTCCAGGATCTCCTCCGTGGTGATGACCTTTCCCGGACCGGAAAGACGGTCGAACAACATCTGCAGAAGCCGATAGTCTTCCTCCGTATCGAGGGTCAGGCGGAAGGACCGGCGGTATCGCTCCTCAACCGGCATCTCGCTGACGCGAAACACGTCCGGGCGTCGCAGGTAATGCGTCATGTATTCCGTGAACGACGGATCTTCGGCCAGCTCATGGGCTGTCTTCAGCGCGCTCACCGACACCACTTCGGTCTCCATCCCCTTGGGAAGCCCCGCATATGACGTATAGTCGGCGTTCCTCTGGAGATGATGGGCGACCGCCCGGTCCAGGAACGCCGGATCGATGAGCAGATCGTCGCCGGTGATCCGGACCACGACATCCGCCCGTTCCCGTTCCGCCGCCTGCAGGAAGCGCAGCATGACGTCGTCCTCGCTGCCGCGAAACCATTTGATGCCCATCTTCTCGGCCGACTCGATCAGGACGGCATCGTCGGCATGAGTGGACGTGCACAGCACGACGGACGAGGGTGTCTTGGCCAGCTTCACCCGTTCGATCAGGTGCTCGATGGCCGGCCGGCCCGCCAGCGGCAGCAAGGCTTTGCGCGCGAGACGCGTGCTATGCATGCGGACGGCAATCAGCGCAGCAATCTTCAGGCCGAAGTGATCGAGCGACAAGGGCTCATCGGTTTTTCTGGGGACTCGCAGCGCGCGGCCCGCAATATCGGCATATCGAAGAGGGTGCGCATCCGAGGGGACGCGCTTGTATGTCACCATGGCCTCGCTCATGCGAGTCCCGGCCGGAAGGTCCTTCGAGGCCACCATGAGCTTTTTGACGTCCTGAAGATACTGCAGCTCCCCGCTTCCCAGCTCATAGGGCCCGCCAAGGCTTTTCCGCGATTCCTTGATGATCTCCACAAGCCGCGCCAGCTCACGCGGCTCGACGGAGGAGAAGTAATCGATGCCCTTGCGCGAGCGATCCAGAGTCAAATGTTTTTCAATCACCCGCGCTCCTGCGCCGACTGCCATGACCGGCAACAGCATTGCCCATTCTGAATCTCCGGCGACGTGATCCGCATAGCCCACCGGAACCCCAAATTGCTCCGCCAGCGTCCTGATCCGATTGAGCTGGGAATCCTCCAGGCGCGTGGGATAGTTCTGGAAGCCGTGCAGCAGCACGATCTGTTCGTTGCCCGCCTGGCGGATTGCCTGCACGGCTTCCATGATTTCGAGCTGGCGGCTCCCGCCGCAGCTCAAGAAGACCGGCCGTCTGTAGGAAGCGACCTCGGCGATCAGCTCGAGGTTGATCGTATCGGAAGAGTGGATCTTGTAGCCGTCGATCTCCAGACGCCGCATGAGTTTCGCGCTTTCCGTTCCGAAGACATCGGCCAGCACATATAGACCTTTGCTCCTCGCCAGATGCACCAGATCCGACCAGGCCGATTCCGGCATTTCCAGCGCCTTGAAGTGCTCGTATCTCGGATGATAGGGAACGAGCAATTCGTTCGCGGTAAATTTCTGGAACTTGATCGCGTCCGCCCCGGCCGTGGCCGCAGCCTCCACGATCGCCCGAGACGTTTCGACGGACCCTTCGTGGGCATTTGCCATTTCGGCGATGACGAACGGCGTGTGACCGCGCTGGATGAGGCTGAAGAGATCGGCGGCGGGCATGGTTACTCGTCGATCGGCTGCTTGGGATAGGCACAGGAGGCGCACGTGGCGATCTTCTTGTAGTCTCCCCGTGCGTGCGCGTCCCTCAGATCGTTCAACTTCTTTCCGCGCCACATCTCGACAAGCGGAGTCTCGTGAACATTGCCGAGCTTGAGGTCCTCCGGCTCCTGAAATGCATGGCAACAGGGATAGACGTCGCCGTTGTTCAGCACCATGAGGCGCTGCCACGGTTGCGGGCAGGTGAATGCTTTCGGCTTGGCGTATTTCTTGACCAGCATGTCCGCGCGGATGAGCTCGGCGGGATTGTAGACGTCGGAGACGAGGATCTTCTTCACGCCCATTCTCGTCCAGAACTCCACGAAGTCCTTCGTTTCGTTAGCGTTGACCTTCTGATGGACGTAGGAGACGTGGACCCGGATACGGTCCCGGAATCCCAGCATCCGCATCACGTTGCTCATGACCAGATAAAAATCGCCACCCAGCCGCACCTTCTTATAGGTCTCCGGATTCAGGGCATCGAGCGAGAAGGAGATCTCCGAAAGGCCGGCGTCCACCAGGCGCTCATTCAGGGAGGGCGGATAGTTGCCGTTCGAGTTCAGGAGAATGTCCAGGACGCCGCGCTCCTTGGCGTAACGGATGAATTCATCGATCTTGGGATGCAGCGTCGACTCTCCGCGGAAATTGAGCTTGATCGCCGAGAAATCCTTGTAGGCCAACCCCTCGTCAATGGCCCGCTTGAACGTCTCGAACGACATCAACCTGGTCTGGTCCTGCTGCTCATAGGCCGCATAGGACGGATGCTCGATGTAGACCGTATGACACATCGGACAGCGCAGATTGCACATACTGGCGAGTTCCAGGTCTACATTGATCGGAAAGTCACTGGTGATTTGATTGCGCGGGTATTCCTCCCACTTCCGGCGGTATTCGGCATACCGCTCCCCGTAGATCTTGGGATCGAACTTTTTGACGAAATGGTGGCCGGACCGGTAAGGAGTGAATTCAGACACGTCCATCCTCTTGCTGTGCCATCTGCCGATCTGCTTCAGGAATGAAGGAACCCATATTCGCCTACCAGTTGGTCGCCACGCTTCTGGGCAGGAACGCTCTGGCCGCCAGATTGACGGCGCGTCCGACCGGAGACAAGTCCGGCCTCCAGTACTCGGTCCGTATGTAGTTGTAGCGCAGGATGGAGCGGGTAGACGTTCTCGGAGTCCCTCCGCGGTGGAACCCCCGATCGTCGAAAACTAGGAGCGTCCCAGCCGAGCCGACGAGATCGTACTTGGCGTCGGCCGGATTGGCGGTGAGCAAGTCAGACGCGGCAAAGAATGCGTCAATTTCCTGTTGCGTGAATGACAAATTGGTCCGTATCCGATGGTCCAGACAGGCGGCCCTGATCTGGTCAAAGGAGTACGTTTTGCGAAATGGGATCCGGCCCGTATAGATCAATTCCCGGATCGCGATGAGCAGCCGATGGGAACCCGGGAGATAGGCAAAGGCGCCGTTGTTTGAATCAATGTCATTCAGATAGATAAAAAACTTTAGCGTGACGTGGTCGGCTGGCATAATCTGCGACTCATCCGGGGAGTTGGCATCGGTATGCCAGGGCGTGATCGGCTGATCTGATATCGGCGATTCGATGCTCAACAGGAGGGACAGTCGAACGGATCCGCCTAAGTATGCGGAGGAAAAGTTTTTGAATCCACATTGCAACGCCACATCGGACAAGTACCGGAAATCGGCGCGCTGAGACGGCCGCAGGCTTCGCTTGAAGGTATTAAAGGGGCTGACAAAGATGGACTTCCTCGCAGGAAACTTATGCGGGACTCCGTGCTCACGCTGCCGGATCGTGGTTTCGGCGATCCGGCGGATCGTCTCGGACGGAAAAAACCGCTCTTTCTTGAGGATGCCGTCACGTTTGAGTGCCTCGAGATCGGACTCGCTCAGCGCGTTGAATTGATTCATGGTCGTCATGCGTGCCGCGAGCGCAGCATGCTTTCTGCGATCGTGAAATCAAGAGGCGCATCGATGTCCAGTGAGTCTTCTTCCGTCATAATAATCCCGCGGACCTTCTCGCCCAGTACCTGCCCCTGATCCATGATGACGTGCCGACGGCTGGCATAGAAGGCGCCGTTGACCCGGTGCACCTCGGGGAGATCCTGACGTCGGCGGAAATTGGCTCCTTCCGGGAGCAGCCGTTCGACATGGCCATCCCTGATGATCCACATCCAGTAGGGATTCTGACGGGCCTTGCAGAGTCCGACGACTGAGTCTGCCCCGGTCTCCATCAAGAGGCGGATGCCCTCGTCGATGTGCGCGGCTGTCCTAAAGGGAGAGGTCGGCTGCAGCAGGACCACCGCATCGATGGACTTTCCACGTTCCTTCTCCACGAAGGCGACCGCATGGGCCAACACCGGGGCCATGGGCGACTCATCCGCCGCCAGCTCCGCGGGACGAAGGAACGGGACTTCGACGCCATAGCGCTTTCCCACTTCGGCAATCTCTGGCGAGTCCGTGCTCAGGATGACGCGATCGAGCGTGCCGGCCTGTTGTGCCGAGCGGATGGTATGGGCGATCAACGGCATTCCTCCTAAATCCTTCAAGTTCTTGCGAGGAATCTCCTTGGAACGTCCGCGCGCCGGGATGACAGCCAGGATGAACTGCCCATTGATCATCGGAAGCGGTGATTCCTGGTTTTGTGCGGTGTGCGGTCAGATTCTAGGACAAAGCAGATCGAGAGTTTCCGGACGAACCAAAGACACGGTCCCAAACAGGAATCCCATTGCAGCCGCTATGCCGGATATACATGGTCTCGTACGAGACATACTTCGAGTCGTCAACCCGCAGACTGTCAAGGTCGGGTACCCTTCCGCCGCGCATGTCTGTCACCGGAGCTCCCAAGACCTGGGAGAGTGTTCTGGTCCTATTTCCAAGATGGATCAGTCTGCGTCTCTCTTCACATTCGACGAACAAGAGGGGCTTCCTGCTCAGGACGGCGAAGGACACGGCCGTCGAATCGTGGGCAACCACCAACTGCGCGCCTTTTACCAGGGAAGCCGTACGATCCCGGAATGTCTGGAATCCCTGATAGGGTTTCGGATCAGCAGAAGGCGATCGAGGATGCAGCGCGACCAGCACCGGCATGCCATAGCAATCGCTCAGATGCCGGAGGAATCTTTCTATCTCGGGATAATAGATCTCCCTTTTGAACGGATTGATGCCCCACAATTGGACCCAATCGGGATGGTCCGGATAGGCCTGGTCCAGAAAGACAATGTAAGGCCCGGGCTGAACGTGCACCTCTGCTGCATCCCAAACCACATAGTCATAGGCGTGCGACGTGATCGTCTGCCTGGCATCCGAAACGAACCACCGATGCGGTCTCGCCTCGCAGTCCCCTCCCGTTAACACAAGGTAATCGACGGTCACTCCCGCTGCGGCCAATCTCTTCCGGGCATTCCGCAGCAGAACCCGGGGATTCGATACCAAACGCTGCAGCTTTGAGGCGATCAATCTGCCCAAGCTCATCGAGGCAGGAGTCCGGATTACACATTCATACAATAACGTGTGAAGAGCATGTTTGGCGATCATCCTGACTAGAGGCATCGCATCCTGTACGAGATGGTATGGAATGACGAGCGACCGCGGGCCGACGCGCGCGAGAAGGGATTCCAAGTCCTCCCAGGTGGCCGGCCTTCGCACGCCGGCGACGGCATCAGGCTCCTCCGTCTCGACCGCCAGCTTTCCCCAGACAATCAGAGAGATGTCCACAAGATACACTGTCTTCGAATGATCCAGTAGCCAGGTCGCTCCAAAGCGATCGAGGTTGCGCTTGGTAAACGGCTGGCTGGCGAGAATGACGAATTCTGAAAATTGCTCTCCGAGCCCCAAACAGTCTTTCGCGCTGGATTCCTTCCGCGTCATCGAAGGCTGAGTCATGGTTTCCAGCACGTCATCTCCCCAATCGCAGCGGCATCATCATGATTTCATCCTGTGTCGTGGGCTTTGGAGCCATATCCCGCATGACGTGTCTCATGGAACGGTAATCTTCAAAGGCCGGCCGGCTTCTGAAGCGCCACGTCATCCATTCCCAGATGTTCCACAGAAATTCGGAACCAGGAGTCTTGCCATACACAGACCAAAGCGTCCACAGAAAGATGAGCGGACCACGGACGGGAGAAAGCCAGGCCAGGAATCGATGGCCGCGGCTTACGATAGCGTGCCGGTTAAAATATCCTCCATCATCGAGGTTCTCATTTTTGGTCATCATTTCCAGGTTTCTGGAGCGCCTGTGCCGATACCAATGCGCCGTGGCCTCATAAAGAATCCGCATTCTCCAAGTCTGGACGGTCAAATATGGATACCCCGTAAAGTTCAGAAACTTGGTATCGTCGCATGCATCCACATTGGAGATTTCAAGAAGATATTGTTCCTCGTCTTCCATGCGTGAACCGATGAATGCCTTCGCCCGGGCATATTCATACACTGGGGTGCCCGGCAGCGCCTGGATATAATTGATGCTGAGGCGTCTGTACGGCGGTTCCGGCAGGAATTCGGTGATGCTCTTGACCATTTCGGTCGTCTCGGAAATCGTGCGATGGTTCTCGCCCGGCATGGCCAGGACAAGCTGATAGATCGTGGAAAGACCGACCTCATGCATCCACCGAGCCGCATTGTAATTGTCGTCGAGCTCGAGTTTCTTCTCCATCACCTCGAGGATATCCGGGCTTCCGCTTTCGAACCCGTAGGAGAGTCCGACGCAGCCGGCATCCCGCATGCGCTTCAATAAATCGCGGTCCACACTGCAAGCCCGAATGCCGCCGACTTTCCAAAGGACATCCAACGGCTTGATCAAGCGTATGATCTCTTCGGTCGCCTTCCGATCAGACCCGAAATTCTCGTCGCCGAACCGCACGAATCCCACGTTGTAGCGATCGATAAGGTATTGAATCCGTGCGATCACCTTTTCCGGCGGGACCTGCCGGAATCCCTTGTCCCATCGGTGGCAGAAGGTACAGCGGGCCACGCAGCCTTTGGTCGCCGTCACGAGCCCCATGGTTTTTCCGGCACGGTGTGGCTCACGAGTCCTCGGGTCCCATGCAAAAGCCAGCTGCCGCGACGGGTTCTTCAGAATGAACCGATCGATGTTCGAGCTTTCCTCCAGGATCGAGAAATCCGGATCCAGCAGCTCACGCCCCGGGATGTTTTCCTCATAGCCGGTGAAGACCATGTCCGAGTTGCGATCCAGAAAGGAGATACCCTTGATTTTCTGCAAGGCAGAATGATCGCCAAAATCACCATGGTGCTGATAATGATTGGCCAGATTGACGATGACCCGCTCCCCTTCGCCGATGACGCAAACGTCTATCTTGCAGAATCGGTGAAGGATTTCGGCACTGGCGGCGAGATTTCCCCCGAGGACAATCTTGGTGGACGGCGACACCTTCTTGAGGACCGTGCATAACTGCTTCACATACCCATAGGCGGTCGAGACGACCGCACTGATGGCGAGAATATCGGGCGCCTCCGTGCGAAGCCGCGCGGTGACTTCGGCAAACGTAGGCCGCAAGGCATCGATGTCGTAGAATGTCGGATTGAATCCGGCCTGACGAAGCGCCTGAATGACGGCCATCGAGCCGAATGGCGGATAATCGGTCGGCACCGGCCGGATCGGCACCGTACAGAGGAGAATCTTCACTTTGGCCCCCTGGTATCCGGCTTGAAGTGACTCCAGGTCACCGCTTCATCGAACTTCACGGTCCGGACCAGCTTCAACCCGAATATCTTTTCCAGGTCGGCGGGAGCGATTCCCGTCCCGGGACGCTTGATCGTGACATCATCAGGACCAATGAGAGTGCCGGCGGGCAACTCACGCGCGGCCACTACGCTCCGGCGCATCGTTTCGATATTGGCGAGCTCGCTCTTGGCCGGGCGCTTGATCCCGTCTCCTAAAGCCGTCTCCACATTGCGGATGGCCTCCACCATGCGGCGGAATTCCTCGGGTTCCAGAGAGGCCTTGTGGTCAGGCCCCCGCTGGGTTCTGTACAGCGTGAAATGCTTTTCGATGATCCGGGCGCCCATCGCCACCGCCGCCACGCTCACCTCGATGCCCAGGGTGTGATCGCTGTATCCGACTATCTTGCCGAAGGCCGCGTGCAGCGTCTGCATGGCACGAAGATTGACGTCGGAAAATAGGCAGGGGTATTCGCTCGTACAATGCAGGAGGTACAGGTCCTGTGACGAGAGCTCTTCGATCGCCTGGATGGCCCGTGACACCTCCTCAAGCGTCGCCATGCCGGTGGAGAGAATGATGGGCTTGCTCTTTCTGGCAACGTGCTGAATCAAGGGGAGATTCGTGATGTCGCTGGAGCCGATCTTGTAGAGCTCGACCCCGATCGATTCCAGAAGATCGGCGCTGAAGGGGTCCGCAGGCTTGGAGAAAAAGACCATCCCGGCCTTCCCCGCCGCTGCTTTGAGCGAAATGTGGTCTTCCCTGGACAATTCCATATGGGCCAGCATGTCGCCGTACGACTCCCGGGTGTCCCCGGTATTGGCGGCCTGATAGGCGGCCTTCCTGGCCCGGGATGAGGTGGAGTGGGAGGCCCGGTAGGTCTGGAACTTCACCGCGTCCGCGCCGCATTTGCCGGCCTCTTTCACCAGTTTTTCGGCCAGCTTGACGTCGCCGTTATGGTTGACGCCGATCTCGGCAATGACGAAGACACGGTCCTTGAACATCACCGGTCCTTCCGTCCCTTCAGCAGCAGCTCGTCCGCCGGCCGCTGCTCTCCCTCGACGCCCGGGGTCTCGCATGAATGGAGGGAAATGCCCTTCATCACGGTGATCCGTCTTGGCTTGTCCGGCAACGACGCGGTCTCACCACGCACCATGTCGAGCAGGGCTTTCAGATAGTTGAAGCCTGCCAGATGGGTGGCGGGATACCCGCCCCCGAACCTCGGGTTGAAATCGATGCAATGCAACGCGCCTTCCTTATCGCGCAGCACATCGCAATCCATGTTGCCGACATGCCTGAAGGCTTCGGATATCCGCCGGCCGAGCGCACTGAGCTCCTCATCTTCGATCACCTGAGCCTTGTCGGTTTCGCCCGCCCGCATCAGGAGCTTCCGCTTGACGCAGACGGCCACGAATCGGCCGTTCAGGTCATTCAGCACGTCAAGGCCGAATTCCTCGCCTTCGATCGCTTCCTGCAACAGGTCGCGGCCGGGCACAAATTCCGAGAGGGCGGCGGCGCCTTCGACCCGCTTCATGCCGGCGGACCCGTAACCCAGAATGCGCTTCTGCACCACAGGAAAGCGTCCCCCAAAGGCGGCCGCGTCGAACCAGCATTGCGGCGTCGCCAGCTTCCACTTCCGGCAGAACTCATACGTCAAACGTTTGTCGTTGCAGCATTCGACGATTTCCAGTGACGACACGACGGCCGTGCATCCGAGCTTAAACCAGTCGTCGCGGCGTTGCGCCAAGCTCAGCGCGTCGAAATCCATCAGGGGAAAAATCACGTCGAGCCCGACCCGGCGCACGAGCTCTTCCAGTGCCCGGCCGTAGGCCTCGGGGTCCTCCAGAACGGGCGGCAACTGATGCGCGCGGACGGCCGGCGACATGTGCATCGCCGCGTTGAACGGCGTGCAATCGGAGACGTGAAGCTCGAGCGGATACCCGGCCTGTTGCAGCTCGAGCGCAAACTGGACCAGATATGTCCGACGGCCGGCATTCGTGAACAGGACCTTCATGGCGTCAGTATCCGGCTTGAGAATCCACCCGGTTCTTGAGCGGCAGACCTTTCGCAAAGGCGATCAGGTTCTCGGCGACGTCCACCAGATTGGGCGAGTGACCGCGCACGGTGCCGGCGCGATGCGGAGACACCAGGGCATTGTCCATTCGAGCAAATTCGGCCAACCCGTCCGGCGCATCCAGCCCGGAATAGGGCACGTCCAGCGCGGCTCCGCGTATCGTCCGCCGGCTCAGGGCATCCACCAAGGCCGCGCGGTCGATCACCTCGGCCCGGCCCACATTGACCAGATAGGGGCCGGGCTTGCCGGCTTCCAACACGCCCTCGCCGATCATGCCGCGGGTGCGGTCTGTCAGCGGCACGGCTATGACGACCGCCTTCGCCTCCCCGAACATTCTCGGGAGACTCACAGTCTCCATGCCGGGATGAGCGCTGCGGGCATGCAGCAGGAATTTCACCTCGAATCCCGCCAGCATCTTCGCAACGGTCCGGTTAATCGACCCGTACCCGACGAGCCCGATGGTGGACCCGGACAATGCGTCGGTCTGATACAGCTCGTCGTCTTCGCCCCCCTGCGGGCGATACCAGACGCTCTGCCGCAGCAGCCTGTCATGCAAGGCCACCTTGCGCATGAGCGCCAGGAGCAGAGCCACCGCATGTTCCGCGACCTGGGGAGCATGCGAGGTGGATTTACAGACCGTGACGCCCCTGGCGGCCAGCGCGGCCAGATCCAGCCGCTCGACTCCCGTGCCCGGCGTCTGCAGATACCGAAGACGTCGGGCATTGGCCAGCACCTTGGGAGCCATGGTCCCGCCCACCGCGACATCCGCCTCCTTGATCACCGCGGCCAGGGAATCATCGTCATAGCCGCCGGGGTCGATGATGTCGTAGCAGCCATCCAACCGTTCCTGAAGCCAGCTCCGATCGGGCGGCCGCATGCGGTATAGCAAGACCAATTGCAACCGGGCTTGTGAGCCTCGTACTGTCTTGGACTCAAGCGCGGAACGCGTGGCGCTCATGTGTGTTGGAAATTTCCGCAGCAAAGCTGCTCAACCGGCGCATGCCTTCAGAAAAATCGTCCGCCGCGCTGTCCAGCGTCACCCGGACATGATCGTCCCAGCCGGAACCGAAATTGGCGCCGGGGACCACCGCCACCGCGTGGCGCTCGAGGAGGCCGGAGCAGAATGCATCGGACCCGAAGCCGGTTCCGGAGATGTCCAGGAAAGCAAACAAGCCGCCCTGGCTCGGATGGAGCCGCAATCCGCTCAAGCCCGCTACCGTGTCGGCCAGAAGCTTGGCGTTGCGGGCCAGGCGACGATTGTAGTCGTCGAGAAATCCTGTCGGAATTGACAGCGCCGCCAGCGCGGCCTTCTGGATGAACGGCGCCACATTCGTATTCATGTGTTGCTGCAATTTGTTGATGGTTTTCATGACCGGTCCCTTTGCCACGACATAGCCGATCCGCCATCCGGTCATACTGTAGGCCTTGGAAAAGCCGTTGACCGTGATCGTTCGTGCGGCAAGCGTCTCGACCGAGCCGGGCGACCAGTGCCGGAGGCCGCCAAAATTCAGCCGTTCGTAGATTTCATCCGAGATCAGCCAGCAATGATGTGTGGCCAGCAAATCGGACAGGCCCTGCAACTCGCCGGCAGTCAGCATTCTCCCGGTCGGATTATGCGGAAAGTTGATGAGGACCGCCTTCACGCGCGGCGACAGCATTTGCGCCATCCGGTCCAGATCAAGGCCGAAGTCCTTCCGTCGCAAATCCAGATTATGGATGACCGCACTCGGCTCGGCGATCCGTATTTGCGGCTGATAGCTGGGATAGCAGGGCAGCACATTGATGACTTCATCCCCTGGTTCCAGTACGGCCGCCAGGGTCAGCGACAGCGCCATCTTGGCGCCAGGAGCGATCAGGACCTCGCCGGGCTTCGTCTGTATGCCGTTGTCCTTCTCTAGTTTCGCGCAGATCGCCTCTCGCAGCTCGGGCAAGCCCATGGGGTTCGAATAACGGGTCAACCCCTGGCGCATCGCATCCGTGGCGGCCTCGATGATGGGCGCCGGCGTGGGAAAACTCGGCTCGCCGAGTCCGAGGGATATGACGCGCTCACCACGCTCGTTCATCCCGCGCGCCAGGCGGCTGAAGCGGAGCTCGAGCGAATCCTGAATTTCAGGGGACACCTTCATCGGTTCCAGCAGGCAGCCTGAGATTGACGATGCGGTGAGGCGTGAGTACAATGCCGCGTCCTTTTTTCCATCGGCGTGGGGATTGTTGTAATGGAGACTGGCAGATCATTGGTTCTGTCGAAATACAACATCTTCCTCACGGTCACGACTGTTCTAGTCATGCTCGTGGCCTGCGAGCTGGGGCTGAGATGGTTCGCACCGATCGGGGATCCGTTTTTCAGCAGAAACGAGCCCTTCATTTCACTGACCCTCTATCCTGATTCCCGCATACTGCCCAATACGAGTTCCCCGGCGAAATTCACGACCGATGAGAAAGGCTTCCGCGTCAGCCATCCGATCAACTACTCGCGCAAGGCTGCCAATGTGATTCGCATCTTCCTGATCGGCGGCTCGACCACCGAGTCCTGGTTCATCGACGACCGGCATACGTTCGGGGCGCTCCTGGAGGAGCGTCTCAATCGAAACCTCGCGAAACAGGGACTGGAAGCGGAAGTGATCAATGCGGCGCGGGGCGGCGTGGCCAGCGCCGACCATTATTACGTGGCCCATGAAGTGATGCGGTATGACCCCGACCTTGTGATCTATCTGATGGGCATCAACGATCTGACCCCGTACCTGAACCGTGGGTTTCGTTTCGAGGCCTCGGAGACCAAGGCGCTCATTCGAAACGCACTCAACAGCACCCAGCTTTCTCGGCGTGCCGTGCTGCTGTACCGGCTTCAGAGGTATAAAGGCAAGATTGTGCGGGACTACACCGGCGAGGAACGAATCAAGGCACGACAAGAGAATGCGCAAAAGCCGCTTCGCCCCTTGCCGGCAGAAGCCCTGACCATTCCGGAATCCTACTCTCATAATCTGGAGCTTCTCCTCGACCTGCACCGTCGACGCCAGGTCCCGGCGGTCTTCATGACGCAGCCGACGCTCTGGAAAGAGCATATGGACCAGGAACTTGAACGCCTCCTGACATCGAACCCTGGCGGACTGCCGGTGCGCTACCCGCCTGGCGAGATGGATGCATTGATGGAGCGGTACAACGACGTGATGAGAACCAGCGTGGAACGAGCGGGCCGCTCGTTCCACCTGCTCGATCTTTCACGGCTGGTCCCGAAGGACACGACCACGTTTTACGACGATTGCCATTTCAACAATTTCGGACACGTCCAGATCGCCAGACTCCTCCAAAGAACCCTCCTCGACTCCGTCCTTCCTCCCCTGCTGACCGATCGGGACAAGCGCCCCACTGCATCCTGAACTGGCCGTCGTCGGCCGCCTAGCCAAGCATCCGTTCCAATGCCGTGCAGACCCGCTCGATTTCGGTCTGCCCCATCGGCACCCAGGTCGGCAGGCTGAGACCCCGCAGAGATAATCCCGCAGCGACCGGACAGGGCTCGGACGAGACATAGGGCGGCATGTGATGAACGAGTGGAAAGGAAGGGCGCGCATCGATGCCCTGCCGTTCCAAGGCCTGAATGATCCGATCGCGGTCGATTCCCTCCTTCAGGAGCACGCTGTACATCCAGTTGACGGGCTCCGCCCACGGCGCCTGCGGCGGCGGCTCCAGACGGCTGTCGCCGCCCAGGAGCGCGCGGTACCGCGCGGCAATGGCCGCCCGTTGCTCCAGAAGCATCTCGATCCGCTCGAGCTGCGCCACCCCGACGGCCGCCTGCAGGTTCGTCAGGCGATAGTTGAAGCCGACTACCTCATGCCAGTACTTGCGGGTCCTGGACATGCCGTGGTCGCGCAGCAGCCTCGCTTGATCGGCGAGGCGATCGTCATTGGTCGTCAGCATTCCGCCTTCGCCGGTCGTGATGATCTTGTTGCCGAAAAAGCTGAAACAGCCGATGTGGCCGATGGAGCCGACACGCCTCCCCTTGTACTTCGCTCCATGCGCCTGGGCGGCGTCCTCGATCACGAAGAGCCGATGCTGCTTAGCCAGCTCCATGATCGGGTCCATATCGGCCGGATGCCCGTACAGGTGCACGGGGATGATGGCCTTTGTATTTGGCGTGATCTTCTTCTCGATCTCCTGCGGATCGATCGTCCACGTGTCCGGCCGGCTGTCCGCGAACACGGGTGTCGCACCGGCATGCCGGACCGCATTGGCGGTGGCGACAAAGGTCAGAGTCGGGACGATGACCTCGTCGCCGGGGCCGATGCCGGCCATCACCAGGGACAGATGCAAAGCCACCGTCCCGTTGCTCACCGCCACGCCGTGCTTGACGTCCGAGAATTTCGCGAATGCCCGCTCGAACTCCGTGACGAAACGGCCCTGCGAAGAAATCCAATTCGTGACAATGCACTCGGTCACGTAGCGCAATTCGTTGCCTTGAAATGCCGGCGCCGCGATGGGCAGATGCGCTGCCTGGGTAAAGGCGGCGTAGTCCACCACACGTCCTCTGTCATCGACGATCGGCACGTACTTGATCCGCTCGGACATGAGGGGGATGAGCCGCTCGGGAGGGGTCCCAGCTTTCGCCGACACCGGCTTTCCGGTCATGAATTCGACGACGGAGGCGTCGGTCGACAGCCCCTTCAAGATAGCCCGCCGCACGTCTCCGTCAGTCACGACACCCTGCAACTTGCCGCTCGCATCCACGACGAATGCCACCCCACACGCATTCCGATCGATGACCCGCAGCGCATCTCTCATGCTTGCGGTATCGGGTACCAATAAGGCCTGCAAAGGCGTGTGAGGTTTCATGACTCCAGTAGAACTACACGGCGGGAACGCGTTGATGAGCCCGTTCGATCACCCGGCAGGTTTCCACGATCACCGGCACGTCGAGGGCATAGGCTTCCAGGACCATCGTGGCCTGAGGGAAATCCACGAATCTCGGCAGAAACCATGCGTCAATGCCGAACGGCAGGTTGCGGTCGGCCGTCCCATCATTGTCGCTCAGATGAAAGGCCTCGATATGCGGACCGACGTCATCGAGGAACCTGTCACGATCAAATCCCAGTGAGTTGGCGGTCACCTTCAAATGCCCGACGTCGATCAGAAAGCCCAGATTGGAGGCGCCGACCTCCTTACGCGTCCGGCGCATATCCTCCGCCGTCGCGCATAGTCCGACGCGATTCTGGCCCTCGATGAGGTTGAAAGGATGGACCACGTTGTTCTCGACTAGGACCCGGACCTGCTTCGTCTGCCCGTAGGCACAGAGGTCGCGGAGACTGTCCACAAAGGTCTTCTGGGCCTCCTCCAACGACACGCGCGGCAGTTGCGTCACGTCCCGTCCAAGATTCTCCGGTTTGGCTTGAAAGGCAAATCCCGCATGCACGCTGAAAAACGGCGCGTTGAATTCCTGACAGAGATCAATTGCGGCACGACAGTGGTCCCGACTGCGACGCAGGGTGGTGTCGTCCGCAGAAGCCAGATTGAGCACGAAGGGGTCGCGGTGGGACGGGAAATAGTTGTGGACCAGATAGTTGACGGGATTCCCCGACGTTTTGCGGATCGCATCAAGCGGATCGGGAGCCCAGGCGGTTCCGGAGCTCAGTTCGATCCGATGCAGCCGGAAATCCAATGCCAGCGAGACGATTTCCGAAACGGACTTGCTCTTAAAGCATCCGGTCGACACATATGGCGCCTGATCGCCCATGAGCTTCTTCATCGCTTCAGTGTCCCGGCCGCTCCTAGGATGACTGTTCGAGACATAGCTTCGCCCTGTCACTTACAGACTCCACTCGCACACCCCTATGTCATGGCGGCCGGGTTCGCCTGAACTCAACCGATGGTCTCAGGCCTCGAGCTTGGCCCTCGGAATCAGCGTGATGATCTTCTCGTCGGGAATGCCCGCCTGTACGATCCGGGACCAGGCTTTCTCGGAATTCTCCATTTCGGCCACCAGCACGGCGTCGCAATCGCAGGCCGGCAGCGCCACCACCGGCAGTAACGGACAGGCCAGAAAGGTCCCCTCGTCTTTTCCGTTCACGAATCCCACCAGCGACAAATTCATCTCCTGCAGGGTGAGATAGGCCAGCTCGGCCAGCTCTCCCGTCCCATAAATGACGATTCGCTTGGTGCCGGCGCTCGACAATCTTTCGAGCACCTGCTTCAGCCGCTCGCGCATTTCCCGATAGTAGTAGAGGGAGTACTGCATGTACTCATAGGTGAGACGGGATTTCTGGGCGACCCCTTGCGGGGTGAGCAGGTACTTGATGCGATTTCTCGGGATGGTCGTGATCTTGATGTAGCCCTTACGGGCAAGACGCTTGAGATAGAGGTTCGTCAGCCCGAGGGCGACGCCAAGACTCTTGGCGAGGGTCCGCTGCGTAACAGAGCTGTCCTTTTCAACTTCGCTGAGAAGTTGAAGGTCCCGGCGAGACTGTAAGTCCATGTAGAGTCTTATGGTTTAGGCTTGAAGTTCACAATTTGAACACGGAGGCCTGAAGCAGTCAAGGGAAAAAAGAAGTGCCATCGGGAAGGCGTGGCCAGGGAGAAATCCCCTCGCTGGGATGGTTCAAGTGTTCGCGTAATAAAGCGCCCCTTCGAACCGGTCGCCGCCACAGGCAGCTTAGCCCGCCAGCCGATATCATATCCCATAATATCAACAGCTTATGAGCATTCGCCCCTAGTCATGCTTCGAGCAAAGACATCGAGACTGATGGTGTCTGCAGAAGGTGGTGGACGGGAAGGATTGTTGTGGTTGGGGAAGAAACGGGCAGGCGTTCTTAGCGGATACGATGGCGGGGAAGAAGCCCGCAGTCCCATGGGAGCAGGACCAAGACGGCGGTATCCGTGTCAATCACTGGGATTCACGGTGTGCGGAGGATGGGAGCGGATTTAGGTGCGACCTGAGTCTTTGGTGGGCGGAGTCAGCAGTCTGATCGAGAAGCGCTCCAAGCGCCGGAGAAGAATGTGGAAGAGGGTATTGGAGACGGAGAGCATGTTGCCGATCTTGAAAGCTTTTGTGGCCCCCTGGTCGGCGTTTGTGACCATCTGGACCTGAACGACGGAGATGCCTTCATCCAGCAGCCGACACAGTAACTCCGCCTGATATCCGAAACCCGAAGTTTCTGCGTACCACATCCGGACATTCTCGGTCTTGTGCAATACCGGTCCGTTGTAATATCTCAACCGGTGGCCGCTGAGCATGCTGACGAGGAATGTGAAGGTCCGGCTGAGCAGCCGGCGCGGCACGGATCTCGTGTCATTCGCTCCGAGATAGGGCACGACGGCATCCGCCTTGCCCAGATAGGACAGGATCACACGAATCGCCTCGACCGGATCAGCTCCGTCTCCACAGACCGTCATGAAGTATTCGCACTTCGCCCGCTGAGCCGCAATGAAGTAGTTCCTGCCCAATCCGCAGCAGAAGGGATTCTTGATCAGGCTGATTTGCGCATGCGGGTAGTGCTGCCGTCGCTCCATCACCCGTTCCACGGTCTTGTCGGCCGACGCATCATCCACGACGAGGATCTCGTAGGGGATGCCCAGCTCGCCCATGAGCCCGACTATGTTGTCTAACGCCTGCCCCACGTTCCGCTCTTCATTCAGGCAGGGGACAAAGAACGTGACCGCACCTGTTCTCAAATTCTCCATGGATGCGCTATCCCTCCAGACCGCTCCCTATCACCCGTCCCAGAGCCTTGACGCAGCGGGCCAGCCGGAAGCCCTTGTCTGTCAGCCGCACAGAGTTCGATGAGCACTGCGCAAACCCGATTTCTTGCATCACTCGAATCCGATCTTCGAAACGGGAGGAAGAGGCGTAGTCGTTCACCAGTGCGTCCGCGGACAACGGCTGAGCGCCGCTGGAGAGCACACGCGCCAACAGGGTAAGGGAGACTGACCGGGCCAGGGCCGAATAAAAGATGACGTAGAAGATTCCGAGAAACACATCAATCCATAATACGGCGCATACTTCCAGGCCGTCCCCTCCCAACATCCTGTCGGTCAATGCCGACACCGCCATGCCAAATGCGGCGAGAAGACCGAGGAGCATGATGCGCGGGGAATTATCCGGCGCCAGCCGCCAGATCGCCACGTGCAGCAGCAGGAACGATACGATTCCCGCTGCGAGTGATATCCCAACGCTGCTCGTCACAGCTCCCTACCCCACCATTTCCAGACGCAACAACTCCCGCAAGCGGGACGTCGTCATCGCCACGACCTTGCCCAGCGGAGTCAGCGGCCCAACTTGCTTGTCTCCAAAATGGAGCAATCGAAGATCGGCCAACGTGCGCAATCGCTTCGTCACCATTCCTCGAACCCCAAGCCCGCCGCCATATTCCGCTTTCAGGCTGTCAATGCTCGCACCCTCTCTCCTGTCGAGGAGATCGACCAGGATGCGTAAGGAATACCCCCGTGAGAGCAACCCATGCACCTCCACATAACTCAGGCAGCCTGCGAGATAAAGAAAGACGGCGCCTATCTTGAGAGAGTCCGGCAGTATGGGGAGCAGCCCATCCGGGCCAGATACATGGCCCAGTGCTTTCCAGAGAAAGACGATGCCGCCTGCGATGGGACCGCCAACACTGACGATTTCCGCTGCGAGTGAAGAAGACGTCCAACCTGCACGGCGCAGAGCCAGGCAGCCCAAGTGCAAGACAACGACCATCAGCAGCGCCGCCAGAACAAAAGCCGAGACTGCTAGAATTGTTTTGAACACCATTCTATGCTGCTATGCGTGTCGTGCCATGGGTCCGAACGGGACTGATCGTCTAGGTCTTGTGGATGTACACGTGCGGCTCGCGCAGGACGGCTTCCCAGTTCGACTCGATCCAGTCGATGACCTCCTGAACCCCCTGAGCAAAGGGAATCTCGGCCTTCCAGCCCAGCTCCCGCTGCGCCTTGCTGCAATCCAGCCAGTACCGGGCATCCTGCCCCAACCGCTCCCCGACCGTGCGCGTGACCTCCTTGAAATCCCGACCCATCCCCTCGCACACGAACCTCACGACGTCGGCCACGGTCTGTTCGCTGGGCACGGTGAAATGATAGGTGCCAGCGTGGCCACGCTCGATGGCCAGCATGATGCCCCGCACCACGTCCCGGACGTGAATGAACGATTTCATGGACGTCCCACCCCCGTGCAATTCGATCGCCCGGCCCTGCTTGAGATAGATCACCGTGCGGGGAATGATCTTGAAGAGCTGTTGATGACGTCCGTACACGTTGGTCGAGCGGATCAAGGTGGCCGGAAAAGCGAAGTTCATGATCAGAGTGTTGAGATACTGGTCCGTCGCCGCTTTCGACACCGCATAGGGCGTGCTCGGGTTGAACAGCGCGTCCTCGGGGGCGGGCGTGGCACAGGAACCCAGGATTTCCGCGGAGGAGATGTGGACGTAGCGCTTCAGGTAGGGACGGGTCCGCAGGAAGTTGCAGAGCCGTACGATCCCGACGGTGTTGGTCTCGAAATATTCCACCGGCCGCTCGTTGCTCAGCGCGACTTCGCTCAGCGCCGCCGCGTTGATCACGACCGCCGGCTCCTCCTTGTCGAGCACTTTCGCCAGCGTATCTAACCCTCTCACCAGGTCAATCTGGTGAAAGACGAATTTTGGTGAGCGGCGCCGCTTGTAGGGCAGGAAGATCGAATGATATTCCGGCGACCGGCTGACCCCAATGATGCGGTGATCCGGATTGTCCAGCAAGGCATCCACAATGTGGCTGCCTGTAAAGCAATTGCTGCCGATCACGACAAAGGTCTTGTCGGACATGGCTACGTTACTCCATCAGGAATCCGGTCGCGCCCGTTTCAGACTGATAAACGCCGGTTTCTTGCTCGCGTATGATTCCAATAAGGCTTGGCGCGTCTCTTGTGCGCTCGCGGGAAAATAGCTGACAACATTTTTCAACAGTGCCATCAAGCCTTTTCCGTTCAACTCACGGTGCGTCGCATTCTGATCCGGATAATCGGCAAACCCTACCAACTTCACGTTTACGTTTTGCTCATCGATGGCCAATTTAATGTGCTCGAACGGCTTCTCAATGAGAAAGGGAGTCATCGAAAACACGTACGGCTTGAATCCAGTCATGGCCATTCCAGCAGAGATGCCAATGATCGTTTGCTCGCAGGAGCCGAAGTTATAGAATCTCTTCGGAAAGCGCTTTCTATAGTCGTCAAATACCCCGTGGCCAAAATCGCCGCACAATACGATGACGCTCTCATCGGATTCCGCCAGCTCGATGATCACTTTTGAAAATTCCTGCCTCATCCCAGCTCCTTGAAGGCCTGTTCCACTTCCTGTGCGTTGGGAGCCCGGCCATGCCATTTGGGGTCATTTTCCATGAAGCTTACGCCCTTCCCCTTGACCGTATGGGCGATGACGACCTTCGGACGTCCTGCCACTTTCCGCTGCAAGGCCGGTACGAGCTCCCCAAAATCATGTCCATTGATCTCCGATACGTGCACACCCAGCCCTTCAAGCGCATGGCCCAGCCTCTTTAGCGAAGACAGGACGTCTTCCGTTCTCTCCAGTGCCTGAATATGGTTTCTGTCAATGACGATCGTCAGATTATCCAGTTTATGGGTTGTTGCGATCAGGCAGGATTCCCACATCGTGCCCTCCTGGCAACAGGCCTCTCCCAACAGGACATAGACGGTGCCCTTCTGTTTTCTGATGCGCTTTGCCAGGGCGATCCCCAGGCCGATCGGCAAGCCGTGGCCAAAACTCCCGGCCGTATTGTTGATGCCATTCTTGGGATCGAAATTGGGATGAGACGAAATGCTCGGGTTATAACCCTTCTCTTTCAGCAGCAGATACAGGGGATAGTATCCATGACCCTTGCTCAGAAGAAACTTATCCTGCGCCTTCATGACGACATCGAACAAGGAGACGAGGATCTCTATCTCCGAAAAACTTCCCCCCAAATGCGCATGCCCATGATCAACCGTGAGCTTCAGCACATCTCTCCGTAGCTGTGCGGCCTTCGACTCCAACGTTTTTCTGAGGGATGCTTTCATCGGTTCTTGGCGTCAGGATAAGACCCCTGCTTCGACCATGTCGAGGAAATGCTCCAATTCCAGCACCTGTTTTCCGGTCAACTCGGTGTACTTGGCCACGTCCAGATCGATTTTCAACGGCCTGCGCTCCTTCAGGCCGATTTCATTGATCTTGCACGGCGTAATCTGGGCATTCGGAATCTTGAAATAGTCCGCAATGGTCTTCGCCACCTGGTATCGTGTGGTGGGCCTGACGGAAGCGAGATGATAAATCCCGTGATAATCGTGCATGACAGCCTCTCTGACAAACTCATACATGTCCATGGCGTAACAGGGGCTGAACACCTGATCGGTCGCGCATACCATCGGTTTTCCGTTCTTCAGTGACAGAAATGTCTCCAGGATCAACGTATGATCATTTTGTATTCCAAACACCTTGCCCATTCGCAGGAGAAGATACGGTTTCCCGGAGATGAAGAGGTAATTCTCGATCTCGCACTTCATCGCCCCGTAGGAGTTCACCGGGTTGGTTGGGTCCGTTTCCTTATAGTGCCCCTTTTCCCCGTCAAATACATTGTCGGTGGATATGTAGACAGGGATGATTGCTCTCTTGAAGCAATCGTCCAAGAGCGTCTTTGTTTGTTCAACGTTGATCTTGTAGGAATACCCCACATCTTGTTTGGTGAGCTCAGGACGTGGATTCGCAGCAAGCGCAACGATCATGTGAGTGGGACGGGAATCGAGGACGACATCATCTAAAACCATGTTCTCTAGGTCGAAATGAATCGTTCCGCTCTGTGGATTGTTGCAATGGGTGCCCACCACGTCCAGGGCTTCCCGCCTGAAGTGCCGATAGAGATGCCACCCGATGCGGCTTGACGCTCCAAGTATCAAAATCATTACGAATGTGGGTACGTTATATACCCAGAAGGTGGGGAAGGTCAGGATGATGGAAACTGCAGTGAAGCCTGTCCAGAATGATCGCGGCGGGAGGCGTCGTTGGAACACTTGTAAGCTTACAATGCAGACGCCGGCCGAAAAATGAGATGGGCGGAAAAGGCTGTGAGTTCTGCAAAGGAGAAATTAACTGGCGCCACGACTTTTTCTGATTCCCGATAGATGGTATAGACTAAAAAATCTTCTTAAGACTCCTTGATATCCATGTTCAAATTTAGTTTCCTGGATGTTGTAAAAAGGATTGACGAAGAAAGTTTTTAAGAACCGATGAGGGTGTAATAAAAAACTGAGACTGTAAAATGTTATCAAACTCAAAAATATATATAACCCTAGCGCTCGCGAACTGATATATTTTGAGTAAGAAAATGTTTTCAAAAAGCTGACTTGATCGGAGAGCTTCCAAAAATATTCATCATCCAATTTATCTATTTTGCCCTCTTTTTGAAGTTGACTAAACAGTTCTGACCCTGGATATGGAACAAAAGCGTTTGGCAGAGCATCATCTACTCCCAGTAGTATAAGTTCTACCATGAGCTTTAAAGTTTGCCATAGTTCAAAATGATTTTCATCTGGAAGTCCCATAATGATATTACACTTAACCTTCATTCCGTTTTTATGAGCATTTCTCATTGAATCTTTCATCTTATCAAGATGCACCTTCTTTTTAATCCTTCGCAAGACTGCCGGAGAACCGCTTTCAGGAGCATAGGTAATATTCCTGCACCCAGTCTGATACATCCAATGGGTAACTTCCGAATCAAGCGCCTCCGACCTTGTACCACTCGGCAATTGCCAGGTAAAATTCATATTGTTTTTAACAATTTCTTGGCAAAATTCTATAATCCATTCCTTTTTTATTACGGTGGTTAAGTCGTAAAAATCGATATTTGCCACACGATATTTACCAACGTAAAGTTTGATTTCCTCAAGAAGCTTTTTGGGGTTTCTTGCAAGCCATTTAGTTGTCCACATGGTTGGACTAGAGCAAAATGTACATTCAAACGGACACCCTCGAGTAGCCAGCATTGGCATACTACGCCCTCGATTTACGCCATATCCCAATTCATTATTAAGATAATTGTGGAGTGGAATTAAATCCCACGCGGGCAAATGGATACCATCTATATTGCGAATTCGTCTACGAGAAGGATTGCGTTGAACCGAATTTTTATTTCGGTAAGCGATTCCAGCCACTGCTTCAAGCGATTCTCCATGAGAAAGTTTCTGTATTAATTCTAAGATAGTTTCTTCACCTTCGCCTAAAACGCAAATATCTACCTCAGGATAGTTGCTTAGAGTAAACTCGGGAAGAGAAGTAACATGCTCCCCGCCCACAATGATGGGGCGTCCAGGAAAGGATTGACGAACCTCTTTTATCAATTGATAAGTAGAGGGCCACTGACAGGAAAACATACAGGAAAAACCCAAAATAGAAGTTTGAGAATCAATACGATCAAGGATGTCCTTAGGAGCAAGGCCCCATGCAACCATATTTTTTTTATTGTAAACCTCGTAAACATTAGAAATCGCTTCTCCGGTGCTGTCAATACACTTGACTTTGCAACCTGATTCTCGAACACTACCCGCAATATATGCCATTCCAATAGGAGGACAGATAACTGAATTATATGCCCATTTAGGTACAACGTTCGGTGGACGAATTAAGGTTAGTAATGGCATAAATGAGGGTGTGTCATCCTTAGTTGACAATTGACGAAGCGGTTCCGGTGTGGTGCAGTGATCGTTATCCAGACAACCACCACCCCACACCAAGAGAAAGGAACCGCTTCATGAAGAAGGTACTCCGAATTGGACGCCAAGGCAAGGTCAAAGATGTGTTGGGAGCGCCCTCGGTCCCCGGGGCGCCACCAGAGGAGATCGATAGCAAGGTGGCCCTGATCCAAGCCCTCATTCCCCTCGGCCTGCAGGC
>Ga0194120_10001959_pt1 | contig 36267 bp, 38 predicted proteins | sample TA2MahCa65mmetaG_FD_148642 | JGI IMG/M metagenome (GOLD analysis project Ga0194120, IMG submission 148642) | Freshwater microbial communities from Lake Tanganyika, Tanzania - TA2015019 Mahale Deep Cast 65m | ecosystem: Environmental > Aquatic > Freshwater > Lake | place: Tanzania: Lake...
AGTTGCTGGAAGTATGATTGTGCTTTTTCTTTCATATCAACTATTCGCACAAACTTATCCGTGATGATACTTTTTACTTTCTTGTCTCACCGTCTCAACAAGCAACTTTGCATTTTCTACCGGCGTGTTGGGCAAAATTCCGTGACCAAGATTGAAAATATGTCCATCGCCGCTTCCGAATTTTTCTAAAATCGTTTTCGTTGCTGAAATTATTTTTTCCGATTTAGAAAGTAACATTATCGGGTCAAAATTTCCTTGCAGCGCAGTTCTTCCGCCGACAATATATTTCGCAACAGAAATATCCATCGTCCAATCCACGCCAACAACATCGCAATTTGTTTTTACTAAATCATCGAGCCACATTCCGCTGCCTTTCGAAAAAAAAATAATCGGAATCGTGTTCCCGAATTTTTCTTTTACATCAAAAATAATTTTCTGAACATAACGCAAAGAAAATTCCCGCAACTCTTCATAACCCAACATTCCTCCCCACGTATCAAAAATTTGTATTGCATCAGCACCGGCATTTATTTTTGCAATTAAATATTGCGAAACAGCAGAAGAAATTTTCTCCAACAATTTGTGCGAAAGTTTCGGCTCGTTGAACAACATTGTTTTCGCTTTCACAAAATCTTTCGTTCCGTTTCCCTCGACCATATATGCAAACAATGTCCACGGCGAACCGGAAAAACCAATGAGCGGAACGCGATTGTTCAATATTTTTTTTGTCAGCGAAACTGCATCGAGAACGTATTTCAATTTATCCGATGGTTCGGGAATAATCAATTTGTCAATGTCGCTTTCTGAAGAAATTGCTGTTTCAAATTTTGGTCCGCTTCCCTCGTTCACGAATAATTTCATCCCCATCGCTTCTGGAATCACGAGAATGTCAGAAAAAATTATTGCCGCATCCACGCCGACAATATCTACAGGTTGCATCGTAACTTCTGCGGCGAGTTCGGGCGTTTTGCACATCGTAAGAAAATCATATTTCGCTCGCACTGCGCGGTATTCGGGCAAATATCTTCCTGCTTGCCGCATCATCCAAATCGGCGTGCGCTCTGCATGTTGTTGAAAGCACGCTCGAAGAAATAAATTGTTTGAAAATTTTTGCATTAAAGATTTCTGATTATTGAATTGAGTTTAATGATTGTTGAAAAATATTTTCGATAAATTGAATTTGATTTGAAGAGAATCCATTTTTCACACATGCTCTTTTTGTCGTTTCTCCAATTACTGCGATGGTAATTTTTGTGTTGTGAATTGTAGTCGGAAATTCTTCAAGAAAATATTTTACGCTCGACGGAGAGAAAAATGTAATGATGCCAATAAGATTGTGCAAAAACTGAAATTGAATTTCTTTTTTCATTGATTCGTTGACAGTTGTTTTCACCGTTTGATAAACAATGATTGAATCAAGGCGCATATTGTTTTCCCCAAACGTATTTTCTATGGTTGAATCAGTTAAATTACCATGAGGAAATAGAAAGTTCTTATCTATTCCATTCGATTCAGTTATGATTTTCTTTGCTAATTCTTTTGAATCAAATTTTTCAGGTAAGGTTGAAACGGCGAATCCGTAATTAGAAATTATTTCTTGCGTTTTATTTCCAACAACATGAAATGTTTTTCCTGAAAGTTTTTGAAGCGGAAAATATTTTTCAAATCGCTTAAAGAAAAATTCTACTCCGTTTGTGCTTGTGAAAATTAAGTCCGTGTAGTTTTCGATTTGTCGAATTGCGTTGTCTGTTTCGTCCCAAGAATTCGGTTCGGCAATTTCAATCGTCGGGAAAAAGATTGGCTCGTGGTGCAAAGTAATAAGTTGATTCGCAAATTCTTTCGATTGTTCTTTCGCGCGAGTAATTAAAACCTTCATTTGCGAATTTCTTCAAGAATTTTATCTCCGCCTTTTGCAAGCAACGTTTCTGCAAGTGAAATTCCGAGCAATTCTGCTTCATCAATTATTCCACTTATCGAATAGCGAAGTAATATTTTACCATTTAAACTTGCAATCATTCCTTGCAAAAAAAGTTTTTCATTTACTACAGTTGCGTTTGCTCCAATTGGGATTTGACAACCTCCTTCAAGTCGTCGGAGAAATGAACGCTCTGATTTTGTCGCAATTTCCGCTTCACTGTGATTGATTGTTGCGACAACCTGTTTTGAAATTTCATCTTCGTTTCGTGTTTCAATTCCGATTGCCGCTTGTCCAACTGCAGGCAGTAAAATTTCCGTAGAAACAATTTCTGAAATTCGTTCTTCGTAATTCATTCGTTTCACGCCAGCATACGCAAGAAGCATCGCATTCCAATTCGATTCATCGAATTTTTTGAACCGCGTATCAACATTGCCACGTAAGTCAACTATTTGTAAATCGTTTCTGTAATGCAGCAATTGCGACGTTCTTCGTAAACTTCCCGTTGCAACGATTGCATTTTTCGGAAGTTCTGAAAGTTTCATATTATTTTTGGAAATCAAAACATCGTTTGGTTTCTCTCGTTCTAAAACGCTTGCTAACAATAGTCCATCCGGAAGTTGTGTGGGTAAATCTTTTAAACTGTGAACAGCAAAATCAATTTCTTTTTTGAGTAAAGCGTTTTCCAATTCTTTTGTGAACAATGCTTTGTCTCCGATTTGAGAAAGCGGCGAATCAAGAATTTTATCTCCGGTCGTTTTGATAATGTTGATTTCAAAAATAATTTCGGGGAAATATTTTTCGAGTTGCGTTTTGACAAAATTCGTTTGCCACAATGCGAGTTTGCTTCCGCGTGTTCCGATGATGAGTTTTGTTTTCATATTCCATTTCCCTAAACCATAAATGGTTTCACTGGGCAAAGAAAGTCAGATAAATCTGACTGATGATAAATGAGAGAGTAGAGAAACATTTTTGATTCTTTCTTTGTTCAGTGTGAATATTTATATTCACGAAAGACTGAATTTTATTCGACATTCTTTTTTTTCAATCCAAACAAGTGTTTCACAAACATATTCATTGTACGAGTATCAAAATTTGTTTGTCCGTTTATTTCTTTCATACTTACTGTTGGCGTATGCAAAATTTTATTGATAATGGATTTTGTTACCATATCAACTTTTTCTAATTCGCTTGAAGAAAGTTTATTTCTATTTTTTTCGATTTCACTTGTGCGAATTTCTTCAAATCTATCGCGAAGCATTTTAATTGTTGGCGTAATATCAAGCGACTGATACCATTGAATGAAATCGCGCAATTCTTCTTCTATTATTTTTTGCACTTTCGGAATTTCTGCAATTCGCCGTTCACGATTGGTGTGAGAAATGAGTTCGAGCGAATCCATATCATCAAGAAAAACGTTTTCAATTTCGCGTACGCTTGGTTCAATATTCCGTGGAACGCCAATATCAATGATGAGCAACGGCTTTGATGAACGCAACGTCATCGCTTTCTTTATTTGTTGCGAAGTCAAAATAAAATCCGGTGTATTGATAGAACTAATTACAATATCAACGTCGCGCAGTTTTTCCGTAATTGCTTCAAGTGGTATTGCTTTTCCTTTAAACTCACTCGCAAGTTTTTCTGCTTTCTCCAACGTGCGATTTGCGATGGTAATATCAGTAACGCCACGAGCGAATAAATTTTTTGCAGAGAGTTCCGCCGTTTCTCCGGCGCCAATTAATAATGCTTTCTTTTTGGAAAGGTCAGCGAATATTTTTTCGGAAAGTTCGACTGCGGCGTAACTTATAGAAACTGCGCCATCGCTGATTTTCGTTTCTGTTCGCGCGCGTTTTCCAACTCGCAATGCTGAATGAAACATGTGATGCATCAATGTTCCCGCAGTTTCTTTTTCCACAGCGAGTTCATACGCTTCTTTTACTTGTTTTAAAATTTGGTCTTCTCCAACAAGCAAGGAATCAATTCCCGCAGCAACTTCAAAAATATGACGCACGGCTTCAAACGAATGTTGCGTGTAGAAATGATTATTGGAAATCGTGTCTTGTGCCGATTTATGTTCAATCAAATAATTGATGATGTTTTCCGGTTTTTCATTTTCCGTTTCAACAACACCAACGAGTTCCGTGCGATTACACGTTGAAAGTAACACTCCCTCTTTCAAATACTGATGAACGAGTTCCGGCAAAATCGGGCGCGCTTCGTCGAGAGTGTAATACAACTTCTCGCGGATTTCTACTGACGCGGTTTTGTGATTGAGGCCGATGAGTACTAATTCATTCATTTGAAAAAGTTATTTGTCATTTGTTATTTGTTATTAGTAATAAGTTGTTCACGAATGACTAATGACAAATTACAAATGACTTTAGTAAAACTTATGAAATCCGGAAATAACATTCGACAATGCCATCGAAAGAAATGTAACGAGAAAACCAATCATCGAGAGAATAGCAATTCTTCTTCCTTGAAAACCGACAAACTTTTTCGCTGCAAGTCCAACAGCATATAAAAGCCAAATAAAAAATGTTCCGAGAACTTTTGCATCGGAATAACAAATTTCTGGAAACGCTTGCGGCAACCACACAAAACCAATTCCGATAACGAGCGAGAGAGCAACAAATCCGACAATAATTGCTTTTAAAGTGAGCGTTTCTAACGATTCAAGATTTGGAAGGTTGCGATAAATATTATCGAATGTACGCGTGCGAATTTTTTTATACAACATTACATAAAGCAAACCGTAAATTGCAGAAAGCGCAAACGCAGAATAACCGAGCAACGCAGAAACAATATGAAAGGCGAGCAATTCGCTTTGCAAAATATCGTTCATTCCATAGTGATTCGGGGCGAAGATAGAAGAAGTTGAAACGAGAACACTGGAAATAATAAGAACAAAAAATCCTGTGTTTTTTACCCCGGAAATTATTTCTGTAAAAATGTACGCGCCCGCGAGTGTGAATCCAAGAACGCCCAGCAATTCAAGTGAAGACGTTACGGGAATGTGTTGTAATTCAGCGGTTCGTAAAATGAAAAAAATGCAATGTAAGAGCAGTGTGACACCAAGATATAACGTCTTCAGTGTGCCGGACCGAGTATCGTTATTAAAAAATTCACGGCCATATCTCCACGAAGTTGCCAGATAAAGCAAGGGAACAAGATATTGTAGGGCGATGATAGTGAATGGCATTTGTAATTCAAAATTTCGGCGAAAAATATACGAAGACGAGTTCGATTACCTTCTTGGAAAGTTTCTCAAAGATGAAATTTATGAGGAATATTTTTGAGAATCGCAGTGTGAACATTGATAAAATTCGCTTAAATGGTTTTTGTTTCACAATTAGAAGCGAGATTCAATTAGAATAATATCAAGTTGTATGCCAAATTATGATTGAGGCAGAACCAAAATTAAAATGGATCAAGTAAAGCAGCAAACGGCTGAATATGCAATGAACACACACACGTTTTGCATCGTTCAAGAGAATAATTCTTTACGTCGTTTCTTGTCTTTCTAATGATGGAATTATTGAGCAACGAATTGAATGAATCGTTGCGAACATTTCCAAATTGCGGAAGGAAAAAGCATGGCTGCATTTCTCCCGTTGAAGTAATTACTGTTGAAACATTCGGTGCGTTGCAATGCACAAGCGGAAAAGAATTTTTACCGAGCAATGCTTCAAAATATTGTACACGGTTTCGTAACGATTGCGGAGAATCGGAAATAAATTTTGTTTCGAAGTCGGTTTTGTGTTTTGTAGTGAGTTCTTCGATGCTTGCGCGAAATTCTTTTACTTCGTATTCGTTTAACATTATTTCTTCCTTGTTTGCAATTTCATCTTTATTGAATCTTCCAAAACTATCGGAAAGAACATCGGCGGAAAGAAACGAAATGCGATTGACATTCCACGATTTCGCAACGTTAATCATTTTTGAAATTAGGCGAAAATTTTTCTTCTGAATAACATAACGAATTGAAAGTTGTGGATGATATTTTTGTGTTGCAACTTTTTTTATTCCCTTTTCAATTTGAGCGAATGCTTCCAAACCGCGAATGGCATTGTGTATTTCTGCATTCGGTCCATCGAGTGAGATAATAATTTCTGAAAAATATTTTCCAACTTCATCATAACGTTTTTCGAGAAGTAATCCGTTGGTGAGTAATGTTTGTTTTACGTTGAGTTGAGAAAACGTTTCGCAAATCGATGGAAAATCTTTTCGCAGTAATGGTTCGCCGCCGGAATAAACGATATGCCGTAAATCAAAATTTTTAAGTTGTTGCGCGAGTTGTCGAATTTCAGAAAGCGAAAGTTCATTTGGCAACGGCTCGCGATACGAACACATTACACATTGCAAATTACATCCTTCCGTTACATAAAGAATAACAATCGGAAGCGAATAAGCGCGATTGGAAAGCGTGTTGAGAAAAGCGCGAAAGTTCACTGTTCTAAAACTTGTACTTTACTAACGGGAAAATCGGCTCACTTTTATCTGGCTCGTGAATTCGCACCATAATTGTTCCCGTACTATCTTTACTCCCTTGTAAATACAAATCTTTCAGCAGAGACAAATCGAAAATTAGTTTTTCAGTAATAATCATTTTGCAATTACTTTCATAATGAATGCCTTTTGAAAGATATAATTCCGCTTGAGCCGGAAGAGATTCAAGAAATACTTTATATCCGTACAGCGAAAAACTATCTTGTTCACAGCTTGCATAACTCACGAAAAGTTGTAATGAATCAGCAACTATAAACGTCGAATCAATTGTAACTTCATCGGAAAATAAATTCACTGAGTCTCTATCATCGAAAAGAATAATTGATCCAGTTTGTGAAACTTTGTATAACTGTTGCGCAAAAGTTGTATTTCCATAGAAAACAAAAATTGCAATTGATGTTGAAACGAAAAATATTTTTCTCGTACAAATTTTTTTGAAACCTAACATCTAAAACCTAAAACCCAATTTCAAAACCCTTCCAACTCCGGCTGACGATATTTCAACCAAAATTTTTGCAACGCTTTTATTTCGTACGGAAAATCGTAAAGTTGCAATTTGTAGCGGAACGAAGAAACTGCGCTGATTATATTGCGTTTGAGCGGCGTGAGTTTTATGTCAGAAAGCGTTGGATGATAACCGTTCAACACCGTTTCAAAGTTTTTTATTTTATCAATCATAGAGGGTTTGAGCCAAGGCGTGAGCGGATTTTTTCGTAAGTCAAAATTTTCCCACTGCGGCGAAATCCAATCCTCCAATTTTTCGGGAAAATGAAATCCCGATTGCTTAACTTCCTCGTAAAGTTCAGAACCTTCCGTCGGCACGGGACTTAAAACATAAATAATAATTTCCGTATCGGGATTGATTTCTTTGATGGTGCGAATAAAATTGATGTCCTCATCAATTTGTTTGTTCACTTCTTCTTCCGTGTCGGCGGGAGTTCCCAGCACAAACGAATATTCAGGAATAATATCAAAGCGTTTCATTCGCGCGGCAAACTTTTTTATCTGTGCGCCGGTTTGCGTTCCGCCTTTATCCATTTTTTTCAGAATCGCATCGTTGCCTGTTTCTGCGCCGAAGAAAATCATTTTACATCCAGATTCGCGCATCGTTGCTAAACTTTCATCGGAATATTTATCGATCGTATCAATGCGTCCTTCGCCCCACCAAATCATTTTTTCTTTATTGACGAGTTGTGAAAATTCCACCGTGCGTTTTTCCGAAACAAAAAAATTGTTGTCGTGAAACTCAATCGCATTGCCGCCGAATTGTTCTTTCAAATATTTGATGTCGTTGTAAATTAGTTGCGCGGATTTTCCTTTCCATCGCGCGTTGTAAATCGGGACGACAGCGCAAAATGAACACGTGAACGGACAACCGAAACTCGAGTGATATGCAATGGTTTTTGTTCCAAGAAAAGTTTTGCCAAGATACTTTTTGATGTTGTAAAAATTGTTCAACTTTTCGTAGGGCAATGCGGGAAGAGAATCTTGCTCGTAAATTTCATCTTTCGGTGTGATGACGATTTCATTTCCTTTTTTGAAAATGAGATTGTGCAAATGTTCGTACGGAGTATTGTTTTCAAACGCATCAATGAGTTCGGGAAAAACTTTATCACCCGGACCATTGATAATAAAATCGACGAAACCGGAATTTAAAACGACGTTTGGTTGATTGCTCGGAAAATATCCTCCCCATATAATTTTTATATTCGGAAATTTCTCGCGAATAATTTTTGAAAACGGAATCGCTTGTTTGAGTTGCGGTCCCGGCATTGTTGTGCAACCGAAATATCCGAACTCATTGCTTTCGAGATGAGAAAGAATTTTTGAAAACGCATCGCACTCGAGATTTCCATCAACAATAACCCAATCGTACAATCTATCAATCGAAGCCGCAACTTGCAACACGGAATTTGGAATACGCGGTTTGTGTTCTGCTGCGCGCGGATTGAAAAGGAGGATTTTATTTTTTTTGGGGGATGACATCTGCAAAGGAATGAAAGAAAAGAACTAATGAAGAAGAGAAAACTTCTAAAGAGTTTTCACTTCTGCAATAGTAATGAAAATGTCAAGTTGCTCAAACATTTCCTTCAGTTTTTCTTTATAGTTATGAAAAAATTTTCTTACCATTTCGCTTTCCTCTGTAGCAATTTCTATTTTTACTATTTGGTCTTTATATTTTACACCTTCATACAACCAAATTCCTTTCATCGGTGCTTTATCCGAACCCATTGTTATTCCTCCAAACACGGCAACGAGGTCTTTTTCAACTTCTTCAAATTTTTCGATTTATATATTTCTTCCATCATTGTATTGCATTGGAAGATATATCGTGTACAGTTTCATTCAATTTATTTCGAAGCAGCGTACGCACTTGGAGTTGGAAAATGAATTTGATGCATATCCACTTTTTTAAAAGGAATTTTTTTTCGTTTGAGAATTTGAATCTGTTCTATTGAAACGGAATATATATTTGAAGGAAAGCACTTTGTCGGACTGTGCGTAAATAAAAGCCACAGTGCTTGAGCGTTATATTCCGGGGGGATTTGAATGTATTCCATAAAATAAAATGTTAGTTGAAAGTGTAATTAATTCGTGCAAAAAATACGAGAAAGTGAATGAAACAAAAACTTACTCAATAGATGGATACCATTTTCAAAATGATGTCCATCTTTTTACTTCAACGCTTTGATTACTGCATCGTGCAACAATGGTCGCACGTCACGGATTTTCAAATTCGCTCTCGTCGGAAAAGTTCTGTTCGTCAAAAAGATGACGAATAAATTACTTTCTATACCCATACAATCAAATTGCAGAGAGAATCTTGAAAAGCATTTAACCATCAAACCGATTTGTAGATTTTTTAATCAAAAAAAACAAATGATAGATTATATCGTATCATAATTTTCACCGTTGTTTTCCATAAAGTTTTTTTGCAACAATTTCCGTTAATTCGTTTATCAATTCTTGTTCGCCCGGCGTCACGTGCTTGCTTGTATGTCGAATCCACTCTTTCGGTTCTTGTGCATTTCGATACAATGATTCTACAGATGAACGAGGAAAAAACGTATCCGATTCTCCGCTAACAAGTAATAACGGACGGGGAGAAAAAAAACTGATGTATTTGTTCGGTTCGAAATCTGAATAGAGCCACATTCCCAACCATCCCGCAAGAAACGGAGGAATTGGGATTTGGAGTCGTGTTGCATTCGCGTTGAGAATTTCATACATATCTCCTCCCGCCTGAATCACCACAAGTCGTTTCACGCGTTGGTCAAGCACAGAAACAGGAACTCCTGTGAACACGCCGAAACTAACTGCTGCCAGCGTTATATCATTAGTATCAACGAGTGGATGACGGGCGAGGTAATCCATACAAAGCAGAAGGCGGGGAATGGTGCTGTGTGCATTTTCTTTCATCGCAAACGGTGTCGAAAAAAGTTTGGTGCCGGAAAAATCCCACGGTGCGATTGCAGGATAATCAATTGCAGCAACGATAACACTATCGAATCCTTCAATCATTTTCACGACCTCTTTTCCTGTTTCGATACCTACCACAAGAAATGCAAGCGGAAATTTTCTTGATGAAGTTTTTGGTGTGCGAATTCTTCCCGTAATGGTATCTCTGCTCGTGCTTTCCAAAGTAAATGTCTCGATGATTGTCGTTTCAGTTTCTTCGAAAAGAGAAATAGTGATGCGAGAAAGTGAATCTCGTTGGTGCAGATATTGATTGAGAAATGAAGGGAGTTGCGTAAAAACGGGTTTCACAACGAGAAGAAGTAAACAAAAAATTTTAAATGATGGAATAGAAAATAAACTCATTACTATTTGAGACTTTTTACTACTGCATCGTGTAACATCGGGCGAACGTTTCTGATTTTTGTATTTGCGCGTGTCGGAAAAGTTCTATTTGTTAAAAAAATCACGAACAAATTTCTTTCTTTATCAACCCAAATTGATGTTCCGGTAAATCCTGTATGTCCGAAAGAATTTTGCGAAAACAAATTTCCTGCTGTGCTGTAACCGTTCGCTGTTTTCAAATCCCAACCAAGCGCACGATTTGATTTTTCGTTTTGTTTTGAAGTAAATAAATCAATCGTTTCTTTTTTGAAATATTGTTTGCCGGCGTATGTTCCGCCGTTTAAAATCATTTGCATAAAAATTGCCAAATCATTTGCAGTAGAAAATAATCCCGCGTGTCCGGCAACTCCGCCGAGCATTGCAGAAGTTTCATCGTGAACACTTCCTTGCACGGTTTTCAATCGCCACGTTGTATCAATTTCTGTCGGCGCGCAATTTTCAGAATCGTATTTCGATGGAGTGAAAAATGTACGCTTCATTCGTAACGGTTCAAAGAAATTTTCTTTGCAAAATTTGTCGAATTTTTTTCCAGAAATCGTTTCAACGATTTTTCCGAGCGTAATAAAATTGAAATCACTGTATAACGTTGAATCTCCCGGATTGAAAAACAATTCGCTTGCATAAATCGAATCAAGAACTTCACTTGCTTTCATTTGCGGATTCATTTTGTAAAACTGTTTGAACGCAGGCAATCCACTATTGTGTAAAAGCAAATTGCGAATCGTGATGTTGCTTTTTTCATTCAGAGCAAATTGCGGAATAAATTTTATCACTGAATCATCGAGCGAAATTTTTTTCTCTTCGTATAATTTCATAATTGCAGAAGTTGTAGCAATTACTTTCGTGAGCGACGCCAAATCGAAAAGTGTACTAGAATTTGTTTGCGCAGAATTTCTTTCATACGTCAATCGTCCGTACGAATTTTGTTTCACGACAATTCCATTTTTTACAACCACAATTTGTGCAGCAGGAAATGCAGAATCACGAATCGCATGAACAATCACCGAATCAACTTCATACAATTTTTCTTTGTTGAAATTTGCGGCAAGCGGAACATCTTTTCGCAATGTTGTTTGTGGAATTTGTAATCCTTCGCCGTACGCAAATGTTTTTGGAATTGTTACGGGAAGTTTTCCGCTTACTTCACTTTCGCCAAATAAAACTTCAACAGCAGATTCAATTGATGGCTCAACATCGGAATATGTTGCGATGAGAACGATTGCTTTGTTGAGTTTTGAAAACACATACGGATTGCCGAAAGAAATCATCGCCATCGGTTTTTCACTCACGGAAATTTTTTTCAACGCATCGAAAACTTCTTTCGTCATTCCAAACGTTTCGGAATTATTCGGTCGCAAAAACATTGGGCAAATTATCGCATCGTATTTTTTCACTTTATCAAACACATCATCAATATCTTCTTTGCTCGTGCGCGAATCGAACAAAACGGTTGTAACATTGTTCGCTCGCTTTTTTAACACTTCCGTGAAATACACATCGTAACGTTCTGTTGCTAATCTTCGCGTCGGACGATGAACATCAATTCTATAATCATCATTTGTTGCAACGCAAAGATTCAAAATTTTTTTATCACGAAATTGTTCAAACGGAAGAAGCGAATCGTTTTTCAACACCGTAATACTTTTTCGCGCAATTGTTTTCGCAACGAATTGATGTTCCATTGTATTAACTTTTTCCCGAATCGAATCAATGTTCGTCAGTTTATTTTTGTGCAATCCGAGTTGTTCTTTCAGTTTCAAAATTTTCAACACCGTTTGATTGATACGCGCTTCGGAAATTCTTCCAATGTTCACTGCATACAGAACAGAATCAATTGCAACGTCATCATCAACAGGACCAAGCAAAATATCGCTTCCCGTTTCTATTGCACGAATTGCAATTTCTCCATCGGAAAAATTTTTTCTGATTCCCTGCATTTCCAAACCATCGGTAATCACCAATCCGTTGAAGTGCAATTTATTTACAAGAAGATTTTCGATGACGTTGGAAGAAAGAGACGCGGGAATTTTTTTATCTGATTCAAGCGAAGGAATTGCAAGATGCGCAATCATCATTGATTTTACGCCGCTCGCAATAGCATTTTCAAACGGAACGAGTTCGAGCGAATCCAAACGCTGCAACGAAAATTTCAACAACGGCAAATCGCTGTGAGAATCAACATCCGTATCGCCGTGTCCGGGAAAATGTTTTGCGGTTGCAATAATTCCGTTGTCTTGCATTCCGCGAATCATCGCCGAACTCATTTGCGAAACGAGTTGCGGCGTTTCACCGAACGAACGATAATTGATGACAGGATTGAACGGATTGTTGTTCACATCAACGACCGGAGAAAAATTCATTTGCACACCAATAGCACGCGATTCTTCTGCAATAATTTTTCCCATTGCATATGCAAGCGAAGTATCACGCGTTGCACCAAGCGCCATCAAATGCGGAAAAGAAGTTCCGCGCCGAATGCGCATCGAAAGTCCCGTTTCAAAATCTGCGGCAACGAGAAGCGGAACATTTGCTTCTTTTTGCAAATCGTTGAGCAACGTTGCAACTTCGAGCAAATCACTTTGGAAAATTGCGATGCTTCCAATTTTTCTGTCGCGCACTAAATGCAAAAGCCGTTCGTATTCATTCGTTCCTTTTGCATAATAATACGCATACACTTTTGGCATTACGAGTTGTGCAACTTTTTCTTCGAGTGTGAGTTTTTGTAAAACAGAATCGCTCCAAGATTGTTGAGCATGGAGCGGAGAGCATAGAGCAAAGAGCAGAGAGCATAGAGCAAGGAGCGTGGAGCGTGGAGCAAATCCACTGAACATTTGGCGAATAGAGAATAACAAATGATGACTTAAAGATGTGACATAAAGATTTTTCATCTGCGGCAATTTGCGAAGTCTGCGGGAAATAGTTTCCCGCAAATCTCGCTGATGTACGCAGAGAGCCAATAGCAAAGAACCAATAGCCAACAGCAATTTTATTGTTCGTAATTCGTAATTGGTAATTCGTAATTGGAAATTTGTCATTTTACTTTTTCATTGAAATGAGAATCGCTCCGTGCGTTGCGGGAAATTTTGGTTTGCGTATTTCGAGTTGTGGAAAATAGTGTTTGATTTTTTCTTTGAGCATTTGTGAATAAAAATTTTCGTTTTCTAATAATCCACCGAGCAAAACAAGTGGAAGTTTTTCTGCATTGTGAAAATTATTGAACATCAAATGAAGTTGTTGCAGTAATTCATTGCAATGAAATTCTACAACAAACAAACTTTGAAAATCTTTTTCCTTCGCGAGTTGGATTACGATTGGCGCGAACGAAGCAAGAACAGTATTCGTATTTGAAATTTTTGACGGAAGTTCAACAACTGATTTTACGTTGAAGAATGATAACGCCGCATTCGTAAGTTCTGTTGGTTTAATTTTTCTATCGAAGGATTTTACAACTTCCTTCAACGCATCACGTGCAATTGCAAAACCGCTTCCTTCATCGCCGATAATTTTTCCCCAACCGCCGATGCGAAAGATTTGCGATGTTGGATTTGGGTTTTGAGAATCGTAATTCTTCCCAAATAATATAGAACCAGTTCCGGCAATCAAAACAATTCCGCTTTCATTGCCGAGCGCGGCTTCTACTGCAATTTCTGCATCGCTTGTTACTTTGATTTTTGCAGAAGTATTTCTTCGTAAAATTTTTCGCAATTCTTTTTTTAAGCGAAGTTGGTTTTGTTTGTTTCCTCCGCCAGCAGTTCCGATTGCAATGGAAGAAATTTCTTTCAACGGGCATTTTGCTTTTTTACTACAATCGGAAATTAAATTCAAAATTACTTTTGTTGCTTGCTCAAATCCGACAACATTCGGATTTGTTGCCTTTCCTTTTGTTTGCGAAAATATTTTTCCGTTTTCATTGCATAAGATTGCGGTAGATTTTGTTCCTCCGCCTTCGATGCCGATGAAATATTTTTTTCTTGAACTCATAAAATTTTGTAAAACTTATTGAAATCACTGAAAAAGGAAAAATACTCGTGAAGATTCCATGTAGTTATGATGAATTGAACGAAAGAAAACCTTGAAAATGCAAACATTACTTTTCCCTTTTTTTTAAAAAAAATCGCAATTTATTTGTTCCGCTTTCCAAAAACATTATATTTAACTTGTTTTTTAGAGAAAATAAAGGCAAGAAACTTTACTTTGAAGACCGAAAATTTTAAGCAACGTTTCTTTCATGGTAAACCCATTGAGAGAAATGCTATCCCGAAAAATATTTCAGTTGTAGAACTTGTTGACAAATATTTTAACGCGTATAACTCAGCGCGCTTGAAAGAAGTATGTCAATTATTATCGCAAAAAATGTTAGCGGGAAATTGTACTGTTGGTATGAGTTTAACTGGGGCATTAACGCCAGCGGGACTTGGAGGCACATGCATCGTTCCGTTGATGAAAGCCGGATTCGTTGATTGGATAGTTTCAACGGGAGCAAATATTTATCACGATACGCATTTTTCGATAGGACATGAATTGCACCGCGGAAAACCGTTCGTTGACGATACGGTGTTGAGAAAGCACGGTGTTATTCGGATCTATGATATTTTGTTCGATGAAGATGTGCTGTATTCGACGGATAAATTTTTTCGTGAACTTGTAAAACTTCAGGAATTTCAAAAAGAAATGGGAACGGCAGAACTTCATTTTCAATTAGGTAAATACGTTGCAGAACGTGAAAAGATTTTAGGTATAAAGAATATGAGTATGCTTTCTGCGGCGTATAAATATGGCGTTCCGATATACACTTCGTCCCCGGGAGATAGTTCGTTGGGAATGAATATCGCTCGTTTGGAATTTGAAGGGTACGCGGCGCGCATTGATGTCTTGCTCGATGTGAATGAAACGGCGGCAATAGTGTTGGAAGCAAAGCAAAGCGGAAAATCGAGTGGAGTATTGATTCTCGGTGGCGGTTCTCCGAAAAATTTTATGTTGCAAACGGAACCGCAAATTCAGGAAGTGTTCGGAATTCGAGAAAGCGGGCACGATTATTTTTTACAAATAACCGACGCGCGTTCAGATACGGGTGGACTATCGGGTGCGACGCCGAGTGAAGCAGTAAGTTGGGGAAAAATTGACCCGGAAAAACTTTCCGATTCCGTTGTTGCATATTTGGATACAACGGTTGCACTTCCCGTCATTACATCGTATGTACTTTCGCAATGTAGACCTCGAGCATTGAAGAAACTTTATTATCGGCGCGAAGAATTATTAGAAAATTTGAAGCGTTCGTTTTTGAAAGCAAATAAGAGATTGTGAACGACGAAAATTACCGTAAGTTTTTTTTAATTCATTCCATTGTTCTGCAATGGAAATTATTCAATAACAAATTACAATACACCAATGAACCGTTATCAAGAATTGATTGCACTTATCGAAACATTTCAAGAAGATTTCAGAAAATTTTATGAAAGAGGAAACGCTTCTGCTGGCGTTCGTGTGAGAAAACACATGGCGGATTTAAAACGCAAAGCACAGGAAATCCGTGAAGAAGTGCAATCGTTGAAGTTAGAAAAGAAAGAAGAAAAACAAAGTGAACCGTGAGCAATATGCCATCGGTCAACAGTTCTTTCGATTGAAATTTTTCTGCGCATTGCTGAAACAAAAGAAATCGTTTATTACTGTTTTTATCTTTTCTGCATTCGCGTTTACATTTACCATAGATTACGAATGGTTGCATTACAACGCAGTTGTTGTTGATACGCATAATGATGTGTTGCAGCGAATAATGAAAGGAGACGATATTTCCATACGTACGGAGAAAGGACACACAGATATTCCACGTTTGAAAGAAGGCGGTATTGATGTTCAAGTGTTTTCCGTATGGGTTCCACCGGAAAAAATTCCTCGTTCATACGAATATGCGAATGTAATGCTTGATTCGATGGAATCGCTTGTTCGTAGAAATTTAAGCAAGATTGCTATTGCGCGAGAGTCCCGGGAGGTTGCGTCTTTTATCAAACAGAAAAAACTTGTAGCCATTCTTGCAATGGAAGGTGCACATCCGCTCGAGGATACATTGGTCAATGAGAAACTTGAGTTGGAAAAACTCAATCACTTTTATGAACGTGGAATTCGTTCTATTACGCTTACGTGGAATAATAGTTTGAGTTGGGCAACTTCCGCAAAAGATGAAACGAACCTGGACAACCCTCCGAAGCGAAAAGGGCTTTCAACATTCGGTGAACAAATCGTGAAACGAATGAACGAACTTGGAATAATTGTAGATATTTCACACGTCGGCGAACAAACGTTTTATGATGTGTTGAACATTACAACGAAACCCGTGATTGCTTCGCATTCAAGTGTGTACAATTTGTGTCCTCACCGAAGAAACTTGAAAGACGAACAATTACGGACTATTGCAAACAATGGTGGAGTGGTGTTTATCAATTTTTTCCCGCTCTTTATTGACAGCACTTATGCAATAAAGGAACGCGCTATTCGTGAGAAGTATAAAAAAGAAATAGAAACGTTCAATAAAGACTCATCGGAAAATTCATTTGACCACGAACAGAAAATTTCCGAACTGTTGGAAAATGATTTGCGCGCAATCCGTCCGCCGCTTTCCTTGTTAATTGACCACATTGATTATGTTGCAAAACTTATTGGTGTTGAGCATGTGGGGCTCGGTTCCGATTTTGACGGGATAACAAATGTGCCGAACGAAATGGAAGATGCTACACGGTTTCTCAATATTACGCGAGAGTTAGTCAAACGCGGGTATACGGAATCAGATATCAGGAAAATACTTGGAGAAAATTTTTTGCGTGTGTTTCGCGAAGTATGCGGATAAAAAAACACTGAATGACTATCGTCTATAAATTCAACGATTCATTAATCTCAAATCACAAATCTAAAATCTAAAAATTTACATGGGTCTTTTTTCCTTATTATCTTCTGACCTCGCAATTGATTTAGGAACTGCGAACACGCTCATTTATTTACGCGGGAAAGGAATAGTTCTGAATGAACCTTCAATTGCGGCATTTGATAGAAATACGAAACGCATCATTGCTATTGGAAATGAAGCGCGTGAAATGTTGGGGAGAACACATTCCGATATAACCGTTATTCGTCCGTTGCGCGATGGCGTCATTGCAGATTTCGAAATTGCAGAAGGAATGTTGCGCGAGTTTATCAAAAAGATTCATTCAGGTTTTATGCCCAGTCGAAGAATTGTTGTTGCAGTTCCGAGCGGAGTTACTGAAGTTGAAAAACGCGCAGTTCGTGATAGTGCAGAACATGCGGGAGCAAAAGAAGTGCATCTTATAGAAGAACCGATGGCTGCGGCTATTGGTGTGGGAATGGATGTGGACGGTGCATTCGGGAATATGATTGTAGATATTGGAGGAGGAACGACGGAAATTGCCGTGATTGCTCTTTCGGGAATTGTTGAAAAAATTTCCATACGAATTGCCGGAGACGAACTGAACAATGCCATTGTTCGAAGTTTCAAACAAAACCACAATCTGCTTGTGGGTGAACGTACGGCGGAAGCAATTAAATGCGAAGTCGGTAGCGCAATGCCGTTAAATGAAGAATGTGATATCGAAGTAAAAGGAAGAGATTTAGTTAATGGAATTCCGAAAACCGTTGTCGGCTCATCGGCGGAAATTCGTGAAGCGATGAGCGAAGGAGTGCAGCAAATTGTTGATGCGATTCGTCAAACTCTGGAACGAACACCTGCAGAACTTTCAGCAGATATTTTAGATCATGGCATTATGCTTTCCGGCGGAGGTGCGCTCATTAAAGGTCTTGACGAACGCATTCGTTTAGAAACAAGTTTACCCGTACATATTGCCGAAGACCCGTTAACAGCAGTAGTGCGAGGAACGGGAAAAGTTCTCGACGAATTGAATCATTATATGAAAGTATTGATACGAAGCAGAAAATATTAACCCGTAGTATGATGACCTTGGAACGTTTTTCAACGTTCATGGTAAAGTCTAAACCCGCTTTCCTTCCTTGTTCCGAATTCTTGTTTATATTTTTGAAACGTTCCGTGCGTATTTTATTTTCGCACTGTTAGTAACAATTTCTGTTGCTTTGATGACACAGAATGATACCAAACAGATTCGCGCGCTGCAATCGTTTGCAGTTGCATTTGTCTGTTATACACAAGATGCTTTTTCCTTTCTTCCCAATCCTTTCGAATTGGAACGACAACGAAATTCATTGCAGGAATTAAACATTACTTTGTCGGAAGAAGTAAGTTTGCTCCGCTCTGCTGCTTTGGAAAATTTGCAATTGAGAAAAATGTTGGAATTCCGGGAACGAAGTAATTTTACGTTCGTTGCTGCCGATATTGTTGGGAAAAATCTCCATCTGGCGCGAAATACGATAACTTTGAGTGTTGGCGATGAAAACGGTGTCAAAGAACATATGCCGATAATCACCGAAGCAGGTCTTGTGGGAAGAATCATTGCCGTGAGCGATAATTATTCCATCGGACAAGTATTATTTCACCGTGAAAGTCGCGTAAGCGCAACGGTTGAACGAAGCCGTGTTCACGGAATTGTTGCATGGAACGGCGGTCTTCAGTTGGTATTAAAAAATATTGTGAAATCTGTGGACATTAAACCCGGTGATAGAATTGTAACATCACCATTCAGCAGTATCTATCCTCGTAATATTGAAATTGGAATTGTTTCCTCGGTTGTTCACGTTCCTGAAACAATATTTCAGGAAATCATAATTACTCCCAGCGTAGATTTTACAACAGTTGAGCGTGTGTTTGTTATTATCTCTGAAGCCAATAGCGAACGAAATGCTCTTGAACAAACAAACAACATCAAACGTCAAGAGCAATGAAATCCATACTTCGAAGTATTCTCTGGGGTGTAGCGCTGATAGCATTTCAAACAACCGTGGTTCGTTTGATTTCCATCGAAGGAGTAATGCCCGATGTCGTTGTATTATGGATTGTGGTTATTGCACTTCGAGAAGGACAAATTGCCGGAACTGTTTCAGGATTTGTGAGTGGACTCATTTTGGATATTATCAGTGGAGATTTTTTGGGAATCGGAGCGTTATCGAAAACCATTTGCGGATTTCTTTCCGGATATTTCTATGATGAATTTAAATCGTCAGAAGTTGTTGGAACATATCGTTTTTTTTTTGCTGTGATATTTTCTTCGCTCGTTCATAACATTGTATTTTTTGTCGTGTATTTACAAGGTTCGGAAATTGAATTCGTGCGCACTATTATACAATACGGAATTGGAACAACTGCATATACATCGGCAATAGGTATAATTCCGTTGTTGTGGAAAAGAAAATAAAATAACGAAGTACAGCGTATCGTTTGAAACTACAATGAAACTTCCAGAAGAAATTCAGCAATCGGTAAAGAATAAAATCTTTACGTTTATAATCGTGAGCGTATTTCTGGTATTTTTTTTCCGATTGATTCAGTTGCAGTGGCTCTATCGTTCGGAATATGAAAAGCAATCGGAAGAAAACAGTATTCGTAGAGTGATAAGCGAAGCGACACGAGGATTTATGTACGACCGTCACGACCATCTTGTTGTAGATGACCGTCCTTCCTATACCATTACCATCACTCCGAATGAATTTGATAAATCAGTGATGGAGCCGCTTGCGAAAATATTACAAATGACGCCGGAAATTGTTCGCAAACAACTACAACGAGCTCGAGGTTTTAATCCGTACATACCGTCGCGTTTAAAACGCGACATAGATTTTCAAACACTTTCTATCCTTGAAGAACATCGCAATGAATTTCCCGGAATTGATTATCAAATTGAAACGAAGCGGTTTTATGTTACGCGAGCAAAAGCATCACATATACTTGGATACGTCAAAGAAATTTCAGAAAAAATGCTTGCAGAACAAAGTACACTGTATCGGCAGGGAGACTTACTGGGAGCAAACGGTTTAGAAGCGGCGTACGAACCGTTTCTTCGCGGACAACCAGGAGTTGAGTTAATTGCCATCAATGCTCACGGACAAGTAGTAGGAAAATATAATGACGGTGCAAGCGATATTCGTCCGAAAGATGGAACGGATTTACTCTTGACTATGGATTTTGAATTACAACAACTTGCTGAATCGTTAATGGCGGATAAACGCGGTGCAATTGTTGCATTGAATCCTCAAGACGGAGGAATTCTTGCTATGGTGAGTAAACCGGATTACGACTTAGCTTGGTTTGGCGGCGCAATTTCAAAAGAGCAATGGAAATATTTGAACAGTAACGAAGAAACACCTTTATTCAATCGTGCAACATTAACAAAGTATCCGCCGGGTTCAACATTTAAGATGCTGCTCGCTTGTATTGCACTTGAAGCAGGAATAATCAATGCAGAATGGCGAGTGCAATGCACTGGAAAATTTCGATTTGGGAATCATATATTCAATGATATGCACGTTCATGGTTCAACGAATGTTGTTCAAGCGATCCAACGTTCGTGCAATGTATTCTTCTATACATTAATGTTGAAAACAGGATTGCCTCGGTGGACAAATATGGGAATGAGATTCGGATTTGGTCAAAAAACCGGAGTTGATATTGACGAAGAAAGCCCAGGACTTCTTCCATCAGAAGAATATTTTGATAAAACGTACGGTAAAGGAAAGTGGACGCAAGGATATTTAGTGAGTTTGGGAATTGGACAAGGAGAATTAGGAGTAACGCCGCTGCAAATGGCGAATTATTGCGCTGCTTTGGGAAACGGTGGAATATTGTATCAACCGCACGCAGTTTTTGCAATTCGCGATAGAATTTCCAAATCTATTCAAACACGTACGGTAACAAAAATAGATACGAGACTTTCGAAAGAAGTTCTTGATATTGTTCGCGAAGGAATGTATCACGTTGTAATGACTCCCGGAGGAACTGCATCCTCTGCTCGCATACAAGGTGTAGAAGTAGCGGGAAAAACAGGCACAGCGCAAAATCCACACGGAAACGACCACGCGTGGTTTATCGGATTTGCTCCGTATCAAAATCCAACAATTGCAATTTGTGTATTAGTAGAAAACGGTGGAAAAGGTGGAGCGATTGCCGCGCCAATCGCAGGGATGTGTATGGAACAATTTTTGTTTGGAAAGATGATTCGCTATGCACCATAGCACGAAGAAAATAAAAAACATTTCGTTGCATTTGAAAACAGATAACGAACTACTATTGCTAAAATTTTTTTTGTTTATTCTATTATGAGAAAATCATTAAAAAACTCCAAAATATTTTGTCGTTGTAGCAAATTTCTATAAATTTGCCCGTGCTTTTTTAACGTCTGCATACATTTGCGGGCGTTTTTTTGTCTTATAGAAACACAAGAGATGAGAGAATCGAATGCATTTGCATCCATTAAGAAATGTTTGAAGAATTAAGTCTAAAACTTGAATCAGTTTTCAAAAAAATTCGCGGTGAAGGGCGAATTACTGAAAGCAACGTTGCGGAATCACTTCGAGAGATTCGGCGCGTGCTTCTTGACGCAGATGTTAATTTTAAAGTAACCAAAGAATTTATTGACGAAGTGCAGCGAAAAGCGCTTGGTCAAGAAGTACTTTTAAGCATCACTCCAGGGCAACTCATCGTCAAAATTTTTTACGACGAGTTAGTTCGTTTAATGGGAGAAACAAAAGAAGAAATAAAGTTTTCTTCAACGCTTCCATCCGTTATTCTCATTGCCGGACTTCAAGGTTCGGGAAAAACAACATTTAGTGGAAAACTTGCACGGTATCTTAAAAGAAAAGGTAAATTTCCGTTGCTTGTTGCATCCGATGTATATCGCCCGGCAGCCATTGACCAATTGATGACACTCGGAAAACAAATTGATATTCCGGTATTTGCGCATCGCGAACTTAGCGCGATTGATATTGCAACATCCTCTATTGAATACGCGAGGAAAACTGCTCGTGATACTGTTATTATTGATACTGCGGGACGTTTGCATATTGATGAAGAAATGATGCAAGAAATCGAAACTATTAAACAACGAACAATGCCGAGTGAGATATTGTTTGTTGTAGATTCGATGACAGGGCAAGATGCAGTGAATACAGCAAAAGTGTTTCACGAACGTTTGGCTTTTGACGGAATAGTTCTTACGAAATTGGACGGTGATACACGCGGAGGAGCAGCGCTTTCCATTCGGCGCATTGTCAGTAAGCCAATCAAGTTTATAAGCAACGGAGAAAAACTTGATGCGTTGGAACAGTTTTATCCTGAACGAATGGCATCAAGAATTCTTGGAATGGGTGATGTTGTTACGCTTGTTGAAAAAGTTCAGGAACAAGTAGACGAAACAAAAGCTCAGAAGTTAGAAGAAAAGATTCGGAAATCGTCGTTCACGTTTGAGGATTTTTTGGAACAATTGCAAGAAATAAAGAAAATGGGACCATTGCAAAACGTGTTGAAAATGCTTCCGGGAATGAACCGCATTTCTTCAGCGGCAATGAACGTTGACGACGGAGCATTGAAATACGCTGAAGCAATCATTTGTTCGATGACGAGAGAAGAGCGTTTGAAACCGCATATATTAAACGGGAATCGCAGAAAACGAATTGCAAAAGGAAGCGGAACGACTATTCAGGAAGTGAATAGAGTTTTAAAACAATTTTCAGAAATGCAACAAATGATGAAAACACTTTCAAAAGGAAAAGTTCCCGCTGCGTTTCGCAAGATGGGTTTATTCCACTGATATTTTTTTATTTTTTTTTACAAACATATTTTTACTTACAAGGAAATTAATTGTGGTTAAATTACGATTAGCGCGAATGGGCAGAAAGAAAAGCCCGATTTATAAAATCGTTGCCGCCGACTCACAATCGCCACGGGACGGAAGATATATTGAATCTATAGGACAGTATAATCCTTTGACGCAACCGATGACGGTTGATGTGAAAGAAGATAAAATGTTCAAATGGTTGAAGAACGGTGCACAACCGACAGATACAGTTCGTAGTTTGTTTCGAAGAAAAGGATTGTGGTTAAAATGGAGTTTAATCCGAAAAGGCAAGAGCGAAGAAGAAATTTCTCCTATTATGGAACAATGGCAACAACTGCAAGTTGAAAAACTATCTCGCGAAGCTGAGAAAAAAGCACGACGGAAAGCGAAAAAGAAATCGGAAAAAACACAAGCGACGGAAAGTTCAACAGCGTCGTAAGGAAGTTTTTTGCTGAGATTTTGCGAACGATGTCTGAAAGTTTCGACGAATGGTAAAGAATGTTTGAACCACGCTAAACTCGTCAGATCCATTGATTGATAAGCAACTCATCGCTGTTGGAAAAATAATTCGATGCGTTGGAATAAAAGGCGCAGTTAAAATACATCCGTATGCTTCTTTGCCTAAACGATTTTCGTTATTAACAAAAGTATTTCTTGGTGAAACTCCGCAAACAGCAGAACAATATGAAATTCGAGAAGTCGAACTTCGTGGTGCGTATGTAGTTGTAACGTTTTCAAATATTCCAACGAGAAATGATGCAGAAAAAATCGTTGGAAAATATATTTTTGTCAACGAGTTACAACGAGTTTCACTTCAGCAAAATGAATGGTTTATTGACGATATACTTGGCTGTGAAGTTTTTGTTCGCAGTGTATCTGTTGGAGTAGTTCGCGATGTGATTACGTTGCCTGCGCAGGATGTGTGGGTTGTACATCAAGGCGGCAAAGAAGTATTAGTTCCTGCAGTTCGGGCATTTATCGAAAGCGTGGATGTGAAAAATAAAATAATTGTTCTTCGTCCGCCGGAAGGATTGATTCAATTTGATGAATAAGAAAATGTATGCGATTCGATATTCTATGTGGGGTTCCTGCTTTGTTGAAAGGTCCGTTCAACGAAAGCATTTTAAAACGTGCGCAGCAGAAAAACCTTGTAAAAATAATTATTCACGATTTACACGATTATGCGTACGATAAGCATCGGAAAATTGATGATGTTCCATTTGGCGGAGAAGCGGGAATGGTATTGAAACCCGAACCTATTTTTGAATGCATCGAAACGTTGAAAAGAGAAAGAACCTACGACGAAATAATTTATCTTTCCGCTGACGGAGAACGTTTTCAACAGTCGCTTGCAACGGAATTCTCATTGAAACAGAACTTGATTTTTTTATGCGGACATTATAAAGGAGTGGATGAACGAGTGCGCGAGCAACTGATTACGAAAGAAATTTCGATCGGAGATTACGTACTAACCGGTGGAGAACTTGCTGCCGCAGTAGTTATTGACGCAACTGTACGACTCATTCCCGGTGTTGTAAGCAATGCAGAATCTCTATTGAATGATTCTTTTCAGAATATGATGTTAGATGCACCTTCATACACGCGACCGGCGGAATTTCGCTCGATGAAAGTTCCTGAGGTTTTACTTTCTGGCGATCCACAAAAAATTGCCGTGTGGCGTGATGAAAAGCGACTTGAAAAAACAAAACAACGAAGAAACGATTTAATCAATTAACTATTTCTATTAATTTTAAAAGAATAATTTTGGAGCAACTCCGATGAATAAAATGAACATTGTTGAAGCAATGCAACTACAAAAAGAACTTCCGGCGTTTCAACCGGGAGATACCGTGAACGTTCACGTACGCGTTATTGAAGGCGATAAGGAACGCATTCAGCAGTTTCAAGGAATTGTAATGAAGCGTCATAACAATACGATTAATTCAACGTTTGTTGTGAGGAAAATGTCTCATGGTGTTGGCGTCGAACGAAACTTTCCGCTTCATTCTCCACGCATTGCCAAAATCGAAGTGGTAAAACAAGGTCGTGCACGTCGAGCAAAACTGTACTATATGCGTACGCTCGCAGCGAAACAGATTCATCAAAAATTAAATGCATAGCGCATCGCACCACAGAGGAAAAGGCGTTGCGATTCCATCGTTGTTGTATGCTGAACCGATTCGTTTGGCTATTGCAGAACAGTTTCCTGAATATCGTTTTGTAACGGATTTACCGGCGAAACTTGCGTTACAGTTTCGAGAGCGAACTTCGGAACTTGCATTGATTTCTCCGCTTGAATATGCAAAGGAATCATCACTGTATCGACTTATTCCGAACATTGCAGTTTCTTCGCGCAAAGGAACTGGAAATGTATTATTGTCTTTCAATCAAGGTTTAAAAACAATCCGCACTCTTGCCGCTGACCCGAATTATTCTTTTGAAGTAGTTCTCGCGCTGCTTATTCTTGCCGAGCATTATGAGTCGCGCCCGAAAATACTTCTCCATAGTGGAGATACTGCTTCGATGCTTTCTGTCGCAGATGCGGCGTTAGTTATTCGAACGGGAGTAGTTTCGGAAAGCGATTATCAAGATTCTTTGGATGTCATTTCGTTGTGGAATGATATGTATGAACTTCCCGTTGTTATCGGATTGCTCGCTTGCCTCGAAGGCGCTGTTTCAGAAAAAGAATTTCACATACTTTCTCAACTCGGTGCAATGATTGATGAAAGTGTTCAACAGAACGCAAAAGCACGTGACGATACTTTTTGGACAGATGAACAATTAGAAGAAACAGCACGACATCAATATCTTGCTTCTTTCTCGTATCGTCTTGAAGAACCTGAATTAGATTCGCTCCGGGAGTTTTTTCGGCTTGCATATTATCACGGCATTTTGAAAGATATTCCCGACATTCGAATGTATTCACCCGAACAACCGCAGTTTTCTCATAACTAAATGAAAAAAACGAATGCCTTTCACAAACAAAGTACGAACGGTTCCGTTTCTGCAGAAATCTTATTGATTGAAGATGAAGCATTACTTGTACAAAGTTTAATCAAACGTTTGGAAGATGCACATTACGCTGTAGAGACCGCAATGAACGCTGATAAAGGGTTGCAACTTGCTTTGCGTCACGATTACGACATTATTATTCTCGACTTGTTGCTTCCGGGAAAACGCGACGGAATGCAATTGCTTCGTGAGTTTCGAAAACACAAAAGCAAATCTATGGTTGTCGTAATGTCGGGAAAAACAATGGTGGAAGATAAAGTTGAAGCGTTACGCGCCGGCGCAGATGATTACTTGGCAAAACCGTTTGCGTTTCTTGAATTGCAGGCGCGCATTGAAACGTTACTGCGCCGTCGAGGATTATTGACGACAAACACACTTGAATTTAAAGACATCATCATGGATTTGGATACACATCGCGTAACAAAAGAAGGGAAAGAATTAAAATTTTCATCGAAAGTTTTTGATTTGCTCACATATCTTATTCGCAATAAGAATCGTGTCGTAACCCGTGGCGAACTTGCAGAGCATGTTTGGGGATATAAGTTTGAACCGGAGTCAAATCTCATTGATGTGTACATTAGTTACTTACGAAAAGAACTCAACAAAGGAACTTCCGAAAGTATGTTACAAACTATACGAAAACTCGGATTTATGTTGAACGATAAATAATAAAACTTATCGCTTGTTCTTTTTAATTCTTTCTCCAATCAAACGAATTCCCTCCAATACAAGCCAAGGCTCAATTACATCAATTACGTTCGTTTGTGAAGAAACAATCGAAGCCAATCCTCCCGTTGCAATTACTTTTGCATTTCCGATTTCTATTTTCAACCTTCGAATCATTCCTTCGAGTGCATCCACTGCGCCGAACATTATTCCCGCTTGCATACTCGTAACCGTATTTCTTCCGATTGCTGTTTCCGGAAAATGCAATTCCACTTTTGGAAGTTTTGCCGCGCGGCGATGAAGTTCACTTGCAATAGTTTCTAATCCTGCTGTAATTACTCCGCCGAGATAATCTCCGTTTTTTGCAATCACGTCGTACGTTGTTGCAGTTCCAAAATCAATGACAATGCAAGCAGTTTTATATTTCGTAAAGGCTGCGAGTGCATTGCACAATCTATCTGCTCCTACAGCATTCGGGTCATCGTAATGAATTTTTATTCCAAAGTGTAACGATGCGGAAATTAGTAACGGTTCTTTGTGAAAATATTTTTTTGCCATTCGTTCATATACATCCGTTAAATTCGGAACAACCGATGCAATACCAACGCTATCAATTTTTTTCGTGTTGATTTTTGAATGTTCGCACAGATTTTTGACAAGAAGAAATATTTCGTCTTCTGTTCGCAACACAGGAGATGAAACTCGCCAATGAGCGATAAGTTTTTTGTTCTGAAAAATTCCAAGAACAGTGTGTGTGTTTCCGATATCAATTGCAAGTAGCATAATTTATTTTTGTTATATCATTTTGAACGACGTGAAGAATCTTCATAGATGTTTCACTTTGTTCAACATGATAAGTTTTAAGTTTATATTCGTATAGAAACATCTCCAGAAGAAAATTTCACCAATTTGTTTTCAACGTTCACAAGTAATTCTCCGTTCGAGGCAATGTCAACAGCAATTCCATGCAAAACATTTCCGTTTTGATGAATAGAAATTTCTTTTCCGAACATTGTTGAATATGACTTCCATTCTGAAAGAATTTTACTCGATTCGTTTTCACACAACGAAATATATTCTTTTTCACATTCCAAAAGAATATTGAATAACAATTCTTCCCGATTCCATTCGTGTTGTGTTTCAATAAATAACGAAGTCGCAGTTTCCTTCAATTCTTCAGGAAAATTATTTTGATTCACATTCAATCCAATACCTACAATGATATAATCAATTTGTTCGTTATGAATGGAGGTTTCGAGCAACATTCCGCAAAGTTTTTTTTTGTTCAATAAAATATCATTGGGCCACTTACATTCCGTTTTCAATTGGTAGTGAAAATTCAGTGTCTTGACAATCGCCACGACTAATGCAAAGGGAAGAAGGGAAGAACGAGAAAGCGCAAAACGAGGTCGGAGTATTATTGAAAACGTTAAATTTTTTTCCTTGTCGGAAATCCAAACTCGGGAAAATCTTCCTCGTCCATTTGTTTGTTCATCCGTAAGAACAATTGTTCCTTCCGCTTTTCCTTCTTCTGCAATTTTTTTTGCATACGTGTTTGTAGAATCAAGCGTTTTGAAAAAGGAAATTTCCTTAACAAAATTCCGCGCTTGTAAATAATTTTTGAATTGAATGATGTTAAACATTTATTTTTTCACTAACGTTATTTTCGTTATCTCCGGTGGACAATTAATGCGAATCGGAATTGCAACCGTTCCAATACCTCGCGAAACATACATTTGCGCGTTGTCGTTTTTATACAATCCTCCAACGTACGGCGATGCAACAAGTGCAGGAGTAATTGCCATTTGTCCGAATTTTGCAAACACTACTTGTCCTCCGTGCGTGTGTCCAGAAAGTGTTAAATCAATGCTGGCATTTTTCGCTTGCTCAAAAAAATATGGGCGATGGCATAATAAAATTCGGGGAATGTTGTTTTCAGTTTTCGCAACAAGTTTTGGAAATCGTTCGTTCGCCGTTTGCCGATTTCCGAAATCATCAACGCCGAGCAAAAATATTTTCTCTCCGTTTTTTTCGAGCGCTATTGTCTCATCACGCAAAAGTTTGATGCCGCATTGTTCGACTTCTTTTGCAACGGTTTCAACATCAGAAAAGAAATCGTGATTGCCCAAACATCCGTACACACCAAACGGTGCTTTCAAATCTACAAAAGCTTCAGCAAATGGATACACTTCTTCAACTTGACTATTGACGAAATCGCCAGTTACAAACGTGATATCGGATTTCAATTCATTCACTGCAGTGACATATTTTTGCATATCTCGTTTCGGCATAAATACGCTGGAATGAATATCACTGATGAGCGAAATCGTGAAGTTCTGAAATTGCGGTGGTAGATTTTTTATTGTAATTGTTTGATACGTAATTTCAAAATCATCGCGGACAAATGCGCCGTATGCAGTTCCTGCAAACGACACTCCTGCGAGAGAAATCATTCCTTGTTGCAAAAATTTTCTTCGCGAAACATTGAACGATTGATATGATGGTTTCGATTCGAGGTGAATTATTTTATTATTCACCGATGGAATTTTCTTCCCAAACCAAAATGAAAAACGGAATGGAAGTTCCAGTAGTTTTAAAATTCTTGAAACAAGAAAAAGAATAACCAGTGTTCCGTGCCAAAGAAATACGGGATAATACACACCGTATAAAATGAACGGATAAATTTGTGTTGAAGGCGGGCGATAAAACGAAATGAAAAAGAGTGGAATGTTCATTACGATGAATAAAATTCTTCCACTCCATAATAATACTTTACTCGCAGATTTATTCCGAAAATATTTTTCGCTTCTTCGGAAAAAGAAATACTGAATTCCTAGAAGTATGGAAAGAAAAATTATTCTGAAAAGAAAAAATCTCATTGTAATTGCAACGATGTATTTTTCGTGAGTTCTTTGATAAATAATCCTGAAACGATGAACAACAATGTTTCAAGCCACAAACGTGGATATGCAAACAATGTGAACCAGCTTTGCCCATCATATTCGCGAAAAAAGTTGTAAGGAATATAGCCAATCGAAATGAAAATTATTCCGATGAATATTGTCCAACTCAGAGAAAATTCGCTTGCTTCTTTCAATAACAATGCAATGGGCAAAACGATGATGAGGAAATGATATGTTGCTGTTGCCGGCGCGAGATACATTCCAACGATTCCAATGATTGCAAATGCGAGTGGTTCAGATTTTTCTTTTAGCAACGATGAAAAAAGTTTTTTTAAATAGAGATATTGAATATACGATACGATGACTATGATAAACCATCGTAGAATTTCAAATAAAACATTTGAAGAAAAAATCGGATCGGGATTCCATTGTTCATCGAAAACAAATAATCTACGGAATAAACTATTCCACGACTGAAATGTTGCGGAAAACGGATTCTGCAAAATGCCGTTGATATGATTGAACAGAGATGTTTCGACAAATACTTTGTGCATTTCTATTCCGAGAATAAAAAATGCAAGTAGAGATAAAACGGTTGTTGTAATAAGAGATGTCAAAACGAGTTTCCATTCTTTTCGGAATGCAAGATAAAGGACAAAAATGAACGGAAAATATTTTATACCGATCATTAACCCGAATGAGATTCCACTGAGAATTTTTTCATCTTCTCGATAAAAATAATATCCGAGTAAAATTGTGTATGTAAGCAATAAATATAATTGTCCGAATTTAACATTGTTAATGAGCGCAAGTCCGGAAATGAGAAAAAGAAGGAGAGAATATTTCCAATTTGTTTTTAAAATTGTCGAAAGTAAAATTACATTCAAGAATAATAAAAGCAAGTTGAACGTTGTCCAGATTTGTTTTGCAACGAGAGGTTCAAAATGTGCAATCGGAAGAAAAACTAATGCTGTGAGTGGAGGAAACGGTGCAAACTTTCCTTCTTCTGTAATTCCATATTGGTGCATTTGTGCTTGAAACCATTTGTCATCATACATTCTATCAATTTCTTTTCCTTCAAGAACTAACCGTGATGACGTATAATAATTCGGAAAATCAGTTTGAAGAGAAGCGTATGCCGGAATAATTCCTTTCCAGATAAAAAATGCAGAAAAGAAAATAAGAGAAATAGTAAGCAATATATTTTTCATACGAAGTGTATCATTTTTTCGTATTCGGTTTTAACTTCGTCAACAGAAATTTCTTTCATACACTGTGCATCGAACGGACAGCGAAATGTTTTTGCGTCGTACACATTCATACACGGCGAACAAGAAATATTTTTGTAAATAATTTTATGATTATTTCCGATTGGCCCGTAAAATGCTGGCGATTCTGGTCCGAACAGAGAAAGTGTGCGTTTTCCCAATGCTGCGGCAAGATGAAGCGGTCCACTATCGTTGGAAACAATGAGTGAAGATTTTTGTAAGAGAACAAGTAATTCTCCGAACGTTAGTTTTCCTGCGACGTTGATTACGTTTTCTTTATTGATTGCTCGAACTATTTCTTCTACGTAAGAAAATTCGTTTTCATCGCCGATAAAAAAGTAAGTATAATTGTCTGAGAAACTCTCTTTTGCAAGTTGAATAAAATTTTCCTTTTTCCACCTGCGTTCGAGAAATGTTGTTCCGGCATTGACATTTACTGTGATGAAATGTTTGTTTTGCAAAACAACTTGAAAAGTTGTCTTACTATTATACTCGAACATCACAATATCTTTTTCAAATATCTTCGGCTGTTCGAGAATAATGTTTTCTAATTGCGTTTCCACTTGTGAAAGAAAAATTTCCGTAACGTGTTTTGATTTGTCGAGAGGAATTTGTTTCGTAACCAATAAATTTCTCCATCGTGTTGGAAGCGCAAATGCAATCCGTTGCGGGGCGTTTGTAATTGCGGATAGAAGAGTAGAAAATTTCGAGAAGAATTCAAAATCAAAAACTACATCAAATTCTTTTTCACGAAATATTTTTCGAAGTGCAAATGTATTCCGAATAAAATCATCGAGCGTTTCGTTGTCGATAGTTAGAAGTGCATCAATACTCGAAATGCGATTGAGTAATTCTCGATTCGATTTGAACGAGAGAAACGTGAGCGATGCATTAGGATATTTTTTTTTGATTTCTCGTAATGTCGGAGTGAGAAGAACAATGCTTCCCATTCCAAAAAATTTTACTACGAGTACGTTTTTGATTTTTTCATTGGCAAGTTCTCTTCGTTGCGATGGGAAAAATTTTTTCCAATATGCGAATAACAAACACAACGGAACGCCGACAAATCTGTCAATAAAACGCATCAAAAAAACTGTCATCGTTTTTTCAAAACAAGAACTACGTGGTCGGAAAAATTATAGAGCGGATATGTGTATCTGCGTTCGTTTTCGATGTTCAAAAGCATTTCGCTCAATTTCGGAAATCGAGTGTAAAAGTTTTGTGAATTAGGTGTAGGTGAAAGGAAATTCAATCCGAAAACTTCTACGCAATTAAAATACGGCGAAAATATTTTTGTAAACTCATCTGCGAAATAATATTTTACGAGAACGGAACTTCCTTCAATGTTTGCACGTATGCCATTCCGTTTCATTCGGCGAAATGCGGAAGAAAAATTGAGTCGTGCGAGAAAAGAAAGCGTTTCCCACAAACAAAATTTGTTCATCGCATTCACAATAAAAATTCCATTCGGTTTCAGAAGTTCGGAAATATCTTTTGCAACAGTTTCTAAATTCATTACGCAATTTATTCCACCGAAGTTAGAAAATATCCCTTCGAATTTTTCATTCGTTATTGTTGAAATATTTTCTATATAGCATTGTTTCAAAATAATTTTATCGGAAAGATTTTCTTGCTGAACTTTTTCTGATGCAACGCGAATCATTTCTTCTGAAACATCTGTCGCTACAACGTTGATTCCATTTTGGGCAAAAAATATTGCATCTGTTCCGGTTCCGCAATTCAATTCGAGAATCGTATTTCCTTGTTGAAAATAACGCAGAGCAGTTTCGTAAATAACCGGACGAATTCTGTTCTTAACGATATTATTTTCAAAATGCGCATCGTAATTTTGCGCATAGGAATCAAATGGAGAATTGCTCATTACAATGTATCGTAATCAATAAGAATTTCTTCGCCTGCTTTAATATCTCTTACTGCGAAGTACGAATAATTTTTGTGAAAAGCATTCGGTGTTTTCGCGTGATTCAAAAACCAACCGACGGACATTCTTCCGAAATTTGTCGGTCCTGCAAAATATTTCTTATCCTCAATCGTGTATTGCTGAAACGCTTTTGGAACATTTTTTCTTCGCTTGCCTTGTTCCCAAAATAATTTTAAATGCGTCCCTTGCTTGATGGGATGAGTTGCAAAAACACCAATGCCGTGAATATTGGAAATGCGCAGCACAAAAGAAAATTCATCAGTTGTAATTTTGTAATTTTTCATTCACTATACTTTCTTTGCTAACAAATCCATCATCATCCTCGAAACTTTTGCTTTTCCGAAAGTTGAAATACGTTTTTTCAAATTACTGTTTCCGTTCTGTTTCAAACGAAAATTCGCAACTTCATTTACTACATAGCGATTTGCATATTTATAAAACGCATCGGAAAATCGTCCGGAAAATTTCAACGTCCTATCGGTAAGTTTATCCCACTCTGCGTGCGTTGTAATTTGTTTTTTTACTTCGTCAAATAACGGCGTTCCTTTTATCGGATATGCAACCGTTGTGAGAAAAATATCGGGCAAAGTTTCTTTCAACAAATCAACTGTTTCTTCAATGTCGGAAATTTCTTCGCCGGGATAACCGAGCATAATAAAAAATCCCGCTTCGATGCCGTGCTGTTTTGTGAGTTTCGTAACGCGCTGAATTTCATCCACTGTAACTCTGCGTTGCATTGCATCGAGAATTTTTTGCGAACCACTTTCTGCCCCATACCAAATTCTGAACGAACCGAGTTCTGCCATTTTTTGTATAATGTCTGCATTCAATCTATCGGCGCGTGTAATACATTCAAACGGAATTATGATATTGCGCTTTTTCATTTCCGCATAAAACTCGTTGAACCATTTTTGATTAATCGTGAATACATCGTCCGCAAACCACAACATATCCGGTTTGTATCGTTCACGGAGAAGTTCTATTTCATCAACAACATTTTTTGCAGAACGTCGGCGATGCGTTTCACCAAATACAGAACGCGAACACCACGTGCATGTATAAGGACAACCACGCGCGCATATCAGCGAAGCGCTTCCCATTGTGTGATGTGTTCGCCACGTATCAACATAACGCTGTATATCAATCGCATCTCTGTCGGGAAGCGGAAGCGAATCCAAATCTTTGATGAGCGGACGCAATTCGTTGTAAATAATGTTTCCATCTTCGTTCTGAAAAACAATTCCTAAAATTTGTTCGAGTTTGTGAACGCCGTTTTTTGAAATTGCGGGAAGAAGTTCTGCCATTGTTTCTTCTGCTTCGCCAATCACAGCAACGTCTGCGCCGATGTTCAGATAATTTTCTGCATACTTTGCAACATCGGGACCACCAACAATAATTTTGCAGTTGTGTTGCTTACAAAATCGAATTTGTTCAATCACGTTAAACTTCGTCATCAAGTTGGAATATATTCCGAGGATGCTTGGCTTTTCCTGTTCGATGAAATTGCAAAAATCTTTCTTGCTCGAAAACGTTGTATCAAAAATAGAAACAGAAAACCCTTTCGATTTCAAATACGATGAAATGTACAGAATACCAAGCGTGGGATACGGTTTCATTATCCGTTTTTCCGCTTCGTCTTTAAAAAGAAAATAGCCGTGTGTGAGGAGAATATCCAAATGTGACGTTGAAGTAATGGAGTTTTTGGAGTATGCAGAGGTTAATTCAATTTTGTACGAATACGAACAGAGTTGTAAGAAATAACTGTGAAAGCATTTGTCAATTCTTTTTCGTGCTTCAATATTGCATCCGAAACTATTGTTGCTTTTTTCTTTGCGGATAAACCAGTTAAGCGAATAAGAATTACTCCGTTGAAAATTTGTTTTTGACGATAAACAAGTTCACCAAAATCTTTATCGGAAGTCAAAAGGAGTGTCTCTGGTTCATTGCTTAAAGAGAGAACGATATCATCAGAAATCCCCATTTCAATTTCTGCAACATATATTGTTTGGTGTTTGTCTTGACGAAGTCGCTCGACTATTTCTTCGTCAACGCACTCGTCAATGAGAAATTTCACGCATCAATTTCAGAAATTGGATAAATAACATCTGCGCGCAACGATTCTGCCGCAAAAGCCATTGCCGCACGTATTCCTTCTTCCGTTAAACGAGGATGTGCTTTAAGAATTTGTTCTACTGTTTCACCGGCAGCAAGTTTTTCTAAAATGAGTTCAACGGTAATGCGAGTTCCGGCAATGACCGGTTTTCCCATCATTACATTTGGATTTGATTGAATGAGTTGTGTGTTCATAGTTTTTTCGTAATGTATTTGTATTCGGTGAGTGTTTCCATAATAATTTTTTATTCTAAAAATGAAACTTTTTATTTCACTGGTTCGATGTGGTAGCTAAGAAGTTCATAAGAAAAATGGCTTTCAACGTTTGGGGCAAAATTTGGAGGATTTAGATATAGTTTAATAAAACCAACTTTAGGGCAAAACCATTTTCTGTCGTAATTCTCTTCTATATCTAAATAATAACGTCTGTAGATTTGAAAGCAATAAAACTCTCCCGCAAGTACGTTGATAGAATCTTGCTCTACAACAACGGATGAGTCAAAGACGGGTGTCTTCCATCTTTGTCCGATTTCTATTGGTAATATAACAATATAATCTTCGATTGTTGAATCAATTATATCATCAAAATAACCGTATTCTGATATTGTATCTCCATTTCTAAAACAGATACTTTGTCCGTAATCATTTGTATCGGAACTGTAATCAGTTTTCCATACTTTGCCAGTTAGACCATTTGGTAATTGAACATTCTTTGTAATATAAATTGTCACTGTATCAAGTATATTTTCAGTGCTATCATACCTCGCATACTTCCACCAACTTCCAACTGTATTGGGAAAATATTCATAAACTGGCTGTGGTGGTTGATGCTCAACAGGATTTTTCTTACACGAAATTTGAAATGCAATTGTGAATAATAAAATAAATAAGAATATTGAATAGTGCTTCATAATATTGCCTCATAATTTTAAAAAACTTTTTCTAACACTTTCATTTCTCTCTCAAACCTTTTTACCGTTGCGCGATGAAACACAGCAGAAGCAAGCGCGCGGGGAGAATGTTTGTTCCATTTCTTTGGCGAAGAAAGTAGTTCCATTCCTTTCCATACGCGAAAACGTTTGTGAATGAGTTTGTGCAACGCGCGATAAAAATCCGGCGAATACGTTCCGTGATACATCATCGCTAAATCTTGACTATCGAACCAATTTTGTTTTTCGCCGAGTTGTTCGCGTACGTTGTCGTAAAATTTTGTTCCGGGCAATGGATACGAAACCGAAACGCCAATTTCATCGGGCAAACATTCGCGCACCATAAAAAACGTTTTTTCGATATCGTCTTTCGTTTCGCCTGTGTAACCAAATTGCAAAAAGAATCC
>Ga0194120_10001963_pt1 | contig 36211 bp, 34 predicted proteins | sample TA2MahCa65mmetaG_FD_148642 | JGI IMG/M metagenome (GOLD analysis project Ga0194120, IMG submission 148642) | Freshwater microbial communities from Lake Tanganyika, Tanzania - TA2015019 Mahale Deep Cast 65m | ecosystem: Environmental > Aquatic > Freshwater > Lake | place: Tanzania: Lake...
CTGCGTCGATACTCGAAGGGCTCGACGAGATGCTCACCGTCACGCGGCTCGGATTGCCGCCTGAACTACGGCGGTCGCTGGCCTGCACCAATATCATCGAGAATGTCATGGGCACGGTGCGCCGCGTTTGTCGGAACGTGAAATACTGGCGCTCGCCGTCGATGGCTTTACGCTGGACCGGCGCCGCCATGCTGGAGGCCGCCAAAGGCTTCCGGCGCCTCAAGGCCTGCAAGCAGCTCCCGCTCCTGAGGGCGGCCCTCGCCGAGCGCATGGCGAAAACCATCCCGTCAAACGAACATCTTGCTCAACCAGCAAAGGCCGCATAACATTCAGAGCAGCGACGCGGCCAACCCTTTTTCAACATCAAACGGGACATCCCCCGATAGCCGGCGAGGTTTGCCTGCGAAGAGAGAATATCCATCGTTTGCGCCCGCGTAATGCGCGGCATGAATTCCATAGCAAAGGCAATAACGTTTGCTCGCGCCAATTCACCGATTGCGTTCTCATTGCCAAAGGGATCCATAATAGAAATGACAGCAAGATTTTCTTTAGCGCCGATGAGCGTCGATGCATTTGGGCGACGCACGCATAAGGCGACATCGGCTTGCGCCAGCGCCGCTGCAGCTGAATCGACAATCTGTCCGCCTTGAGCTTGATAAGCCGCGTCAGTAAAGCCTGACTTGATCCCTGCGCCTGTTTGTATTTTTGCGTCAGCGCCCAGGCTCAAGAATTTTTTGACGGTCTCCGGCGTCGCGGCAACCCGGGCTTCTGTCGTATCCGTTTCGGCTAATACGGCGATACGCATGACGAACTCCGGGTTTTAAAGACTGTCGCCGTCTTGGGAGGAGCCCCTCAACGACGAGGCGTGAGGGACTAATTCATTAGCGTGCGAAAATCAGATAGAGCGCAGCTAACGTCAGCGCTGAAAATCCAGCTGAGTATTTCAACAGCCAAATAAAGCCATTGTAGGTTTTAAGATGCTCATTCCAGTCTGCGTTCTCGCCGCTTGAGGCGGAACTGCGATTGCTCGCCATAAGTCTCTCCTAATTGTCAGCTCCATCTTTAAGCCTGACGGCTCAAAGCTTCTAGAGGTTAGCCGAGCTGGGAGATAACCGCAATCACTGACGCCGAGCGATTGTGTCGCGTGTTGCAATGAGTATCAAATAATGAGCGACCAAAGAAAAAGGCCCCGGAAACTCCGAGGCCTCAATTGATTTAAGCGGATAAGACAAGGGCAACTTTTTCGCCCCGTCGATTTTTGGATTAGAAATCCATTCCGCCCATTCCGCCCATGCCGCCGCCGGGCATTGGAGGAGCTTCTTTTTTTGGTTGCTCGGTGATTGTCGCTTCAGTTGTGATGATCAGCCCAGCAATTGAAGCCGCATCCTGCAAAGCTGTGCGCACGACCTTTGTTGGGTCGATAATGCCAAGCTTCATCAGATCGCCGTACTCGCCTTTCTGAGCGTCAAATCCAAAGCCATAGTCGGTAGCTTCAAGAAGCTTACCAACAATAACAGCGCCATCGCCGCCAGCATTATCGACAATTTGTCGCGCTGGAGTTTGGATTGCCTTACGGACGATCTCTACGCCCGTTTGTTGATCGGAGTTGCCGACTTTCACGCTGCTAAGCGCTTTAATGGCGCGCAGTAAAGCAACGCCGCCGCCAGGAGAAACGCCTTCTTCAACAGCCGCTCGGGTTGCATTCAAAGCGTCGTCAACACGATCTTTCTTTTCTTTCACTTCAACTTCAGTAGCGCCGCCGACGCGAATGACAGCAACGCCGCCAGCGAGTTTAGCGAGACGCTCTTGTAGTTTCTCACGGTCGTAATCGGAGGTTGTTTCCTCGATTTGTCCCTTGATCTGGCCAATCCGAGCTTCAATTTCTTTCTTCTCGCCGGCGCCGTCGATGATGGTTGTATTTTCTTTTTCAATTCGCACGCGTTTTGCGCGGCCCAACATCTGAATCGTGACATTTTCAAGCTTAATGCCAAGATCCTCGGCGATCATTTGCCCGCCTGTTAGGATTGCGATGTCTTCAAGCATCGCCTTGCGACGATCGCCAAATCCTGGCGCTTTAACAGCGGCGATTTTCAACCCGCCGCGTAGCTTGTTAACCACGAGCGTCGCCAAAGCTTCGCCTTCGATATCTTCGGCAATGATGATGAGCGGCTTACCTGTTTGAACGACAGCTTCCAATATCGGCAATAAAGGCTGCAGCGTGGACAGTTTCTTCTCGTGAATGAGAATGTAAGCGTCGTCGAGCTCGGCGATCATTTTCTCGGCATTGGTGATGAAATAAGGCGAGAGATAGCCGCGATCGAACTGCATGCCTTCAACAATGTCGGTTTCGGTTTCGAGGCTTTTGGCTTCTTCAACCGTGATAACGCCTTCATTGCCCACTTTTTGCATCGCCTTGGCGATTTCCTGACCGATGAACTCATCGCCATTGGCTGAGATTTTGCCGACCTGAGCGATTTCGTCGTTTGAGGTCACTTTTTTAGAATGTTTTTTGAGATCGGCGACGATTGCTTCAACAGCAAGATCAACGCCGCGCTTCAAATCCATTGGGTTGAGGCCGGCGGCGACAGCTTTAGAGCCTTCGCGCGCGATAGCGGCGGCGAGAACGGTTGCGGTCGTTGTGCCGTCGCCAGCCATGTCATTTTGCTTAGAGGCGACTTCGCGGACGAGCTGAGCGCCGAGATTTTCGAACTTATCGGCCAGCTCGATTTCCTTAGCGACGGTTACGCCGTCCTTAGTGATGCGGGGAGCGCCGAAGCTTTTTTCGATGACAACATTGCGGCCTTTAGGGCCAAGTGTCACCTTAACGGCGTTAGCGAGAATGTCGACGCCGCGTAAAATGCGGTCACGCGCGTCGGTGGAGAAACGTACGTCTTTAGCAGCCATGTTTAAAACTCCTGGAACTTATAGGGTGCGAGGGGCGGGTCGAGTTAGTCGACAATGCCCAGAATGTCGCTTTCCTTCATGATGAGCAGGTCATCGCCGTCAATTTTGACTTCGGTGCCCGACCATTTTCCAAACAGCACACGGTCGCCAGCCTTGACATCCAAGGCAACGAGTTTGCCGCTTTCGTCGCGCGCGCCAGGGCCAACTGAGACAACTTTGCCTTCTTGTGGCTTTTCCTTAGCTGTATCCGGAATAATGATGCCGCCTTTGGTCTTTTCCTCGCCTTCGAGACGCTTGACCACGACGCGGTCGTGCAGGGGACGAAACGCCATTGTAATTGTTTCCTTTTCTGCGCTGGGGATATGGATTGATCCGCCCAGCAAAGAGATAAGCGAATACTGTTGGCACTCTCTTGTGACGAGTGCTACCAGCCGGCTGGAAGTATGGTGCGCTGGTCAGATTGTCAAGATGTAAGACTGTGATAGGCAGCTTGCGTGAGGGTTGAAGGTAGACGTCGTTTATGTCTCCCGGGACGCCCCCTGAACGGATTGAGGAGAAAATTTTTTGCTTATGCGGTTCAGCCCCCGCACGCTTGGCCTTCTCTCGGCGCTTTTTGTCTTGATTGTGGATCAAGGCCACAAGGCCTGGATGCTGTCTGTTTTTAATATTGCCGCCCGAGCGCCGATTACTGTGACGCCCTTTCTTGATCTTACGATTTCCTGGAATTACGGGGTTTCCTATTCCTTGTTTGCGACACATGCGGTTACGGCCAGACTGGCTCTAATCTGCGTGCAAGGAGGAATTGTTCTGGGACTCTTGTATTGGCTGTGGCGCGCAAGCGCGCATCTCTGCGCGCTTGGTTTGGGTCTGATTATTGGCGGCGCGCTCGGCAATATGACAGATCGATTGTTTCGCGGCGCTGTGGCTGACTTCTTTTATTTCCATACGTCTCTGCCCGTGGGCCCGCTGGCCAATTACGTATTCAATATTGCAGATGTCGGCATCACGCTTGGCGCAGCGCTTCTTCTCATTGAAAGTCTAGCGTCCAATAACTCCCGCCCATCAACCTCCGCATGAAGCTCTGACAAGCCTGAAGTTTCGTCCTATATAGAGTTCTGCTTAGAGTGATTTTATCGCCCTCTGTCGTGAGAAAGGTTTTCATGTCTGCGCCACTTCTGGCAATCCAGCCCTCTTTAACGCCTGGCGACGCAAACAGCGCAGCGCGCCCGGGCGGATCCGTCTCTCACGCCACACTCGACAATGGTCTTGAGGTGGTCGTTATCCCCGATACGCGAACGCCCGTCGTTACGCACATGATTTGGTACAAAAACGGTTCAGCAGATGATCCTTTAGGAAAATCTGGCATAGCCCACTTCCTGGAACATCTCATGTTCAAGGGAACAAAAAAGCATCCACAGGGCGAATTTTCTAATCTCGTTGCGGAATTAGGCGGGCAAGAAAACGCCTTCACGAGTTATGATTACACGGCTTACTTTCAACGTATCGGCAAGGAGCATCTGGGCGCGCTGATGGCTTTTGAAGCCGATCGAATGTGCAACCTTTTACTCACCGATGAGGTCGTTGCCCCGGAACGCGACGTCGTTTTGGAAGAGCGCCGCATGCGAACAGACTCGGATCCTGCCGCGCAATTAGACGAAGCCGTTCAGGCGGCCCTTTTTGCGCATCATCCCTATGGCACGCCCATCATTGGCTGGAACCATGAAATTGAAAATCTTGGACGCCAGGATGCGCTTGATTACTACAATCGGTTCTACACGCCAGAAAATGCGATTCTTATTGTAGCAGGCGACATAGAAGCTGAAGACGTTTTAAAATCGGCCCAAGAAACTTATGGTAAAATCCCTGCGCGGGCAGAGTCGCCGCAACGCCGGCGCACACAAGAGCCGCCGCATCGCGCCCATCGGCTTGTAACGCTCCTAGATGAAAAAGTTGAGCAACCTGCTCATGAGCGCGTCTTTAAAGTGCCGTCTTATCGAACGGCGCAGCCGGGCGAAGCGGAAGCGCTTGAAATTCTTGCTCACATGCTTGGCGGCGGTCCAACAAGCGTCCTTTATGAAACGCTTGTTGTCGATCAAAAGATCGCTGTGAGCGCAGGAGCCTATTATGCTGGCTCTGCCGTGGACGATACGCGTTTTTGGATATTTGCTACGCCAGCGCCGGGTGTAAATCTTGAACATCTTGATCAGTCGATGGATGGCGTCATTAAGAATTTTATCGAGCATCCCCTCGACGTTGAACGCTTGCAGCGAACGAAAACGAGATTAATCGCGGATGCAATTTATGCGCAGGATAGTCAGGCATCGCTTGCGCGTTGGTATGGCGAATCCCTTGCGACAGGGTTGTCGATCGCAGATGTGCAAGCTTGGCCTGCGCGGATGGAAGCAGTTACTGCCCAAGACGTTCTAGCTGCAGCTAAAAATTGGCTGGATAAGCGTCGGGCGGTTACGGGCTTTCTACTTCCTGAGGCGACAAGTTAAGTTAGGTTCTTTCTCAAAGAGCGGTTATTTCTCCGCTGAAATGGTGGCTTTTAATGACGGCTCATGCTCCTGACGTCACAACGGCGTCGCGCGCGCAACATGTACAAAAAATTGTAACACCCGCCGGACTAACTGTATGGCTTGTTGAAAGTTATGCTGTTCCGCTTATTGCGATGGAATTTGCGCTGCGTGGTGGAGCTTCGCAAGATCCTGTTGATCGGCCCGGCGTTGCGACCTTGCTTGCTGGCATGCTGGATGAAGGCGCAGGGCCTCTTGACGCGCGCAGTTTTCATCGTGCGATTGAGGATCAAGCGATTCATCTTGGGTTTGGCGCAGATCGCGACTCAATTTCTGGCCATTTACAGACATTGTCGCGCAACGCGGACCAAGCTTTCCAACTTTTAAAGCTGGCTTTAACCCAGGCGCGCTTAGAGGCTGATGACGTTGCGCGCGTCAGAAGTCAACTCGTTGCTGAGCTTAAGCGCGACGCAAATGATCCAGAAGCGATGGCGGCAAAAGCTTTTAGAGAGGCTGCTTTTCCTAATCATGCATATGGCAGACCTGTGCGGGGCGATCTTGCAACAATCGATCAGCTCACGCGAGAAGACATTATTGCGATGCGAGAACGTTTGTTCTCAATAAAAGATTTGAAGATAGGCGTCGTTGGCGCCATTGACGCTGAAACTCTTGCGCTCAAGATTGATGATATTTTTGCATCCTTTGCTAAAACCAATGATCTGATAACGATTTCGCCGACTCAGGTCGCGAATATTGGACAATGCAAAACAATTCATATTGATGTGCCGCAGTCAGTTATTCGTTTCGGTCGACCTGGTGTGACAAAAAATGATCCTGATTACTTTGGCGTTGTTGTCGCTAATCATATTTTAGGCGGCGGGACTTTTACGGCGCGGTTGTTTCGAGAAGTGCGCGAGAAACGCGGAATGGCTTACAGCGTCTATTCCCAACTCAATGAATATGATCACTGTCCAATGTTTATTGGCGCCGCCGCAACTAAAAATGAGCGCGCTAAAGAGGCGTTAGAAGTTATTGAGGATGAAGTGCGGCGCTTTGCAGATGCAGGGCCAAGCGAAGAAGAGTTAGATAAAGCAAAAAAATATCTGATCGGTTCCTATGCTTTGCGTTTTGATACATCAACAAAAATCGCAAGTCAGCTCGTCAATCTTCAGCTCGATGGATTTGAGCCAAGTTATCTTGATCAGCGCAACGACAAAATCGCTGCCGTAGATCTAGAGATCTGTCGACGATCAGCAAAAAAACTTCTAGGCGATGGCGGATTGCTCGTTACAGTTGCAGGCGATCCCGTGGGTTTATGAACTAACGCCACGATAAAGCGCTCAAGCGCAAAATGCCTATTTCCCTCCTTGTGGTAAGAGCGCCAATAAATCCGCCATCTTTGGCGCAGCGGCGGGATTCATCATACCGACGATGTGATAGCCTGCGTCAACATGAAGAATTTCTCCGGATACGCCTCGCGACATAGGCGAGAGTAAGTAGACGGCCGTTTCGCCTACTTCTTCAATTGTAACAACTCTGCGTAGTGGCGCATTATATTCATTCCAGCGTAGGATGTAGCGAAAGTCGCCAATGCCGGAGGCAGCCATGGTCTTAATGGGGCCAGCAGAGATTGCGTTAACGCGTATATTCTTTTCTCCCAGATCCGCAGCGAGATAACGGACGGAGGCTTCAAGAGCGGCTTTGGCGACGCCCATCACATTGTAATGCGGCATCCATTTTTCAGCGCCGTAATACGACAGGGTCAACAACGAACCGCCGTCATGCATGAGTTTTTCAGCTCGTTGCGCGAGCGCGGTAAAAGAAAAACAAGAGATCAACATTGTTTGGGAAAAATTCTCAGCAGATGTGTCGACATAGCGCCCGTCAAGCTGGTCTTTGTCTGAGAAAGCGAGACAATGCACAACGAAGTCAAGCTTTCCCCATAGCTTCTCCACTTCAGAGAAAATGGCGTCGATTGTTTCCACTTCTGAGACGTCGCAGCGACCCAATACATGCGCCCCGAGTTCGGCGGCAAGCGGGCGGACTCGTTTTTCAAGCGCCTCAACTTGGTAGGTGAGCGCAAGCTCAGCGCCTGCGTCTCGAGCAGCTTTGGCGATGCCCCAGGCAATCGAACGGTTATTCGCCACACCCAATATGAGCCCCTTCTTTCCAGTCAAAACTCCGGCGAAGGGAATGGCGGACGCAGCAGGCTCAGTCATTGGGAAATCCGTCGAATGGAGTATTGAAGGGTCCGCGCCCTTTAGCCTGGTTTACCAGCGAAGGAAACCCTCGCCTCATCCAAGGGTTCTTCTTGTCTCAAAACTGCTGTGCTGAAATCCTTGGTATATTGCGCGGCTTTCATCTATCATCTTATAGAGAAAGCCGTTGATGAAGAATGAGGCTGCTCTTCGCAGGAAAATACATGAGCAATTATGCGGACATCCTTGTCGAATTAAGCGAGGCGACCCCCGTTTTTCGGCGCTACGCCAGGGCCTTAGGCGCGGGCGTTGGGTTGGTTGTGGCGGATGGGCTCGTGCACAGCGCGCTTCAAGGCTTAGGCGCAAGACTGCGGGCGCGCGAGGTGACGCCAAACGATGCAGAAGCGGCCCGGATTGAAGCCTATAAGGCAATCACTTCGCTTGCAGCCCATAAATATCAAGTAGCTTCATGTCCCGGTCCCCGCCACCCGCCAATTGTCCATGGGCTCGCCGCACTAGATTTTACGGATCGAGCTGTCCTGTTGCTAGTGTCTTTAGAGGGATTTGGATATGACGCCGCTGCAGATATTGCGAGTATTTCCCGAGAGACAGTTTTTATGCGACTGCAGCGCGCGCGCGCCCTGCTAGCGAACTCGACAGCCAACTCAGGTGGTATCCCTCAAGTCAGCGCAGCGCGTTCCTCAGCTCATCTGCGAGTTGTTAAATAGGTTGGTGCGAATGTGACAACACCTCCAACAGGTTTTCTTGAGGAAGCGGATCTTCACGCCTTTGTAGACGGAATTTTGGATCCTGATCAGCGTCGTCGCGTTGAGGAACACCTCGCGCAACATCCCGAGGATGCGGCTCTTGTTGAAAGCTGGCAGCGGCAGAATGCCGCTATCCGCGCGGTTTATGAGCCGATTTTGCGAGAAATACCCGCGCCCTCTTTGCGCAGCGCCGCCGCGCAAGTCGCTGCGCCTTCCGGAACGATTGAATCAGGCGCAACGCATTGGGGTCGGCCCGGCGTATTGCCGCGGGTCAGGCGGCGGGAAGATATTCTCGCGCAGCAAAGGCGCCAGGCGATTTTCGCCTCCGTGCTGGCCGTTTTATCTGTTGCAGCGGTTACGGCGCTGGCGACATTTATTTTTGCTGGCCGCGGTGAGCATCGTCCAATAACCGCTGCCAGCGCGCCGCAAGGCTACGTCGCGCGTGCAGGCTTAACCTACGCGACCTATGTCTCTGATCAGCATCCAGTAGAAATAGATGCGTCTCGATTGGAGGAGCTTTCAAGCTGGCTAAAGGCCCGCGTTGGTTTTTACAAAGTGCCGGATCTTTCCCAACAAGGGATGCGCTTGATTGGCGGCCGCGTCGCCCCCGGCGTTGCGGCTCCTGCTGGATTTTTAATCTATGAGCGTCCAGATGGCGGACGGGTTGGATTATATTTTGAGCGATCCGTTGCGACCATCTCGCAGCAGGCATCTAAATCTGGTTCAGGCATGACGGCAATTGAATGGCGGACAGCGGATTTTGCATTTGTATTAATTGGTCCTCTTTCTTTGGATCTTATGCAAGTGGCTGCTGAAAAAGCCGCTGCGCAAATTATTAGCGCAAGTCAGCCGTAATAAACGCCTTTCTTGTTATCCGGACCGCGTCAGATGTTCGCCAGACGTGGCGGATGCATTTTATTATGATAAACCCAGACCGAATCGGCGTGATCGTGTGATGGCGCTAAGCCTAGTTTCTCAGCAATCCTAAAAGTGAGTTTTCTATGCGGCTCGACGCTATTCCAATCGGCTCCAATCCGCCACATGAGGTAAATGTGGTCGTTGAAGTGCCGTTGGGAGGCGATCCAATTAAATATGAGCTTGATAAAGCTTCTGGAACGCTCTTTGTTGATCGTTTTCTTTATACGGCGATGCGTTATCCGGGAAATTATGGGTTCATCCCACATACGCTGTCCGATGATGGAGATCCCTGCGACGTGTTGATTGCCAATACAACGCCCGTAGCGCCAGGCGTTGTGATGGCGGTTCGACCAATTGGCGTTTTGCGGATGACGGATGAAGCTGGCGGCGATGAAAAAATTATTGCTGTTCCCTCAGCGCGCTTGACGCCGCGATATACAGATATTGAGAATTATACCGATCTTCAAGAAATGACGTGGCGGCGAATAGAGCATTTCTTTGTGCATTATAAGGATTTAGAACCAAATAAATGGGCTAAAATCACAGGCTGGGGCGATGCGCAAGCAGCGCGCGAATTGATCGGTAAAGCTATCGAGCGCGCTAAAGCGAGTAAATGATTTATCTCGGCGGCGTCTTTTTTTAAAGCGAGCTCAATGGCGGGGTTCGAGAGAGCACGCCTTTTTTGAAACATTCTGGACGCTCTTTCCAGGGCACCAGCCCATTGTCACTAGCGCCATAGCGAAAGGCGGCGTCGATCAATTCATCGATATGTCGATCGGCGTCAAGATCACCGAGAAGATAGGTCCATTTATTTCGTGCAGCAAAAGCGATCGTGATCGGGCGTTTACACACAGCAAAACATTCTATCTCCTCTACGGGGATAGCAAGATGTCGTTGTGTAAGTCGCTTCCTTAGAAGATCGCTGAACGCTGGGCCCGGCCGGTCATTCGCGTTGTCCTTGGCGCGGCAGGAAATGCAGACAAGTATTGAGACGCTCACAGGCGCTGTCTCTTGCTGTAAAAAATCGGTCATCTGTGAACTATTGGACCCGCCGGCGCTAAAAGCAAGCGGCGATAAATGTTATTTTAAATCACCTTAGGCCGCATTATCTCGAGACAGGGGCGTATTGGGGCGCGCAAGCAAACCTTGACCGGCGTTACTAACGTCACATTGAGTCTTAAGGCGAGAGACGCTTTCAACCAGTATGTCGCGCGTTTCTGTGCGAACCCCTATTTCACGAAGCTTGGCGAAAGCTCGCGAGAGCGTTTCCTGTTTAACGCCTAATTGCGCAGCAATTAAACGCTTGTCATAGGGGAGTCTAAACCGGCAACGTTCTTCGTTTTGAGGACATAATTTAACAAGAAAATGCGCCAGCCGTTGATCGGCGTTTTGCGATTTTAACGCTTCAATCTCATAAACCAGCGCCGCCATCTTTTCTTTAGCGTCTTTCATAACCGCCAGATTCAAAGATGCAGAGTCTCGCAGGAAGCGGACAAATCGCGTCGCTGGTATTTTTACAAGCGTAGATTGACCAATTGATTCAGCCGAAACGCCATAGAAGTCAGTTGGCTCTGTGCAAGGTTCAATCAACGCTTCGCCATCTGTGCGGATAGCGATTAGAGTTTCATCGCCATTAGGCGCGATGCGCAGGACTTTAACATATCCGCTTATAATTAAAATTACCGCTGTTGCTGGATCATCCTGCCTAAATATTGTCGCTCCTGGCGCATAAGACTCAATTTTAGACTCTGAACTGAGTTGTGACAGAGTCTCTTCATCGATGGATGCGAAAAGAGAGAGATCGCGCAGAGAGAAGCTTTCAGTGTTTTTAAGGCGGTCATTGCGCCGCGCGATACGCCCTTTTCTTGGCGTAGGTGTAACGCTGGCTAAAGAATTATGCATTTGCGTCGCCAAATTTGGGGCCTCCTACGCGCCGCTACAAAATGGATCTCGTCTTGATAGCTCCGCCGGAATTAAGAATTCTACCGCCTCTTCGGCAGGAGAGCCGTCGCCTCAACTGTGAAGCTGTTCTAACGATCGATTTAAGGCTAACGCGAATATTAGGACGATGAAAGCGAACTAAGCGGGACAAACCGTCGCAGGATTATGCTTATTTTTGTGGCGCGCGGCGCTCCAAGAGAAAAACGGCTTGTTCGCCCATCAAATTCCAGATCCACCATGGCGCATTTACGCGAATGGGCGACCCATACCGGTCCAGGGCGGCGCCATGAGCGATATGCGCGCCAAGTTCGTCAACGAGTTCCACGAAATCTCGGATCGTGCAGAGATGAATATTTGGGGTGTCATGCCAGCTATTGGCTAAATTTCCCGTCACGGGCATGCGGCCTTTGATCGCTAATTGCGTGCGAACGCGCCAATGGCCAAAATTTGGGAATGAAACAATTGCATGGCGCCCGATCCGAAGCATGTTCCGCAGCGCTTCACGCGGTCGCCGCGTCGCCTGGAGCGTTTGGGATAAAATAACGTAATCAAATCCATCATCTGGATAATCGGCAAGATCTGTGTCGGCGTCGCCTTGAATGACTGAAAGACCTTTAGCCACGCATTCGTTAACGCCGCTTTGAGAGAGTTCAACGCCGCGGCCATCGACATTTTTTGTTTGAGCGAGAAGTTGTAACAACGCGCCGTCTCCGCACCCAACATCTAAGACGCGCGAACCTGGCGTTACAAGGTCTGCGATGACGTCCAGATCAAGACGCGGGTTGTGGGGGTCTTGTTTCATTTTCGGCTATCTCTGAGCCCGCGCGCCGCCGCGGCGGATTCCAGAAATCCGCGCGTTGTCGCATTAAACATCGGCTCATGGAGTAAAAAGGCGTCATGACCCTTATCAGATTCAATTTCAACAAAAGAAACTGAAGCGCCGCCAGCATTGAGCGCATGCACGATGGATCGTGAATCAGAAGTTGGGTAAAGCCAGTCGCTATCAAAGGCGACGACACAAAAACGTGTTTTAGTTTCTTTGAAAGCGCGGGCCAGCACGCCGCCATAGTCCGCCGCAAGATCAAAATAGTCGCATGCGCGCGTAACGAAGAGATATGAATTGGCGTCAAAACGCTCAACGAACGCCAGTCCTTGATAGCGTAGATAATTTTCAATTTGAAAATCAGCATCAAAAGAAAAGGTCGGCGCGCTCCGATCTTGTAATTTGCGTCCGAATTTACGTTGTAGAGCGGCTTCTGAGAGATAGGTGATATGGGCGGACATACGGGCGACCGCCAATCCCTTTTCGGGCCTCACGCCCTGTTCCAGATAACGGCCGCCGCGCCAATCAGGATCGGCCATTACTGCTTGTCGACCAACTTCGTGAAAGGCGATATTTTGTGCGGAATGTTTTGCAGCTGTGGCGATTGGCATGGCCGAAAATACCCGCTGCGGATAGCTCGCGGCCCATTGCAACACCTGCATGCCGCCCATTGAGCCGCCCGCGACACAAAATAAAGTATCAATACCAAGATGATCGATCAGCATTGACTGCGCGCGCACCATGTCGCGAATGGTGACAACCGGAAAATCAAGGCCATAAGGCTTATTTGAGCGCGGATTAATCGATGCGGGCCCAGTTGAGCCCATGCATCCGCCAACGACATTAGAGCAAATGATAAAATATCGGTCTGTGTCAAAAGGTTTGCCGGGACCCACCATCGCATCCCACCAACCAGTCTTGCCGGTGACTGGATGAATGCCAGCGGCGTATTGATCGCCCGTCAGCGCATGACACAATAGGATCGCGTTGCTTTTATTCTCGTTCAGTTTTCCATAGGTCTCATAAGCCAGAGTGAGTGGCGCGATGGTCCCGCCGCCGTCGGTCAAAAGTCCTTGCTCGGAGGAAAAAGTCACGGTTTTCCCAGCCGAGCCGCTCTGTTCTTGTTGCGCATGGGAAAAATTGGTCACGAAGCCCTCAGCAAACCCAGACGGTCACGGCGCGTTCGGTAGGAAGAACGATTTGTTCGGCAACATCGATGTCTCGGGCGATGCTGTCAAGCCTCTATTCCTCTCTAGCAGTCTGCTCCAGGGAGGCGATCATGTGATCTAAGGCGGCGCCCAACTGGGACAGGTCTTCAGGACGCGAGAGGCGGTGGTCCCCGTCAGCAATACAGCTCAAGGTTACAGGATCAGCGCAGATATGGTCGAGTAAGTTTAAGACATGACGCCAAGGAACATCTGAGTCGCGCAATCCGTGGATAATATGCACTGGCGCATGAGTCTTGATTATATCGCCCAGTAAGAGGTGGCGGCGGCCATCTTCAATAAGGAGACGGGTAATCGGCGTTGGCTGTGCGCCATAAGCGTTGGGGCGTAACCACTGACCTTGATCGATGATCATGCGTTGCGTTGGGTTATCGAGCTGAGACCAGATCAGGCATTCCGTGAAGTCAACGGCCGGCGCAAGCAATATCAGTCCAGCTAGTCTTTTAGAATTTTCAACTAACCCAAGTCGACGCGCCATTAGCAGCGCAATCCATGCGCCCATAGAACTCCCTATTAAGATCTGAGGGCCTTGCGTGGATTGATGAAACAGAGAGAGACTTTGTTCCAACCAATCGCTGATAGAACCGTCTATGAATTTTCCTTTTGACGCGCCATGTCCAGAATAATCAAATCGTAAAAACGCCTGGCCGTTTTTTTTTGCCCATTCATCGACGAATTGGGCCTTTAAGCCGCTCATGTCAGAGGCAAAGCCGCCAAGCCAAACAAGACCGGGCTTAGTGATCCCCTCCCCCTGTGCGGGACGCAATCGACGGGCGATAGACCAAGATTTGGACCCTGCGCTATGGGGCGCGTCAACATAGTCTAGAGGAATTTCACACATACGCCGGCCAGTTTTTACAGTTTACGACAATAAAAATAGATCAATGCTCATAGTTGATAAAGGATTATGCTTCAGACTGAAATCATGCGCTCGGCATCTTCGTTGCTTCATACGGGCTCCATGATAAATCCAACGCGTTCGCTTGACCTGTCGGATCACACCATCGCGGGTCGTACGATTCTACAGATTTTGCCCGCCCTTCATTCTGGAGGGGCTGAACGAACATGCGTTGATATCGCCGCCGCCCTGGCAAGTGAGGGCGCGCGCGGGCTTGTCGCAGCCTCGGGTGGAAGATTGGTTAGCGAACTACAGGCGAAGGGCGGGCTATGGGCGCCCTTTCCTGCAGCGACAAAAAATCCAATTGAAATCATGCTGAATATCTCCCGCCTGACGCAGATTTTAAAAATGGAGCAAGTCAATCTGATTCATGCGCGCTCGCGCGCGCCTGCATGGGCTGCGTATTACGCCGCGCGTCGAGTTGGGATAAAATTTGTGACAACCTATCATAGCAGCTATGCCGCTTCATCGCCGATAAAGTTGCAATATAATTCTATCATGGCTTCGGGCGACATGATCATTGCGAATTCACATTATATGGCGCGTCGGATCAAGGAGCTTTATCCAGCCGCTCAAGATAGAGTTACTGTAATTCCGCGCGGAATAGACTTAAATCTATTTTGTCCTCAGCAGATAGAACCCGCGCGCGTTCAACGCTTAAGAGATCAATGGGGCGTTGCGCCTCACGAACGGATTTTACTCATGCCTGCGCGACTGTCAGCGCGTAAGGGTTTTGAGACGCTAATTGACGCAATAAAATTACTCCTTAGTCGGGGCTTGGCTAAAGATTTACGCGTTATTCTTGCAGGAGATGCACATAGTAAGTCTTTCCGTAAAACACTGGAGACGCAACTGATGCGCGAAGATCTCGCGTCATTCGTTCGCTGTGTTGGACATTGTGAAGATATGCCTGCCGCTTATCTTGCCTCTGCGTGCGTTGTGGCTCCGGCGATTGTGCCTGAGGCGTTCGGACGCGTTGGCGTAGAGGCGCAAGCGATGGGGGCTCCTGTAATTATTTCTGATATCGGCGCTGCTTCAGAAATTATTCCAGGATCTTCAAGGCCGCCTGCGCAGATGGCTACGGGGTGGCGTGTGCCGCCTGGAAACGCTGAGGCGCTCGCGTCAGCCATTGAGGAAGCCTTATCCATGCGGGCGTCAGCGCGCCAGTCTCTGGCGCATTATGCACGCGAACATGTTCATAAAAATTTCTCGATTGAAAAAATGCAACGATCAACCCTTGATGTTTATCGAAGTCTCCTGAAGAATTTTTAGTCAAGTCTATTCCTGATGTGATAAAAACTTTAGCCGATATTTGCTTTCTATCTTAAATCCCTGTTTTAAATCCCATCAGCTAAGAATTCATGACAAATTCCCTCGATTACGAATCTTATCGCATTGCAGTGGTCTTTTTGACGACTGCAGGCGTCGTCGTGCCCGTATTTCATAAGCTGAAGGTAAGTCCAGTTTTAGGTTTTCTGATCGCGGGCGCGGTTCTTGGCCCATCTGGGATTGGCCGACTAGCTGGGGATTACGAATGGGCTGCAAGAATCTCAATTGCAGATGTCGAAGGCGTATCGAAGCTTGCTGAATTAGGATTGGTGTTTCTTTTATTTATGATTGGTTTGGAATTAACCTGGGAACGGTTGATCCGCTTACGTCGGCTGGTTTTTGGGCTTGGACTAGCGCAGCTAGTATTTTGCGCCGGCGTGTTGGCTTTGATTGGTCATTATTGGTTTAAGGTTGATTCCGCTCCGTCAATCTTGATGGGCGTAGCTCTTGCAATGTCTTCAACAGCCGTTGTTATGCCTGTTTTAGCGGAAAAGCGTCGTTTAAATAAAATGGCCGGACGTGTCGCCTTTTCAGTCTTGCTGCTGCAAGATTTAATGGTTGCGCCAACCCTTTTCTTTGTTTCAGTGTTAGCGAATACAAAAAACGGGTTCAGTTTAGCGGATGCGTTTTGGGCCTTAGGGCCAGCGCTGCTTGCCTTGACGGCGCTTATCTTGCTGGGGCGCTTGTTGCTTCGGCCGTTGTTTCGATTAGTGGCCTCGGCGCAAGTAACAGAGCTTTTTATGGCGACGTGCCTTCTGGTCATTGTTGGGCAAGCCCTCGTGACGGCCTGGGCTGGTTTATCAATGGGTCTAGGCGCATTTGTTGCTGGATTGCTCTTAGCTGAAACAGAGTTTCGAAGAGAAATAGAAGTTACGATTGAACCTTTTAAGGGGCTTCTTCTTGGACTTTTTTTCGTCTCTATTGGCGCGGGTCTGGATATCGCCGCTGTCATCTCTGATCCACATCTTATTTTTATCAATGCGCTCGGGCTGATTGCCGTTAAGGCGATAATCGTTTTTTTACTAGCTTGGATTTTTGGCGTCGAACGCTCTGCTGCATTAGAGGCGGCGATGCTCTTAGCGCCTGGAGGAGAATTTGCCTATGCGCTGCTAACATCAGCAATGGCTGCTGGCGTTTTACCAGGTCATTTTGGCGCCGATGCAATGGTCGTTGTGACGATAAGTATTTTCTTTATACCGCTGTTGGGTCGGTTTGGCGCGCGCCTGACGAAACCTAAAATCAAAAATGATGACCTAACGCGTCATGCAGATCTTCAACCGGTCGCGCAGATCGCTGAAAATAGAGTGATGGTTGTTGGATTTGGTAGAATTGGCGGGCTTGTTGGCGAGATGTTGACGCGTCACCAAATTCCTTTTGTGGCGGTTGATGATGTTGTCTCGATTGTTTCTACGGCGCGTCTCAATGGCGTCGAGATCTATTGGGGGAATGCGCAAAGACGCGATTTTTTAATAAAATGTGGCGTTGCACAAGCTAAAGCCCTGGTTGTTACAATTGAAAATCCGCCTGCGACTGAAGAAATCGTTCGGCTTGCTCATGAGCTTCGTGAAGACCTCATTATTGTGGCGCGCGCGCGCGATGCGCGTCATGCCACTGAGCTTTATCGATTGGGTGCAAGCGATGCAATTCCTGAAACGATTGAAGCAAGCCTTCAGCTTGCGGAGACAGTGCTTGTCGATATAGGCGTGCCAATGGGACATGTCATTGCATCGATACATGAAAAAAGAGATGAATTTCGTAAAATGCTCCAGCCAAGAAATGAACAGGCGCGCGCGCGTCAGCGGGCGCGCCGCAGCAGTCCCCGGCGCATGCATAGCCAGCAGGCCGCATCCTCCTCTGAGGCGCAACATTCTGACTAGGTCGTTTTGCGCTGAGTTGAACTCTGAGGCTGGGCCTTGCGGTAGACGGAATGGGCACAATGAAGCCCGCGGTAGGGGCATTTGGTCGCCAAAGCGCCTGCGCAGCGGCGGAAACATGCTATAAGCCGATTCAAGGTCTAGTTTATCTGAAGCAAAGGTCTCTAAGATGCGGATTAGCACATTCCTTCGCCTCGCGGCGGCTCTCCTTTGCGCTGTATTGAGCGCGCATTCGGTTCAGGCGGAAGAGACGCTCAGGGATCAGGCCAGAAAACTATTCGACCCTATTCCCCAAACGGCTCCAGCAACGCCAAATGATCCCGTCACGCCTGAAAAGCTTGCTTTGGGCAAAATGCTGTTCTTTGAGCCAAGGCTATCCGACACGCATGGCATCAGTTGCGCAATCTGTCACAACATTAGCATTGGCGGCGTCGATGGCGGCGAGCTGTCGGGAGATCGTAATATCAAATTGGCGGGACGAGAGGTGCAAACAGTACTCAACGCAGTTTTCAATAAATCACAATATTGGGACGGGCGCGCCAGCGATCTTAAAGATCAAGTTGTGAATTCTGTGATGGCCAATCCCAAGGCCCTACTGAAGTCCCGTGGCGGACCCATGGCGATTAATCCAGTTGAACTCACAGCGTCGAAGCAACATGCAATTGATCAGTTGCGGTCAATGCCAGCTTATGTCGACGCCTTTAAAAAAGCATTTCCAGAGCAGCCTGATCCGCTAGTCTATGAGAATATTGGCCGAGCGATCGCGCTTTTTGAAGCGACGTTAATTACGCCAGATGCCCCTTTTGATCGATGGCTTGTTGGAAATGACACTGCCTTATCAGAGGAAGAAAAAACTGGCGTGAAACTTTTCATCGATAAAGGCTGCGCGTCTTGTCATAATGGAATTAATTTAGGCGGCGGGGCTTATGCTAAATTTGGCGTTGTGACGCCCCCGGCAGTCGAACATCTTCCAGCAGATGATCAAGGTCGATTTGGCGTGACTAAGGACATAGCTGATCGCTATGTGTTTAAAATCCCTGGATTGCGAAATGTCGAATTAACGGCGCCTTATTTTCATAATGGATCAACATTTGATTTATCGAAAGCGGTGTCTGTTATGGGCGCCAGTCAGCTTGGCGTTGCTTTATCGGATGATGAAACCAGGAAAATCGTCGCTTTCCTAAAATCTTTGACGGGACGTCAGCCTGAGGTGACATTGCCAATTCTCCCGCCGCGGAGTCACTGACTCTAGGAAGAATGCTCAGGAATTTTTCTAGACGCTTTTTCATTGATCGTGGAATATTCTCAATTTGAGCGCGTGATATAAGTCTCTGGCGGTCAACTCAGGAAATCTCTGCATGGCGGTTGTGCCATGCCGATTATGGGCGCAAAGCGCATGTGGCGAGAGCAGCTAGATTATTTTTGGGATGGGCAAGATCGTTTGACGATCGGTCGTCTAAATTTACCGGCGGATAGCGCCTTACCCCATCTCACTATTGTCTCAGCGTCAGATGAATTCTTTCGCGACAATGCAATGCTTGTTGATGTCATAGACTTTTCGCGTTGGAGCGCTGATATTCTCGTTGTCGTTTTGCCAGAGAGCCATCGCTTTTTAAGACTGACGTCGGGCGATGGGAAGACCGTGACCATTCGCTTAGTGGCCGAGAGCACACTGCCAGCGCAACCGGAAACTCAACTTCTGATGGCGCGAGAAGAACAGCATGAGAGAAATGGAGATAAGTCACTTGAACTAAAATCCCTAGAAATTAGGGGAGATGTTATCAGCGAAATTCGTCAGCAAATTGGTCAACAGTCTTCAACCCTCTTATGGGCGATCAGCCAAAGTTATGTGCGCGAGCGTTTTGAGCAAAATGATGGGCTGTTATGGCTTGCACCAGCAACACGCGTTCATCCTAGCGCGCAAGCGCGTGTTACAATTCTGCCTCAGCCATTGGACTTGCGCTCCAGCGTTGATATGCGTCAGGCGCCCTTTTCGATCATGCAGCATTGGCTCAATGAAAATGGTGCGCCTCGGGCAATTCTACAGATCCGCCTACCTCAGACATTGGAAGATACTAGCCACCTCTTGCGCCGGGTATATGCCTTTATCGCAATGCGGCAACGCCAACGGTCGAATATTTGGAATCAGTTACAAAAGCTTAATGGCGCACCTCAAATTGACCCGCTTAATCTCACCGATCTTAGGACGGCAACAGGTAGAATTGATGAGTGTCCCGATGCTGTCGCCTCAGATGCGTCAGTCAGCATCGTTAATCTCTTGCGCTTAATTCTAGATCCAGAAAAATATGCTGGACATGGCATTGCCGTGCGCAGATTGGCGGTAAGTAAAGGCAATCGTAAAAATGGCGAGATCATAGAAGTAGATTTTTTTGCAGCAGCCCTGGGCGATGATGTTGGTCTTGTGTGTCCAACCGCAATGTTGGGAGATCTGCTTGTCGCGCCTGTAGATCCTGGAGGGCTTGAAAAGCTTCGGTTATTGCGTTTTGGTTCAGATGGTCTCTACCCATTACGCGCCAAAGAGGATGACCCGCTGGTTGGTGAAATTATTAATCAGGCGACGCGATTGTCTCAAACAACGCCCCTTCACTCACACCTGCGCAAATGTCGAGAACAGTTCATTGCTTTACTGAACAAATCTCTAGCAGAAATTTCAACTCTGGCTCTATTCGATCAGTTAGGCGCCTGGGAAGGATTAGATCCGCTGATACAGTTGAGTTACGCGCGTTTAATTAGACAGATTGCGCCAATGAACCGTCAGAGACTTTATGCATTAGGCGGATATTTAGCCTATGCGGCTGATCCTGGCTTGGTCACGGCAGTAGCAACAAGCGGTACATTCGGTGAGACAGAGTCGCCAAAGACTTTGTCCGAATTATCCCAGAGCGGGTCGCTCCTTGAGAGATATTTAGCTGCTTGCGATGCGCGCGGCATGTCAGCAAATACGATGACTTTAAGGCAACAAGCGCGTGCTTTGCTTGCTCTGAAACAAGATAAAGACCTGTTAGCATTACGTCAGGCGCGAATATCATTGCCTGATGAGATAGAGGGACTTTCATCGCTCGTCAGGGCGGCGCAGAAGTTGAACGACAGGACCTTACTCAGGCGCGCGTTGAATTTTTTTGAACAAAGCAATGATAAAAAATCAGCAGCAGAAATTGTCAATTATCTTGCTGGTTATGAGCAAGGACTTTGGCTTCCGCCTGATCGCGCTGAGGCGTTAAACAATTTGCTAAATTATGATGCGTTACCCGATGTTCCACGCTATTAATTCATGATTTTTTTTGCAATATTATTTGTCAAAGATTAAGAAAATACACTATCTGATTATCAAAAAGGCGCATTTTTTAACGAGGTAAGAAGTCTAGAGCCGCTGAATTTATGCAATACCGCAAGCCAGTCGGTTTTGGTCCATCCGTAAAGACATGTCCAAGATGCGCATCGCAGCGTTTGCAAGAAACAGCAACGCGTCGCATGCCAAATGAATTATCAGATATTTCAATAACATTTTTATCTGAGATTGGCGCCCAGTAGCTCGGCCAACCAGTACCTGAGTCAAATTTTGTGTTAGCGTTAAAGAGCTTTGTTCGGCAGCCAATGCAAAGGTAGAGGCCCGCTGCGTGATTGTCCCAATAAGCGCCAGTGAAGGGGCGTTCTGTGCCTTCTTTGCGCGTAACCTCATAGGCTTGTCCTGAGAGTTCATCGCGCCATTGAGCGTCTGTTTTAATAAGCTTGTTTGTTAAAATAACGCCTTTGCTAACGCCCGCGTCATCAAAATCCTCAATTTCAATTTTTGTTTCACTATATGCTGGGCAAGACATACACAAACTAAGCGCAGTTCCTAAGATAAGTCTGCGGCGAGACAATTGATCAGACATGAGATATCTCCGATTATGGATGAAATGATAGTTTTTTAATAAATAGCAAAGCAAATTATTTACGGCCAAATAATTTTTCAATATCGCTTAGTTTTAATTCTATATAAGTTGGCCGACCGTGGTTGCATTGGCCGGCGCCGGGCGTCGTTTCCATTTCTCTCAAAAGAGCGTTCATTTCGGGGGCGCTGAGTCGTCGGCCAGCGCGAATGGAGTAATGGCACGCGCAGGTAGATAAGACCCGATCTAATTGACGCGAAAGCCCGCGCGTGTCGCCTTCTTCCGCTAGAAGATCAGCTATATTGGCGATGAGTCTTTTATGATCAATGTCTCCCAGGATCGCTGGGCTTTCGCGAACGAGAACGGCTCCTGGTCCAAAAGGTTCTAACACCAGGCCTAAGCTCGCCAATTCTTGAGTCACAGTTGAGATCGCTTGCAGTCGAATGCTGTCGAGTTCAACCACAACTGGAATAAGAAGCATTTGTTTTGCTACGCCATTTTGTTCACGCTGACGCTTAAGATTTTCGTATAAAAGACGTTCGTGAGCTGCGTGCTGATCAACGATAACAAGCCCATCATGTGTTTGAGAAATAATATAGGTTTCGTGTATCTGCGCGCGCGCGGCGCCGAGCGGCGCATAATCAATTTCTGGTGCGTTGCCTATATCTTGTTGTATTGCTTCATGCGGTCGAGCGTCAGCAGAGGGCGGAATATTTAGAAAAGCTTCGTGGTGATTTTGTCCAAAATCTCCTGGCGCTGAGGGGGAGTTATGAATATCCCAATTTGCTGGCGCAGCGTTTCGATGAGCGTATTTTCCCGCAAGCAAATTAATGGCGGCGCGTGCGTTTGTGCTCGTGCTGCGATGACTTTCGCGCGCCAACGCCTGCTTTAACGCCCCAATGACGAGACCGCGGATCAATCCAGGGTCAGCGAATCTCACCTCCGCTTTAGCAGGATGAACATTGATATCAACAATTCTCGGGTCGCAATGAAGATAGAGCGCGAGTGAGGGATGGCGATCGTGAGCTAGAAAATCCATATAAGCCGCGCGAATTGCGCCAGTAAATAACTTATCTCGGATTGGTCGGCCATTCACATAAACAAATTGCATTTGCGCGTTGCCGCGATTATGGGTTGGCAAACTAGCAAAGCCTGTTAGCGTAATATCATCGCGTGCAGCGTCGATCTCTATAGAATTGGCGCGGAATTCCTCTCCGAGCACTTGCGCAATTCGCCGCCGCTTCCCTTCAGGTCCATTCTCGCAGGACGCATAATCAAATGACGCTCCCGCATCAGCCGCAAAACTAAAGCCAACCTGAGCATGAGCCATTGCTAATCGTTTGATGACATCAGCGACAGCGGCAGTTTCTGTTCGTTCAGTTTTTAAGAATTTAAGACGCGCAGGCGTTGCAGCAAAGAGCGCTCGCGCTTCAATACGCGTGCCCCGGGGCCAGTTGCTGGCCACAAACTCTTTTTTCTGTCCCGCTTCTATGTGCAGTTTATAACTATGGGGCTGATTATGGCTACGCGTATCAATCGTCAAATCTGTTACAGCGGCGATTGAGGGAAGCGCTTCCCCGCGGAAACCGAGTGTGAGGATATTGGTCAAATCGCCATCAGGAATTTTCGACGTTGCATGGCGCTCGACAGCCAGAGCAAGATCTTCTTTACTCATTCCGTAGCCATCATCGATGATGCGAATGAGCTTGCGTCCGCCTTGTTCGATGGCGATATCGATTTGTTTTGCTTTAGCGTCGAGCGCATTCTCGACAAGTTCTTTTACTGCAGATGCGGGACGCTCTATGACCTCGCCAGCGGCGATTTGATCAATAAGAATTGGGTCAAGTCGCCTCACGACCATTTTATTTTTTCTCTCGGCGAGTCATTGTCGCTGTGCAGCGCTAGAAGATAAATTCATCTGCCAGCTTTCCAAGGTTGGTCCAAACATGGGCGTGGCGTAGCGGGGCGTTTGCGCTGGATGAACGATAGCGGCCGAGTGGGCGTTCCATTGTTCAGAGGCGTGAAACAGAGGCACAACATAAAACCCTGAGAGCAAAACGCGGTCATAGGCCCTGACAGCAGTGATAAATTCATCATGCCTTTGAGCGGCGAGCAAGGCCGATATCATCGCGTCAATAGCTGGCGAACTCGCGCCTGCAAGATTAAAAGAAGCCTCCTGTGTCGCACTGGCGGACCCCCATCGATTTCTTTGTTCATTTCCTGGAGAGGCTGACGCAATCCACTGGCCAATCATCATATCAAAATCAAATTTCTGACGTCGACGTTGATATTGAACCTCATCAACTAAACGCACCTGCGCCTCAACGCCAATCCTTCGCAAAGAAGATGAGAAGTTTAGCGCTAGGCGTTCTTGATTGCGATCCTTCACCATAATTTCAAAACTTACTGGCGCCCCGTCTTTGGTTAAGACGTCGCCTTTGATGCGATAGCCAGCCTGAGCAAGTAGCTCGAGCGCCTTCTTGGCGATTTCACGATCGCGTCCCGATCCATCATGAATGGGAGGTCTCCATTGACCGTCTAAAATATCCTTTCTGACTTCGTCCAAATATGGCGCAAGGAGCTTCAGTTCCTCTTGGCTGGCGACCTTGCCGGAAGAGGAGAGTTCTGACTCGTCAAAAAAACTTTTCGTGCGCGTGTAGAGACCTGAGTATAAATTTGCATTGACCCATTCAAAGTCGAACATTAAGCCAAGCGCTTCGCGCAATTTTATATCTTTGAAAAGCGATTGGCGTGTATTGAATACAAACCCTTCCAAGCCTTTGGGCATATCATTTTTCAACGCCTCTTTAACGACCCGTCCGTCTTTCGCAGCAGGAAATTCATACCCCGTTGACCAGCGTGTCGTGCTTGTTTCATCTCGATAATCAAGCAGCCCTGCTTTGAAGGCTTCAAAAAGAGAATTGCCATCGCGAAAATACTGAATATCTATTTCATCAAAATTATAAAAGCCGCGCTGGCTTGGCGTATCGGCGCCCCAATAATTTGGATCTCTTTGCAAGAGAAGACGGGCGCCAGGTTTGACGTCAGCAACGACATAGGGGCCAGATCCCAATGGTTTTGCTAAACTCGCGTCAGGAAAGCGCTCTAGATCCGTCGCGTGTTTTGGCAGGACGGGCATAATCGCCAAGATCAAAGGTAACTCTCGGTCGCTTGCGCCTGTTAGATCAAAGCGGACCGTCATAGGATCTGGCGCGTCAACCCTTTTAACCAGCGAGAAGGCGCCTCGTTGCTGGGGACGGCCTTTCGTTTTGAGCAAATTAAAGCTGAAGAGAACGTCTGCGGCCGTTATGGGCGCGCCATCTGAAAAATGCGCGCGAGGATTTAAGTGAAAAACGATAAAGCTGCGGGCAGGATTAAGCTCAATCGAGGCGGCGATGAGCGGATAAAGCGTAAAAGGCTCGTCAAGCGAGCGCGCCATTAAGCTTTGAAAAACATTCCCCACCAAACCTTGAGCGGCGGAGCCAGATTTGAGATTAAATGGGTTCAGACTGTCAAAGGTTCCAGAAAGGCCAATTCTGAGTTGTCCGCCTTTTCGAGCATTGGGATCGGCATAAGGGAAGTGATGAAAGCCTTCAGCTAAGGCGGGGTCGCCATGCATCGCGAGGCCATGGGCCTGGCTCAGTTTGAGTTCCTGTGACGGACGAATGGGCGCAGAGGGGTCGGCAGCCAGTAGCCGAGGGCTGAAAATGCAGGCAAGCAGCACAAGACTGAGCCCAAAATAGGAAGAGTGCCTGAAAGCGGCGGCTTGCCGGCGAATCGCAACGCGTGTCATGCGGTAACAATAGTCAAAGCTAAGACCTCTTTAAGGCGCTGAAGGGTCCAATCGTCGAGTAATTTCAGTTTTTTCAGTGAAAAGGATCACAAGCAGCCCCGGAAGGCTCCGGACAGTCTGGAATTTACCCGCGCGACCATGTATGAGCAGTCTGTCGTTCCGGCAGCTTGGCCTGTCGGAAGCAATCGCGGTTTCGGGCTAATTGTCGCCCTCGCAGGAGAGTAGCGTCCGCTCGTCGGACATGCGCTGTGAGAAGGAGGCAACATCGCCTGTTTGTGGCGCCTCCCTGGCGTCGCCGAGCCGAAAATCGAAAGGATTTCCGATGTCGATCCAAGTTTCGCGCCTTAGCGCGATCGCCTTTGCGGGAGCCTTCCTGCTGGCTGGCGCGCAGGCGCAAGCCCAGGCGCCTGCTGCTGCTCCCGCTGCTGGGGCGCAAGCGCCCGCCGCCGCGCCTGCTGGCGGAGCGCCGCCTCAAGGCGCCGCTCCGGGTGGTCCTGTAGCCGCGACCCTAACGGCGGTTCAGCCAGATTGGACTAAAATCTGCGGCGCTGATCCGGCGACAAAGAAAGAGATTTGTTACACAACCCGTGATTTTGGCGTCCCCGGCGCCAAGCCGGAAGATCCTCCGCAGCCTCTGTTGGCTTTGGCCGTTTATGACCCAAAAGGCGACGATCAAAAGCTCATCAGACTGCTGTTGCCGCCGGGACTTATGCTAAAGCCTGGTTTCCGCTTTGCGATTGACAAAGGCGCAATGGAAACTGGCGCTTTTGAAATTTGTTTTCCAAATGGCTGTTTCGCTGAAGCCAAGGTGAAAAAGGCTGTCATTGACGGAATGAAAAAAGCAGAAAAAATGACCGTCATTGTCAAGAACCAAGCTAATGCAGAAGTTACGTTCTTCTTGCCGCTGGATAATTTTGGCAAGGCGTTTGACGGCGCCCCGATCGACCCAAAAGTGCTCGAAGAGCAGCAGAAGAAGCTTCAGGCTGAGCTGCAGAAAAAGGCCGAAGAAGAGCGTAAGCGGCTTGAGGGCAAGGGTCCGGCTCCAGCAGCGAAATAATAGTTCGCCGATGCGTGTCGGTGACGCTATAAAAATTAAACGCCCACACAAATTGTGTGGGCGTTTTTTTTGTCTCTATCAGATTTGATTTTTTAAGTTAGTGGCGACTGGGCGCGCGTACCCGATAAACGCCATCTGTATCTCGCTCAAATGTTTCTTCCACTTGAGGATGGCGGATAGGATCTCCAGAGGTGTCTGGCACAAGATTTTGTTCTGAAACATAGGCGACATACTCTGTTTCAGCATTTTCCGCGAAGAGATGATAAAACGGTTGATCCTTGCGCGGCCTCAGCTCCTCGGGAATGGAAAGCCACCATTCTTCTGTATTCGCGAATTCAGGATCGACGTCATAAATTACGCCGCGAAAAGGATAGCGACGATGTTTGACGACCTGTCCAATCGCAAATTTAGCGAAACTCTCTCGCGGCATTCCACTAACGCCTATCAACGCAAGAACAAAACGCCCGTGTCGTAACCCAGCCTTGCCAGAGTCGTCAACGCCGCAGGGGAACTTGTTTATTTCTCAAGCGCCGCGACGCCGGGCAAGGTTCTGCCCTCCAGCCACTCCAGGAAAGCGCCACCGGCAGTCGAGACGTAGGAAAATTTCTCGGCCGCTCCTGCTTGACTCAACGCCGCTACAGTATCGCCGCCTCCAGCAATTGAGCGTAATTTTCCTTCAATTGTGAGCTGTGCAGCGCATTGCGCGATGAGTTTTGTGCCTTGATCGAAGGGCGGCAATTCAAAAGCCCCAAAAGGTCCGTTCCAGACAAGCGTCTTGCAGTTGCGCAGGAGCGCATCGACATGGGCGATAGATTTTGGGCCAACATCCAAAATCATATCGTCGGGGCCAATTTTATCTATGCTGTAAACGCTACTGGGCGCATGCGCTTCAAATTTTTTTGCCACAACGACATCAATCGGCAATATGATTTGGCAATTAGCCGCTTTCGCTTTTGCAAGCACCTCCCGCGCAGTTGGGGCAAGGTCATGCTCGCAAAGCGATTTACCTACATTGACGCCTTGCGCCGAAAGGAAAGTGTTCGCCATGCCGCCGGCAATGACAAGATATTGCGTCTTGCTAACAAGATTGCCGAGCAAATCCAATTTCGTTGAGACTTTAGCGCCGCCAACGATTGCGATGACAGGACGCTGCGGATTGAGGAGCGCTTGGTTTAGGGCCTCAAGTTCTGCTTGCATGGATCTTCCGGCAAAAGCAGGCAAGACGTGGGCGAGCCCCTCTGTTGAGGCGTGTGCGCGATGAGCCGCGGAAAAGGCGTCATTGATGAAAATATCGCCATTTTTTGCTAAGTCTGCGATAAAAGACGCATCATTTAGTTCTTCTTCTTTATGAAAACGCGTATTTTCTAATAGCGCGATCTCACCGTTCTTAAGGGCATCAACGACCGCAGAAGCGGACCGACCGACGCAGTCGTCTGCGAATGCGATTGTTTTTTTAAGATAGTGTTCTAAAGCAGGTAAAATTTGGCGTAAGGAATCTTCTGCAACTCGGCGTCCTTTTGGGCGGCCAAAGTGAGCGAGCAAGATAACTTTGCCGCCTTTTTTGCTGAGTTCTTGGATCGTTGGGAGAACGCGTTCAATGCGTGTTGCGTCGCTGACGCGGCCGTTTTCCATCGGCAGATTTAAGTCAACGCGTAAAAGTAAGCGTTTGCCTTTTACATCCACTTCATCAAGCGTATGCAGGTAGGCCATTAGCGCGCTCCTAGAATAATTAGCCTATACGTCTAAATTCAATTTTCTAATTGTTTTTAGATCAATTTTCCCATCAGAGCGGCTGTATCTGTCATTCGGCCTGAGAAGCCCCATTCATTGTCATACCAACTGAGAATGGAGACAAGATTGCCGTCCATGACCTTGGTTTGATCAAGATGGAAGCAGGAAGATAGCGGGCTGTGATTGAAGTCAATTGAGACAAGCTTTTCAGAGGTGTAGCCTAAGACGCCCTTCATTGGGCCGTCGGCCGCCGCTTTAATCGCTGCGTGTATTTCTTCTTTTGATGTTGGACGTTTGGAAACAAACTTGAGGTCAACTGCGGAAACATTGGGCGTCGGTACGCGGATCGCGTAGCCGTCAAGCTTGCCGTTGAGTTCAGGCAAAACAAGACCGACTGCCTTTGCTGCGCCTGTTGACGTCGGAATCATTGATAAAGCTGCAGCACGGGCGCGGTAGAGATCTTTATGATATGTATCAAGCGTAGGTTGGTCGCCAGTGTAAGAATGGATTGTCGTCATAATCCCTTTCTCAATGCCAATAGCTTCATTGAGAACCTTTGCTACGGGCGCAAGGCAATTTGTCGTGCAAGATGCGTTGGAGACAACGAGGTGCTCTTTAGCGAGCTTATGGTGATTGACGCCATAAACAATCGTAATGTCTGCGCCTTCTCCTGGCGCTGAGACCAGTACCCGCTTAGCGCCCGCATCAAGAAGAGACTTTGCTTTGTCCCGCGCTGTAAAGAGACCAGTGCATTCGAGCGCGATGTCAACGCCGATCGCGCTATAGGGAAGCTCGGCTGGATTTTTAATTGCGGTGACTTTAATAGGCCCCTGGCCCACATCGATCGTGTCTCCGGCGACTTTGACCTCATGCGGGAACCGGCCGTGAACAGAGTCAAAACGCAATAAATGCGCGTTAGTTTCAACGGAGCCCAGATCATTGATCGCCACGACTTGAAGATCGGTGCGGCCAGACTCAACGATAAAACGCAGGATGTTGCGGCCAATGCGTCCGAAGCCGTTGATCGCCACTCTCACGGTCATTTGAAAACTCCTTGCAACCGCTAAACGGAAAAAGGTAGCGGCATAGTTCCTACTGCAGGCGCGAGGCGCCGGGGCTAATAAGGCGTGGGTGTGATAGCACCTCGCGCCCCCCTGTCAACGCGTCGTGGCGTCTCACAATATTAATCTTAAAGGGATCGGCCAAAGAAATTGGGATTTAGCCAAATCGTGCTACCAAATGCCTATTGTCGAATCGGCCCCTTCGATGTTGGTCGTGATCCCCTTATTTTCAATCTAGGCGACACCCGGCGATGACGGATCAAGCAAATTATGAAGCGACGCTGTTGCGGCTCAATCGCGCTTTAGATCAGCTCGAGAGCGCAGTGGCGGCGCGTCTGGAAAATGATTGGACGGGCGCGGAGCGAGAAGAAGAGCTTGCGATCATGCAAGATGATCGTGCGCGACTAGCTCTGGATCTCGACTCAGCCTTGGCTCGGGCGTCAATTTTAGAAAAAACAAATGATGAAGTATTGCGGCGGCTGGATGTCGTTGGCGCGCATGTATCCGCAGTTCTGGACGCGGGACGCGCGTCGACGGATAATTAGGAGCAAAGATGGCTGCGCTTGTCGTCTCCATAGCTGGAAGAAGTTATCGTATCGCCTGTGGGGATGGAGAAGAAGCGCGGCTTGAAGAGCTCGTGCGTTATGTGGAATCGAAAATTTTTTCGATGCATGAAAGTTTTGGTGCAATAGGCGAGCAGCGGCTCAATGTGATGGCGGCGATCGCGATTGCTGATGAGGCGGCTGATGCGCGGGATAGAGTCCAATCGCTAGAAGTAGAGTTAAAAGAAATCCGCGAGAAAATGTCTAGTCTTGAAACTCTGAGACAAGAAGAGTTAGCGCGGCATACGACAATCATTTCAGAAACGACCGCGCGAGTAGATCGCGCCATTGCCGCTTTGACTAAGCAGGCAGTGGCGCGAAATGATTTTGTCTAATTTTATTTTCCCCAGTTCTCAATACTCGGATCTTGCTTCGCTTTTTCAAGATTGTCCGCTTGTTCAGAGAGTTGGTAATTACGGTTTTGCGCCGCCATTGCCTCATTACCGTCTTTAAGAATAGCAATTTTCATTTGCTCAGTCGCTAAACGATTTAACTCGTTAATCCACTGATTAAGATTAAGCATTAACTTATTTTTGCGTTCAATTTGGATTTCATGTTGGGGGTCGGCATTGGTTGCAAGCGCAAGTTCTGTTTTCGTATCAGCGATTGCCTTGTCGATTATCTTTATTTTTTCTTCAATTGCCGCAACTTGATCCTGCGCGCTGCTTTTTGCTTTTTCAAGATTAGCGTCAGCCTCTTTGCGGGCTTTAGAAAGATTGTCTAGGCCGTTTTGCAGCCATGTGGACTGAATGTTAAGTAAGGCGTCTTTGGCGACGCCAGTAAGGTTGAAGCCGTTGGGAAGCGGGAAATATGGGCCGATAGCGGCTGCTCGAGCCGTGCTAGTGGCAAAAACCGCCGTGCCGCACAGGAGTGTTGCAAAAAGGAGCGCACGGCCCGCAGCTGTCGCCTTAGTCAGATTCATTAGTTTACTCCTGGGTGGATGCGCGGGTAAATCAAAGCGCACTAACAATATAGCTAGAATTGGTTCACTTAGGTGGATCTGGCAAGGTCTGGGCCTCCTCGGTATGGCCGCGCTTGACCTTAGAGCGGCTTTAGCGCAACCCTTGCCGCATAAACCGGGGGAGCCCTGCCGGGAATTGACGCAGGGAGCGTCGACCAGGGGCTGAGAGGCGGCAAGCGCGTCACACGAACGCGGGCGCAGCGACCCTTTGAACCTGATCCAGTCTCAAGCTGGCGGAGGGATGGTGTCGTCGATCTTCCAGAGTCAGGCTCAATGATGCATGTCCGCGTATTAGGCGCTGGCGTGGCCGGATTGTGTACGGCCTATGTGCTTGCGCGCGAGGGCCTTGGAGTTGAGTTGATTGAGCGCATGCCCCAGCCTGGCGCAGGGTGCTCACGTTTTGCGGGCGGGATGATCGCACCTTGGTGCGAGCTTGAATCTGCAGAGCCAATCGTCGCCTCGCTTGGCCAGGAGGCGCTCGACTTTTGGGTAGAAGAGCTTGCGCTTGCTACGCGCGCTGGCACGCTGGTCGTCGCGCCCCCGAGGGAAGGTGCTGAGTTAATCGACTTTGCGCGCAAAACAAAGCGGTTTGTAAGTTTGGACGCCGCGGCGCTAAGCCAATTGGAACCGCAGCTCGGCGGACGTTTTGAAACAGCGCTGCATTTTCCGCAAGAAGCGCATCTTGATCCAAGACAAGCATTAAATTTTTTAGCGCAACAATTAAAAAAAATGCCGAATGTTACCCAGCAGTATGGCGTTGACGCTTCAATGCTTCCGCCAGCTCAGGACTGGACGGTGGACTGTCGTGGTTTTGTCGCCAAAGATCACCTTCGACAGTTAAGAGGCGTGAAAGGAGAGATGTTGATCTTGCGTAGTGAAGAGATTGCATTGTCTCGTCCAATCCGCATGCTGCATCCGCGTCGGCCCGTCTATATTGTGCCGCGAGGGGCGGGTTATTTTATGATTGGAGCGACAATGATTGAAAATGAAGAGCGGGCGCGTGTGACCGCTCGCTCAATTGTCGAACTGATTAACTCCGCATTCGCCATCCATCCCGCTTTTGCCGAGGCTGAAATCGTTGAAACTGGTTCAGACCTTCGGCCAGCATTTAGGGATAATCTACCGCAGCTTATACGACATCAAAAAACTCTATACATCAACGGTCTCTATCGTCATGGTTTCTTGCTTGCGCCAGCATTGGCGAAACGTGCGGCGCGTGTCTTGTTAGAAGATGCTTTTTTCCCGGAGATAATGAATGCGGATTCTGGTGAATGGGCTTCAGCGTGATGTGAGAGCGACGACATTATGTGGGTTATTAAACGAGCTTGGCTATGAAGATCAGAAAGTTGGGACCGCAGTGAATCAAGAGTTCGTCCGCAGCAAAGATCGAGAGATGATTAAATTAAAAGAGGATGATGCAGTTGAAATTGTTACACCCAGACAAGGCGGCTAGGAATTTAAATTATGTCTGATGCGGACCGTCTGCACTTATATGGATCTGAATTTGGATCGCGATTATTCATTGGAACTGCGCGTTACCCATCTCTTGCGGCGCTTGAGAACTCCATTCGCGCATCTGAGTGCGAGATGGTGACGGTCTCTTTACGTCGTGAAGCGGGAGGGACACGCTCGGGAGAGAGTTTCTGGTCGCTTATTCGTAATCTAGGCGTAAAGGTATTGCCCAACACAGCGGGCTGTCGCACGGCCAAAGAAGCTATCGCAACAGCGCAAATGGCGCGCGAGGTTTTTGCTACAAATTGGATAAAGCTAGAGGTCATTGGCGAAGAAGATACGCTTCAGCCTGATGTGTTCGGCCTCATTGAAGCTTCGCGCACGCTGATTAAGGATGGGTTTTATGTCCTGCCCTACATGACAGATGATCTCGTCGTTGCGGAAAAGTTACTTGATCTTGGGTGTCAAGCGCTTATGCCATGGGCGGCGCCAATTGGATCAGGTCGGGGTATCAATAATCCTTTCGCTTTGCGGGCGCTACGCGCTCATTATCCTAATACGCCGTTAATCATCGATGCGGGTATCGGCGCGCCCTCGCATGCAGTCGCAGTTATGGAAATGGGTTATGATGCGGTCTTACTGAATACAGCTATCTCCCGTGCGGGCGATCCTGTTGCAATGGCGCGCGCGTTTGGTCTGGCGATAAAGGCGGGGCGTAGCGCTTTTCTCGCTAAGCCCATGACCCCACGCGATATGGCCGAACCCTCAACGCCGATTATTGGCAGGCCCTTTGATCAACTGATTTAAGAACTTTATAAGCATCCTCGGGTTGCGGCGTAGAGACCAGATTGCGCTAAGTGACTACTGTCCCATCGGATCGGCGGATTGCTAGGGAAAAATAGCTAAATGACGCTTGATCCATTTTACCTCATTGTTGATCACGCCGAGTGGTTGCCCCGGCTCGCGCCGTTAGGGGTGAAGCTTGTCCAGCTACGTATAAAAAACCGCAATGAAGAAGATATCAGGGCGCAAATTTCCTATGCGCGCGAATTTTGTCATGCAAACAATATTCAGCTCATCATCAACGATTATTGGGATCACGCGATCGATTTAGGATGTGAATTCGTTCACCTTGGACAGTCTGATTTAGAGACAGCCGATGTGAACGCGCTACGCAGACATGGCGTACGCATAGGCGTGTCAACGCATGATGAAGAAGAGTTGGAACGGGCATTATCCTATTTGCCTGACTATGTCGCGCTGGGTCCGATCTGGCCAACTGTTTTGAAAGAGATGAAATTTACGCCACAGGGACTAGGCCGGCTTAAGAGCTGGAGGAAGCGCATAGGCTCCATTCCTCTGGTTGCAATCGGCGGATTGTCTCCAGCCCGCGCATGTTTGGCGCTTGCTTCTGGCGCCAATAGTGCGTGCGTTGTTACGGATATATTGAATAATCCAGATCCTCAGAGCCGAACAAAAGAATGGATAAGCGCAACAACTCCCTGGCGCGATACGCCAGAATTATGTGGTAACTTTTCGCCTGACTACATTGACGCATGCGTTCTACCCTCTCCAAACCATGGAGCGCGATCCCGTTCAATTTCAACCTTAGTGATGCATTATACGGGCATGCCGACCGCTGAAAGCGCCTTAGAATTATTATGCTCTCCCCTTGCTCAGGTTTCGGCCCATTACGTTGTTGAAGAAGATGGAAAAATTCTTCAGCTTGTACCTGAAGAACGGCGGGCCTGGCATGCTGGCGTGAGTTACTGGGCGGGGGAAACAGATCTAAACGCGAGCTCAATTGGCATTGAGATTGCGCATCCTGGTCATAGAGACGCGCGCCCCTTCCCAGCAAGACAAATTGAATCAGTGATTAAGCTCTCAAGTGATATTTGTCGGCGCCGAAATATACCGCAGCATCGTGTTTTGGCGCACTCCGACATTGCGCCAAAACGAAAAATCGATCCAGGAGAATTTTTTCCATGGGATGTTTTGGCTCAAGCTGGCGTGGGGAGTTACGTAGAAACAACGCCGCCTGACGATAAGCGGTTGCTAAGCATCGGCGTACAAGGTTCTGATGTCAGCGAGCTACAGAAAAAGCTGGCGCAATTTGGCTATCGATTAGAAATAACCGGGATTTATGATGAGGACACGCGTATAACCGTTTCGGCCTTTCAACGTCATTTCCGTCCCGCGCGCGTCGATGGGCAAGCTGACGCATCAACATGCGAAGCGTTGGATCGGCTTCTAGAGCATCAGGACGTTTCATGTCATCCGTAGCAGGTCGGGTGATTTTAGTTACTGGCGCATCCACAGGAATTGGCGCAGCTTGCGTTGATAAATTGATTGCATCTGGTTTTTTTGTATTCGGTTCCGTGCGTACAGAGGCAGATGCTGAGCGGCTACAAATACGCTATGGGAGTAATTTCTCGCCTCTGATCTTCGATGTAACGAATGATCGAGATATTTTGCAATCAGTAGAATATGTTGAGCGAAAATTAGCCGGCGCTAAACTTGCAGGCCTAGTAAATAATGCAGGTATGGCGGCGCCTGGGCCTCTTTTACACATTCCGATGAGCAAGTTTCGTGAACAGATTGCTGTTAATCTCACCGGCCAGTTGCAAGTCATCCAGGCTTTTGCGCCGTGTTTAGGAGCCGGTGAGCAAAATAGAAGTGGCCCGCCCGGACGCATTGTTAATATGAGTTCAGTTGCAGGACGGTTCGCCGCTCCTTTTCTCGGGGCCTATAGCGCGTCAAAATTCGGCTTTGAAGCGCTGTCAGACGCCTTAAGGCGGGAATTATACCCTTTTGGCGTCAAATTAACCGTTGTTCAACCTGGTATGATTGCGACGCCGATATGGGACAAGGCGGAAGAAGTCGACTTCTCGCCTTATGAGCATACGATTTATGCAGCGCCTGCGCAGCGAATGCGGGAGTGGATCATCAACAAAGGACGCCTTGCGCCCTCAGCAGATAAGGTGGCGAACGCGGTATTATACGCCTTAGTCGCTAAGAATCCGCCAACACGCATCGCCGTTGTGCAAAATAGTCTTATTGATTATTTCTTGCCGCCGCTTCTCCCAACAAAATTGGCGGATTGGCTCGTAGTTCGCCAGATGAAATTGGAGGATATAAATAAAAGCGATAGCTCCTTATCCTGAAGCGGGCCTCAGGCGCTCAATGAGTGGATTCGCGCAGACATATTTTGAAGTTATGAATACGCCTGATCTCAATTTTGAGAAAGTATTTTTAGAAATTTATAAAACCAATCAGATGTTTAAAGTTTTCGGATCTTTTTCTATTGTTTCATGCGTGAGGAATCGCCGATCAATAATGATTGCTTCATTATTTCCCGGGGAAGATACTTTATTGAGCGCTGTTTGAAGTTCAGAATTAATTACGCTAATTTCTTTAACAATGCAAATTGGATTTGGATCTATCAACCGATTGAATTGAGTTATTTGTTCTTCTGATAATTTGATCAAAACACGCTCTTTTTTATCATAAAGCTTTTTTGCTAGGCCTTCGCTGTAGCCGTTTGAATTAATAGATAGGGGAGGTAGGTTTGTTTTAGCGCTAAATTTTAGATTTTTGAAATATAATTTTGCATTTTCGTGAAATGGTTCGCTAGCGATCAATGCGCCAAGGAGTCCAACACAGAGAAGTAAGGATTTTTTCCTCTCCTTGAGAACTTTAAATAAGGATAAGGTTTTCGTTAAGGGCTCCTGCGTGGTGGTGGGCGTGGACAGATCTATAGATCGTTCTTGATCTGCGCTTCGGCGAGCGGCGGCGATAAATTCTTTTTGAATGGATGAAGAACTCTTAGGCGTAAAATCCTCGGCTTTTGTCCAAGCGCTTTTTTCGAGGGGCATCAAATCAGCAACAGGCTCTATTCCCATAGTAGATTTATGTGGCAGATCGGAGGCGGCGCCTAATAGAGATGTTTGTTTCTGATGAAGTCCTGACAGGGTTTCTTGAATAAGTTTAAAACCCTCTTGTACTGCGTGAGAAGCGTCCATTTGCGTGGTTTTTATATGATCTTTTAGCTCCGCAAACTGCGCATCAAGAATATTCCTATGCTTGCTATTGGATTGTTGGGTTTGGATTTCCTGCGCTAAGCTATCAATTTGCTTCTTAAGATTTTCTAATGAGATTGTCGTATTTTTATCCTTTTGGCTAATATCAAGCCTCTCGTTTAGATCGCCAATTAATTTTATCAGCGTAGTGAGCTGGTTTTCAGTTAGTTCTGTGGTTTTTTTATTCT
>Ga0194120_10001964_pt1 | contig 36179 bp, 25 predicted proteins | sample TA2MahCa65mmetaG_FD_148642 | JGI IMG/M metagenome (GOLD analysis project Ga0194120, IMG submission 148642) | Freshwater microbial communities from Lake Tanganyika, Tanzania - TA2015019 Mahale Deep Cast 65m | ecosystem: Environmental > Aquatic > Freshwater > Lake | place: Tanzania: Lake...
GTCCGAAGGCACGGTGAGGACGATGTCGCACAACTCGGCGAGCTTGCCGCCTGTGCGGCCGGTCATGCCAATGGCACGAGCGCCGCGCGCGCGCGCCGCCTCGACGGCTCGCAGCACGTTGGGCGAGTTGCCGCTGGTCGAGATGGCGACGAGGACATCTCGCGCCTCGACCCAGGCTTCGACCTGTCGCGCGAACACGTCGTCGTAGCCGTAGTCGTTGGCAATCGCTGTAACGGTCGAGCTGTTCGCTGTCAGCGCGATGGCTGGCAGCGCCCGCCTCTCTCGCAGGAACCGACCGACCAGTTCTCCGGCAAGGTGCTGCGCGTCCGCCGCGCTGCCGCCGTTTCCCAGGAACACCGTCTTGCCGCCGCTGGCATACGATTCGATCAGCATCCGCGCTGCCGCTTCGATCTGCGGCAGGAGCTCCTGCGCGACCCGGCGCTTCACCTCCGCGCTGGCGAGAAGCTGCCGGAGAATGTCGGTCTGCAACGCCGTGTCCTGTGCGGGTCGTCGAACCGCCGTCAGCCGCCGTGCGTATGGATCGAGAGGTTTGAGATGATGCTCATACGGCGTTCGATTGTGAAGTGGCGGGGTCGGGTGAATCCTTCACCGGTCTTTCCCGCGACCGTCATCGCCAGGAAGCCCTCGCCGCCGAGCCCGCCGCAGGTGAACGAGGGCCCGTTGACGACGAAGATGGTGACCTGCGCCGCCTGAGCGAACGTCCGGATGCGATCCAATCGAGCCGTGTGCAGCATCGCCGTATGGTGTCTGCCGCCTTCCGCCTTCACAGCGAGCGCCACCGCCTCTTCGAACGTCTTGGCGCGGACGATGGGGAGGACGGGCATCAGGAACTCATCCATGACCAACAGATGGTCGTGCGGCGTTTCGAGGATGGCGACCAGCGTATCCTTCGGCGCGCGAATCCCCGCAGCCTCCAAGATGACCCCTGCGTTCTTGCCGACCATTTCGGGGTTCGCATGACCGTCCTTCGCGACGACGCGCATCAGGAGAGGGATCTCGTGCGGCTTGACGAGGTAGCAGTCCGCATTGACGAGCTCGCGGATCAGCTTGTCCGCGACCGCCTCGACGACCATGCACTCCTTCTCGCCGATGCAGAGCAGGTCGTTGTCGAACGACGCCCCAGCGGCGATGTCCTTCGCCGCCTTCGCGATGTCCGCCGTCTCGTCGACGACCACCGGCGGGTTGCCCGGGCCGGCGGCAAACGCCTTCTTCCCGACGGAGAGCGCCGCCTTGACGACTCCCGCTCCACCCGTCGCGACGACGGCGTCGATGTCGGGATGCTCCATGATCGCCTTCGCAGTGCGCATCGACGGAGCTCCGACGGATGTGAGGACGTTCCGCGGGCCCCCGGCATCGACGATGGCGTCGTTCAGGTAGACCATCGTCTGAAGCGTGCACTTCGCGGCTCGTGGATGCGGGCTGAAGACGACCGTGTTCCCTGAAGCGACCATGATGATCGCGTTGTTGATGGCGGTCGATGTGGGGTTGGTCGTCGGCGTGATCGCGTTGATCGTGCCAATCGGCGCGCGCTCGATGATGAGCGCCCCGTAGTCGCCCGTGAGAGCCTCCGACTTGAGGTCTTCGACGCCCGGGCTCAGGTCGGCAGCGCCGGTGTTCTTCATCACCTTGTGCTCGGCGCGTCCGATGCCGGTTTCGCTGACGGCGAGATCGGCAAGCTCCTTGGCGTGCTTGCGCGCCGTCACGCGGATTGCCTCGATGATCCGCTTGCGGTCATCGATGCTGAGAGCGATCAGCTCCCGTTGAGCGGCATTTGCCGCTTCGACCGCGCCATCGGCGGAGAGGAAGATCCCGTGACCCGAGAGCACCGGCGTCCCGGCTCTGGAGTCTTCGTCCGATTTCGCGCCTTCGGACGCGCCAGGAGCCGTGGGCTCGGCGGAACCCGAACCCGCCAGCTTACCGACCACCTGAGCGACGATCTCGCGGACCCTTGCCTCATCAATGGATGCCATGGTGTCTCCTCAGAAGAGGCATAGGCGGCATCGCACCGACACCGCGCCGTTGCCGACGCAGGATGCGGCCGCCTCACGGTCGCGGAGGTCTAGCTTCACGATACGGAGGGCAGGATCGCCTCGATCTCGGAGTGCGGCCGCGGGATGACGTGGACGGACACCAGTTCACCGACGGAGCGCGCGGCTTCCGCGCCTGCTTCGGTCGCAGCCTTGACGGCACCGACATCGCCACGAACCATCACGGTGACCAGCCCGCCGCCGATCTTCTCCAAGCCGACGAGATGGACGTTCGCCGCCTTCACCATGGCATCCGCAGCCTCGATAGATCCCACAAGGCCCTTCGTCTCGATCAGACCCAGCGCTTCACCAGCCATCTGCACGTTCTCCTTGTTTCGGAACGCCGCCTCGCATCATCGGAGGCAGACCTCACGCCGTCGGAATCGGTCCATGGGCGATCATCGGTGTCAGAGCAGCCCGCGCTCTTTCAGCACTTCCGTCGCCACGCGCGTGATGAGCGCCGTCAACTCCGCGTCGCCAGCGGGCTTCTGCGCTGCGGGAGCCGGGCGCTCACGCTCTGCCTGGAGCGCCTGCATACGCGGCGTCACGTCGCACAGGGGAACCTTCTTTCCGTATCCCAGCCGGTCTCGCAGCTCCAGCAACTGGTTCGCCTGATCCGCCGTCAGCTCTCGCTCGCCGCCGAGACTGCGGGCGACCCACGTGATGTGCGCCGTGTGCTCCATCGTCTCCATCTTGTAGTAAGCCGACATCGGATCGGCTCCGACGGTCACCGCGCCGTGGTTGGCGAGGAGGATCGCGTCGCACGTCTCGATGATGCCGTCGATGGAGTCCGGCAGCGCCTGCGATCCGGGCGTGCCGTACGGAGCCAGCGGGATGCAGCCGAACGACACGATCGTCTCCGGCAGCGTCAGTTGGTCCAACGCGATGCCAGCGACCGCGAACCCCGTCGCGATGGGCGGATGCGCGTGAAGGACAGATCGCACGTCGGGTCGCTTGCGGTAGCAGTGGAGATGCAGCCGTATCTCGGACGATGCCTTGAGGTAGCCCTCGACCTGTTCGCCAACCAGGTTCACTTTGCAGAGCATGTCGGGCGTCAGAACGCCTTTGCTGACGCCGGTCGGAGTCGCGAGGATGATGTCGTCGGTCAGCCTTGCCGTGATATTGCCGTCGTTGGACGCGACATATCCCTTCGCATAGACACGACGACCGACCTCGCAGATCTCGTGCCTCAGCGCGCCTTCGTTGCTCATGGTGCTCTCTTGAGCGGTTGGGTGGCGGAGCTCGAACAGGCTCAGTCTAGCATGGGCGGCGGAACCGGTCAAGCAGGGGATCGCGCCGTCGCAGGCAAGAGCAGGACACTCAGATCCAGAAGATCCGGTTCCCCTGAGTGCCGGTTAGGAAGTCGATCACGAGCCACGTCCCATTGCAGACGAACTGCCCCAGGATGAACCCCAGAAAGATGGGTCTGCCCCGGCGGTAGAGGCGGATGCCGCCGATGCGCAGTAGGCTCCACTTCGCCAGCCACGCCACGAACACGGTGAACCAGAGGTGGTCCATCATCCAGATCGGTCCGATGGCGAAGCCGATGGGATGGAACGGGAACCACAGGAACCGTGTGCGGAGCCCCATCAGAAGCAGCATGCCTGCCGCCCCGACTCCCTTGAGCGCCCATCCCGCCATGTTGGGCGGCTCCGGGTTGAGCAGCTTGCCGATAACGAACTCGTACGGAGCCACTGCCCCGCCTCCGAAGAACCAGTCGTTGCCGTTCAAGCCGCCATGCTGATACGCCAGAGGCAGGTACGTCACGACCGACGACACGAACGCGACGACAATGGCGGCGACGATGCCCCAGAAGACCCGCCGTCGTCCGCCGGACACGCCTTCGACGATGCGGAGCCCGTTCGCCGTGGACGCCATGACGAAGGTGCGGATGTCGGCTCCCCATACGTACGTGAGCGCAAGCGACACGAGGCCTCGGGGCCCGATGGCGCGCGACCCGAATCCCGAGATGACGAACGACGATCCGATGGTGGATGCGACCGCCTCCGCCATCCCGCTCTCGGCGACGATGCGCGTCAGACCCAGGAAGAGCGCCATCGCCGCGCCGAGGAACGTCAGCGTAACCCACAGCGGCATTCCGGTCGCCGCGAGCCAACCCACCATGTAGAGAGTTCCGACGACGATACAGACGATCGCGGCTCGGTACGACATGATCTCGCCGGAATCGCCAACGTCCGTCCCGCTGCGCAGCGCCTTGCGCAACACATCCGCCAGATGTCGCCGCGCCGACCACAGCCCGCCCAAGACCAGGACGGTGATGGCTCCCATGCCCTGGTGGGCGAACACCGGTGAACGCGACCCGTAGATGCCGAGGTTCTCCGTCAGCCGCAGGTTGTAGACCTTCATCAGACCTCGTACGGCGAGGCTCAGCAGGTTGAAGAACCACATGCTGAACGCGACGTCGAGATGCACCAAGTAGAAGAAGCCCATGAGCGGCATCGAGACGCGGAAACGGAGATACTCGACGTTGCGGAAGATCGGGAACCCGATCTCCGGTTCGAGGTACGGAACTGTCGGCATGTAGTGGTGAATGCCTGTCAGGCTGCCAAGCCCAAACGCGATTCCGAAGCCGACCCACATCGCCGTCTGTCGGTAGATCGCCGCGTAGCCCTTGCCGTCATCGGACCCCGACATCTCCATCGGGAGCTGCGCCAACGGATACACGAGCCTTTCGTGTTCCATCCACTGCCGGCGCAGGATCACCATGAGCGAGATCGACACGACGTACAGCGCGGCGAGGAAGGTTCCCCAAGCCAAGAGCGGGCGAGCCCAGGCTCCCCATGGAACCTCGTGTTCCATGCCGGAGAAGCCTTCGTAGAAATCGCGGATCGTCTTGGTTCCCTCGGGAACCAACCACGATGGGATGTGCGGCTGGATCATCTCCGCCCAGCTGTTCTCCGCCGTGGCGAAGTAGAACGGCGACGTGATGATCGGCAGAAGCTGCGCCACGACGCCCATCGTCGGGATCGCGCAGGCGACCAGCATCATGACGTACATGACGCGCAGTTCGTCGCGCCCGTAAGCCCACTGGCGGCGAACCCGACCCAGCAGCGGATTGACGCCGGCGGTCCACACGAAGAACAGGAACACGGCGGCGGCGGCGCTGAAGTCGATCGCCATGTACGAACCGTGAATGACCATCATGTTCGTCGCCGTGCCGACGCCGACGAACGCGCAGAGCGCTGCGCCGGTGATGTACGCCCGCAGACCGGGAGGATGGGGTGGCGAAGAAGCGCTCACGTCGAAATGGCTCAGCATTCGCCGCCATGCTTCGGCGACGGTTGATAGGCGCCAGCGTCCCAAGCCGCGCGCAAGACCTCGGCAAGGCTCCAAGCCTGCCACGGACAGCCGCGTGCCCGGTGGGGCTCATGACCATCGTACAGCTCGGCGACGCCGCCGATACCGGGAGCGTCTCGATCCAGCGCCAGACGGTTCAGCCAGTCGGCGAGTTGGGCCCGGAACGCGTGTCCGTCGCCGAAGGCGTTGCGGTACGCCGTCACGTAGGGACCCCAGAGCCAACTCCACACCGGGCCCTGATGGTAGATCGAGTCGCGTCGTCGCGCGTCGCCGTCGTAAGTGGCAGCGTAGCCAGGATGGTTCGGCGGAAGGGTACGAAGCCCGAACGGCGTGTGCAGCGCGTCCGTAACGCGCCGCATGACCCGCTGCTCGTCGGCTCGATCCAGACACCGATAGTGCAGGCTGATCGCGATCACCTGATTGGGTCGCAGTGTGGGGTCGTCGCCGTCCGGACCGTCGATCACGTCGTAGAGCGCGCCGCTTCTGGGATTGGGGAACCGCGCTCGGAACGCGGCGCGGGCTCGGTCGGCGTCTTCGGCGCACATGTCCGCGTAGGAATCGTCGCCGTAGGTTCGCGCCAGGCGCTCCACGGTTCTCAACGCGCTGTGCCACAACGCGTTGATCTCGACCGGCTTGCCGACGCGCGGCGTTGCCACCCAATCGCCGATCTTGGCGTCCATCCAGGTGAGCTGCGATCCGGGGACGCCGGCATGGAGCAGACCGTCGTCGTCGACGGCGATCCCATACCGCGTTCCGAACCGATGCGCCTCCAATATCGACTTCAGAGTCGGGTACCACGAATCTCGGACGACCGGATCGTCTGGCACGTCAACCGCGTAGCGGCGGATCGCCTCGACAAACCAGAGCGTGGCATCGGCGGTGTTGTAGGAAGGGGTCTCGCCGGTGTCGGGGAACCGGTTCGGGATCATCCCGCCGTCGCAATAGGAGGCGAAGGCGTCGAGCACTTCGCGGGCGAGCCATGCCTCGCCTCGGGCGATTGTCAGACCGGGCAGCGCGATCATCGTGTCCCTGCCCCAGTCGGTGAACCATGGGTAGCCGGCGAGTATCGTCCACTGCGAATCTCCCCGGCGGACGATGTAGTCTCCGCCTCGGCGCACGGACTCCCGCAGGAAGTCGGCGGCGGGGGGCGATACCCAGTCGGCGACGACGATGGGACGCGAAGCCGACTCACGGCGTTGGCGTTCCGATGCCAGAAGAGTGTCACCGTCTCCGCTGAGATCGCACCCAACGCCGGCGACGACCCAGAAAGACGGGCAGTCGGGAGTCAGGCGACCGATGAAGGAGCCCGGGCTCCAATGATCTTCGAGGTGGTCGAGACCCCGCTCATCGGCTTCGACAGCGTAGCGCTTCTGTCGGACCCACCACGAGTCGTGCGACACCGCTGCTCCTGAATGACGCATGGCGAGCGGCGGGTATCGGGCGGGCGGGCGGTACGTGACGAGGTCGGCGGCGGCGTCCAACGGGCGCGAGAGCGTCGCGTCCTCGCGCTGGAGGGCGTGATAGTCGCGCCATGCCAGGTGAGGTCGCGCCTCGAAAACCCCGCCTGCGCCTTCGAGCAGTCGGTAGACGACGACGACCAGGTTCCTGCCGTGGATCGATGCGACCGACTTCTCGATCCGCGTGCCGTCCGGCAGCGCGAAGTGCCACGTCGGATAGGGATATGCGTCGAACCGAACGATGTGCCGGTACCCATGCGGGTGAACGGCGCCTGGGTACGCGTGCGACGCTAGCGACCACGACGCACCGTCGGCGCTGTGCAGCGTTTCGTCCAAAGCCGCCAGTGTCACGGTTCGGTCTGTGGGTGGACGCAGCGATGCGACGAGCAACGCGTGGTAGCGGCGTGTCGCGATGCCGGACACGGTTCCCGAGGCGAAACCCCCGATCCCGTTGGGCTCCAGCCATTCGAGTCGGGTCGCGCGGCGAAGGTCTTGGCAGACGTCGGCGCCGTAGGTCATTCAGTCCTCCGCGGGGTGTCCGGAGCATGCCACCGTCGGCGCGTCGGCGCACGCCGTCGGAATCTGACTTGAACGCGCGATGATTCCGCGACAGAATATCAGGGAGCTCGCCAGAAGGCGTGGGCACACGGTCTTGGAGGCGAGAGTGTTTTATCCCACCGAACAGGACTCGGCGTGGATGCGCCTCGCCATCGAAGCCGCGCGGCGAACGACGGACGATGTGCCGGTGGGCGCCGTGATTGTGGTGAGCGGTCGCCTCGTCGGCGAGGGCTGGAACCGTCGGGAGTCGGATCGGGATCCGACGGCGCATGCCGAGATCGTGGCGCTCCGGCAAGCCGGACTCGCGCTGGGGCGGTGGAACCTTGAGGGTTCTACGCTCTACGTGACGGTCGAACCGTGCGCCATGTGCGCGGGCGCGATCTGGCAGGCGCGCGTATCGCGTGTCGTCTACGGCGTGCCCGAGCCGCAGGCCGGAGCGGTGCACTCGCGGTACGAGCTGTTGTCCGATGGTCGGTGCGGACGTACGGTTGCAGCGGTTGGCGGCTGCTGCGAAGATGAATGCCGCGAGCTGTTGCGGGCGTTTTTTCGGGGTCGAAGGCTTCAAGCGGAGAGGTGCGAGAGCGGCTGAATCGGGTGGTCTCGAAAACCACTAAGGGGGAAACCCCTTCGAGGGTTCGAATCCCTCCCTCTCCGCCATTCGATCTCCATCACATGCGCCCATGACATGGAACGCCGTGCCGACATGGTTGTTCCGGCTCACCGATTTTCTGCGCCGCGCTTCGCGTTCTTCTCAGCCTCGTAGCGATGCCCAGGCTGAGCGCTGACTGCCTGCCTACTCACGAGCGTGCGAAAGGGCGCGGGTTGGTCCACTCGATCCGGCAACCAGGAATGGCACAGCCTGAGTGGTTCCCGCGCGTCCGACCTGAACCCCCAGCGATCCCAGTTATTAGACTTCCGGAGAGAGACCCCTCATGGGCAGCGGCTTTGGGAGCGTTTCCGTCATGCGGCGGGGCTCGTCCGTCACAGTGCGGAACAGCGACCTTCAGGTGTCCTACGACCTGCTGACGGGCTTGTGGAGCTACGCCGACTCGAGCGGCTTCGAACTCATTCGCGGCGTCTGCGCGAAGTGGAGGCAGACCGACGGCAAGGTGCGAGCGACGTCCGACGCGTGCCTTCGGAGCTTCCACGCCGCCGAAGCGACGTCTGACCGGTTCGGCGACGGAGCCGAAGTCGTCTTCTCGCACGCGGTGCAGGGCGACTCCCTCCGAACCGAAGTGGTTCTGAACGTCTACTCCGACCTGCCGTTCGCAATCGTCTCCGTGCGGGTATGCAGCGAGGGCGACCGACCGGTGTCGGTGGACCGGCTCGCGATCGTGGAAGTGCCGAGAGCCGACGGCAAGCCCGTTGGTGGTCTCTACCTCGGCAGCGAACCCCCTGAGTGCCTGGTCTACCTGAATGGGTCGGGGCACGTCGCCCGAGGGTTCCAGACCATCCGCGACGGCGTCGTCTATCCAGACTCCCTTTCGACGGAATACATCTCAGACGGTATCGTTCTGCACCCCAGAACGCAGCGCTCGATTGCGTTCGGGTTTCTCGCGGCAGAGCGTTGGTGGAGCGGAGCCACCGTCGGCTACGAGAGCACTTCCGAGGAGGACCGTTCTCAGCACGGAATCGGGACATGGAGCGTGTTCCAGACGTGCGATGGAGCCGTCTGCGAACCGGGTTCCGAACTGTCGTCGGAGCCGCTCTACATCAACGTGAGCACGCCTGCAGCCGAAGCGCAGCGCCACTATGCTGCCGTCGTCAGCGACCGCTTGGGCGAGCCGATCACCGAGCCACCAGCCGTCACGAACACGGTTCGGGTTGGCGAGGGCTCGCCGCCCGCCGCAGAGCGCGTCCATTCCGTGCTGACGTGGCTGGGCAGGCACGGGGGCGCGTTCGTCATCGGAGACGGAGGTTTGCGGCATCTGCGCTTGATGGGCGACTGGAGTGCCGGCGGGCAGAAAGAGCTGACGCGCAACTTCCCGGATGGCGTTCGACCCGTCGTGGAGGCGGCTCACGGGCAAGGGCTGGGCATCGGCGCTGACCTGCACACGTTCCTGATCGACGGCGAGGTGGAGCCGGCGTTCAAGCCTGCGGTTCTCCAACTTCGGAACAGTCAACCGGCGACCTTCTCGTCCGGGGCATCGACCAACTGCGTCGCGCTCGATCCGACGCATCCGCTGACGCGCGACTATCTCAGGAAGCGCCTGTCGGTCGTCTATCGCGACTGGGGCTTCGACACGCTCCACACGTCGCTCTTCCCGTTCCGCGATCTGGCGGCTGACGATGTCTCCCGGTTCCGATGGCATGGACGAAGCCTGACGCGGATGCAGATCCTTCGCGCTGCGTGCGAGCTGCTTCTCGACGTCAAGGACGAAGTAGCTCCGGCGGGCCGTCTCGGACTGGCGGACATGCCCCAAGGAGTCATCCTGGGTGGATCGCACCACAGCAGCGCGGGTCTCGACCTCTACTACGAGGGTAGAGCGGCTCTCTGGGAAGGTCAGTGGGGACTGCGCGAGTTCCTGCGCGCCTACGCGGCGAAGTGGTACACGCAGGGCTACTGGTGGGATATGGAGCTGGGCCCCCTGCGCTTTATCGAAGGCAGACCGCGGAACGAGAGCCAGCTTCTGATGACGCTCGGCATCCTGTCCGGAGGTCATCTGTCGTTCGCGGACGATCTGGCGACGCTCGAAGCCGATGAGAGCGACCTTCTCGCCAAGTGTTTCCCGCTGATGGGGATGATGGCGCGACCCGTGCCGCTCCAGGAGGGCGTGCACACCTACGGATGGACGCAGTCGGTCGAGGCGTCGTTCGGGTCGTGGGAGGTGCTGGCGCTGCTCAACCTGTCCGACGTTTTCGAGGATGTCGATGTGCAGTTCAGCGATCTGAACCTGAACAAGTCGAAGAACTACTTGGCGTACGAGTTCTGGGACGGACAGTTCTTCGGCTCCTATCAGCGCACGTTCTCGGTTCAGGCGCTTCCTCCACGGTCGGCGAAGCTGTTCGTGCTCCGTGAGGAGACGGAAGCCCCCTGCCTGTTGGCAACCGACTTCCACGTGTCCCAGGGCAAGGTCGAGTTACAGACGCTCGGGTGGGACGAGCGCAGCGAGACACTGCTGGGCGTGTGCCAGGCGCTCAAGAAGGGGCGCGGGACGCTCTCGTTCCACGTTCCAGAGAACCGGGTGCCCGTCTCCGTCGCCGCTGCGGGCTCCAAGTACTCCTATGAGTGGCGACCTCCGGTCTACGAGCTCCACCTCGCCTTTTCAGGGCAACCGGTTCCGTTCAGCATCCGGTTCGCCCGTTCATCGGGTTGACGGATCGGCGTTATGTCCGACCAGGGCTCGCTCCTGCTGGCGATCCTCGGACCGACCGCGGTGGGCAAGACCGCCGTAGGCATCTTCGTCGCGGAAGCGCTGGCGGGCGAGATCGTGTCGGTCGATTCACGCCAGGTCTATCGTGAGATGGACATCGGAACGGCGAAACCGACCCCCGATGAACAGAGCCGCGTCGCGCACCATGTCATCGACTGTGTGCGCCCCGATGAGCCCTTCTCGGCGTCCAACTTCCAGCACCGAGCCGATGTGGCGATCTCCGATATCCGGTCGCGGGGCAAGGCTGCGATCCTCGTCGGCGGGGCTGGGCTGTATTTCAGGGCCCTGATGGACGGGCTGTTCGAGGGCCCGTCCGCCGATGCCGAGATACGCGCCCGGCTGAACGCGGAAGCCGACGAGCAGGGCAGCGAGCACCTCCACCAACGGTTGACCGAGCTCGATCCCGAAGCCGCCGCCCGGATCCACCGAAACGACCGGATGCGCATCGTTCGCGCTCTGGAGGTCTATGAACTGACCGGCACGCCGATCTCGGAGCTACGGTCCCAGTGGGACGGCGAGCCCCGATACCGGTGCGTCGCCGTTGGGCTGCGGCGACCCCGACCCGAGCTGAACCACCGAGCCAACGAACGCGTGCGGCAGATGGTCGCCGGAGGATTGGTCGACGAAGTGCGAGCGCTGCGGGAACGATATCCACGGGGTTTGCGAGCGTTCCAGGGGTTCGGCTACCGAGAGCTCTGGGACTCCCTCGATGGGCGGATCACGCACGACAAGGCGGTCGAACTGCTGAAGCGGAATACGCATCAGTACGCGAAGCGCCAACTCACCTGGTTCCGGTCGGATCGGCGGATCCGCTGGCTCGACCTGGGCGAGCACGAAGCCCCGACGGACACGGCGGATCGCGTGCTGGCGCTGCACCGGGAGGCGCTGTCAACGCTCACCTGACCGGCGACGTTCTTGACGCGACAGTGCGCTGACCGTATATTCCCGTCGCCAAGCCGCTTCGTCAGAACGAAGCGACCCGCACAAGGACTGCCATGTTCCGTTCACGTAGGATCGCGTCTGTACTGCTCGCCCTGTGCGCGATCCTTGCGACGGCGACAGCCAGAACCGCGACGCGCGCTCAGAGCCCCCCAAGCGACGACGCCCTTCCCCAAGTCGAACTGATTCACACGACGGCATCCGACCGCTCCGGCGTGACGGTGGAGTGGGTAACGCCGCAGCCGGTTCTGTCATCCCATCCGGCGGGCGACGCCTACGCGTCGGTTGGCTTCCGCGATGGGCAGCCGTCCGGGAAAGCCGGTGAGCCAGAGCTTCCCGTCGGTCGGATCATGGTCGGCGCTCCTCCCGGAGCCGCCGTGAGCGTTCGCGTCACTCCGGGCCCACCCCAGGACTTGGGCGTCCGCCGGATCGGACCCGTACCAGAGCTTCGGGTGGTCTCCGAGCGTGACGGCATCCAACGAGTCGAGCCGTCGTACCGAGAGGATCGGGCTGTCTACGGACGCGCCGGGTACGCGCCCGCATCGCTGGCTGCCATGGTTCTGGACGGGACGATGCGCGACCGCCGTGTCGTGCAGGTCGAGGTTCGACCCGTGCAATACGAGGCGTCCACCGGCAGACTGCGCTACTTCCCGCGCATGACCGTCCGCGTCGATTTCGGACAATCAAGCGGCTCGGACACCGTCCGTAGTCGTGTCAGCGACTCTCCTGACTTCGACGACTACTTCGCTCGGTTGCTGGTGAACAACGACGCCGCGAAGGCGTGGCGTGCGACTCCAGCGCGCGTTGCGACCAGCCCAGCAGTCGAGACGGGCGCGGCGGTGAAGCTGTTCGTCTCGCGAGCCGGCATCTATCGCGTGACTGGGAAGGCGCTCGCGGCATACGGGTTTGATCTAAAGGGGGTGGTTCCCCACAACCTGCGGATGACGCGCGGCGGCAAGGAGATTCCGATCTACATCAGCGGCGACGCGGACGGACGGCTCGACGAAGGCGATAGCATCGACTTCCTGGCCGTTCGTCCGGCGAGCCCGTGGTCCAAGTACGACGTGTACCGTCTCAGCGTCGGAACCTCGCGCGGCTTGCGGGTTGGGGAGGCTGAGGGCGCGCCACGGAACCCGATCGCGAGCCTCATCCCGTCGTTCCGGTCGAAGATCCATTTCGAGCAGAACAAGCTCCACTCCATCCTCCAGCACGTGACGCCCGAGGAAATCGTTCCCAACGACCCGCACGCCTGGTTCGAGGCGCGCGATCACTGGTATTGGTTCGGCGTCAAGAACGGCGAGGATCGAAGCGAGGCGACTGAGCCCTTCGCTCTCTATGATGTCGCCAAGACCTTCGACGCGCCCCGCGTCGATCTGCTGCTTCAAGGCGGAACGCCCGTGAACCACGACGCGCTCGTGACGGTGAACGAGGCGAAGATCGCCCGTGTGACGGGATGGGCGAAGCAGGACGAACGGCGCATCGGAAGATACCTGCAGCCGGACGCGCTCGTGGATGCCGTCCAGGGCGACAACACGATACGCCTGATGCGCGTCGATGCCAACGACGACGACGACCTGGACAACTATCCATATCACTTCTATGTCAACTCGATGGACATCGAGTACACGCGGCTCTTCCGTGCGGTGACGGACGAGCTCTACTTCGCCTCGCCGGTGTCGGACAAGCCGTGGGAAACGCGCCGGCGCAACACGCTCGAATACGCGGTCACCGACTTTCTCGACAACGGCATCGCCGTCTACGAACACAACGGGCAGGCGCTCATCACACGGCTTCGCAACGTCGAAGTGGAGCGGCAGGCGGTCTCGCTCGAGATGCGACAGCGGCTGAACGCCATCCAGCGGCGGCGGAACGAGCGCGAGACGTCGCCAAGTGTCATGTACGCAGCTCGGTTCCAAGCAATGGATACCCACGACACCCAGTACGTGGCGGTGTCGGCGAAGGGCGTCTTGGAGCCCGATATCATCGAGCTCGACACGCCAGCGAATCTGCGGGATCCCGGTCTCGGCGCAGACTATGTCGTCATCTACCACCCACGGTTCGTCGATGCGGCGCAGAAACTCGTCGATTGGCGCAGCAGTCGGGGCGGCGGAGGGCATCGCGCACTTAAGATAGACATCACGGACATCTATGACGAGTTCGGGCATGGGATGGTCAGTGACCGCGCGATCAAGGACTTCCTCACCTACGCATTCGTGAACTGGCAGGCTCCGGCGTTGGCGTACGTGACCATCCTCGCGGACGGTACTTGGGACGTCTACGGGACGGATGCTCAACGCTATCCGGAGGCGCCGGAACGCATGGGCTTCGTTCCACCCCACTACGTCTGGTCGCTGTTCGGGCAGAGCGCGGCGGATCACTGGTACTCCACCGTGAGCGGAATCGACCCGCTGCCGGATTTCTTCATCGGCCGACTGCCGGTGGAGGCGGTGGACCAGGCGAACGCCGTCGTCGACAAGATCATCCGCTACGAGAGCGCGCCGCCGAACGGCTCTTGGCGTCGGCGCATCCTGTCCGTGGCGGACGACGACACGACGAACTCGGGTGATTTCATCTTCCGACAGAGTCTGTCGGACATCAGCCAAAACCACACGCTGCTGGGCTATGAGACAGTGAAGGTCTTCCTCGAAGACATCATCGACGAAGTGAAGTCCATCCCCGACAAGTTCAAGGGCAGGCGAGCCGCCCAAGTCGCCAGGGAGCGGATCGTCGACAGCCTCAGCGATGGAGCCATCATCTCGCAGTATGCGGGGCACGGAGGCAGACAGGTCTGGGCGCACGAGATCATCTTCGACAATCCAGCCGTCCAGACCCTTCGCCCGACGGACCGCATCTCTTTGATGTTCGTTTTGAGCTGCTACAACGGCTACTTCGACGCGCCAGCGGAACCCAGCCTAGCGGAGAGCCTGCTGCGGCTGCCCCAAGGCGGCATCATCGCCATGGTCTCGGCAACGCGCCTGACGTTCGGCAGCGGCAACGATGCTCTGAACCGCATCGTCTTCGATGACATCTTCAAGCGGAACGCGCGCTCACTCGGAGAGATCGCCACGACATCCAAGAGCCGTCTGCTCGTCGAGCAGGGGCTGTCGCATCTGGAGACGATGCAGCAATACACGCTCTTCGGGGACCCAGCGACGCGACTGCACCTGGCGGACTACGACATCCAGCCCGCCATCGCCGAGCGGTCTGTACAACCAGGAGGGAAGCTGCGAATCGCAGCCGGCAACATTCTGCGATCCACCTACGACAGCGCGACCGACTCCCGGTCCTACTCACCGATCACGGACTTCGATGGTAGGCTCGTCGTCACGTCGCGGTTCACGCGCCAAGTGACCGGGGAGCCCATCGAAGTCGCGGCGGAGGGCACCGTTACGCGAGGCGCGTTCGCGGAGGTGGTCCTGACGGTTCCCCTGGATGCGCTGCCAGGCAAGGCGCAGGTGGAATACTACGCCGAGTCTGCCACGTCCCTTGCCGTCGGGGGCTCGACGTTCGCCGTGTCGGAGCCCGTCATCGAGCAGGTCGATATCGGTGTGGAGAGCGGCGCGATCCGTTTGGCGCTCCGCGTCGTCGACGACCGAGAGGTCGGTTCCGTCGAAGTCGAGTGGTACAGCCGCGGTGGGCGGGGGTGGACGATGACGCCTCTCCTACGCGACACGTCGCGCGGCAATGGCTGGTACGCCCTCGCAGTGAAGATACCGAAACCCGAGCCGGGCGAGTCGTTCGACTACATCCTGCACATCGCCGACACCGATGGTCACTCGACATCGACCGATATCGTCCGCTATACGCCCGTTGAGATACCCGACTGGCGCGTGCTGCCGTCGGAAGAGCGACGTGAGCCGCTGATCGGGTACGTGCTCGATCCGTCGCTGGGGTGGGCAGTCACGGTCAACATCGAGAACTTGAACGACATCTCCACGGACGTCCCGCTTCCGGTGGCTTTCTACTTGGGCAACCCGGACACCGACCGCGATGGACAACCAGACGGCGATGCCCGTCGGATAGGCGTCGCGACGATCTTTCCTACGTCATGGCGCAAAGGCGATCCTCTCGGTCCTCCCCCCGACCCTGTGACACGTCTGCGCACGTCGCAGGCGCCGCTCAACACGCGCTGGACAGCGCATGCCAGGTTGGCGGCTACTCTCGACACAGGAAACCATCTCATCTTCGCCTGGGTAAATCCGCCCGACGTCGCCAACCGCGCCTCCGGTGAGCGCGACACGTCGAACAACATCAGCTCGAGGCTCATCGAGGTGAACTCGCGACTCGCGGGCGACAGCAGCATGTCCCTGGCGAGCCTCGACGATGCGTTCCGCATCGATCTGCCGTCTGATGCATTCCCACAGCCGAAGGTCGTGTCAATCACAGGAATGACGGCTGCGCCGACCGGGCAGCGCCTTCTGACAGCTCTGCCTCCGGTCTCCGGTTCCCATGCATACCGCGCGAGCGCTGACGGCGAAGAGCTGTCGTCACGAGCGCGTCTGGAACTGCACTTCGACCTGTCCGCGTTCCGACGCAGCATCATCGAGCGGATCGGGCTCGCGGAGACGCCCGAAGAGGAGTGGACGGAACAGGACCGCCAGCTTCTGGCGGAAGCGACGAGATCGGCGCTGGCGACAGCCGCCATCTACCGATGGCTGCCAGATCAGGAGCGCTGGCGTCGGGTCGAGGACTCGGCTCTCATGCGTGAGGCGGACCAGACGCCTCGCGTCGCGATGCGGCTTGCGATCCAATCGTCGGGCGTATCAGCGGGTCCTCCGCCGGCGATCGTGCTGGACGGCACTCGCGTTCGGGAGGGCGATTGGGTCGCGCTCTTCCGAGGGCCCATGGTCTACGACCTCTACCACCGCTCCGGCTCCGAGGCGCTCGCGCGCGTCGCGCAGTCGGTCGCCGTTCTGAACTCGACGACGGCGCCGATCCCAGCCGAGCTCGCCGAGTTCCCAGCGTTGGTGCTGACATTCGAGCAGCGTCCGCGCAGATTCGGCGATGTGGTGAAACTGCAGACGGCTCCAGCGCCGGACGGCTCTAGTCAAATGGTCGCGCGATCCATCTTCGAGGGCTCCATCGGCAACGGCGTGGTGCAGTCGCTGTCGGTCGATCCGAACGCCGGGAACGCGCTTGCTGGTTCAGACCCTTGGATCGTGTTCTTCGTCACCGATTCGGAGTACGAGGTGCGATCCGCGACCGGTGCGCTGATGAGCGGCGGGCAGCCACGGCGCGGCAAGACGGGCGAGGTGTTCTTCGACGCCACGACGGGTCTGCGCATGGCGCTGCTGGCGGGATCGATCCCCTACGAGGCAGGCGACGTCATCCGCATCACGTCGAAGGAGACGGGGGCAGTACGGGCGACGACTCCGTCACTCGGGGCGTTCGCCGTCTTCACGAGCCAAGACGTATCGGCGCCGACCATCGCCGTCAGTGTGACGGGTCAGGACTTCGCGGCGGGCGACCCGGTTCCCCCGGAGCCTCGGTTCCACGTGGTCGCGTCTGACGACAGCGGGATCGCCCTGACCGACCTCGCGCTGACGCTGAGCCACGACGGAAGCGAGTTTATGCCTGCGCCGCCGGACCAGACGCGCGTTCTCGCCGCGCCGGGAAGCGGGCAGGTGATGGTTGACTACACGCCCGACTTGGAGCCCGGCGACTACGTGCTGCGCATCGTCTGCCGCGATCTGGACGGTCGAGAGGCGACGAGCCAGACGCCGTTCCGGGTCGCCGCATCGTCTGAGCTGCGCAGCGCGCTGAACTACCCGAACCCGTTTCGCACCCACACCGATCTGGCGATCGAGGCAACCGGCGAGATCGACGAACTCACCGTGCGCGTCTACTCGCTCGCCGGGCGAGTTGTTCGCGACCTGTCGCATCCGCCGTCTGCCGGCTTCGTACGGATCCGCTGGGATGGGCGCGATTCGGATGGGGCAGAGGTTGCCAACGGCGTCTACTATGCGCAGGTGCGCATGAAGGCGCGCGGCAAGTCGCACACGGAGATCATCAAGCTCCTCAAGATGAAGTAGGGACAGCGTGGACTGGCATCGCGAGTTGCCTCGGAATCGCAGTCGAGCTACATGGCGGCGGATCGCCGCTGTCTGTCTGCTCGCCATCGGCGCCCTGGCTGGGCGCGCGCGTGGAGAGACGGCGTTTGCCGGCGAGTTCCTCACGATGGGCGTCGGGGCTCGTGCGCTGGCAATGGGCGGCGGCTATGCGGCTCTGGCGACCGATGCGACCGCCGCCTACTGGAACCCGGCGGGACTCGGACAACTGAAACGCTCCGACGCGTCGTTCATGCACTCGACGTTGTTCGGGCTGGACAGCTACGACTATCTCGCTGTCGCTCGACCGTTCGGCGACTCGGTATGGAGCGCCTCGCTGCTGCGCGTTGGCGTGGGCGACATTATCCTGACGACGGTCAAGGACCCGACCAGCCCGGTGAGCTCGGTCAACCGCCCGTTGAAAAGCGGCACGGCATCGATCGCGAGCAACGCAGTCGGGATCGGCTGGGGTAAGCAGATCCTGGAAACAGGCGGCAATGCTCCGCGCGGCGTCGTCTACGCCGGAGCCTCAGGCAAGCTCCTGTTCATCTCGTCCGGCGTTCCCACAGGCACGAACGGCTTGGGTGTCGGCGGAGACGTGGGGTTCCTCGGCGTATGGAGAGCCGGGGACGGCACGCGCTTCCGCGCGGCGGTCAACGGACAGGATTTCTTCCGCACGAACATCTACTGGAACACGGTTCCGCGTCAGGGAGCGGCGTCCCACAAGGACACGATCCTCCAGAACGCGAAGATCGCCGCCGCCGTGTCGCAGAGCGCTCCGGGCGGCTCCGTCGTCACGATCAGCGCGGAGACGGATTCCCGCCAGGAGTTCGAGATGCACTATGGCGCGGAATGGGCGCTCGGCGAGGCGCTCGCCCTGCGAGCGGGCTTGCAGGAACGCAAGTCGTCCGCTGAGACGCTCCGCGATGTGACCGCCGGAGCGGGACTGCAGCTCGGGTTCGTCGGCGGCGAGTCGTTCCGTGTGGACTATGCGTTCACTGGCGGTGATCTCGGCGGCAGCCACCGCGTGTCACTCGGAGTGCGGTTCTGACCATCCGCTCTCGATTCGGCTGCCGGTAGGTAGGCGATGCCAGCCCTCTTGGAAGTCCGTGACCTCATCAAGCACTACCCGATCCGGCGCTCGCGGGGCGAGCGTCGAGGCGTCGTGCGAGCCGTCGATGGCGTCTCGTTCGAGGTGGGTCGAGGCGAGACGCTCGGACTCGTCGGCGAAAGCGGCTGCGGCAAGACGACCGCAGGCAGGACGCTGCTGCGATTGGTGGAACCCACCAGCGGCGACGCGCGCATCGTCTCGGATGGCGGCGAGCGCGTCTCGATCTTCGAGCTGCCGAAGTCAGACCTTCGAGTGCTTCGGCGGCGCGTCCAGATGGTGTTCCAGGACCCCTATGGGTCGCTGAACCCGCGCATGACGGTCGGCGGGATCATCGGGGAGCCGATCCGTATCCACAAGCTGGTTCCCAAGGCTGAGATCGGTTCGCGCGTTCTCCATCTGCTTGAGGTCGTCGGTCTCGATCCCCGTCATGCGCTGAGGTATCCGCACGAGTTCAGCGGCGGGCAGCGTCAACGCATCGTGATCGCTCGCGCGCTGGCGGTCGAACCGGACATGATCGTCGCCGACGAGCCGGTATCGGCTCTGGATGTGTCCGTGCAGGCTCAGGTGATCAACCTGCTGCACGACTTGCAGGGGCAGTTCGGGCTCAGCTACCTGTTCATCTCGCACAATCTGAGCGTCGTGCGCCATATCGCGGATCGGGTCGCGGTGATGTACCTCGGCAGAATCGTCGAATCTGCCGCCAAGGGCGAGCTCTACGGGAACCCGCTCCACCCCTACACGCAAGCCTTGCTGTCCGCCGTGCCGGTGCCGGACCCGACGAGGCGACGCGATCGCATCCTGCTTCGGGGCGATCCGCCGAGCCCGGCGAACCCTCCGTCTGGATGCCCCTTCCACCCGCGATGTCCGATTGCCGTCGCCGAGTGCGCCAGCCGTGTCCAGCAGTTGGTGACAGTCGCCAACGGACATTCCGTCGCGTGCCATCGAGCGACCAGTTCCGACTCAGCGTGAGAGCGATGCGGCAGCGATGACGGTTCCATCGTCGTCGCCGACCGTTCGGCGGAACCGGACGCTCGCCTCCAGGTTGCCGTCGGATGGAGTCGATAGCGTGCGCTCCCAGACGGCGCCGGACGCGAGGCGGTTCCCCGACTCAAAGCTGAAGACGACCGTGTGCAATGGCACACGCCCATCGGTGATCGCCAAGACTGCCTCTCGGTAGGCTCCCCCCGGGAAGAAGTGACCCGCCTCGTTCGTCAGACGTACGGTGGCAGTGGAACTGTCTCCGAGGACCTCCAAGCGGACAGCGCTGCGGATGACTTCGTCGTTGTGCGCGCCGGGGAATGAATGGTCGCCGACCCAGCGGACCGGGGGCAGCGGAGCGGTTTCCGCCAGCGACTTCTCGACGGGAGTCATGTGACACGCTTGACATGGAAACGCCGACTGACCGTACTCGCTGGTCTGCCAGGAGTGGTACTGGTCGAACTCCTCCTCCTGACCATGGCACGAGGCGCATATCTCCGCCGTCTGGAACGAGTCGTTGCGGACGGACACGTGCCCGGGCGAGTCTGCCTCGTAGGGCCCGTGCATCGTCCATTCCTCTGCCGTTGCGTCCTGGTGACAGACGATGCAGGAAACGCCGGCATCGCGGACGTCCGTCCGCAGCGCCGGTCGAGCGCCGATCCCGGTTCGCAGCACCAGGTCGGGCGCGTGGCACGGCAGACACTCCGCGCGCGAGTAGTTCTCGGACAGCTTGCGAAACGTCTGGCTGGTCCACGATTGGGCGTGGCGAGACTTCAGCCAGGCGTCGTAGATGTCCTTGTGGCATGAGCCGCAGGTCTCGTTGTCGCCATGGAAGGAGACGGCGGGCTCCGATACGGCAGACACATCCGACACGGCGACGGGCGCTGGTGGGGCTGGAATGGCTGTCGGACGTGCGCAGGATGCTGAGACGAGAGCCAATGCCAGTGTTCCGAGCGTTCGCGGAAGCCAGGTTACCATGCAGATGCTCCGGAGGGGTTCTTGGCGAATCGTCGGAACCATACTCCCGTGGCGCAGACCGCGCCCTTCATGGCTTGCGCGCTGGACGGGCGGCGGCTAGAATCAGATTGGGAGTTCATGCCGAGGGCTGCCGGTTCCCACCCGATGATCGCACGGATCGCTCGACCAAGGAAACCCTTGCCACATGGCGCATACGCACGACGTAGGGATCGAGAACGCCGTCATCGTGACGCACTACGATCTGGACGGTTTCGTCTGCGCGCTTTGCCTGCTCGAAGCGCTGAACCTGCCAACGAACCGCGTGCGGTTCCTGAGCTACGGCGTGCGTCGCGCCTCTGCCATCGAGTCGGCGCTTCGCCAGTCGAAGGCGGACACTCTGTTCGTGTGCGACATCGGGCTGAGCGAGGAAGAGCTCGATGCCCCGTGGGCCCGCGACCCCAAAACCCATCGTGTGCTGTTCGATCACCACGAGACGACCGCGCACATGGAGTTGAGCGTATTCGACGAAGCTCACGTGGATTTCGAGGGCAGCGTCTGCTCGTCGGACCTCGTGCTCGACTACCTCAAGCGCCGTATGCCGACGCGAGTCGGACCCAAGCTGATGCGCTGGGTCGCCATCGCTCATGACCGCGACCTGTGGATCAACAACGACCGCGAGACGGGTCGCCGCATCTCCTGGCTCCTGAAGGAGCAGATTCACGACCGTCTGGAGACGGCGATCCTCACGCCATCGCCGGAGGAGTTCCTCTGGAAACTGCAGGGGCAGTGGAAGCGCGGCGAATCGCTGTTCGAGGACGCCGTAGCGTGCGCCCACAACACGGCGTGCCTCTTCACCGACACGCCGCTGCCGATGAAGATCGCCTATGTGAAGCGCGACACGTCAGACGTGGCGGACGAGCTCCAAGAGGGTGGACAGGTGATCGTCCTGCTGAACGTCTTCGGACAGAACGTGGGAATCAGTCTGCGCACGGATCGCGTGGATGTGAACGTCGCGCAGATCGCGCGCCAGTGCTTTAACGGCGGTGGGCACCGGGCTGCCGCGTCAGGATTCGCGACGCGCGAACACCTGATGGGCGGATACCGGACGATCCGCGACGAGATCGCCGCCGCGCTCGCCGACCAACTCGCCCAGCGGTCCGCTACATGAACGTGCCGCCCGTTCCGTAGAGCCCGGGTCGCGTCCCGGGAACGCCGAGATCGAGCGCGTCGCGCGTGGTTCCCAGCGCGGCGCATAGCCGGTCGATCTGCTCGGGTGACGGCGTGTAGTGCCGTCGTTCGATCAGCCGCAGAATCCTCTCCGGGATTCCTGCAAGGCGTGCCAACTCCTGAACGGTCAGCCCAAGCTCCGAGCGGACGTCGGCGACAGAGCGACGAGTCGGGTCTCGGTCATCGACCTGGTCAGACATCAGCGGTCTCCTGGCGCTGCCACCGACACTATGCGCCATCGGTCGCCGGTTCCGCCGTGTTTGTCGGTTCCAGTGAACCGGGATCGGCATCCGACAGCCTGCCGAACCGCCTCAATCGCGGGGATGCCCACGCAGCCGCCGCGACGACGATGAGCGTTCCGATGCCGCCGGAGACGACGCTGACCACCGGCGTCGTCCACTTGGCGACGATTCCGGATTCGAACCCGCCGAGCTCGTTCGACGAGCCGATGAAGATCGCGCTCACGGCGGACACGCGACCGCGCATCGGGTCGGGCGTCAGAAGCTGCATCAGCGTGTGCCGAACGACGACGCTGATGTTGTCGAACGCCCCCGTCAGGAAGAGCATCGCCATCGATAGCCAGAACGACTTCGAGAACCCGAAGACGATGGTCGCCGCGCCGAATCCCGCGACGGCGAGCAGCAGGTTGCGTCCGGCGCGCTTCATCGGCGGCAGATGCGCCAGGATGAGCGCCATCGCGAGGGCCCCAGCGGCGGGAGCCGCTCGCAGCCAGCCCAACCCCTTCTCGCCGACGCCGAGGATGTCCAACGCGAACACCGGCAGAAGGTACACGGCTCCCCCCAAGAGAACGGCGAAGAGGTCGAGCGCCATCGTCGTGAAGAGGAGCCGCGTCTTCCAGACGAACCGCAGCCCCGCGAGGATCACGGACGTCGAGAGCGGCTCCGACTGACGCCTCTCGCGCTTCTGCTCGATCCGCAGCAATGGAAGGATTGCGACCTGGCACATGGTGGTGACGGCACAGAAGACGTAGGCAGAGGGGATGTGCCACGCGACCAGGAACCCCCCAAGCGCGGGCCCGACCACGCCGGACACCTGCTGGAGGCTCATCCTCCACGCGACGGAGTTCTCGAAGATATCCCGAGGCACGAGGAGTGGCAGCAACGCTGTCCGAGCTGGGCGTCCCAACGTAGCGGCGGTTGCGGAGACGAACATCACCAAGAACATCAGGCCCACCGACCCGCGCCGGTAGGAGATGTACGCGAGGCACAGCGAAGCCACTGCGAGCCCGGCGCCGCTGAGCATAATGACGCCCCGACGGTCGAAGGCATCCGCGATGTACCCCGCTGGCAGGATCAGCAGGATCATCGGGATCGCGGTAACGAGGCCCGTCAGTCCCAGCAGGAAGGGGTCGCTCGTGCGCTGGTACACCTCCAAGCCGATCGCCAGGCTCTGCGCGCCGAACCCGACGCCGGATAGCATGGTTCCCGCCGTATAGAGGGCGAAGTTGCGGTTGCGGAGCGCCGCGTAGGGGTCGTGGCGTCGGGACGGACCGCGGGATTGGTCTTGGGGCATGGGGCTCGGTCGGTGTGAGGTATCGGACGGTACCCAGCGTGCGGCAGCAATGGTAGTCCGGTACGGGCGTCAGGTCTACCGGCGAGTGCATTCTGCAGTGTGCTCCAAGACCGTTGGTTGGCACGAGACACGGACGACGTTCGGGCCCTCGGCTGACCGAATCACGTCATGGTCGCGTTCGCGCAGAAACCCGCCTGAGCGCGGACGCCGCGACTGGCGAGGCACAGCTTGCCGCTGTGACATCGATATCACTGGTGACTGTCGGCTTCGATGTGGCTCCGATGTAAAGAGGTGCGATGAATATCTGCGATCTCACGCGGCGATGGTTCGTCGTCTTGGCGGCTGTTTGCTTCGTTGGCACTGCTCAGGCTTTCCCGTGGAGACCGGATCGCCTCCCCAGCCTGCCGGACATGTCCGAGCCGGGCATGAACGGCGATGCGTGCAACGTCTGTCATACGACCGGAGGAGGAACGCCGCGCAACCCATTCGGCGAACTCTGGGAACGCACCTATCCAGCGGCTGAGGACTTCGGTCTGACGGCACAGGCGGCGTTCGCGTCCGTCGCGGCGCAGGACCCCGACGGGGACGGATTCGCGAGCGCCGAGGAGCTCTCGCTGGGCACCCACCCAGGCAACGCGACATCGAAGCCGCTCCGGTTCGTGCGAGCCCTCGTGGCGGGCATCAACACGCTCAGCGTGCCGGCTGATCCCCGAAGACCGATGCGCGCCTCGGACGTGCTCGCCCTGCTGGGTCCGCGCGCGAACCACCTGATCCGCTGGAATGCGTCGGCTGGCAGCTTCGTCCGCATCGACGGCTCGACGCCGCCCGGCTTCCCGGACAACATCGCTATCACCGGCTCGACGGCATTCCTCGTCGAAATGAGCGCGGCGGCGGACATCGCATTCGTCGGGCGTCCGTGGCAGTCGAGCCGGATCGCGTTGGAACCGGGGATCAACCTCGTGGCGGTTCCTAAGCGTCCGTTTGCCGGACGCCTGTCGGACATCGTCGGGCCGGGTGGGATCGGGATCGCCTACCTGTCGGATGAACGCCGGTTTGGGGCGTTCTCAGCCGAAGCCGCTGCGAGTTCGCGCTCGAACGTGCCGCTGGCAGGCGGCGAAGGCTATCTGATACTATCGCCGACGAAGCGTGACGTGGACCTCGGCGGCGTCGGATGGCAGACGCCATGAAGGAGCTCGGAGATGAAATGGGCCCTCGGAGCGACGACCCGGCCTTGGGGCGCGTTCTCGTTCGACCAGGCGTGCGCTTCCATCGCGGCGACGGGCTACAGCGACGTCGCGCTCTACGCCAATGAAGGCAGGATCGTCCTGCGCGCCGATTCGACGGACGAGGACGTGCGCAGCGCCGCCGCGTCGCTGACCAAGCACGGGCTCAAGGGTTCCATGCTCCTCGGTGGACCCGAGCTCGGCGGCGACGCCGGCGCGGCAGAGGAGGCTTTCCGTCGGCTAGTGGACGTCTCCGCCGCGGCGGGCATTCGCTATCTCATGAACGGCGGAACGGAGCGCCCCGACACCTTCGACAGGTACTTCGACCTGATGCGCCGCGTGGCTCCGTATGCTGAGAAGAAAGGCGTCGAGCTCCAGCTCAAGCCTCACGGCGGCATCGGACTGACCGGAGCCGATCTGGCGCGCGCAGTCGAGCGCGTCGGCAGCCCCGCGTTCACCATCTGCTACGATCCCGGCAACATCATCTACTACACGCGCGGCGAGGTGCGCCCGGAGCCCGACGTTCACGACGTGGCGAAGCATGTGACGACCTGCATCATCAAGGATTGCGTCGTCGTCGACGGCAAGCCCGACGTGTGGATTCAGCCCGGCAGCGGTCTCGTGGACTTCCGCAGCGTTCTCGGATCGCTCGCCGACGCGGGCTTCGACGGGCCCTTCTACATCGAATGCTTGGGCGGCAGCGAGCTCGCCGACATCGACCGCCGCTCGCAGGAGACGCACGACTGGCTGCGCGACTTACTCGCCAACCTGTAACCAGCGCTACCCGGCACTGGGCCCGACCGACGTGTCGGGCCCATCCGTAACTCCCGACGCCCTGGACAGGAGGCGCGCAATGGCGGAGTTCCCTGTTCCCCAGCACTGCCCACACGACTACACGCTCGAGAGCGACACACCGCACGCCAACCCGTTCTTCATTCGGCTCGAAGCCACGTTCGTCCACGAGTCAGGCGCGACCATCGCGAGTCTGCCGGGGTTCTACGACGGCGATGGGGCGTGGAAGGTCCGGTTCACGCCGACGCTCCTCGGTGTCTGGACGGGCATGACGAGCTCGGACGACCCGCAGCTCGACGGCATCGAACTGACGCCGCTGCAGTGTGTTCCCGGCTCCCACATGCGCGTCCATGGTCGCGTGCGGATCGATCCCGACCATCCGCACCGGTTCCGGTTCGAGGACGGTACGCCGTTCGTGCCGCTGGGGTTCGAGTGCGACTGGCTCTTCGCCCTGCACCAGGTCGATCCCGAGTCGTGCCGGACGCTCATCGATCTGATCGCCCGTCGTGGATTCAACGAGATCATCACGAACGTCTACGCGCACACGGGGTTCTCGACCGCTGGCGACCCGCACGTCTACGGACCTCCCAAACTCTACGCCTTCGGGGGAACCAACGACGAGCCCGATCACTCCGCCATGAACGTCGCGTTCTTCCGCGATTTCGACCGGATGATGGCGTATCTGCACGCGAAAGGGATCGTCGTCCACCTGATGATCCAGGTGCAGAACAAGAAGGTGCGGTGGGCGCAACGGCGGTCGCGCGAAGACGACCTGTTCTGGCGCTATGTCGTCGCCCGTTATCAGGCGTATGGGAACCTGGTGTGGGATGTCGGCAAGGAGAGCTACAACCTGTACCGCGAGACGGGCAGCCATGACTACACGCTGGACCGCATCGGTCTCATCCGAGAAGCCGATGCGTACCGCCATCTGGTCACCGTGCACGACGCGGTGGCGGGCTCCAACGCGCACAACTCCGTCGTGGATGACGCCTGCGACTTCGTCTCCGACCAGATCCATCTGCATGACACGGCGCTCTACAACCGCGAAGCCGTGCGTCGCTGGCGGCTCCGCGACAAGCCCTACGTGAACATCGAGTACGGCTACGAGGAGGGCGCCGAGTCGCTCAAGACCTACCGAGGCGGCACGACGACCACGTGGGAGGATGTCCTGCTCTGGACGGTCGCCATCTACGTTGGCGGCGGGTATCCCGGGTACTACTACAGCAACACGTCGTGGGATCTGATCGCTTACGAGCCTGAGCCTCCCGGATGGGCGCGCTACCAGCAACTGGTCGCGCTCCTGTCACAGGTGCAGATCAACCGCATGGTTCCCGACAACGACTTCGTTGATCGCGGATTCTGCCTCGCGGAACCGGGCGAGCAGTACCTGGTCTTCCTGCCGGAGGGCGGCGACGTGCGACTCGACCTGACGGCTGTCCTGCCCGATGCGCCGCTCGAAGCCGAGTGGATGGCGCTCTACTCCGGCGAGCGTCGCGGCGAGCGCGTGGACGGGCGGGGGTTCACGACGCGCCTGACCAACCCGCTGCCGGACGGGCAGACGCCATGCGTCGTCCTGGTGCGTCGCCAAGGCTGATCTGACATCACTGTCTGGCGAGTGCTTCCACAGCGCGTCGGGCTTCGGTCGCAATCATCAGGTCTTCGCGCGAGCGGATCGTCAGGACGCGAACGCGGGAACCGTCGGCGCTGATCTCGGCATCGGGCGTGCACGAGGCGTTCGCCTCGACGTCCAGCCGCACGCCAAGGCATTCAATCCCCTGGCAGACGTCGGCTCGCAGGTTCGCCGCGTTCGCGCCGATTCCTCCGGTGAAGATCAGCGCGTCGATGCCTCCGAGCGATACGGCGAGCGATCCGATTGCCGAGCGCACGCGGGCGGCGTAGATGTCCAGCGCGAGACGCGCCCGGTCATTCCCTTGCACGGCGGCTTCCTCGACCTTCCGATAGTCCGAGGAAACTCCGGAAACGCCCAGCAAGCCTGAGCGACGGTTCAGGGCATCGTCGAGCTCGTCCACCGAGAGACCGCGACGCCGCATGGCGTCGATCAGGATGCCCGGATCGACGTCGCCGCTACGCGTGCCCATCATCAGCCCTTCCATCGGCGTGAAGCCCATCGTCGTGTCGATGGCTCGTCCGCCGCGGATCGCAGCCGCCGACGCGCCGTTCCCCAGGTGGCAGCTTACCAACGACAGTTCCCCGACGTTGCGATCCAGCATCGCGGCAGCGCGTCGCGTGCAATACGCCTGGCTGATGCCGTGGAACCCGAAGCGGCGTATGCCCCAGTTCGCGTGCCATTCATAGGGCACGGCGTAGATCGTCGCGGCGGGAGGCATGTCGGCGTAGAACGCGGTGTCGAACACGGCGACATGGGTCGCGTCAGGCAGGGACTCCTGGGCGGCGTCGATGGCTTCCAGCGCAGGCGGATTGTGGAGGGGAGCCAGCGAACAGAGCTCGGCGATGCGCGCCCTCACCGCCGTATCGACAATCGCGCTGTTGCGGAACCCGATGCCGCCGTGGACGACGCGGTGTCCGACGATCAGGTCCTTGCTTGCGGCGACTCCTAGGGCATCGACGGCGCACGCGGCCGCCTCGCGATGGTTCCGCGCGACGACCGCTTCGGCGCGTCGCGGGGTGTCACGCCATTCGAGCGACAGGACTGCCCGAGAACGGGCCCCAGCCCAGTCGACCAATCCCTCTGCGGTCGGCGTGGTCCCGAGGTCGTGGAACAGACTGAACTTCAGGCTGCTGGAACCGGCGTTCAGGACGAGGACGCGCATCGTTGTCGCTCCGAGAGAGTAGGCACTGGCTGAACAGAGTACCGCGAAACGGCGTTCCGCATCCAGCGAGGTGTTCCGAGTCGAGGAGCCGATCGGGTCCTTCGGCGAGATCGCCGGACGTTGACACAGCGGCGCGACGGAGCGACATTCGGTATCGCCAGCACACGCGATGGGCGCGTCTCGCGGCGCGCTCGGAGAAGGGAGGCCATGTCGATGAATCCGACTGCGATCTGCCGTCTTGTAGTCGTCGTGGCGGCATGTCTGTGTGTGTCGTCCGCTCAAGCCGTCGAAGTCGCGAATCTTCTACAGAACCCGGAGTTCGAGCTGGGCAAGCAGGGGTGGAGTACGTGGGTGGAGGACGCCAATGCTGGCGCACTCGCCGAGCCCGACACGAACGAGAAGGTCAAGGGCAAGCAGAGCCTGTTGATCGACATCTTCGCCGCCGGTGGCGGAAAGCGCGTCGAACTGCATCAGAATCCGCTGAATCTCAAGGGCGGTTGGGCGCTCACCTACGCCATCTGGCTCAAGGGCGACAAGGTGCGCAACGCGAAGATCATCTGCAACCACCGCGCTGATCCGTGGACGTCGTACGGGTCCAAGGACATTGTGATTCAGCAGGATTGGCAGGAGTTCTGGACGGCGGTCCAAGTGCCCGCCGACGATGCCATCGCCGGCATCTACCTGGAACTCCGAGACACGAAAGGCAAGGTGTGGGTCGACGCCGTCCGGCTGTTTCAGGGCGACTACGTCGCGGATGGCACCATCGGGCAGAAGCCCCGAGCCGTCGAGCCGTCCTCGAAGCTAGCGACGACTTGGGCGGACGCCAAGAGGTAGCCCGCGCCGGACAACCCCGACCTTGCGCGGCATGCGCGCATCCGATAGAATGCGACCCGCCCGGCATGCGCGGACGACCGTCTCGCCCTGTTGCGTCCGCCAGCCTGCCGGCGTAGCCCGAAATGGACATGGAGGGTCCTTCCTATGCAGATTCGTATCTCCAGGTTCTGTCTCGCAACGGCGTGCGTTGCCATCGCCATGTTCGTCGTGGCGGGTACGAGTCACGCCGTCATCGATCCCGCAACCGCCGTTGGCATCTGGCTCATGGACGAGGGTAAAGGCAACGACGTTGCCGACCTGTCCGCGATGAAGCTAGCCAGCAAGCTCGAAGGCGGGACGAAGTGGGTCGACGGTAAGTTCGACAAAGCCATCGAGTTCGACGGCAAGTCGGGACGCATGACGACTCCCGATCACGAGAACCCCGCCGACGCCATCACCGTCTCGGTGTGGGCGAAGAGCCTGCTGCCTGCCTGGAACAACCACGGGTTTCTGGTCGAGAAGCGCGACGCGTACATCCTTCACCCGAACCAGGGCGGTACGCTCGTCGCGTTCCCGGTCTGCAACGGCGGATGCTGGAACAAGCCGAACTCGTGGGATACTGGCGCCATCGGTCCCAAGGACATCACGCAGTGGCACATGTACACCGGCACGTTCGACAGCAAGACCGGGGAGTGGATCATCTACATCGATGCCGAACCGGCGAGCAAGCTGAACCTCGACAAGGCGAAGATCACCGTAGAGAAGGGGCCCGTCCACATCGGCTATGATGAGTGCTGTGGCGGCCGGTTCGGTTCGGTCGTCATCGACGAAGTCGCCATCTTCAACATCGCCCTCAAGCAGGCAGACATCAAGTCGCTCTACGAGAAGGGCATCCACATGGCGGTCCTTGCCGTCGAGTCGAAAGACAAGGCGGCGGCGAAGTGGGGTGAGCTGAAGCTGGATCGCTAGCCAACCGCAGGAGCGCCCTCGAGTCCCGTCGCGGGCGCTCCCGCAAACTCCCGCCACGTTGAACCGACGCGAAGCCCACCTGTGTGCCAGCGACGTCTGCAGGCAGACCTCACGATGAACCGCCTCCGCGGCTGTTGAGCGAGTCTGTGGGTGCGACGCGTCGGGGGGATGTATAAACCTGTGGACACATAGGGCGTCGTGCTCTATGATGGCGGCAGCATGTTGGAGAGACTGTACGTCCTGCGCGGTCCATGCGGTCCGCATCCACGATCCGTTGGTGTCCATCGGTCGCGGCTGACGCAGATGTGTTCTGCGTCGGGACGGTTCGAGTAGCACGCCATTGCGCCCAAGCGGGATTCTGATGAGCCGCACACGCAAGCCACCGGTCGTCGGTGGCACGAAAGCTCTTGCCAAGCGCGCTGACGGGATCACGGAGCAGGACTGGTACAAGCTCCTTGAGATCAGCCAGCGCGTCAACTCGTCGCTCGACGTGGAGGCGGTTCTTGAGCAGACGCTCGAGATGCTGACTCAGATCGTTCAGGCAGACGCAAGCTCCATCTGGTTGGTCGACGAGGACACCCGTGAGCTCTATTGCGCCATTGCGACGGGGAGTAAGGGCGAGCAGATCCGGCACATGCGCATCCCATGGGACGTGGGGATCGTGGGCTGGGTCGTGCAGAACGACAACTGGTACCTCACCACGGACGCCGTCCACGATGACCACCACGCTCGCGACGTAGCCGTCGAGGTCGGCTACGATGCCCACACGCTGCTGTGCGTCCCGATGCACAGCCGCGGTCGGGTGGTCGGCTGTATCGAGGTCATCAACAAACTGATCGACGGCTCGTTCACCGACAAGGACATGCTCCAGCTCTCGATCTTTGCGAACCTCGTCGGACTCGCCATCGATAACGCGCGGTTCTTCTCGCAGGTGCAGCAGGAGTACCTGAACCTTCGTCAGGAGCTCGGCGACCGGCGGATCGATCCACAGGCGATGGTGGCGACGAGCAGGAGCATGACCGAGGTCGTGGAGCTCGTCGAACGCGTTGCCCCGACCGACTCGACCGTTCTGATCCGAGGCGAGAGCGGCACGGGGAAGGAAATCGTCGCCCAGACGATCCATTCGCTGAGCCTACGGGCGCGAGGTCCCTTCGTCGCGATCAACTGCGGCGGCATCCCTGAGAATCTGCTGGAAAGCGAGCTCTTCGGTCACGAGAAGGGGGCGTTCACCGGGGCGACGGCGCGGCGGATCGGGCGGTTCGAGCTCGCCAAGTCGGGCACGCTCTTCCTGGACGAGATCGGCGACATGCCGCTGCCTCTGCAGACGAAGCTCCTGCGCGTGCTCCAGTCCCGGAAGTTCGAACGACTCGGGGGGAACCAGGTTCTGGACGCCGATGTGCGGATCATCGCCGCCACGAACCAGGATCTGGAAGAGCTCATCCGTATGGATCGATTCCGCGAAGACCTCTACTACCGGCTCAACGTCATCTCGATCTTCCTGCCGGCGCTCCGAGAGCGTCGCGACGACATCCTGCCCCTCGCTCACCACTTCATGTCACAGAGCGCTGCCAAGCTGCACCGCCATTCCGCCTCCCTGCACGCCGACACAGCGGCGGTTCTCATGAACCACGAATGGCCCGGCAACATCCGCGAGCTTGAGAACGCCATCGAGCATGCTCTCGTGCTGGCGCGAGCTCCGGAGATACGTCCGACAGACTTGCCGTTCAACGTCCGAAAGGGAAGCAACTCGGCGGGGCGCGATCACGAGTACCCGGACTCCCTCGAGGAGGCGCAGCGCATCTTCCGGCGCGCTCACATTCGCGCCATGCTGGAACGGTTCAAAGGCAACCGCACGCGCGCCGCTGAGGCGCTGGACATCCAACGGACCTACCTATCGAGGCTCATCCGCGACCTCGAAATCGACAACGACGACGTCGACTGACTCAGGAACCCCATGACACCGAAGACCGTGACGGTAGCCCACTCGCCGGATTCCGACGACGCGTTCATGTTCTACGCCCTCGCGACCGACCGGCTCGATACGGGCGGGCTCGAGTTCCAGCACATCCTGAGCGATATCGAAACGCTGAACCAGCGAGCCCACGACGAGAGGTACGACGTCAGCGCCGTCTCGATTCACGCCTTCGCCTACCTGGCGGACAAGTACGCCCTGCTCGCCAGCGGCGCAAGCATGGGCGACCGGTACGGGCCCAAGGTGGTCGCCAAGGAAGCGTTCCGCCTGTCCGAGCTTCGGAACCGTCTCATCGCCATTCCCGGCGAGCGAACGAGCGCCTATCTCGCGCTCCGCATGGTCGAGCCGTCGATGCGGACGACCGTGGTACCCTTCGACCAGATCATCGATCACGTGCTCGACGGCAAGGCGGACGCTGGGCTCATCATCCACGAAGGACAGCTCACGTACGCCGACGCCGGTCTGACGCAGATCATCGATCTGGGCGAGTGGTGGTATCAGGAGACGGGCTTGCCGCTGCCGCTGGGCGGAAACGTCATCCGACGTGCGATGGGCCCCGACCGTATCCGCCAAGTTGCGCGGCTGCTCCGCGAGAGCATCCAGTACGCGCTAGACCATCGCGAAGAGGCGCTGGCGCACGCGATGCGCTACGCTCGCGACCTCGACACGAGCCGCGCAGATCGCTTCGTCGGCATGTATGTCAACGAACTGACGGTCGATTACGGCGAGCGTGGCAGGCGCGCCGTCAGAACGTTCCTCGATCGGGCGCACGCCCTCGGTCTGATTCCCCATGCGGTTCCAGTCGAGTTCGTCGACGCGTGACATCGCTCGCGAGACGACCCGATGACGCGCGCTGCGCCGACGACAGACACCATCGCCGCCATCGCGACGGGTCGAACGCAGGCAGGAGTCGCCGTCATCCGTGTCAGCGGCGCCGACGCCCTCGCTTGCGTCATGCGCGCGTTCTCGCCAGCAGGTTCCGAGCGTCCCTTCTCCCTAGTTCCGCGACGAGCGACCCTGGGTTTCATCGTCGATCCCGACGACGGACACAGGATCGACGAAGTCCTGGTCGTCCACTTTCCAGCGCCCCGGAGCTACACGGGCGAGGACGTCGTCGAGGTCCACGCACACGGCGGGGTCGTCGTCTCGACCGCGATCCTCGACCTGCTGTGCCGGCAGGGGGCTCGTCTGGCAGGACCGGGCGAGTTCACGCAGCGGGCTTTCCTGAACGGCAAGCTGGACCTCGCCCAAGCGGAAGCCGTCGCCGACCTGATCGCCGCCGAGACGCGCGAGAGCGTCCGCGTCGCAGCCGCGCAGCTCGGCGGCGCGCTGTCGGATGCCGTGCGACGACTCCGCGACGCGGCGATGGACGTGTTGGCGGAACTCGAGGCGAGTATCGACTTCCCGGACGAAGACATCAAGACGGCTTCCTCCGAGCGACTCGCAGCGCAACTGTCGGAGACGCTCGACGGCGTCCGCGCGATCCTGGCGACTGCCGACCGGGGACAGGTTCTGCGCGAAGGGGTTCGCGTCGCGATCATTGGGAAGCCGAACGTCGGTAAGTCGAGCCTTCTGAACGCGCTCGTGGGACGCCACCGCGCCATCGTGACAGACACGCCCGGGACGACGCGCGACGTCATCGAAGACGTGATCAACCTGCGCGGCATCCCGGTGCGTCTATCCGATACGGCGGGAATCCGTGAATCGTCGGATCCCATCGAACGCGAGGGAATCGAGCGGGCTCGGGCGACGGCTGAGTCGTCACAGCGTGTTGTTGTCGTCCTCGATACGTCATCTCCTCTCAATAACGATGACGAGTCGTTGCTGCGGACGGCGGATCCGAGTCGGACGGTCATCGTCCTCAACAAATCGGACCTTCCGACGCAGTGGGGAACCCAGGACCTGGCACGCCACATCGAGGCGCAAACCCCCGTCGTCGAGCTCTCGTTGAAGACGATGGCTGGGTTCGAGGCGCTTGTCACGACGCTCGAACAGAGCTCTTCTGGTGGTGCTGCAGATATGGAGCCGATGGTTTCGAACATCCGCCACCGGGAAGCCCTCGAAGCTGCGGCGACCGCGCTGAATCACGCCGTCGATACGCTGCGCCGAGCGCTTCCGCCGGAACTGGTCGCGGTCGATGTCCACGCGGCGATCCACGCATTTGGGCTGGTGCTGGGCGATACCGTCTCGGAAGACGTGCTCGACCGCATCTTCTCCCGCTTCTGCATTGGCAAGTAGATGTCAAGATGGCTTCGCATCGCGTCGCTCCTGACTCTCGCCGCAGTAGCCGGGTGCGGGCGGACAACGGTCGTCGCGCCTTCGCCAGCCATCCGCGCGACAGAACGTCCGCGCGCGCCGGAGGTCACCGGAGCCTACGTGACGCACAGCCGCGCCGCGCACGTCCTGACCGTCGGGAACGGCTACCTCAGCCGCCAACTGACGGTCGATCCCAACGGCTTGGGCATTGCGACACGGTCGGTACGAGCGCGTGACACCGGCTTGGAGCTCATCGCAGGACCCTCGGAGGAGTTCCGAATCGGCATCGGTGGGCGAGATGTGGTCGGGTTCGGAGGCGATCTGCGCTACGCGAGCCATGTGGTCGAGAGCGATGGTCCGATCCAGCGGGTCCGTATCGCCACGGCAGCGAAGGCAGGGGCTGAAGACGCGCCAAACCTCGACGTGACGCTCGTCTACGAGGTACGTCCCGACGCGCCGATGATCCGCAAATGGCTGGAAGTGCGGAACGCGGGACCGACGCCGATCCGTCTGGACGATGTATCCGTGGAGCGACTCCACCTCCAGCGGTTGTCACGAGCGTGGGTTTGGGGTCGCTCGGGGAACTCGCTCGACGCTCCGCTGCCGCTCGAACTCGGACCCGACTCCGGGCTCGCCTATGCGCAGACTGCCTCGCGTGGTGGCGGTTCCGCTGTAGTTGGCATCGTCAACGAGGCATTCGGCGATCTGAAGCGAGGCAGCCTGAGTCGCGACGGCGAGGTGGACTGCGGCGTGCAAGGAGCGCAGTCGGGCATCTGGGTGCGTCCCGAGGAGACGGTGTCGCTCCCTGCCGTCGAGCTGTGGCTCTTGCCCAGCCCGGAAGCGCTCGCGGAAAACGCCCTCGACCTGGCAAGTCTCGCCGACCCGCTGCGCGGCGTCGCCGTGGCTGCGGACGCCGCCGATTTCTATGCGCTTCCCGTCGATCAGATAACATCCGAACGCGTGGCGGCGTTGCCGGCTATGAGCGTCGTGTGTCCGGTTTACGCGTGGCAGGCTGACTGGCTCTTGCAGGGCCCGCCACCTGCGAATCTGCTGCGAGCGGTCGAGACGATCCGGTCATCCGGCAGGCGTGTGGGCTTGCTCGTGCCGATCGCATGGCTTCCCGATACGGATGACATTCCGACGGACTGGCTCTTCGGTTCCGGCTCCGAAGCGCGCGTACCACTGACGTGGCGAGGCAGCATCGGGATCCAAGCCTCTCTCGCCTCTCGCTACGCGGTTGCTGCTGCGCTATCGCTGGCAGCTATCTGCGACGCGCTGGCGGTGGACGTGCTGCTGTTGGACGGACCCATTGCGCCGCAGGGAACGTCCGGCGGCTCCCCCGCCGCATCGAGATGGGAACTGATCGAAGGAACCGCGTGGCTCGGGTCCGCGATCCGGCGGTCGAAGTCCACGACGCTCGTCGGCATCCGAGGGGCGACGATCGGCGTCGTCAGCGGCTACGATCATGTTGCCGCCGCTCTCGGTTTCCTGTGGGACTATCGTACGGCAATCGATCCGGCGCGGGCTCGGAAGGAAGGCGGTATATGGCGGTTCGTCACCGACGCGACGGAGTCGCCCATGACGGAAGATGTGACACGATGAGATTGCGCGTCGCGCTGTTCTTGAGCTTGGCGTCGGCGATGACCGGTCTGCTCTTGTTCGTCGGATGCGAGGGATCCGTCTTGGATCTGGGCGATAGTTCGGGTCCCACCGGCGACTTCGTCGGCTTGCCCCCGCGATGGATCGGCTGGTCTCCGAAAGGCGATTCGATTGTCTATGAGCAGGCTGGGCAGCTCATCGTCGGGTCGGGCGCCG
>Ga0194120_10001965_pt1 | contig 36176 bp, 33 predicted proteins | sample TA2MahCa65mmetaG_FD_148642 | JGI IMG/M metagenome (GOLD analysis project Ga0194120, IMG submission 148642) | Freshwater microbial communities from Lake Tanganyika, Tanzania - TA2015019 Mahale Deep Cast 65m | ecosystem: Environmental > Aquatic > Freshwater > Lake | place: Tanzania: Lake...
CCGATTTCTGCCGAGGCGCTCAATCCTTTCCAGATGGCATTGATTTCGGTGATCGAAGACGCCCGCGTCGAGGCGCTGTCGATCCGCAAGTTTCCGGGTTTGAAACAACTCTGGGCCAAGCTGCATACCGCGACCCCGGCCCTGAACAAGAGCGTGGGCGATTACCTCAACCGCTTGGCGCGGGCATTGCTCGACGAGACCTACATCGATGACGACGCGTGGATTGTAGAAGGCCGTGCCTTGTTCGCGTTGGCGCAGGACAAGCTCGACACCAACCTCACCTCCTGGGATATTGGCGTGCAACTGGCCCACTCCCTCGGTCAGAAGAAGATCGCCTTCAATCCGCGTACTGATTTGCTGACCGCACCCTACCGCGATGACAACCGCTATTTCTGGGCGTTTGAGGAATTCGATTTCGCCAAGGCTGCGGGTGCCGGCTACGAATCCATCAAGCAGATCCGCAAGTATGTCAGTGTCATGGAAATGGCGAACGAGATTGATGTGGAAACCGCCGGCGACGACGCCCAGGAGATCTGGGTGCTCGGCACCGAGCTCTTCCCCTACGAGAACATCGGCGACCAATATGGTGGCGAAAAGTCTTTCAACGAAACCGAGGGCAAGGAGCCCATCTCCGACCCCTTCCACTATTCCGAGTGGGATTACCAGATTCAGCTCGAGCGCCCGGCTTGGGCGACGGTGCTGGAAAAACGCGCCAAGAAGGGCGATCTGGATGTCATCGACGGCATTACCGCGCAGTACAAACGCGAAATCCACCGCATGAAGTTCCTGCTCGATGCCATGCAGCCGCAGGGCGTCCAGCGCATCCGCAAGCTGGAAGATGGCGACGAGATCGACATCAACGCCGCCATCCAGAGCTTCACTGACATTCGCCTGGGCAACCAGCCCGATCCCCGCATCATGATGCGCTCGGTGCGCAAGACCCGCGACTTTTCCATCCTGGTGTTGCTGGATTTGTCCGAGTCCACCAACGAGAAAGTGCAGGATCAAGAGTATTCAGTGCGCGAACTCACCCAGCAGGCCTGCGTGCTGCTGGCCGATGCCATCAACAAGGTGGGCGACCCCTTCGCCATCCACGGCTTCTGCTCCGATGGCCGCCACAACGTGGAATACACCCGCTTCAAGGATTTCGACCAGCACTGGGACGAAGAACCCAAGGCCAAGCTTGCCGGCATGACCGGCCAGCTTTCCACCCGCATGGGCGCGGCCATCCGCCACGCCGGCCACCACTTGAAGCTGCAACGCTCGGCCAAGAAGCTCTTGATCGTCATCACCGACGGCGAACCCGCCGACATTGATGTGCGCGACCCGCAATACCTGCGCATGGATACCAAAAAGGCGGTGGAGGAAGTCGCCAAACTAGGCGTCACCACCTATTGCATGAGTCTGGATCCGCGTGCTGACAACTATGTCTCTCGCATCTTCGGCCAGAAGAACTTCATGGTCGTTGATCATGTCCAGCGCCTGCCAGAAAAGTTGCCGTTGCTCTATGCCGGGTTGACGCGATAACATCCTAATCAACTACCGTAAAAATCATGCAAAACACCTACGTCGGACTCAATCAGGACAACCACGGCATCACCCAACTTGGCCGAATCGTGCTGGATGGCCGCGTGTTCGGTTTTATTCCCGACACGGAAGACTGCACCGGCTGGAACTTGGGTCGCATGCAGATCCTCATGGACAAGGTGCAGGACGAATGGGACAAGTACGGTAATTTGCCCAGCCGTTTGCCCGAGGATCTGCGTCAGCGCCATATCGCGGTGTACGAAAAGGCCATGGGTGCAGCCCGAACCAAGGGTTGGGATCCCGAGTTGGGCGACGACGATTAGCGGCACTGCAGAGCCGGGTTAGTCGTGCCGGGGCTATCCCTTGGAAGGTTGAGGGCGTGTAAATTTAAGCACGCTGGCAGGCCCACTTTGGCCTTTCCTGGCGGCCAGGGTACGCAGTGCTTGGGCAAACTCGATCGGGAGGCGTTGTTGCACGCGGGCCTCGTCAGCATGGTAGAGCACGCACTCATAAGGCACGGCGTCCTCAAGCGTTGAGCGGGTATGCGGCTGGAATTTTTGCCAGCTGATCGCCATTACCCCCTGGTATTGCGAATCGACGAAGACAATTTCGTCCCGGTCGATCACGGCAAGATATTGCAGGCGGCGCAGCGGGACAAATACGCACTCCGCCGGGCTCCGCATCAGTAGCGTGCGGGTCAGGTTATAAAGAGCCGCTGGCAGGGTTTGGGTACTGCGCTGGACGGGCGTGTCGCGGTATAGCGTCAGCTGCATGGTTTGGCTAAGGGGTCTGGTCTGATCGCCATTGTGCCGAGCGGAGCGTGTCTGCTCAACCCTGCCAGGGACGCGGATTTTGTTACAACATCCGCCCCAGACGCGGGCTTTCGGCCACTACAAACTCGGCAAAGGCCCGCGCCGCGAGCGACAGGGTACGGGTCTTGCGATTGACCAGGTACCAGGACCGCCGGATCGGAAAACCTTCGACATCCAAGGTGCAGATGCGTTTGGCGGCGAGTTCTAGCGTGACCGTGTGGCGCGATACCACCCCCAACCCCAAACCGGCCTCAACGGCCAATTTGATGGCCTCGTTCTTGTTCATTTCCATGGCGACTTGCCAGCTGAGGCCATGCGCCTGAAAGAAGGCCTCAGTCGCCATCCGCGTGCCTGATCCGGGTTCGCGACCAACAAAGGGCTCGTGGGCGATCTCGGTCAGCGGGATCTTTTTGGCCTTGGCGAGGGGATGCTGGATTGGGGCAATAACCACCAGCGGGTTTTCCATAAACACCTGCTGTTCAAGTTCCAGATGCGCGGGCGGTTGCCCCATCAAGGCCAGGTCCACGGTGTTTTCGGCGATGTGTTGCAGCAGCGCTTCGCGGTTTACAACATTGAGCGTGATGCGAATGTCGGGATGCAAACCGCGAAATTGACTGATCAGCCGAATCGCAAAGGAACTGGCGGTGCTGACCACACCGACGGTCAGGCTGCCGCGTTGCAGGCCCTGTAGGGCATCCAGATTGTGTTCGAGGCTGACCAGCTGTTGCATGATCTGCACGCTGGTGTGTTGCAGTTCGCGGCCCGCGTCGGTCAGGTTGATGCGTTTCTTCAGTTGCTCCAGCAGCGGCAACCCGAGGCTTTCTTCCAACTGCTTGACCTGCATTGATACCGCTGGTTGAGTGAGATGCAATTCCTTGGAGGCCTTGGAAAAGCTGCCGCAACGCGCGACGGCGGCGAAGATCTGCAGCTGGCGGAGGGTGAGATGCAACATGGTGCAGAAAACAAGGCCTAAAAACGCGTCGAATTATAAGTCATGCTGATAATGTTTATCAAAAGTTCTGAATTCACTTTATGGATGGTCGGGAATATAGTCTGGCTCCCGATAAGGGAATAGGGGATTGCCGATTTAAAGGCTGCCAGCTTGCAGTGGTTTGTAGTCGATACGCAGTCACTCGGGACCTGAACCTTGGATTTTTTACCATTTTGAAGATCAAAACGAAGGAGTTACAGTATGGATCAATCCGCACGCTACGCTGACCTGTCTCTGAAAGAAGAAGACCTGATCAAGGGCGGTAAGCACATTCTCGTCGCCTACAAGATGAAGCCCGCTGCTGGCTACGGCTTCCTGGAAGTGGCTGCCCACTTTGCCGCCGAGTCCTCGACCGGTACCAATGTTGAAGTCTGCACCACCGACGAATTCACCAAGGGCGTGGATGCGCTGGTCTATCACATCGACGAGGCCACCGAGGATATGCGCATTGCCTATCCGCTCGACCTGTTCGACCGCAATGTCACCGACGGCCGCATGATGCTGGTCTCCTTCCTGACGCTGTGTATCGGTAACAACCAGGGCATGGGCGATTGCGAGCATGCCAAGATGTATGACTTCTACATGCCCGAGCGCGCCATCCAGTTGTTCGACGGTCCGTCCGTTGATATCAGCAACCTGTGGCGCATTCTCGGTCGTCCGGTCAAGGATGGCGGTTACATCTCCGGCACCATCATCAAGCCGAAGCTGGGTCTGCGTCCCGAGCCGTTCGCCAAGGCCGCTTACCAGTTCTGGCTGGGTGGCGACTTCATCAAGAACGACGAACCCCAGGGCAACCAGGTCTTCTGCCCGGCCAAGAAGGTTTACCCGCTGGTCTATGACGCCATGAAGCGCGCCCAGGACGAAACCGGCCAGGCCAAGATCTTCTCCGCCAACATCACCGCGGATGACCACTATGAAATGATGGCTCGCGCCGATTTCATCCTCGAAACCTTCGGCCCGGACGCCGACAAGGTGGCCTTCCTGGTTGACGGCTATGTCGGCGGCCCCGGCATGGTGACCACTGCTCGCCGTCAGTACCCCGGCCAGTACCTGCACTACCACCGTGCCGGCCACGGCGCTGTGACCTCCCCGTCCGCCAAGCGTGGCTACACCTCCTTCGTGCTGTCCAAGATGTCCCGTCTGCAAGGCGCTTCCGGCATCCATGTGGGCACCATGGGCTACGGCAAGATGGAAGGCTCCAAGGACGACCGTTTGCTGGCCTACATGATCGAGCGCGACGAGTGCCAGGGCCCGGTTTACTTCCAGAAGTGGTACGGCATGAAGCCCACCACGCCGATCATCTCCGGCGGTATGAACGCCCTGCGTCTGCCTGGCTTCTTCGAGAACCTGGGTCACGGCAATGTCATCAACACGGCCGGTGGCGGTTCCTACGGTCACATTGACAGCCCGGCGGCCGGCGCGATCTCCCTGCGTCAGTCCTACGAGTGCTGGAAGGCCGGTGCCGACCCGATCGAGTGGGCCAAGGAGCACAAGGAATTCGCTCGTGCCTTCGAGTCCTTCCCGGGCGATGCCGACAAGATCTACCCGGGCTGGCGTGAAAAGCTGGGCGTGCACAAGTAATAAGGCGCGTACAGCACACGCTGAACCGAAGAACGCCCCCGCCCTCGGGGGCGTTTTTCTTCCGGGGACTGAAACCCCTGACATAGAGTGGATATTTAATTGGCTTTCAGACGCGATAGAGCGCATCTGAAAGCTAATTTGAAATACGGATTTTTAGGAGTGGTTATGACCCAAAAAGACCAGTACACGATTCATAAGGAACCCTTCTATCAGGCGCAAGGGAACGAAGTCGCGCTGTTTGAGGCCGCCTACCGCAACCGCCTGCCGGTGATGGTGAAAGGCCCGACCGGCTGCGGCAAGTCGCGTTTTGTTGAATACATGGCCTGGAAACTCGGCAAGCCGCTCATCACCGTGGCCTGCAACGAAGACATGACGGCCAGCGATCTGGTTGGTCGTTACCTGCTCGACGCCAGCGGTACCCGCTGGCTGGACGGCCCACTGACTACGGCGGCGCGCATGGGTGCCATTTGTTATCTCGACGAGATCGTCGAGGCGCGGCAGGACACCACCGTGGTGATCCACCCGCTGACAGACCACCGCCGTGTCTTGCCGCTCGACAAAAAGGGCGAATTGATCGAGGCACATCCCGACTTCCAGTTGGTGATTTCGTATAACCCGGGTTATCAAAGCCTGATGAAGGATTTGAAACAATCGACCAAGCAGCGCTTTACGGGTTTTGATTTTGATTACCCCGAGGCTGCGCTGGAGGCCCTCATTCTGGCCAAGGAAACCGGCCTGGATGAGGCGACGAGCGCCCGCCTGGTGAAGATCGCCCAGACGGCCCGCAACCTGAAGGGCCACGGTCTGGACGAAGGCATTTCCACCCGCTTGCTGGTGTATGCCGCCGCCCTCATCAAGGACGGTGTCGTTGCGCGGGATGCCTGTCGCATGGCACTGGTGCGCCCGATCACTGACGACGCGGATATTCGCGAAACGCTGGACCACGCTATTGACGCAACCTTTGCGTAAAGGATGCCTCCCGCTCTCCCGTCTCCGGTGGGGGAAGGATGATCATGACCGAAGTTGAAACCGAAAACACTTATCAGCACCCACTGATGAAGGCCTATTGGGCCCAGATCGACACCCGCTTCAAACCGGTTGAGGATGTGTTCGAGGATGTCATGGCCGAGGCCTTGGTCATTCTCACGCGCGAGGGCCTGAATGCCTATCTGGAGGCCGCGCGCGTCATTGGCAAGTTAGGGCGTGGCGCTGAGCCGATGCTGGCGTTCATGGAAGCGTGGCCCTCTGCGGCAGATGTGCTGGGCGAAGATGCCTTGGTGGAGATCATGGCGGTGGTTATGCGTATGCAGAAGTCGCCCAACAGCCGTGCCATTGCGCCCTTCCTGCAAACCCTGGCACCCGTTGCGCGGCGCCTGCATTCGCAGGAGCAGATGCGGGATTATCTCGACATCACCTTGAATTTCATGGAGCGCACCACCGGCTCCATCCACGGTCACCACACCACCTTCCCCAGTCCCGGGCTGCCTGATTTCTTCGTGAAGGCTCCCTTTCTGCTGGCTCAGCTCAGCCTCGCGGGCCTCAAGAACTGGGTGGAATACGGTATCCGTAACTATCGCAACCATCCGGAACGGCAGCGCGACTATTTCACCCTGCAGTCGGCTGACAGCCGCGCCGTGTTGCAACGCGAACGCCACGGCACGCTGTTTATGGATGTGGAACGCAAGCTGGATCTCTACCTGCACGCCCTGTGGCAGACCTCCGAGCAACTGGTGCCGTACTCGACGGCCTTCGATGAGTTGCGCAGGCCCGTGCCGTATTACGACAAACTGGGCATGCGCATTCCGGATGTGTACGACGATGCCGGCGAAGCGCATGACCGTGTCACCGGGATTGATCGTTACCGTGCCACCGTGGCCCATATGGTTGGTCATCAGCGTTGGACAACGCCGCTGATCGCGGACAACTGGAGCCCGTTCCAGCGCATGGCTGTAGAGTTTTTCGAGGACAGTCGCATCGACATCTTGCTCGTTCGCGAATATCCGGGCTTGAAGCGTATTCTTCTGGCGCTGCACCCCAAGCCGGTCGAGGCGGCGTGCGATCCGGAAACGACCTCCTGCCTGCGCCATCGCATGGCCATGCTGTCGCGCGCATTGCTCGATCCGGACCACGGCTATCGCGATGCCGACCTGCTGAACTTTGCGCAGCGCTTTCATGACTTGATGGCCGGGGGTGAGTCGAACACTCGCGACATCGCGACCCTGGCGCTGAGCTATGTTGCCAAGACCCGCCGCCAGAGCGACCAGTATGCCAAGGTCCATTTTGAGAACACGGTGGTGGATTACCGTGACGACAACCGTCAGATGTGGGTCTTCATCGAGGACAGCGACGACGAGGAGATGTTCGAGAAGGAGAAAAAACGCACCCCGAGCGACGAACAGAAGGGCCTGCCCCCGCGCCATTATCCGGAATGGGATTACAAGAGCCTGACTTACCGGCCGGACTGGGTCAGCCTGTATGAAGTGCTGCATCCCAAGGGCAACCCGATGGATATTGATCGGCTGCTCGAAAAACACAGCGCATTGGCCAAGCGCCTGAAGCGCATCCTCGATCTCCTCAAACCGCAGGACAAGGTGCGTGTCCGCTACCAGGAAGAGGGGTCAGAGCTGGATCTCGATGTGGCCATCCGTTCCCTGATCGACTTTAAGGCGGGCGCGCAACCGGATCCGCGCATCAACATGAGCCATCGCACCGACGGTCGCGATATTGCCGTCATGCTCTTGCTCGACCTGTCGGAATCCCTTAACGAAAAGGCGCTTGGCAGCGATCAGACCATCCTCGAACTCAGCCAGGAAGCGGTCACGCTGCTGGCCTGGGCCGTCGAACAACTGGGCGACACCTTCGCCATCGCCGGCTTTCATTCCAACACCCGCCACGATGTGCGCTACCTGCACATCAAAGGCTATGGCGAGCGCTGGGATGATGACCCCAAGGCCCGTCTCGCCGCCATCGAGGCTGCGTATTCCACCCGCATGGGTGCAGCCATGCGGCACGCCGGACATTACCTTGGTGCGCGTCAGGCCGACAAAAAACTGATGCTGATCCTCACCGACGGCCAGCCCGCCGACATTGATGTGCAGGACGAACGCCTGCTGATCGAAGACGCCCGCCGCGCTGTCACCGAGCTCGACCGTGACGGAATCTTCACCTACTGCATCAATCTGGATCCCAAGGCGGATGAATATGTCGCGGACATCTTCGGCAACCAGTACACCGTGGTGGACAATATCGAACGGCTCCCTGAGAAGCTCCCAGAGCTGTTCCTTGCGCTGACCAAGTAAGTGGCTGGGTGTTTTCGGTGTGCTCTGCGCGTGTCTGCGTCAGGCGTCGCTTATGGCGTTCTTATGGCGTCGCTGCTGGAACCCCAAAGGCGCTCAATGTGGTTTGAATGCTGTCCTGGCGTTGATGCCCAATAAAAAACCCGGCCTTGGCCGGGTTTTTTATTGGCGGTGGCAGGGACTCAGGAACACACCTGTTGCAGCGTCCAAGGCAGGGCATTCGTGGCGTTGATGGCGCTAAACCCCAGATCAAAAAAGGAATGAATGACCTTGGTGGTAGGGGTGGCGACGCCGGCCAACTCGGTTGGGCAGTTGAAGGTGACGACAACCATGGGTTTCTCGCCGGTCGGATAGACCTTGGTAATGGTCGGCAGGATGGAACGCGATTTGTTGGCGTCTTTCGCGTTATAGCTATCCTGGCCGAATGCGAAAGGCGCGGCGGGGGTGGCTGGAGCCTGTGCGATGCTCGGGGCCGGCGTAGCGACCTGAGCTTGCCAGGGGAAGGTCGCCGGGGGCGTCGCAACGGTGACCGTGACCGGTTGGACAATATAGGGATTGGGGCGCGGAGACCAGGGCGTCGGTGTGCTGGCGACAAAGGCGGGTGCCGAAGGGGTAATGCTGACTGGCGCAAACACAAAGGGTGGTACGGATGAGACGGTGTTCTTTGCCGTCGCTGTGGTCGGGGTGGCCTGGGGGGCCGGAATGACGGCGACGGGGGCGGCGACGGGGGCAACAACCGGCATGGCAGTGACGGTGGTAGCGGCAGCAGCCGGCTTGGCGGCAGCGGGGGCGGCCGCAGCGGCAGCCGGTGTTGCTACGCCGGTTGCCTTGATGTCATCCTTTGCAGCGGCCTTTCCTTTGGCGGCGGTCTCCTTGGCGGTGGCCTTCTTGGTGGTGATGTACTTCTTGCCGTTCCACTCAAAGGTCTCGTTGCCCGCCTTGCGTGCAGCAGCAAAAGCCTCTTTGAATGTCGAAGAGGTCTTTGCATCAGCGGCCAGGGCGGGCTGAACCAAGGCCCATCCGAGGCAGGGGGTGATGACGATCAACAGGTTGCGTACTTGATGCTTAAACATAGCGTTCGGGTTCCCCGTGGTTTATTGCCTCTGGTCTTGAGCGGCAATCATCAATTTTATAGACCCGTAACATACGCAGTTATCACGGCAATGTAAATAAAAACCACCCCATATCAGTATATTCAATACGCCTTGTTGGAAATGTCCAACATGCTGATATATATGAAGAAATATATTTAAGACGGTTGCTATTATTAGAGCCTGCTTCTGGTATGGTGCATTTGAACCATGCCAAAACCGGCTTTCCTTCAAAGGGTTATGACAGGGGGTGCATCCCGGATCCATCCGCAACACTTTCCATCACGGGGACTTTACGGTACAACGCGCGGGTCGAGTAAAAACTGCTTGGAGGATGAGAGGATGAAACAGAATCGCGTTTCAGAGTTTGCGTTGTCGGTCTTGAGCGTTGTCGAACATGTCGGTCTGGCGGTGGTCACGCTCGCCACGATCAGCGCGATGGTGGGCGAAGTCGATCTCATGTGGACGGCAGGTAAGGCCACGCTGGCGGATCTGCTGCTGATGTTCTTGTATCTTGAAATCCTGGCGATGGTCGGGCTGTATTACAAGTCCGGCAAGTTGCCGGTGCGCTTTCCCATCTACATCGCCATCGTTGCGCTGGCCCGTTTTCTGGTGCTGGACCTCAAAAACCTTGATGTTTGGCAGATTATCGGTGTGACTGGCGGTGTCTTGCTCCTCACCCTGGCGGTGTTGACCATTCGCTACGGTCATGTGAAATACCGTTACGGCGACGACGAGTGATGCGCCGGTAGCCCTCGCGCCGCCCTTGCGCCGCCAGCGTTCGCTTGGCGGCGACGGCAGTCGCTCGACCACCACCCTCAATGCACCCATCCGCCGCGATAACCGGTGCTCCGGTTTGCGGTCAGTCTTTGTGGTCAGCAGCAATGTAATGTTTGTAACGATTAATGTAATATTCGTTCCATCATGAATTGGAGACTCTTGCTGATCACCCTGCCTGCCGCTCAGGCCAGCCTGCGCATCCGGGTTTGGCGTCATTTCAGGGCGGCCGGTGCGGTGTTGTTGCGTGACGGAGTCTGGTTGTTGCCCGAGTTCGCTACCAATACCGGCTGGGTGGATCTGCTGGAAGAGGTGCGCGAGGCGGGCGGTGAGGCTGAGTCCTTGCTCTGCACGGCTGTGGATGCCGACCAAGAGGCGCGTTTCATTGCCGCGTTTGACCGCCGGGCTGAATACGAAAAATGGCTGGATACCCTGAAAAGCACGGCATTGGGTGTGCGCGCGGCGGCGCGCTTGCGGCGCGAGTTGGCGGCTATTGAGAAGATTGATTTTTTCCCAACGGAGGGGCAATCCGTGGCGCGTGAGGCCTTGCAGCGCTTTGAACAGGCCTCCAGCCCTAATGAGCCCAAGGCAAATCTTGCCCAAATACCTAGGCTGGATCGGGCCGAGTATCAGGGACGCACCTGGGCCACCCGCGCACGGCCCTGGGTGGATCGTCTTGCCTCGGCGTGGCTGATTCACCGCCATATTGATCCGGCGGCCCGTTTTGTCTGGCTGGCGCAGCCCGGCGATTGCCCGGCCGAGGCTCTCGGCTTTGACTACGATGCGGCGACCTTCAGTCATGTCGGCGAGCGGGTCAGTTTTGAAACCCTGCTGGCCAGTTTTGGCCTGGAGGCCGACCCGGCACTCGCCCACATGGCGCGCATCATTCACTTTCTGGATGTGGGTGGCCAGCCGACACCCGAGGCCGCCGGACTGGAGGCCATTCTGGCTGGAATGCGCGCCAGCCTGAAGGATGACAACGACCTTCTAGCGGCTGCCAGCCAGACCTTTGATTACCTGTACCTGCAATATGGAGAGACTCGACATGAGTGACGCCCCGCAAACTCGACCGCCCCATCCCTCACTGGCCGAGGCCTTTCCCTATTGGTTGAAGCTGGGTTTCATCAGCTTCGGTGGCCCCGCCGGGCAGATCGCCATGATGCACACCGAGTTGGTGGAAAAACGCCGCTGGATCAGCGAGCACCGCTTCCTGCACGCCCTCAACTACTGCATGTTGCTGCCGGGGCCGGAGGCGATTCAGCTCGCCATCTACATCGCCTGGCTGATGCATGGTGTGCTGGGCGCGGTGGTGGCCGGCGTGCTGTTCTTCCTGCCGGCCTTCGCGTTGCTTTCGGCGCTGGCCGCGGTTTACCTCAACTTTGGCGATGTGCCGCTGGTGGCGGGCATCTTCTACGGCATCAAACCGGCGGTGGTGGCGGTGGTGCTGTTTGCCGCCTGGCGCATCGGTTCCAAGGCCCTGAAGAACGAACTGCTTTACGGCATCGCCGCGCTGGCCTTCATCGGCATCTTCTTCTTCAAGATCGGCTTCCCCTGGATCGTGCTGGCCGCCGCCATCCTCGGCGCCATCGGCGGCAAGTTCGCCCCGGCCAAGTTCAAGGGCGGCGGCGGTCACGGCGCTTCCAACAAGGAATACGGCCCGGCCTTGATCGACGACGACACCCCGCCGCCCGCCCATGCCGCCTTCTCCTGGGGCAAGCTCAGCGCCAAGGTCGTGGTCTTCGTCGCCATCTGGGGCGCGGCCATGCTCGCCATCACTGGAAACGACACCCTGACCACGATGGGTGACTTTTTCACCCGGGCCGCCTTCCTCACCATCGGCGGCGCCTACGCGGTGTTGCCCTATGTCTATCAGGGCGCGGTGGAACAACACGGCTGGTTGACCGGCTTGCAGATGATGGACGGCCTGGCGCTGGGCGAAACCACCCCCGGCCCGCTCATCATGGTGGTGACCTGGGTGGGCTACCTGGGCGGTGTCGCCAAGCAGGTGTTCGCTGACCCCATCGCCGCCGGCCTGGCGGGCGCTGCGGTGGCCACCTTCTTCACCTTCCTGCCGTCCTTCCTGTTCATTCTCGCCGGCGGCCCGCTGGTGGAATCCACCCGCGGCGACCTCAAATTCACTGCCCCCTTGGCCGGCATCACCGCCGCCGTGGTGGGCGTGATCATCAATCTGGCGGTCTTCTTCGCCTGGCACACCTTCTGGCCGCGAGGCACGGAGGCTGCGCCCTTTACAGGCGGCTTCGAATGGTTGCCGGTGGTCGTCGCCATCGCCGCCTTCATCGCCCTGTGGAAGTACAAGCAGGACATCATGAGAGTCATCGGCGCCTGCGCCGCCATCGGACTTGCCTACACCTTTGTCATTGGAGCCTGAAAACATGGATCGCACCATCAACCCCGCCAACCTCGACCTTGCTGGCAAGTTCATCCTTGATGTGCGTCGCGCCGACGACCACAACGCTTCCCACGAACAACTGACCGGAGCGAACTGGAAAGACCCGACGCAGATCAGCGCTTGGGCCGACAGCCTGCCGAAAGATCAGGAAATTGTCCTGTATTGCGTACGCGGCGGTGCGGTGTCCAACAGCGTGGTGGATGCGCTTCAGAGCAAGGGCCTCAAGGCCCGCTTCATCGAGGGCGGCATCGAAGGCTGGAAGGCCGCCGGTGGTGAGGTGGTCGGCAAATGAAAGGAAAGGTGCGTTTGCCGGATATCCGGTAATCATGCCGCTTCCCGCCCGGGTTGCGCCCGAGGCGCGCCTGCTGTTGACCGGCCGCGCGTTGCGGGCCTTCACCGACGGCTATGTCGCGATCTTGCTGCCCGTCTATCTGCTTGCGCTCGGGTTGGGCCAGTGGGAAGTCGGGCTGATCTCCACCGCCACCTTGCTTGGCTCGGCGTTGATGACGCTGGCGGTGGGCCAGTGGGGTCATCGCTATCCACAGACCGCTCATTGCCTGCGGCGCTCTGAAAATCGCCTACGACATCGCCATCTGGCGCGCCTTCCGCCGCGTCAAGCCGCAGGGCTGAGCCACACGGCGGCAACACGCGATTGCATCGGCATCGGCGACATTCTTTGCGCCTGGGTATAAATCACGCGCCCGCCGCTGTTGCGGGTGCTGAAGCGGGCGTGCGCGGGTGTTTAGCCCCGGTTCGGTCCTGCCACGCGCCCGGTTTTTGCGATCAGCACGGGCCATTCGGCCAGGCCAATGAGACGGTCTGTAGGGCTGTTGGGCAGCAGGCGGTTAAGGCCGCCCTGGCGTTTGCCCAGCACAATGAGGTCAGCGTCGATCTCGCGCGAAAGCGTGGCCAGGGCCTGAGCCGGAGCGCCGTGAATCAGCCGGGCTTCCGCAGCAACCCCTTCGATCCGCAACTGGGCCGCGGCCTCCTCGGCCATCTCGGCCAACACCCGCGCGGCGGGTGCGCCTTCCTTGACGACGGTGGCCAGGGTCACCGGTACGCCGCTGGCGCGGGCCAGGGTGGCGACCAGATCAAGCACCGCCACTGATGACGGATTGGCGTCATAACCGACCAGGATGCGCGTCTTCCAGAGTCCGCAGCCCTGGGGCACGACCAGTACCGGGCAGGGTGCGGCGTCGATCAGGTGTGCGGCATGGTGGCCAACCCAACGATCGGTGAGGCCTTTGGGCGGGGTGCGGCCAATGACCAGAACCTGTGTATCGGCACGGGCGGCCGCCTCAATAACGGCGCGTACCGGCTCGCTGCCTTCCACTACGATGTCTTCGCAGGTTACGCCCAAAGGCGCTGCTGCATCACGCACCAATGACAAACGCAATTCGGCGCGCTCGGGTTCGGCCCCGGGTTGCACCATGGTCATTACATCCAGGCTTACACCCATGCGTTGTGCCAGCGTCAGCGCGAGGTCTCGCGGCGCAACGCTGGTGGCACTGCCGTCGGTGGCCAGCATCAGGCGTAGGCGGCGATGGCCATCGGGTAACACATTGCCGTGACATTCCTTGAAGATGCGCGCCGTGCAGGTGCGGCAGATATCGGGGTCCAGCGTCCAGTACACCGCGCCGGGGGCATTCGAGCCGGGCGGGAAAAAGCCGCCCTCGCCGATGTCCTTGAGATATTCGCCTTGGCGCAAAAAGCGTTGCACCGAGTCGCGCAGGGCGTAGAAATACAAGCCGCCACCCAGACGCCGCCGCCGCCTTGCCTCTTGCGCCAGCATCTCGCCCGCGGCGACATCAACAAAACCAATTGCCGGGGCGTGAATAACCACGGTCTTGTGCTGGGGGTTTTCGACATCAATCTGTTGCAACGCGCCCTGGATGTAATCAACGGCACCAAAATAGATCGAGCCGTTGATGCGCACAAAGCGTACCTGCGGACATTCCGGCCGGCCCTTGGCGTCCACTGCCTGACAGGCCGCATTGCCTTCCAGGCCGGCGGGCACCACCGGCTCGATCTCCGGGCGCGAGGTGCGGTAGAGATACATCACCAGGGACAGCAGCACGCCGGCGAAGATGCCTATTTCCAGATTGATCAGCGTGCCCAGCAGTGTGGTCCAGAGAATGGCCGCTTCCGGTTTGCTGGTCTGCCAGATGGATTCGATATGATGGAAGTCGATCAGCCCCCAGGCCACCAAAAACAGGATGCCGGCCATGGCGGCGGTCGGCAGGTAGGCCGCCAAGGGCGCGACCAGCAACAAAATCAGCAACAAAAAAACCGAGGCAAACACCGTGGCCAGCGGCGTGCGCGCACCGGCCTCAAAATTCACGCCGCTGCGGTTGAAAGAACCGGAACTGGCATAGCCGGAAAAGAAACTGCCGAACAGGTTGGAGAGACCCTGGCCGACGAATTCCTGATTGCCGTCAATGCGCTGTTCGGTCTTGGTGGCGATCGAGCGCGAGATCGACACCGCCTCGGTCAAGGCCAACAGGGTGATGACCAGGGCGGGGATCGCCAGTTGGCGCAGGGCGTCGAAAGAAAAATCGGGCAGCGACAAGGGCGGCAGGCCGGCAGGCAGGGCGCCAACGGTCTTGATGCCGGTCGCCGCTTCACCGCCAAACAGGGTGTTGAGAAGAGCGGCGACCAGGCTGCCGACGATCATCGCCGCGATCATGTAGGGGAACTTTGGGATCCGTTTTTTTGCCAGCAATCCGGCCACGAGCGTCACCGTTCCGACTGCCAGCACAAAGGGGTTGATATTTCCGAATTGGACGAACAACTGGTGGATGGTTTCGTAAAAGGGCGTCCCGCGTGGGATGGGGATGCCGGTGAAGTTCTTGATCTGGCTGCCGGCGATCAGGACCGCCGCACCAGCGGTAAAGCCAATCACCACGGTGTGCGAGATGAAGTTCACCAAGGTGCCCATGCGCGCCAGGCCGAGAACCAGTTGATACAGTCCGACCAGGAAAGTGAGCGTCAGCGCGAGCTGGATGTATTCGATGCTGCCGGGCTCGGCCAGGTTGTGCAGCGCCGCGAACAGGGCAATGGAAATGGCGGTGGTCGGGCCGGAGACGAGATGCCAAGAAGAGCCAAACAGTGCCGCGATGATGGCCGGCACCATGGCCGCATACAAGCCGAATTGCGGTGGCAGGCCGGCGATGGTGGCGAAGGCCACGCCCTGCGGAAGCACAATCATGGCGCCGGTCAGCCCGGCCATTGCGTCGTCCTTGAGGGTGTCGCGGTTGACGCGCCACCACCACAATTTCCAGGCCATGAATGGCCGCAGGAGGGCGGCAAGATCAAGGTGAGCGTGGCTTGGCGACATGATTTTCTCTGCAATCGTTTTAGCCCTTGCATTGTATTCGCAGAGGCATAAGCTGTCGGGGTTCTGTTTTCGTTGAGGAGTGATCATGCATGCCCGCCCCATCGCCGAGCGTATCGACTGGTTATTCGATCTCGCTCATCGCCATGCCCTTGAGTTTAGTAAACCCGAGGCCTGGCTTGCCCGCCAGCGTTATCTGGCCGAGCACCCCACGGCGATTCTGGTCATGAAATGCATGGACGGGCGCATCAACATCCCTGTTGCGACCAACACCCCAGCGGGCATCATTCAGCCGTTCCGCAACCTGGGCGGCATGTTTAATCTCGGTTGGCCGCATTTGGGTGAAACCATTACCGATGCCGTCACCAGGGTGGTCAAGGCAGGGCGGCGCAGCTTGATGATGATTACCTATCATTATTCAAAAGGCAGCGAGCATCGTGGTTGCGCCGGATTCAACTATTGCACCGCTGATGCCCGCGCCCACACCTTCGAGATCAAGGCACAGGTTGAGGCCTTGTTTGGCAGCGGCCACGGCACGGTGTATCCCTTGGTGTGCGGCTTCGAGACGGATGAGGATGCCCTCATCCTGCACGGCACGCAGGGTGAGGTGTTGAATCTGGCTGAACTGGGCGAGGCTGATCGTGACAGCCTGCTACCGCGCCTGACGCAATTGTTCCCCGATATGCCTGCGCAGGTGCGGGCCGATCTGCTGCCGTTGCTGCTGGGGAACCTCGATCACATCGCCGAGGTGCGTCAGACCGAGCGCACGCTCGAACTGGAGCATGGCGAATGGATGATCTGCATCGGCCGGGGGTTTGACTGGCTGCATATGCCCAACAAGGCGCTCATCATCGGTCCCTACAGCCCCAATCTGGCCGATCCCCTCCGCAAGGCCGCGGGGATTATCAAATCGAACATGCAAGGCGGGCGCATTCCGGATGACGGCTTCCTCTTGCTGGCCTCCGCACCCTACGAGGAAATGGGTGTCGATCGTGCTCGCGCTGAACTCAAGGCCCGCTTCATGAGCGAGTTTGCCGCCAGCGTCATCCGGGCCGAACACCCGGATCTGGCTGACAAAATGGCGCAACGCACCTGCGTGCTGAACTGGGGCAATCGGGCTCTAGAGGCGATTTGACCGCAAGTTGACCTTGATTTGACCTCTTAAGTTACTTCGCCAGGATCGACATACCGAACAGCGGCCAGATCGTGACCAGCGCCAGTCCCAGCACGACCAGCAGGATCGCGCTCATGACCATGCCGTGCTTGAAGAACTCGCCCGGCGTGAATTGCTTCGACTCGTAGGCGATGGCGTTCGGCGCGGCGCCGATCAGCAGCACGAAGGGCATGCCGGCGGTGATCAGCGAGGCGTAGAAGATCACATCGGGGGCGACACCAAGGTAGCGAGCGATGACCAGCGAGACCGGCAGGGAAATGGCGATGGCGGCGACATTCATGATGAAGTTCGTCATCACCAGCACAAAGGCGGAAATACCCATGACGAACACCCACCAATGCGCGTCGGTGAGCGCGCCGAGCCAGGTTACTGCCATCCATTCGGCGGCCCCGGTCTTCCACAGGCAGAAGCCGATACTCATGGCACCCGAGAACAGCAGAATGATATTCCAGGGCAGCTCCTCGAGGTCCTGCACCTTCAACACGCCGAAGATGAAGAACAGCAGGGTGGAGGTGAGCATCAGCGCCGCGCGGTCAATGCTCTTCAGGGCGGGCACCGCCTGCTGCATGGCCATCAGCGCCACGACCAGGGCGACGCAGGCGAGTACGAAAATCTCATTGCGGCTAATCGGACCGAGGGTGCGGGAGAGTTTGGCCACCTTGTCGCGCAGGCCGGGGATGGTCGCTTTCGAGGGTTTGAAGACGATGGACAGATAGATCCAGATCAGGAACACCATGCTCCAGCCGATCAGGCCCATGTAGAGGGGGAAATCGAAGAAACTGATCTGCCGGCCGGTAAATTCCTGGAACATGGCCGCCGCCGCCGGGCCGCGGGCCGCGCCCAGCAGGGTGATGACGCTACCCGCGCCCGCTGCCCAGGCCATGCCCATGAACAGGCTCTTGCCGAAGCGCGAGGCACCCTGCTCTTCCTTGTAGAGCGCCAGCACGGCGAGCAGGATGGGGAACATCGTCGCCGCCACCGCGGTATGTGCCATGATGTGCGTGAGCAGTGCAGTAACGACCAGGCAGCCGAGCAGGATGGTGCGGGTGTTCTCGCCGACGATGGCGAGCATCTTGTAGGCGATGCGCTTGGTCAGGCCGGACTTGGTGAAGGCCATGCCGACGATCATGGAGCCGAAGATGAACATCACCGACGGGTCCATGAAGTCGCGGAAGGCTTCCTTGGCCGGGCGGATGGCGAATAGCGCCTGGAATACGCCGATGGCGATGGCGGTCACGCCGATGGGGATCACCTCGAAGACCCACCAGATGCCGGCCATCAGGAACAGGCCGATGGCCGCCTTGCCTTCGGGCGAGAGGGTAAATTCCTTGCCGCCCGGGTCGATGGCGACGCCCCAGGGCGGAGAGAAGTAGATGACCAGGAAAACGGCCAGACCGCCCAGGAGGGCGGTCCATTTCTTCCAGTCGAAGCGGGCGGCTGGGCTGTCGAGGGTGATGTTTTCTGCGCTCATGCGGACTCTCCGGAACTGAACACGGCATTGGCAACTTCGTGTGCTGCATCGACGATGCGGAGCACGCCAATGATGCGCCCGGCCTCTACGACCGGCAGGATGTTGGTGTTATGGGTGGCGAAAAGGAACACGGCCTTGGACAGGGGGTCGGAAGCCGCCACCGTGATCTTGATCGGTGTGACACTGCCGCGCACCCGCAGCATCGAGGCCTTGCGCACCTGCTCGGCGCAATCGTCCTGCCACAGCAGCGCGAGCGCCGCGACATCGTCGCTCTTGCCCTCGAAGTGCGCGGCACCGTGGTGCAGGTAGTCGGGCAGCAGGGCGTGGAGCAGGTCGCGCAGGCCGAGCATGCCGACGAGATGATCCTTGGCGTCGAGCACCAGTGCGCTACGGAACTGCTCGGACGAGTCGTGCTTCTCCTTGAGCGTCGCGAAAACATCGTGGAGCGTAGCGTCCTCATACACGGTGGGGTATTCGTTTAACGGGATGAGAATGTCTCTAACAGTGCCGGTAAGCATGGCCAAATCTCCTGATGGAGTATCAAAGATACACGGGATTATCCCGGAAATTGTGGAAAATTGCGGCTAAATTTTCGGAGGGTCGGGCGCCGTTCCGGATCACGCCGACGCCCCCGCCTCGTTGAAGGCGATGATGAGCTTTTCGACCAGTTCGTCGATCTCGATCGGCTTCAGGCAGTAGTCGCTGGCGCCTTGTTCCATGCCTTGCAGGCTGGCCTGCATGGAGGCGTGGCCGGTCAGCATGATCACCGGCAGGCGGGGGGCGGCCTGCTTGATGCGGCCCAGGCAGGCGATGCCATCGGTGTCGGGCAACATGACATCGAGCACCACCACCTGGGGCCAGCCCGACGCGACGATGGGAACGGCGTCGGTGCAGCGGGTCGCGGTGCGGACCTCGAACTCGCGCCGACCGAGGCGGCGCGCCATGGTGGCGAGGAAGTCCTCCTCGTCGTCAACCAGCAGGATGTTGCGCGGGCGTTTCAAGTTTGGTCACCTTCATTCATCTCTTGTCGGATGCGCGCGATGTCGGCGTGGATCCGGTCCAGGTAGCGGCCGATGTAACCCTCTTCGTCCATCACCATGTCAACCTGGCGGGTGTGGATCAGCAGGTAACCCAGCACCACCAGGCGCTCCTTCAGGTAAGGCACTGGCCGCTTCTCGATTCGCGCGCTGAGCGCATCGCCCTTGATCTCAACCCGAAAGTCGATCTCGCGCAGCAGGTCACCCAGAATCTGCACCCGGCGCCGACGCCGGCGTTCATCGGCGGCACCGCCCTGGAACTGGAAGTTGACATAGGACTCGGTGAGCAACTCGGAGAAGCTGGCCTCGGCCAGAGCGAAATGATAACCCAGGCGCACGCTCAAGTTGCAGTAGTGGCGCGAGAGCAGGAAGTAGTTGCGCCCGGCCATGCGTGAGCGCACCGCCGGGTCGAGTTGGGGATTCATGGCCGACTGGGCGATGATCGAGCCCAGGCCCTTCATGCTCACGGGCGGCGGCCCCTGCCAGGGCACTGCGGTCATGCCGCGCCAGATGGCCAGCATGGGCTCGGAGACGATGTCCTCGATGCGGATGAACGGGGTGGTGAGGTCGGTGTCGGGGCGGAAGCCATCCTCCAGATTGATCACCCACCACTGCGCGGGCATGCCGACGACATAGAGTTGCTTGGCCGACTTGTCCTTGGCGCCGTAGCGGTGGCCGAAGTTGAACATCTCGGTCAGCGCCTTCTCGTGGCAGAAGCGGGTGATGTCGTGCAGGGTGCGGCAGGATACCGGCTTGAAGAAGGGCGAGTCGGGCTCGGTCAGGTGTAGGGGCGTGATCAGGGTCAGCGCCTCCTGAAGCAGGTTGTGGATCGGACTGCCCTCCATCAGATTGGGCCGGTGCCGGGCCGCCTCCAGAAGGGGCTCGACGCGGCCGTCGTAGATCCGGCGCGCGGTGGCATCGACGGTCACGGTCTGGCCGTTTTCAAGTTGTTTCAGGGCACCGGGCAGGTCGAACAGGGCCGGCACGCCGAACTCACGCGCCACCGTGGCGAGGTGGGTGGCGGCCTGGCCGGACTCGCTCACCACGGCGGCGGCACGGTCGAGCAGCACGGCCCATTCCGGGTAGGGGGTCTCGACCGCCAGGACGGCGTCCCTGGGGAAGTTGAGCACATCGAGGGCGCAGGTGACCTTGTGCACCGCGCCGGCACCCACGCCCCGGCTGGCGGTGACGCCCCCGGCCAGGAGCGGGGTCTGGCCCTCAACCAGGCTGCGCGCCGCCTGCAACCGGGGCGGCGAGGCCTCCTTGCTCGGGGCGCCGATCGGGCGCGCCTGCAAGATTACCAGGCGGCCCTGGCGGTCAAGCGCCCATTCGATGTCTTGGGGGGTGCCGAAGTGGGCCTCAATGAGCAGGGCCTGGCGGGCCAGCTCGCGGGCCTGGTCTTCGCTCAGGCAGGGCGCGGCCGGGTCGGCCAGGTGTGCCACCGCGACCGTGTGGGGTGACTCGCGCAGGATATGCAGGAGATCGTAGGCCGAGCTGCCGTCGACGACCTGGTTTCCCAGACCATGCGCGGCGTGGATCACCAGCCAGGGGCTGCGCTCGTCCTCGGGGGCATGGCTGTAGGCCACGCCGCTGCACACGGCGTCCACCATGACCAGACAGCCGACGCCCATGAAGACATCCTGGTGGCGGTAGCCGCGCTGCTGGCGGTAGACGATGGCCTGGCTCTGGTACTTGCTGGCGACGATCTCCTTGTAGGCCTCGACGATCGCCTCGGCGGCGACATTGAGGCGGGTGCGGTACTGGCCGGCGAAGGAGCCATGCTGGCTGTCCTCGCCCAGGGCGCTGGAGCGCAGGGACACCGCCGGCGCGCCGCCGCAGCGTTCGGCCAGGTGGCCGTAGTGTTCGTGCAGGAGGGTGTCGAGGTCGGCGGGCAGCGGGGCAGCGGCAATCAGCTCTTGGATCGCCGTGCTGACCAGGTAGAGCGACTCCAGGTCGGCGACATCGAGGGTTTTCAGGCGTCGGTTGATCTCGTCCTGGATTCGGGTCGATTCCATGAAGTGACGCGCCGCCGCAGCGGTGATGGCGAAGCCATCCGGGACCAAGAGACCGACATGGTTGCGAATCTCGCCCAGGTTGGCCATCTTGGCGCCGACCTGGTCAACCACCCGGCGGTCGATCACCGTCAGGTCCAGGATCTGGGCGCTGCCGGCCGCCTCGGGCTGGCGCGACAGGATGGCCTCGATCTGGTCGGTGATTTTCTTGAAGCGTTCGTCCAGCTCCTGATAGCGGCCGTCGGAGAGGGCGATCAGGCTACGCACCATCTTGTAAACATTGACCGTCAGGGCGGTCATCTCGCCGCGCACGAAGGCCATGCCGAACGGGCGGCCGGAGCGCAGCATGTCCTCGGTCGCTGACATCAGCTCGAGGGCATTGTTGTTGGCGGTGATGAGGGCGCGGAAGCTGCGGTAGTGGTCCCGGAAGGCCGATTGCACGGCCTCCGGTGCCAGACGCGGCTGGCTGCGGAAGAGGCGGGCGAGGAAGTCGAGCATGCGTGGCTCCGGGGCGGGGAGGTGACCTGCCCCGGATCGTCGCGTCAGTGGTCGAGCTTCAACCCCCAGCCCTCGAACAGGAACAGAATGGCGAAACCATACCAGATCGTGTACACGACATAGCCAATCAGGGCGGCCAGGGCGATCCAGAGCATGCTGGTCATGGGCACGGCCTCAATGCCGTAGTAGTTATAGGCTGGCTCCACCGCCTTGGTCTGGATGTCGCGCAGGGTCTTGGCCTCGCTGTACTTCTCCTGCTTGTTGAGATCCTTGGCCATCGCCGACAGGGCCTTGTGCCAGTCGTACAGCACCTGACGGCCGTCCTCGCCGTACTTGGCCGAGACCGCCGCGCTGTCGTTCTTGAACATCAGATCGGCGTCGCTCAGGACGGTGTCGAAGAGCCGGCCCAGGTCGCCACTTAGCTTGAGCTGGGCGCCGTCGGCGGCCACCTCGGCCCCGGCGGCGGCGAACAGCCGGGCCATGCGCGCGGCCTGCTTGTCATCGGCGGCCTTGACCGCCAGGGTCGCTTGGGTGCCGGCATGCTGCTTCGCCTTTTCGGCGACCTCGGGGATGTAGTAGGCCGAGTGCTTGGAGATGGCGTTGAACACCCCGTCCATGTAGTCCAGGGTGTTGCGGCCGCCCTCGTGGATCGGGCTGAAGATGGCGAACAGGGCCAGGAAGAAGCCCGTCAGCATGGCCAGGCCGAGGCCGAATTCCTTCTTGTTGTGAATGCGCATGATCAGTCCTCCACTTTCAGGGTCTTGATGTTGGCGACGAAGGTCCAGATCACCCAGACCGCGAAGCTGCTGAGGGTGACGAAGAAGATGCCGATGCCCACGTTTTCGATGGTGGCGGCGGTCTCCTTGGCGAGCGGGATGTAGTCCATGGCGGCCAGCTTGCCGGGCAGGGCGAAGACCCGGTTGACGAAGGCCGACATCACGGCCAGGGCGAAGAAGCCGCGGATGGTCACGCCGGACACCACCTTGGTGACCAGGGTGCCGATCTGGATGCCGATCAGGGAACCGAGCAGCATGCCCATGGCCAGGGTGTAGAAGATGAAGCCGTAGATGGCGTACTGGCCGATGCCGGCATAGCCGGCGGTGAAGACGATCTGCAGGATGTCGGTACCCACCGTGGTGGAGGCGGAGACGCCGAGCACATAGACGAAGATCGGGAAGGTCAGGAAACCACCGCCCACGCCCATGATGGCGGCGGCGATGCCGACCACGAAACCGGACAGGACCAGGAACATCCCGGAGATGCGCCGCCCGCCTGGTACCACGCCCTCGTCGAACCGGATCATGGGCGGCAGGTTGACCGACTGGAGCTTGTGGGCCAGGCCGGTCATGTCGTCGTAGGTCGCCGGGGCAGCCGATTCGCAGACCTTGGCCGGGGCGATGGCGGCCTTGCGCGAGCGGAAGTAGTCGGCCATGCCGTAGAAGCCCAGGAAGCCCAGGATAAAGACATAGATGGTGGTGATGAAGGCGTCCGAGAGGACCGGGTTCATCTCGTAGAGCGTGCGGTTGATGGTGCCGCCCACGGTGGCGCCGGCGATCGAGCCGACCAGGAAGGTGACCGCCAGGGCGATCGAGATGTTGCCCAGCTTGCGGTGCAGGACGCTGCCCATGATCGCCTTGGCGAAGATGTGGAACAGGTCGGTGCCCACGGCCAGGATGCCCTTGACCCCCGCGCTCATCAGGGCCGGGGCGATGATGAAGCCGCCGCCGGCGCCAATGCAGCCGGTGATCAGGCCGGCGACCACGCCAACAGCGATGGAGGCGAGGAAGATGGTGGTGGTGTAGTGGGCCGGGCCGTAGGCCTGCTTGCTGCCCAGGATGGCGGGCAGGGCGTCGCCGACCGGGCCGGCGAAGACCACGCCGATGAGAGCGATGGGCAGCAGCATCAGGCCCAGGAGCATCATGCGCCGTCGCTCGTGCAGGATCCGAAGCGAGGTTTCGATGTCCCAGCGCGCATAGCTCTGTGCGCCGGCCATCATCAAGTCATAGATCTGCCTGGGTATGCTCATGGTGACATCTCCTAAGTTGGAACAAACTGGGCCTCGCCCTCTGCCGCTACGGGCAGGCTGAGCGAGAACACGGCACCGCCCTCGGGGTGGTTGGCGGCGGCGAGTTCGCCGCCCAGGCGGGCCATGATGTCGCGCGAGACATAGAGGCCCAGCCCGGTGCCTTTTCCCTTGGGCTTGGTGGTGAAGAAGGGGTCGTACAGGTGCTCCAGCACCTCGGCGGTGAGGCCGGGGCCGCTATCGTGGCAATCGACCACCGCGTGCCCGTCCTCCAGCCGGCTGGCGAGGACGATGCGGCCGTCGCGGCCGATGGCGTCAATGGCGTTGTGCAGCAGGTTGAGGACCACTTGCTGGAGCTGGGCGACATCGGCGCGTACCGGTGGCAGGTCGGCCCGGTAGTGGCGCACGATCTCGATGCGGTGGCGGTGGGCCTCGTGTTCCAGCAAGGCGGCGGTCTCTTCGACCGCCTGGTTGAGGTCGAGGGCGGTCGCCGTGTGGTCGTCGACGCGGGCGAAGCCGAGCAGGCGGCGGGTGATGGTGCTGGTGCGACCGACCTGGGTGCGTACCTTGGCAATGGCCTGGCGGTAGTCGGCCAGGTTGACCACCTTGGCCGGATCCTCGTCGTCGAGCAGTTCGTCGACCAGGCCGACCTGGTCGGTGATGATCTGGAGCGGGTTGTTGATCTCGTGCGCCACGCTGGCGGACAGGCGGCCGATCAGGGCCAGCTTCTCCATCTCGCCCATCTGGCCGCTTAGTTGGCTGCGCTCCTGCTCGGCGCGGGCGAGCCGGCCGACCATGGAGCGGGTGAGCAGGATCGCGACCACGACGATGGCCATGGCGGCCAGGACGACGAACAGGGTATTGCGCTGGCGCGCCTTGTTGTACGAGGCGAGCGAGGCGGCGACATTGTTCTCCAGGACCAGCAGCCACTGACCGCCGTTCAGGTGGGTGGCGCTGTGGATCTGCTCGCCCATCGGCATGGCCTGGCCGCGCTGGTCGGCCAGGCGGATGAAGAAGTCCATCTCGTCCGCACTCAGGACCCGCTGGCCGAGCCGGCTCGGGGTCTGGAACTCGCCCCGCCGGTTGACGATGAAGGCGTCGCCGGCTGGACCTACATCGGCGCTCTCAACCAGGCCGTTAAACAGGGCCGAGTTGATGGTGGCGCGCAGGATCCAGGTCCGATCCGGGGCGGCCACGGCGACGATCAGGTGGGGCACCTTGCGGTAGCCGGTGAACACATCGGAGACATAGCGGCCGTTCTTCATCACCTCGGTGAACCACTCGGTGCCGGCGTAGTTCTTGCCCGCCAGTTCGCGGGCGAAGGGGCCCTGGTAGGCCAGGTGTTTGCCGTGGCGGTCGATGACCCCCAGATCGGTAATCACGCCGCCCCGGTTCAGGGCTGCGAACACGGCGGCCAGCCGCTCGGGCCGGGACAGGGTCTCGGCGCTGTGCAGGGACAGGTAGCCGGCCAGGCGGTCTTCCTGGGCCTCCAGAAAGCGGTCGATGAGGGCACGGCGGTCGCCCGCCAGGGTGGCTAGCTGGGCCGAGGTGTTCTCCATCCAGGAGTGCTGGTACAGGCGCGAGGCGTTGTAATTGAGAACAACCAGGGGAACGATGGCCACCACGACGAAGACCAGCGCGAACAGATATTTCTGTCTGGTGTAGAAGGCCTCGCGCGGCTTCGAGTGCATGGTGGGTTAGGTCGGCTATCCCGACTTTGACCAGCCCGACGGTAGCGGACAGAGCAGATCGTCCGCCGCTTCCTCGCCGAGGCGTTCGTAGATTGAGGCCAAGGCCTGGTTTTCGGTGGCGAAGATGTTGCCATTGCCAATCTGGTCGAGCAGGCCGGTGTTGCGCATGACATCGAGAATCTGTTTTTTGAGGCCTGAGAACACCAGCGTAACCCCGGTCTCCCGAAGTCGCTCCACGAGGTGGTGCACCACTTCTTCGCCGGAGGCATCAAGCTGATTGATCGCGTCGCCGACGATCAGCAGGTATTTGGCCTCTTTGTGGTCGGCGACGGCTTCCAGGACGGCATCCTCGAAATGGGCGATGTTGGCGAAATAGAGCGAGCCATCGAAGCGCATGGCGATCACATGTTTGCTGGTGGCCAGGTTCGGGTTTACCTTGATGTCACGCAGGGTGCCATCGCCGAAGCGGCCGAGGATGGCAACGCGCGGCTTCATGGTGCGATACAGGAAGAGCAGGATGGCCAGAACCGCGCCGATCATGATGCCCTTGTCCAGGTGCGGTGCGGCCAGCAGGGTGATCACGAAGGTGGTCAGGGCGACGATGCCGTCGGTGCGGCTGGCCTGCCAAGTGTGCTTGAGCGCCTGCGGTGTGATCAGAGTGGTCACGGCCAGCAGGATGATGACGGCCAGGGTGGCCTTGGGCAGGTGGTAGAGGTAGGGCGTCAACAACAACAGGGTGACCGCAACGAAGAGGCCGTTGAATACCATGGCGAAGCCGGTCTTGGCGCCGGCCTGAAGGTTGATGGCCGAACCCGTAAAAGAACCGCACGCCGGGTAGGACTGGAAGAAGGAGCCACCCAGGTTGGCCAGGCCCTGGCCGATCAGTTCCTGGTTCGGGTCCAGGCGCTGCTTGGTCTTGGCCGCCAGCGCCTTGGCCATGGAAATCGACTCCATGAAGGCGACCAAGGCGATGATAAAGGCCGCCGAGAGTAATGAAACGATGGTGTCCAGAGACAGGGGTGGGATGCGGAAAGAAGGGAGACCCGCGGGGATCTTGCCAACCACATCTCCGCCACCGATGAGCTTTATCTCGCCCTTTTCAATTTTTTTGATGTGCCAGAGGCGGCCATCCGTAGCAACGCCGGCAGGCACCTGGCCTTTCAAGAAGAGCGTCGTGGGGATGTCTTCGCTGCCCTTGCTGCGTTCAAACTGAAGCTTGCGCATGGCATGCATCCGGCTCTTGTTTTCTGCCTCCAGGGTCTGGAGATCCATCTTCATGAGGTCGATGGTGTATTCCAGGTCGGTTACCGTGCGGGCGTCGCGCACCTTGCTGGCATCCCGCATTTGGCTGGAAAGCTCGGTGGACTGCACATTCATGGACTGGATAAGCCGGGCAGCGGTGATGTAGTCGCGTGCCATTTGCTGTGTGGCTGGATCGGCAATCTGATCGGTGCTGCCGTGGGTCTTGTGTTCGAATTCGATGACGGCGCTGACGATGATGGTGACAACGACGGCGATCAGGACGGAGAGCTTGGACAGGGAAGGGATTTTTTTCAGGCCGAGCATGAGTGCCAGGGCAAAGGCTGACATGGCCAAAGTAGGCAGATGCGTTTGCGGCAGATAGCCGAACATTTCCCAAATATCAAACAGGAAGGAGTCACTGCGGCCCTTGGGGATGCCCAGCAGCATATCCAGTTGCGACAAGGCAATGATGATGGCGGCCGCATTCATGAAGCCCAGAATGACCGGGTGCGACACAAAGTTGACGATGGTGCCGAGCTTAAAGGCCCCCAGCAAAAACTGGATCAGACCTACCAGGAAGGCCAGTACCAGCGCCAGACCAACGAACTCCTCCGAGAACGGTACGGCAAACGGGGTGATGGCCGCCGCAGTCATCAGCGAGACGATGGCCACCGGTCCGGTGGAAAGCTGTCGCGAAGAACCCCACAGCGCGCCAAGGACTGCGGGAACCAGCGCCACATACAGGCCGTAATAGATAGGCAAACCAGAGAGCTGCGCATACGCCATCGCCTTGGGTACCAACACCAACGCCCCGGTGATGCCGGCGATCATGTCGCCGCGCAACAGGGCCGTACTGATGGGAAACCAGGCCAGGAAGGGGAACAGGCGGAGCAGCAGGGGATTCGTCATTCAGTGGATCAATCAACAAAGGTCGGCTGGGTCTTCAGCCGGTAGGTCATCATTACAACACGCAACACACGCGTTTCCATGGGAGGCGATTCTACCAAGTAGATGCGCACATCCTCATAAGATGTATTTATTTCTGGCCCGGAACCCTTGATGCTTGGATAATCCCGGGCATTATTTTCTGACTGGAGTTCCCATGATCCGACGCAACCCCAATGGCGATGTACCCGTCGTTCACGAAACGGCCTTTGTTGACCCTACGGCCATCCTCTGCGGCAAGGTGATTGTGGAAGAAAATGTGTTTATTGGCCCCTATGCGGTCATCCGTGCCGATGAGGTCAATGATGCCGGTGAGATGGATGCGATCACCATCGGCGCCAACTCAAACATTCAGGATGGCGTGGTAATTCACTGCAAGGCGGGAAGTGCGGTCCGGATTGGCAAAGGGGCTTCCATCGCCCACCGCTCCATTGTGCATGGGCCCTGCACCGTGGGCGATCAGGTTTTCATTGGCTTCAACTCGGTGTTATTCAACTGCGAAGTGGGTACAGGCTCGGTAGTGCGCCACAACTCCGTCGTGGAGGGTTGCCGTGTACCGCCTGGGTTCTACATTCCCTCGACCAGCAACATTCACTCTGACTCCGAACTGGCAACCATCACGCCGGTTACCCCGGACCAGGCTGGCTTCTCGGAAAGTGTCACCCAGGCCAACCTGGAACTGGTAAAGGGCTACAGGCGCATCCGGAACGAGTTCTGAGCCTGCTGGGCGGGCTTTGCCGCCTCGCTCTTTGCAGGATAGGTCCGCACCATGCCAACCACCCACATTCTTTATACTTTTTTGCAAACCGCCGGTTTGCTGGTGCTGTCGAACATGTTTATGACGGTGGCTTGGTACGCCCATCTCAAAAACCTCAACGACAAGCCTTGGTGGTTCGCTGCGTTCGCCAGCTGGGGTATCGCGCTATTCGAGTATCTGTTTCAGGTCCCGGCCAACCGGATCGGGTTTACCGTCTTCAGCCTGGCGCAACTGAAAATCATGCAGGAGGTGATCACCCTCCTGGTGTTCGTACCCTTTGCGATGTTTTACATGCAGCAGCCGTTCAAATGGGACTATGTCTGGGCCGCGTTGTGCCTCTTGGGGGCGGTGTATTTCATTTTTCGCGCCTAGTTTGATCTGGGTGCGCCGCGCTAAAACAGCGGCCTTGCGGTAAAATCCCCCTTCTTTTTTGACTGACTGGGTGCTTTGTCATGTTTGCCGCCGACCATCTGTTGCCGAATACCGATCCTGAAATCTGGGCCGCCATCAAGGGCGAAGAACAGCGCCAGGAAGACCACATTGAGCTGATTGCCTCGGAGAACTACACCAGTCCAGCCGTGATGCAGGCGCAGGGCTCACAGTTGACCAACAAATATGCCGAGGGCTATCCGGGCAAGCGTTATTACGGTGGCTGCGAGCATGTCGATGTGGTTGAGCAACTGGCCATTGATCGCCTGAAAAAACTGTACGGTGCTGAAGCGGCCAATGTGCAGGCCAACTCCGGCTCGCAGGCCAATCAGGCCGTGCTCATGGCCTTCTGCAAACCCGGCGACACCGTCATGGGCATGAGCCTGGCCGAAGGCGGCCACCTCACCCACGGCATGGCGCTCAACATGTCCGGCAAGTGGTTCAATGTGGTGGCCTACGGCCTGAACGCCAAGGAAGAAATTGACTACGACAAGATGGAAGCGCTGGCCCGCGAACACAAGCCGCGCCTGATTATCGCCGGCGCTTCGGCCTATGCCCTGCGCATTGATTTCGAGCGTTTTGCCAAGATTGCCAAGGAAGTCGGCGCCATCTTTATGGTTGACATGGCGCACTATGCGGGCCTGATCGCCGCTGGCGTTTACCCGAACCCGGTACCGCACGCCGATGTGGTGACCTCGACCACGCACAAAACCCTGCGGGGCCCGCGCGGCGGCGTCATCCTGATGAAGGCCGAACACGAAAAGGCGATCAACTCGGCCATCTTCCCCGGTCTGCAAGGTGGGCCGCTCATGCATGTCATCGCCGCCAAGGCAACGGCCTTCAAGGAGGCCGCCTCGAAAGAATTCCGGCATTATCAAGAGCAAGTCGTGGAAAACGCCCGGGTGATGGCCAAGGTGCTGATGGAGCGTGGCCTGCGTATTGTCTCCGGGCGCACCGATTCGCATGTCTTCCTGGTTGACCTGCAAGCCAAGGGGTTGACCGGCAAGGAGGCGGAGGCCGCTTTGGGTCTGGCCCACATCACCGTGAACAAGAACGCGATTCCGAACGATCCGCAAAAGCCGTTTGTGACCTCCGGTATCCGCATCGGCTCGCCAGCCATTACCACGCGCGGTTTCCGCGAGTTGGAGGCCGAGCGCCTGGCGCACCTGGTCGCCGATGTGCTGGATGCGCCCAACGACGCGGCGGTGATCGCCCGCGTTAAGGCCGAAGTGGCTGAACTGACCACCAAGTTGCCGGTGTATGCGCGCTAACCCGCTGATCAAGCGCGGCCCATGAAATGCCCGTTTTGCAGCCACGCCGAGACCCAGGTCGTTGAGACCCGGCTTTCGGAGGATGGCAGCAGCATTCGCCGCCGCCGGCGCTGCATGAGTTGCGAGAAGCGTTTTACCACCTTTGAAAACGCCGAAGTCCGCATGCCGGCGCTGGTCAAACAATCGGGGGAACGGCAGGAGTTCTCGCGTGACAAGTTGCGTGAGGGCTTCCGCCGGGCCCTGCATAAACGGCCCGTCTCGACCGAACAAGTGGATACGGCCATCGAACACATCGTGCAACGGTTACTGGCGTTGGGCGAACGCGAAGTGAGTTCCCGCCTCGTCGGCGAATGGGTGATGACCGAACTCAAGCGACTCGACAAGGTGGCGTATATCCGTTTTGCCTCGGTGTATCGCGCCTTCCAGGATCCGGACGACTTCCGCGATGCCTTGCGCGAAGTCGATGAGACCAGGGCGGATGTTCAGCGCTGACGATCACCGTTACATGGCGCGCGCCTTGCAGTTGGCGGAGCGCGGCCTGTACACGACGATGCCGAATCCGCGCGTCGGCTGTGTCCTCGTCAAGGACGGCACGATGGTGGGCGAAGGTTGGCACGAACGCGCCGGCGAGCCGCATGCCGAGATCCACGCCCTGCGTGCGGCAGGGGCAAACGCTCGCGGTGCAACCGCCTTCGTTACGCTCGAACCGTGCAGCCATCACGGGCGGACGCCGCCCTGCGCCAACGCATTGATCGACGCGGGGGTGGTGCGCGTGGTGGCCGCGATGCGCGATCCGAACCCACAAGTCGCCGGACGCGGTTTGGAGTTGCTCACCCTGGCCGGCCTGCGCGCCGAGGTTGGTTTGATGGCGGCGCAGGCGACGGAACTCAACATCGGTTTCATCAGTCGCATGACCCGCAAGCGACCCTGGGTGCGCCTGAAAACTGCCAGCAGCCTGGATGGCAAGACCGCGCTCGCCAACGGGGTGTCGCAGTGGATTACCGGCCCGGCGGCGCGTGCCGATGGGCAACGCCTGCGCGCCCGCGCCTGTGCCGTGCTCACCGGCGTTGGCACCGTTCTGGCTGATGATCCGCAGATGACCGTGCGGGACCTGAATGTCGATCGTCAACCGCTGCGCATCGTGGTTGATAGTCAGTTACGCACCCCGCCAAGCGCCAAAATTCTGCATGACGATGGCGCCTGGATCGTCTGCGCCCAGGCCGATCGCCATCGCCGCAATGCCTTGTTGGATGCCGGCGCGCTCATCCTGGAACAACCGGACGCAGCGGGTCGTGTCGATCTTTCCGCCTTGCTTGTCGAACTGGGTAGCCGGGGCATCAACGAGGTGCATGTCGAGGCGGGCGTCAAGTTGAACGGCGCCTTGCTCGCCGCCGGCCTGGTTGATGAATGGATCGCTTACCTTGCCCCCAAGGTCATGGGCGACCCGGCCCGCGGCCTGTTCGCCGTGCCGGAATATGCCCAAATGGCGCAATGTCATGACTTCCGGATTCACGATCTGCGCCAACTCGGGGACGATATCCGGATCACGCTGCGGCCGAATGGTGCGTGAGGGGGTTTCAGGCCCCTTTTTCTGCGCTGGCTGAGGTCTTCCATTCGGCTTGGGGTTCTCCCGAGGCGACAAAACCCCTAAAATGACCGACCTTTTGGAAATCAGGCCGTATCTAGCGGCGGGCTCTTTATCATGTTTACCGGAATTATTCAGACCGTGGGCCAAATTATCAGCGTCACGCCCTTGGCGGGTGCTGATGCGCGCGTGGTGATCGACGCGGGTGAGCTCGATCTGACGGATGTGGCGTTGGGCGATTCGATTGCGGCCAACGGCGTGTGCCTGACGGTGGTGGCCTTGGATACGACGCAAGTCCCGCCGCGCTACAGCGTCGATGTCTCCGGTGAAACCTTTGCCTGTACCACCGGTTTTGCGGCTGGCCGTCGGGTGAATCTGGAAAAGGCCCTGCGCCTGTCGGATCGGCTGGGTGGACATCTGGTGTCGGGCCATGTCGATGGCGTCGGTGAGGTGCTGGCGCTCACGCGCATTGGCGAGAGCCACCGTTTTGATATTCGCGCGCCAGAGTCGTTGGCGCGTTATCTGGCGGCGAAGGGCTCGATTGCGGTGGATGGCGTGTCGCTGACCGTCAACACGGTCAATGGCGGCGATTTTTCCATCAATCTCATTCCCCACACTCTGGAGCATACGGCGCTGGGCGATCTGACGCCGGGTAGCCGCGTCAATCTGGAGGCTGACATGCTCGCCCGCTATGCTGACCGCCTGATGGCCTATTTGGACAAGAAAGACTGATATGAAAATTGCAAACACCCTTGAAATCATCGCCGAACTGAAGGCGGGCCGCATGGTCATTCTGGTCGATGAAGAAGATCGCGAGAACGAGGGCGATCTGGTGATGGCGGCCGAGTTTGCCACGCCCGAGGCGATCAATTTCATGGCCCGTTATGGCCGCGGCTTGGTGTGTTTGACGCTGACTGACGACCGTTGCCGGCAACTGGGCCTGAAGCAGATGGTGGCGGATAACCAGACGCCGTACAGCACGGCCTTTACCGTGTCGATCGAGGCCGCCGAGGGGGTCACCACGGGTATTTCGGCGGCCGACCGCGCGGTGACGATTCTGGCGGCGGTGAAAAAGGATGCGGTGGCGACGGATATTATTCAACCCGGCCACATCTTCCCGTTGCGGGCCCAGCCGGGCGGCGTGCTGAAGCGCGCCGGCCACACCGAGGCGGGTTGCGACCTGGCGGCGATGGCGGGACTGGTTCCGGCCTCGGTGATTTGCGAGATCCTGAAGGACGACGGCACGATGGCGCGTCTGCCGGACTTGCTGGTCTTTGCCGAGGAGCACAACCTCAAGATTGGCACCATTGCCGATCTGATTCATTACCGCAGCGAGACCGAAGGTCTGGTTGAGCGCAGGACCGAGAAGTCGGTGCAAACGCCGTGGGGTGCCTTCAATCTGGTGGCCTATCACGACAGCACGGCCAATGAAACGCATCTGGCGCTGGTGCGCGGCACGATTGCGGCCGATACCGAGACCCTGGTGCGGGTGCATGAGCCGGTTTCGGTGCTCGACTTTATTGATTCCGGCACTGGCCATTCGTGGACCATGGATGCGGCGATGAAGGCGATGGCGAAGGCCGAGCGCGGTGTGATGTTGCTGCTGCATCGCCCTGAAACAGGCGAAGATTTGCTGAACCGCCTGAGCGCGGACAACTCGGTAGCCGGCAAGGTCGAGTTGCGTAATTACGGTATTGGCGCGCAGATTTTGCGCGATCTTGGCGTGGGCAAGATGCGCCTGTTGTCGCACCCGCGCCGCATGCCGTCGATGACCGGCTTCGGGCTGGAAGTGACCGGATTCATGGAACAGGGGAACTGAAATGGCTCAATATGACCGCGTACAGGAACGCGAAATTGCGCTGGATGGCCAAGGCCTGCGCATCGGCATTGTCCGTGCCCGCTTCAATCACACGATTACCGAAGGGCTGCTGGCCGCCTGCGTTGATACCTTGGTCAAGCTTGGCGTGGCCGAGCCGGACATCCGTATCGTCAATGTGGCGGGTGCGCTGGAGATCCCGGTGGTGCTGAAGCACATGGCGGACTCGAAACAGTTTGAGGCCCTGATCGCCATCGCCTGTGTGATTCGTGGCGAGACCTATCATTTTGAGGTGGTGTCGAACGAATCCAACGCCGGCATCACCCGCGTCCAGCTCGATTCGGGCATTCCCGTAGGCAACGCGGTGCTGACCCTGGAGAACGAAGACCAGGCGGTGGTGCGGATGGATGAAAAGGGCGTCGATGTCGCTCGGGTCGCTGTGGAAATGGCGCAGTTGCTCAAGTCGTTATGACCCCCGTTTCTGAAACGCCGGCAACCCCGACGGTTGCCAAATCGGCCGGTAGTCGTCGCATCTCCCGGGAACTGGTTCTGCGGGCCCTGTATCAGTGGCAGTTGAATGACAGTTCGCTGGCGGTGCTGGTGGCACAGGCCGAGGCGGCTGATATCCATGGTCGGGCCAATGTGGCTCACTTCGAGGCGCTTCTGGCCGGGGTGCTCAAGCATGTCGCGGAACTGGACGAGGCCCTGGCCCCGATGCTGGATCGCGAGATCGCGGCCCTTTCGCCGATCGAGCATGGCGTGCTGCTGCTGGGGTGCTACGAATTGATCTATCAGCCCGATGTCCCGTACCGGGTGGTGCTCAATGAGGCCGTCGATCTGACCAAGCGTTATGGCGGCACTGATGGCCATAAATACATCAATGGTGTCCTCGACAAGCTGGCACATGCGGTGCGCCAGGCTGAGGTCGGGGCGGGGCGGTCTGCCCGATAGGTGCGGCGGCTGCGGTGGCGACTGAAACAGTGCCCTCCGAATTTGACCTGATTCGCCGCTATTTCACTCGCGCTACGCCGGGTGCGGTGCTGGGTGTGGGTGATGATGCGGCCCTTCTGGCGTTGACCCCCGGTTTCCAGTTGGCGGTGTCAACAGACATGCTGGTTAGCGGCCGGCACTTTTTTCCGGATACCGACCCTGAGTGGCTGGGTCACAAGGCGCTGGCGGTCAATTTGTCTGACCTGGCGGCCATGGGTGCCAGGCCGCGCTGGGTTACGCTGGCGCTGGCCTTGCCGGAGGCGAACGAGGCCTGGCTTTCCGCGTTTGCGCGCGGCCTGTATGCGCTGGCCGATGCGCACGGTGTGGAACTGATTGGCGGCGATACGACGCGGGGACCGCTGAATATCTGTATTACCGTGCTGGGCGAGGTCGAGCCTGGGCAGGCCCTGCGCCGTGATGCAGCGGGCGTGGGCGATGACATCTGGGTGTCTGGTGAGCTGGGCGGCGCGGCCTTGGCGCTGCGCCATCTGCGCGGTGAGCTGGATCTGGGCGCAGCGGCGGATCGTGCGCTGGAGCGTTTGCACCGCCCCCTGCCGCGCGTTGCATTGGGTCTGCGCTTGCGTGGTCTGGCGCATGCGGCGATTGACCTCTCGGATGGGCTGTTGGCCGATCTTGGTCATATCCTCGAACATTCCGGTGTCGGTGCCGTGCTTGACCGTGCGGCCATTCCTGCGGCGACTCCGTTTTCAGCGGAGTTTGCAGCGGCGTTTGCAGACTTCAAGCCGTATTTCGATGGATGCGTACTCGCCGGTGGTGACGATTACGAATTGTGTTTCACGGCGGCGCCCGGATGCGCCGATGCGGTGCGGAAGGCTGCTGCGGAATGTGGGGTTGCGGTGACTCGGATTGGTTGGATTACCGAGGCCCTGGATTTCGTCGATACGGAAGGCCGCGTTTTTGCGCACACGAAGGGTTATGACCATTTCGCCTGATCGCCATTTTCTCTTCGCCCATCCCGCGCATTTCATCGCCTTGGGTTTTGGTGCAGGTCTTTCGCCCAAGGCCCCGGGTACGGTGGGGACGCTGGTGGCTTTTCCGTTCTATTTCATGTTGGCCGGTTCGCCCTTCTTCTGGCTGTGGGCGCTGGCCTTTCTGGGCATCGGGGTCTGGGCCTGTGGGGTCGCCGGACGGGCGTTGGGCGAGCACGATCATGGGGGTATCGTCTGGGATGAGGTGGCGGCTTTTTTGTGCGTGCTGCCATTTGCAGCGGATGAACCGTGGGGCTATGTGTTGGCCTTCGCGTTGTTTCGCCTCTTCGATATCTGGAAACCGTTCCCGATTGGTTGGTTTGATGCCCGTATCAAGGGCGGCTTTGGCGTGATGCTGGACGATGTGCTGGCCGCGCTGTTTGCGATCGGGGTGCTGTTCGGAGTGTCGGCATGGCGGTGAGCGAGG
>Ga0194120_10001967_pt1 | contig 36163 bp, 26 predicted proteins | sample TA2MahCa65mmetaG_FD_148642 | JGI IMG/M metagenome (GOLD analysis project Ga0194120, IMG submission 148642) | Freshwater microbial communities from Lake Tanganyika, Tanzania - TA2015019 Mahale Deep Cast 65m | ecosystem: Environmental > Aquatic > Freshwater > Lake | place: Tanzania: Lake...
CCGCCGCGCTATGAGCCTGCGCCGCCTCGGCCCGCGCCCGCGCCGCCGCCCCGGCCCGCGCCACCGCCGGCCGTCGAAGATCGCCCGCCGCCGCGCAACATCCCCTACAACCCGCGGCCGACCCCCGCGCCCGCGCCCGATGTCCGGCCGACCCCGGCGCCGCCCGCGCCGCCCGCCCGCGCCGAACCGCAGCCGCCCCGCGAGCAGCCTGCGCCGCCGCCTCCCCACGTCCCGCCCAAGCGCAAGCCGCCGCCGACCCCGCCGCCAGCGCCGATGCCCGAGGCGCCGGCCGCTCGCCGGTGACCGGCCGGTCCGTCACGCGTTTGCAGCGCCGCCATTGATCAACGCCTGCGGCCTCAGGCACCATCCGCCTCCGGAGGTGACCCATGGCCGGCTTGATGACGCTGTCGCGCTACAACCTGCAACGCAAACGCGAGTATGAAGGCGCGACCGGCGACTTCACCCTGCTCATCAGCCATCTGGCGCTCGCCTGCAAGGTGGTGTCGCGCGAGGTGGCGCGCGCCGGACTGCTCGACGTGCTCGGGCACACCGGCACCAGCAACGTGCAGGGCGAGCAGGTGACCAAGCTCGACGTGCTGTCCAACGAGTTGCTCATCGAGGTTCTCAACGATCTGCCCATGGTGGCGGCAGTCGCCAGCGAAGAGGACGAGCAGATTCGCCTGACCCGCGCCGGCCGGCTCAACGGGCGCTACCTCGTGTGCTTCGATCCGCTCGATGGTTCGTCGAACATCGACGTCAACGTGACGATTGGCACGATTTTCTCGATCCGCAAGCGCGACACGGTGGGCCGCGAAGCCACGGCCGAGGATTTCTTGAAAGCCGGCAGCGAGCAAATCGCGGCCGGCTACTGCATCTACGGCAGTTCGACGATTTTCGTGTACTCGACCGGCGACGGCGTCGATGGCTTCACGCTCGACCCCAACGTCGGCGAGTTCGTGTTGTCGCACCCGGACATGCGGATTCCCGACCCTGCAGTTTGCTGGTCCGCCAACGTCGGCAACGCCCGCAACTGGTCGGCCGGCACCCACGCGTTCATGGCCCGGCTGACCAGCGGCGAGGGCCGCTACAAGAAGTGCAGTCTGCGCTACGTGGGGACGTTGGTCGCCGACGTACACCGCAACCTGTTGCAGGGCGGCGTGTTCTTCTACCCCGGCGACCAGAAATCGCCCAAGGGCAAGCTGCGCGTGCTCTACGAGGCCCATCCGCTCGCGTACCTCGTCGAACAGGCCGGTGGCAAGGCCAGCGACGGCGTGCGGCGCATCCTGGACATCGTGCCGGACGGCTTGCACATGCGCACGCCGCTCATCATCGGCAGCGGCGCCGAAGTCGACCTGTACGGCGAACTGGCGGGCGCAACGTGAAACCACCTGCGGAACAAGGTCATGCCACCGGCCTGACCCATCTTGGCGCCGACGGCCAGGCGCGCATGGTCGCCGTGCAAGCCAAGCCCGAAACCGATCGCGGCGCCGTCGCTTGCAGCACCGTGCGCTTGTGCGCCGAGGCCTTTTCGGCCATCGCAGCCGGCACAGGGCCCAAAGGCGACGCGGTGCAGGTCGCGCGGCTCGCGGCGTTTTCGGCGACCAAGCGCACCGCTGACCTCATCCCCCTGTGCCACCCTGTGCGCATCACCGGCGTCGAGGTCCAAGTGGCCCTCGACGCCGCGCGGAACACCGTCACCTTTACCGTGCAGGTCACGGCGCGCGATCGCACCGGCGTGGAAATGGAGGCGCTGACCGCCGCCGCGGTCGCCTCGCTCGCGCTGTACGACATGACCAAGGCCATCGACAAGGGCGCGGTCATCGTCGACACGCGGCTCTTGCGCAAGTGGGGCGGCAAGTCCGGCGATTTCGTGGCGCCGTGACCGGGGCCGGCCCGCCCGCGCCCTTGCCGGTCGCCGTGGCTGCCGCAACGGTCGCGGGTCTACGGGCGCTGCGCACCCAGATTGCCCGGGCCCAGCGGCTGATCGAGCACTTGCTGCAAGACGCGGCCCGCGCGGCGACGGCGGACGAGCTGCGCTTGGGTGGCGAAGTGCTCAAGACCCAGTTGTCCGCGGTGCCCAAGGGGGCCAAGGTCATCGAGCTCACCGTGCCGTGGCAGCCGGACCGCGTCGTCGTCGTGCGCCTGCGCCCTGAACTGACCATCCACGACAACGTGCGGCACCTCTTCGACCGCGCCAAGGCCCTGGCCCGGAGCGGACCCATCGTCCAGACCCGCCGCGCCGCCGCGCTGGATCGCCTGCAGGCCCTGCAAGCGCACCAGGCGGGTCACGCAGCGCTGATGGAGCGCGCTGCGGCCTGGCAACACGCGCGCGACCGCGGCCAAGTCACGCCAGACCGACCCCGCGACATCTTGCGCGCGGCCCACGCATGGCTGGCGGCGCTCGGTCCGTTGGGCGTCGTGGTCCAGGCGCTTCCGCGTCCTCGCGCCGCAGCGCGTGACCGCGCGCAGACTGGGCTGCCCGCGGGCGTCGAGTCCTTCACCTCTCCCGCGGGCGCCCGGGTGTTGGTCGGTCGCAGCGCCGCGGGCAACGACGCTGTGGTGACACGTGTGCTGCGCGGCCGCGACCTGTGGTTCCACCTGCGCGACGCGCCCGGGGCGCACGTGGTGTTGCGGGTCGGCGCGGCGGCGCCTGCCGATGCGGAATTGCAGGCCTGCGCCCAGTTGTGCGCCCACCTTTCAGGCGTGCAGAAGGGTGACCGCGCCGAGGTGAGGGTTTGCCCGGGAACGGAAGTGCGCAAGGTCAAGGGTGCTCCCGCGGGAAGCGTCTATGCGCCCACAGGCCGGTCGCTGCTGGTCGTGGTGCATCCCGAGGTGGTGGACGGGTTCTACGCCCGGCGCCACGGTGCGCGCGTGGATCGTCCCTCGTAGTCCGCGCGCGGCGCCGCTGGCCGGGGAGGGACCTACTTGGGCGCGTCGCAGCCCAGTCCGCGCAGCACCGTGATGCCCATCTTGCTGGTCACCACGATGTCCGTGCAGCCGTCGCCGTCCAGGTCGACAATCTGCTGGCGCTTCACGCCGCCCGACGCGCGCAAGTGGCCGTTGTATTTCGCGAATCCGCCCTTGCCGTCGCCGAGCCACATGGTCGCCTCGTGTTCGGCCTTGTTCAGCAGGATGAGGTCCTGCAGCTTGTCGCCATTGACGTCCGCGATGTCCACTGCCGCCATCTGCGTCGCCTCTTCGACGAGGTTGAACTTGGCTGCAAATGCCGTCTTGTCGCCCGAGGTATCGCCCTGGCAGTAGCCGACTGCGTTGACGCTGGCGCACAGCAGATCCGTGGTCGCGTCCTGGTTGACGTCGCGGGCACTGCACGCTTGGACGTTGTCGCCCACGACCACGCCGTCGCCGAGCGCCACCTTGAGCGGTCCATCCTTGCCAGCCGCGGCCATCAGCGGCGTGACCTTGTTGCTGACGTTCTGCACCGCAAAAAGGCCCAGGCTCTTGGCTGCGCCATATTCGCCCGACATCAAGCTGGACGGGTCGCCCTTGATGATGCGGTACTCGACGTCGGTGTAGTGGGTCAATTTGCCGCTGACCTTGTCGAGCCACGGTCGCTTGTCGCCCAGGAACGGAACGTGGGCGACCGCGCCCTTGCCGATCCCCTTGAACACGCGGACGCGCGGCGCGAGGTACGCGGCCGTTTTCGGGTCGCCCGAGCCCACCATGGCCACCGCGACATCGTTGGCCTTGTCGCCGGTGAAGTCGCCGATGACCACGTCCACTGGATTGGTGCCGGCAGCTTGGGCGTACGCCGCACCGATCAACACAGGTTCAGTGGTGCTGTGCTTGAGATCCAGGCCGAACGGCTTGGCCTTGTCGTTGCCGTGCACAAACGTCAGCAGCGAGGCCCTTTTGACCGGCGCACCTTGGTTGCCAAAGCCGGTCAGCGGGTCGAGTTTGTCCTTGTCGTCGGGCCGGTAGTTGCGGCAGCACAGCCCAGAGCCCTTTTCGGGGTCGCTGTCCTCCGGGCCGTACAGATTGTCGACCTCGTTGAGCGACGAGTACATCTGGCACTGCGGACATTTTTCCGGTTTGGTGGGAACGCCGACGAAATAGTCGCTGTCGCTGCGCACCACCGCGATGTCCAAGGTCTTGTCGGCGTCCAGGTCGCCAAAGGACCACGCCACCGGCGACCCGAACTTCTCGACGCTGCCGGAGACGCAATCGACGACCGAACCGCCCTTCTTGGCAAACGCGTTGCTGTTGGGGCTGAACTCCGCGACCCGCGGCACGACGTGCGGCAGGCTGTCCTTGTTGTGCCACAAGTGCATCGTCCATACGGGAAAGGGCACAACCGGGGCGCCGACCGCGTTCGGCCCGCAACCGCCCTTGAAGTCCGGCAGTGGATCGGCCGCCCTGGGCGCGTAGATCGACACGGTTTCCTTGCCGAGCGCGATGAGATCGGGCCTCTTGTCCTCGGCGAAGTCCACGGCCTGCGCCAGCGCGATTTCGCGCGCCCCGCACTTGCCCGCGCCCGCGCAACCGCACAGGTGGTACACCCGCGGCGCCCGAAAGTCGCCGTCCGCCAGGCCGACCCACACGGGCACGCCCGGCGGCGCGCCGGCATCGACGGCCATGATGTCCAAGTAGCCGTGATCGTCGTTGTCGAAGTCTGCGACCACCGTGCGTTTGATCGACCCGCCCATCACCCAACTGCGAAAGCACATGGACCAATGGCTGTTGTCGTTGGCGTAGAGCGGCACGACCGTGACCTCGCGCCCGCCCGCGACGACCACCAGGTAGGGCGCCTTGGCCGGCCCCACGTTGGCGACGACGACGTCGGTGATGCCACCCTCGAACAAGATGTTGCGGCCCACCAGGCTGCCGTTCTTGTCGGTCTCGTCGAAGAACAGGCCGTTGTAGTTGCCTTTGAGCCAGCGCATGTGGCCGTCTTTGGCGACCACGATGAGGTCGGGACCGTCGTCGCCCTGCGGCTGCGTGTATTCGACCTTGAGGATGCGCGAGGTGTCCGCGGCATCGAAAAACTGGTACGAATCCTGGGCTTGCAGCAGCTCGCCGTCGCCCGTCGCGTTGCGGTAGCAGCTGACGAAATTGCGCTTGCTGTCGCCGACGCACACATCGTCGAGCTTTAGCGGATCCTTCCAGAAGTTGCCGACCGCGATGGACGAGATGGCGCTCAGGCCCTTGTTGTTCTGGGTCTTTTTGGGCGATTGGAACACCGTGGCCTCGGTGACCTCCAACATCTTGTCGGCTTGCAACTCCTTGCACGGCTTGAAGTCCTTGCCCACCTTGCAGTTGGGCACCAGCAGGGACAGGGCGACGACCAGGCCTTTGTTGTCGGAGTCCGCCGCCACCACGACATCGGGCTTTTCGTCGCCGTCGATGCGCGCCAGTTCGGCAATCGTGGCCGGTTCGTCGAGCGGCAGGGCGGCGATGGGTCGGTAGCCGCGCTCGGTGCGCGCCGGTGCGCTCGCCGTGGCCTTGACTTCGCGGGTCACGCGCACCAACGCCACCAGCGCGGGCAGGCCCGCGAGCGACCCGGCGACGATGAGGTCGTCGGGCGGCCCGCCCTCGGTCGCGGCCCGGCCGTCGATGTCGACAATCAGCAGGCGGTGGACGGCGATCTTCTTGTCGTTCCAGCTCGGCGTGCGCGCCAGGGTGTTGGCGTCGGTCTCGACCACGCCGGCGAACCGGCCGGTGCCGCGCACGCCACCGGTGGCAGCCGCGACGGTCTTGGCCAAGCGCACGATGACGCCGTCGGGCCCGCCCTGCACCACGTCCAGCACGCCGTCGCCGTTGACGTCGACCGCCGCCGCGTCGGCCACCGCGAACGGAAAGACGTCGTTGTCATCGGTGTTGCCCAAGAACGACGGTTGGCGCAGGACCGTGATCGGAGCCACGATTTCGGTCGGGTTGTTCGCGTTGTCGATGCCCTCGACGACGACTTCGAGGGCGGCGGTCGGCTCCTTGGTGCGGTCCAATTCGAGGGCGAAGGGCCCCGGCTTCTTGAGCTCCTGTTCGACCACCAGTTCGCCGCCAAGAACCCGCCACCCGACCTTGCCCGACTTGAAGTTGGGGTCGCTGATCTTGCCGGCGATCGGCACCCGGCCGATGTACACGGGCGTCGGCGGCTTGGGCGCCAGCGGATCGGGTGGCGGCGGCGAGGTCAGTTGCACGCCCGGCGGGCAGTGGTCGACCTCGAATTCGACCTGCGCCGACCCGACGGCAGCGGCCTTGGCGTCCGCAGCGGTGATCGACAGCGCCACCTTGCGACCGCACATCTTGTCGGCCGCAACCTTGGTGTCGAGCTTGCGGGTATCGAACTTGCCGGTGAAGGTGTTGCCCGAGATCGTGAGCTTGACCAGCGTTTCGTCGGGCAGGGTCGTGGTCACCGCGGCGACCTTGATGCCTTTGCTGGCCACGAACTTGCCGGACACCGTGAATTCGCCCGCCAGCAGCCGTTTCTGGCCTTCGGGCGGGGCCGCTGGCTCGGTGATCGTGACGGTGATTTCGCCCGCATTGGCCGAGGCGGACGACGACCCGCTGTTCTGCGTGCCGGTGTCACACCCGAACACCGCGCACCCACAGGCGGCGGCGATCCACGGCCTCGTTGTCCACCAGCGTCGCACGGGTCCTCGCCATCGGGCGCAATCGCGCGCGCCCGACGCCATTTTGGCGGCATCGGCCGCAAGGTCAAGGATTTGACGCACGCTGCGACCCAGGTGTCGGCGCCAGGCGTGCGCGAAGGACGCGCGCGCTGGGTGCAAGGCGTCGCGGCGCCGACCAGGACCCTGTCAGCCAGAATCTGGCGATTCTGGCGGTTCACCGACAGACTTCCAGCACAAGATGGCTCCGCGCCTGGACTTTTTCCTGCCTGCGCCGCCGATGTCTCACAATTGCCCCTCCAGAAAGTGAGACAAAAGTGCGACGAAAGTGAGACAGAGCCGACCCATTGATCTTCAACACCGTGACAGCATGGGTGATTTGAAGGAGCAACAACCTGGCACGCGCCGTGCAGGGGGGTGCGCCGGCCCTGGACCGCCGGCTGGATCGCCCATGCCCGCGCCAACCCCGTTCGCCGCGCCGCCGCGCCTGCCCGACCCCCTCGCCGTGGCTGCCCATTGCCGCGAACTGGCGCTCTTGCCCACCGAACACCTGTGGGCGGTCGGCCTGGACCGCGACCACCGGGTGTGCGCACAGGTGCAGTTTGCAGGCGATCGCGGCGCGGTACGGGTCCGGCCGGCGGCGATTCTGGGGCCGTGCCTCGCTGCGGGCGCCGCTGGCGTCGTCCTGGTCCACAACCACCCATCCGGGTCGCCGCGGCCGAGCGCCGCAGACGTGTGCTACACCGCCCGATTGCGCGACGCGTGCCGCATCGTCGGCATCGCACTGGTCGACCACGTGGTCGTTGCGGCTGCCGGTTGGTCCAGCTTTGCGCTTGCCGGTTGGCCGGGCTGCGCCGGGCCGCGGGGGAGGCGCCACTGAGGAACTCAGCCGCCGTCGATCCGGTTGTCGGCCGATCGCTGGGCCTGGTCCTGGCGTTGGCCTTGGGCGTGTTGTGGGGCCACGGGCCGCCGCGGCAGGGGGCCCGCGCGGTACCTGGGGACCCAAGCGGTCAACTGGCGCGAAGCGGCTGCGTGGACCCGGCGACGGCCACCGAGGCCGATTTTCGTGCGATTCCGGGCGTGTCCCGCGCGGTGGCGCAGCGCCTGTTCGGCCACTGCCGATCGACCCCGTGCGCGCCCGACCACCCGATCGTCGCAGTGCGCGGCGTCGGGCCCGTGCTGCAGCGCCGCGTCGCTGGCCTGTTGTGCCCGACCGGCCTACCGGCCGCCGCCAGCCCGGTCCAGGGCGAAGGCGTCGTGCAGCACGCGCACCGCGGCTTCGGTGAACCGGTCGTCGACCACCATCGAGATCTTGATCTCCGAGGTCGAGATGAGCTGGATGTCGATGCCCGCCTGGCCCATGGCCTGGAATGCGCGCAGCGCGACGCCCGGTTGGCTGCGCATGCCCGCGCCGACGATCGACACCTTGGCCACGTTGTCGTCGATGGTCACCGCGCCGAATCCCATCTGCGGCCGCAAGCGGTCGAGCAGTTGGCGGGTGCGCAGAGCGGACCCCTTGGGAACCGTGAACGACAGCTCGCAGCGCCCGTCGCGCGGCGCCGTCTGGATGATCACGTCGACGTTGATGGCGTCATCGGCCAGGGGCTGGAAAAGCGCGGCCGCCGCCCCGGGCCGGTTGGGGATGTCCGAGACGCTGAACCGCGCCGTATTGCGGTCGCACGCCACGCCGGTGACCACCGCGCCTTCGAGGCCCGCCATGTCCATGCCCTCCAGGGTGCCCGCGTCGGGCAGCACCCAACTGCCGCCGCTCTCGTCGAACGTCGACTTGCAGCAAATCGCGACCTTGTGTTTGAGCGCGAACTCGACCGACCGCGCTTGCAGGACCTTGGCGCCCAGGCTCGCCAGCTCGAGCATCTCTTCGCACGAGATGCGATCGATGCGGCGGGCCTTGGCGCAGATGTTCGGGTCGGTGGTGTAGATGCCGTCGACGTCGCTGTAGATCTCGCACGCGTCGGCCTTGATCGCTGCGGCCATCGCCACCGCCGACAAGTCCGACCCGCCGCGGCCGAGCGTGGTGATGTTGCCGTCCTGGTCCACGCCCTGGAAGCCGGCGACGACGACCACTTCGCCCTTGTCGAGGCAGTCGTGCACCGGCGCTGCGTCGATGGTCTGGATGCGCGCCGACCCGTGGATGCTGTCGGTCAGGATCCGCACCTGATGGCCGAGAAAGCTCCGCGCCTCGACGCCGCGCTCGCGCAACGCCAGGGCCAGCAGTGCGATCGACACCTGCTCGCCGGTGGCCAGCAGCACGTCGATCTCGCGGTCGCGCGGCCGGTCGGAAAGTCGGCCGGCGAGCTTGATCAGGCGATCGGTCTCACCCTGCATCGCCGAAACCACCACCACGACGGCGTGGCCCAGCGCGTGGGTGCGCGCGACGCGGTCGGCGACCAAGCCGATGCGCTCGACGGAACCCATCGACGAACCGCCGTATTTCTGGACAATGCGCATGGTCGAGACCGCGGGTGGGCGTGGCCGCAAGCACAATGGCCTAGGGCGACTCGGGGGCGGCAGCCTTGCGCACTGCGGCGAACTTTGCAACGGCCGGCATTGCGGTCAGGGCCACGCCGCGCACCAGTTGGGTCTGGACGCGCACTTGACCGTCCGGGCTGGCCAGTGCCGAGGTCAACTCCACCCACGCCAGGCCCTCGGGCAAGCGCGCGGCCAGCTTGCGCACCGCGGGCCCCGACCCCTCGACGCGGACCGCGATCTCGGGTGGGTCGACGCTGCACTGCGCATCCTCGGGGCAGCCCTTGACCAACAACGGCACGCCAGTCAACGTGCGCGCCATCTCGATTTCCTCCAAGCGCAATGTAACCTTGACCTCGTCGGGGCGGACCGATACGAGGCGGTCGGCCGGCGGCGCGAGCCGCGCGTTGGCGGATACGTCCTTCTCGGCCCAGGCCAGGTCGATGGGCGCCGTGCGGATGGCGCTCAGACGGTTGACCAGCCCCGCCGGGCCGCTGACCTGCACCGTCGGCGGATCAACCGTGGCGGCGCGCGGGTTGGCGCGAAACCCGGGGCCGGCCTCGCCCGAAACCGCGACCTCGACTGGCAGCGTGCGCACCACCACGCGGTCCAGCCGCACGTCGAATGCCGCGGGCTCGATCCGCGCGACCTCGACGGCGCGCACCGGCAAAAGCGTCTCGATGTGCCGCGGTTCCAACACCAGGCGATCGCCGTTGCGGTAGGCGCTCATATCCACCGGAATTTCCAAGTTGGAGAGCGCCTTGAGCTCGGCCAGCGCCACGCGCCGGCCGCGCAGCCGCAGCGTGGCCATGTCTGGCAGGCTGCCCACGAAGATCTCGCCGCGCGGGACCCCGAGCAACCGCAACCGCGCGGGCACGTCTTCGGTCATCACGCTGTCGCGGTGCACCATCACCTGTACGCCAATGGCAATGGCCAGCGCAAGCAGCTTGAACCCCAGGTTGTGCACGATGGTGGCGCGCAGACGCGCAAGCAGGCCACTCACGGCGCCCCCTCGTTGCCCGGGAGACCTCGGCTATGCATCGTCGCCCTCGCGCGGCTCCACGTCGTCGTTGACCTCGTCCACGGCCAGCAGCGAAGGGTCGCTGTCGCCGCCGACCGCGAAATCCGGGGCTTCCGGGCGCGGCGCCGCGGGCGGTTCGGGCTCGTCGATGGGCCGTTGGGAGGCGGGCGGGCGCAGCGTCGCGTCCGACGCGATGGGGTTGAATACGATCGATCGCTTCCAACCGCGGTGCTGGTACGGGCTCCCAAAGGCCGAATTGCCGACCAGCAGGCGCAGTCGTTCGCGCACATCGGCCGGGCCCAGGCCGGTTTCCAGGCCGCCCATGTGCGCGATCGCGCAGGTTGCCGTTTCTTCGGACACCACGACGACCACGGCGTCGGTCTCGTCTGCCAGCCCCATCGCGGCGCGGTGGCGCGATCCGAGCGTTCCCGGTACGCCGGCCCCGCCGGCCAACGGCAAGAAGTTTGCAGCGCTGGTGATGCGGCCCTTCTGGACGAACACGGCGCCGTCGTGGGTCGGGTTGCGGGCCGACGGAATGAACAGCGCCACGAGCAGTTGCCACGACACCTCGCCGCCGATGCGCACGCCGTCCTGGGCATAGCGGTCGAGCGGGGCCTGCTGTTCGAGCACGATGAGTGCACCAAGGTTGCGCTCACACAGCTCGGCGCAGGCGTGCACGATGTCTTCGATGAGTTCGGCGGACAGTCTGGCACGCTGGGCGCCCAGCAGCGTGGCACCGATCGACGATCCCAGCGCCCGCCGGATGTCGTCCTGGAAAAGGATGACGAGCACGATGGCCGCGCTGCCGATGAAGCGATCGAGCACCCAGTAGACCGTCGGCAGGTCGAGCATGTCGTCGCGGCTGACGTACCACAGGCCCAACAGCAACAGCAGGCCCAGCAGCAGAGCGCCCGACCGCGAACCGCGCACCAACACCAGCAGTTGGTACAGCAGCACGGCGACGAGGCCGACGTCGACCAACCGCCGCAGTTGCAGACCGTCGTACAGTTCGGGGAGTGCCTCGAACACGCCCATGCCTCAGCCGGCGTCGCGGATGGCCACCGCGGCGTCGAACACCTGGCGCAGCGCGGCAACGTCGTGCACCCGCACGAAGGCCGCGCCGCCCAACACGGCGGCCGTCACGGCGGCCGCGGTGGCGCCCTGGCGTTGCCCCGGACTCGGCGTCCGATGCGCAGGCAACTGCGCGACCAGAAACGACTTTCTCGACGGACCGGCGTACACCGGCAACCCGATGGTATGCAGCGCGGCCGGACAGCGCAACAGCCGCAGGTTCTGGGCCGCAGTCTTGCCGAAGCCCAGCCCCGGGTCGACGGCCAACTGCGGCCAGCCCGCGCCGAGCGCCAGGGCCCGGGCGACCATCGCCGCCAAATCGTCGGCGACGCGCTGCACGCCGGCCTCCGTGCCTTGCGGAAAGCCTTGGGCCGCCTGCGACCACCCCATGGCGCCGACCGCATGGGGGGCGTGCATCAACACCCATCCGGCGGCGAATTCGCACACGACCTCGGCCATGCCGTCGGCCACCGCGCCGCTTGTGTCGTTGACCAGGACCGCGCCGGCTTGCAGCGCCATCCGCGCCACCTCGGCCCGGCGGGTGTCGATGCAGACCGGCACCTGCGTGCGTGCGCAGATCGCCTGGACCACCGGAACCGCCCGGCGCGCCTCGACTTCAAGCGGAACGGCCATGGCGCCCGGCCGCGTCGACTCGCCGCCGACGTCGAGCAGCTCAGCGCCCGCCTCGATCAGGGAAAGGGCGTGGTCCACCGCGGCTTGGAGCGTCGGCAACTGGCCGCCATCTGAAAACGAATCGGGTGTGACGTTGACGATGCCGACCAACCGCGGGCGGCCGAGATCCAGCGTGCGGCCGCGCAGTTGCATGCGCATCGCCGGTCAGCGTGCCAGGGGCTCCGGCAGGCCGGGCAGTCCGTCGATGTCGGCCGGCGCCGGGCGCTTGCTGTCCTTGGGGGGCGGCTCGGCGCCGCCCTGGGTGGCGCGGTGGCGGGCCTGGGCCTCGCGGTTGGCGCGCAACTCCTTGATGTCGCGTCCAGAGATGGCGAAATCGACCTCTTCGCCGTCCAGCGTCTCGAAGTCGAGCAGCGCCTGGGCCAGGCGATCGAGCTGGTCGCGGTGCTCGCGCAAGATGTCGGCGGCGCGCGCGTAGTTCTCGTCGATGATGCGCTTGATTTCCTGGTCCACCTGCACGGCCGTCGATTCCGAGAAGTTCTGCTGCATCGAGAAATCGCGGCCGAGGAACGGTTCGCCGTTCTTCTTGCCGTAGGCCAGCGCGCCCAGGCGGCTCATGCCCCACTCGCACACCATGCGCCGGGCCAATTCCGTGGCGCGCTCGATGTCGTTCGCCGCGCCGGTGGTGATTTCGCCTGCGACCGTGTCCTCGGCAATGCGACCACCCATCAAGATGGCGATCTGGTCGTGCAGGTACTGGCTGTGCAGCGAGTGGCGGTCGCGCTCGGGCAGGCTCTGGGTCAGGCCGAGCGCCCGGCCGCGCGGCACGATGGTCACCTTGTGCAACGGATCCGAGCTCTTGAGGTGCTTGGACACCAGGGCGTGGCCGGCCTCGTGTACGGCGGTGTTGCGCAGCTCGTCGCCGTCGAGCATCAGCCCGCGGCGCTCCGCGCCCATCATCACCTTGTCTTTGGAGTTCTCGAAATCCTCCATCGCCACCAGTTCCCGGTCCTTGCGGGCGGCAAGCAGCGCGGCCTCGTTGACGAGGTTCTCCAGGTCCGCGCCGGCAAAACCGGGCGTGCCGCGCGCCAGCGACTCCAGGTCGACGGTCGGCGACAGCGGCACCTTGCGGGTGTGGACCTTGAGGATGGCGTGGCGGCCCTTGGCATCGGGTGCGGGTACCACCACCCGGCGGTCGAAGCGGCCGGCGCGCAACAGCGCGGGGTCGAGCACGTCGGGCCGGTTGGTCGCGGCCACCAAGATGACACCGGTATTGTTCTCGAAGCCGTCCATCTCGACGAGCAGTTGGTTGAGCGTCTGTTCGCGCTCGTCGTGACCGCCGCCCATGCCGGCGCCGCGATGCCGGCCGACGGCGTCGATCTCGTCGATAAAGATGATGCAGGGCGCGCTCTTCTTGCCCTGCTCGAACAGGTCGCGCACGCGGCTGGCGCCCACGCCCACGAACATCTCCACGAAATCAGATCCGGAGATCGAGAAGAACGGCACGCCGGCCTCGCCCGCCACCGCGCGCGCAAGCAGGGTCTTGCCGGTGCCGGGCGGGCCCATCAGCAGCACGCCCTTGGGGATGCGACCGCCGAGCTTGGTGAACTTCTTGGGATCCTTGAGGAAGTGGATGATCTCCTCCAGCTCCTGCTTGCACTCGTCGATGCCGGCGACGTCCTCGAAGGTCACGCGGTTGGTGGACTCGGTCATCATTTTGGCGCGCGATTTGCCAAACGACATCGCCCGCGACCCGCCCGATTGCAACTGGCGCATGAACACGAAGATGAGGCCGAGCAACAGCAACATTGGCAGCCAGTTGAGCAAGAGCGACACCCATACGGCGTTGGCGTCTTCGCGCTCGTAGGTGATCTTGACGCCCTTGCCGATGAGGTCTTTCTGGAATTCCTTCAGCTCTCCGGCTGTCCGGAATGGCTTGCCTTCGCGGGTGATGCCCTCGATGTGCAAGCCGCGCACCGTGATCTCGTCGATCTGGTCCTTCTCTGCGACGTCCTTGGTGGCGGTGGCCTTGTGGATGAACTCGGTAAAGGAAATCTCGGCGCCCGCGGCGCTCGATCGCACGCCGGTGTAGAGCACCACCACCAGCAGGATGAGCACCACCCACACCAGCATGTTTCGATATTGCTTCACGAAAGCCTGCTTTGTCCGGTCAGGGCCGGTCGAGCGCGTGGCGGTGACCCAACGGGCGCGCGGCCGAACCCGCCACGCGCGGCGGGTTGCCGTGAAGTCAGGTTAGTCCGCGCCTGCCGGTCGCGCAATGTTTCCGTTGTCGCGCGGTCCCCGCGGCCGCCAGCGGCCGTGCAGTCGTGCGACGCCGGTCGGGCCGTCCACGGTTCACTGCTGCGGCGCGCACTCGAACCGGTAGCGGTCGGCAGTGACCGACACCCACAGACCGCGCAGGCGACACGAACGCCCGTCGCCAAGTGCGGCAACGGCGAAAAACTGCCGAGTCGCCCGCACCGTTGGCAGCGGAGCGCCCAGCGTCTCGGCGGCCCACCGCAGCAGTTCGGACCAAGCCCCGCGGTCGGCGGGCACCCGCGGTCGCTCGACCACCAGGGCCTCGCCGTCTCGGTGCCAACCGCCGGCCAGCGCCGCGCCCATCCACGTTCGGGCACCGTTTCGGCCCAGCGCGAGGGCTTGGGCGCTGCGACACAGCCCTGCGACGGCATCGGGTTCGGCGGCGACAAGGGCCGGCAGCGCCAGATGGCGCACGCGGTTGCGCGCAGGGTGCAGATCGTCGTTGCCCGGATCGGACCACCACGGAAGCGACCCATGCAGGTCGCGCAAGGTCGCACGCGTCAGGCCCAGCAGCGGACGCACGACGCCGTCGCCGCGCGCCGTCAGGATGCCCGCCAAGGCGTCCATGCCCGCGCCGCGGCACAACCGCAGCAGCAGCGTCTCGGCCTGATCATCGGCGTGGTGACCGGTGGCCACGACCTGGCAGCCGGCCCGATCTCCCAAGTCGGCGAGCGCCGCGTAGCGTGCGTGGCGCGCGCGCGCCTCCCAGTCTGGACCGCGCGGCACCGACACGCGGGCGACGTGCAGGGGCAGACCGAGGTCCGCACAGGCCGCTGCGACCAGCGCCTCGGCGTGCGCCCGGGTCGGCGCCACGCCATGGTCGACGTGCAGCGCGACCAACCGATGTCCCAGGCGCCGACGCAGCGCACACAAGAGGCGCATGCCGCACAGCGAGTCCAGGCCGCCCGACACGGCCCAGCCCACGGTGTCGCCGCGTCGCCACAAGGCATGGGCGCGCACGTCGGCGGCCACCTTGTCGGCGCAGCGGCGCAGGACCGGCCCGGAGCACAGCCGCCAGGGATGGTTGGGGGGCGCGTCGTCCACGATGTGCATCCCGGGCGCCAGCCGCCCGCAAAATCGCTGGCGCCCGCTTTCGCTTTGCGCGACAATTGTCGCCCTTTTGCGGGGCCCGCGGCCCCACGACCGGACGGTGCCATGGCCCCAGAATACGCCACCAGCAACCCCGTTGCCCAGCCGATGGTCGGCGCGCAGGGTCCGTTGCCGCCCGCGGCCGGGCACCTCGGCGTGAGCGCTCCGATCGCCCTGTTGCCGGCTGAGGCCGATGCCCGACTGCGGGCGGTGGCCGACGAACTCGCAGCCGCCCCGAGCCGCCTGCAGGCGTTCCGGTCGCTCGACGGTCGCGACATCGACGCCCTGTACGTGCCGCGGACGCCGGACGCCGCCTACCACGATCAGATCGGCCAACCGGGCCGCTACCCGTTCACGCGCGGCGTGCACGTCAACATGTACCGCGGCAAGCCGTGGACCATGCGCATGTTCGCCGGCTTCGGCACCCCGGAGGACACCAACCGCCGGTTCAAGTTCCTGCTCGGCCAGGGCCAGACCGGACTGTCGACCGCCTTCGACATGCCCACGCTGATGGGCTACGACCCCGACCACGCCATGAGCGAGGGCGAAGTCGGCCGCGAGGGCACCAGCGTCAGCCATCTGCTGGACATGGAGGCCCTGTTCGGCGACATACCGCTCGGCGACGTCACCACCTCGATGACGATCAACGCCCCAGCCATCGTGCTGCTCGCGCTGTACGTCGCGGTGGCCGAGCGCCAGGGCGTGGGCTACGACCGCATCGCCGGCACGCTGCAAAACGACATCCTCAAGGAGTTCATCGCCCAAAAGGAGTGGATCAGCCCGCCGCGGCCGTCGATGCGCATCATCCGCGACATGCTGGCCTTCTGCACCCACAAGCTGCCGAAGTGGAACACGATTTCCATTTCCGGCTACCACATCCGCGAGGCGGGAGCGACCGCGGTGCAGGAATTGGCCTTCACGTTGGCCGACGGCATCGGCTACGTGCAGGCGGGCATCGAAGCCGGGCTGCCGGTGGACCGCTTTGCGCCGCGGCTCAGCTTCTTTTTCGACGTCCACAACGACTTTTTCGAGGAGGTTGCCAAGTTCCGCGCCGCCCGCCGGCTGTGGGCGCGGATCATGAAAGAGCGCTTTGGCGCCACCAACCCGCGGTCGATGATGTTGCGCACCCACGCGCAAACGGCCGGCGTGTCGCTGACGGCGCAGCAGCCGCTCAACAACGTGGTGCGCACGACCTGGCAGGCGCTGGCGGCAGTCTTGGGCGGCACGCAATCGCTGCACACCAATAGCCTCGACGAGACCTATGCCCTGCCCACCGAGTCGGCCGCAAAGCTCGCGCTGCGCACCCAGCAGTTGCTTCTGGAGGAGTCCGGCGTCGGCAACACCGTCGATCCCCTGGCCGGGTCGTACTTCGTCGAGCACCTGACCGACAAGATGGAAGAGGAGGCCCTGGCCTACATCCGCAAGATCGACGACATGGGCGGCATCGTGCGCGCCATCGAGCTGGGGTTTCCGCAAAAGGAGATCGCCGAGAGCGCCTTTCGCTTCCAGCAGCGCGTCGAGTCGGGGGACCGCAAGATCGTCGGCGTCAACGCCCACGTCGAGGAACAGGGCGATCCAATCCCGCTTTTGCACATCGACCCCGAGGTCGAACGCGCGCAGCTCGCGCGCTGCCGCAAGGTCAAGCACGACCGCAGCGCCGACACCGTGGCGCGCTGCCACGCCGCCATCCGCGCCGCATGCAAGAGCGGCGACAACCTGGTGCCGCCGATCCTGGATGGCGTGCGCAACCTCGTCACGCTCGGCGAGATCAGTGACATCTTTCGCCAAGAGTTTGGCGTTTACCGCGACCCGGCGTTCTTGTAGGGGGCAGCCGCGCCGTGCCGGTCCATGGCCGGGGCCGGCGCGCCGCCGTCCGCAAGCGCAGGCCCGTGCGCTACGGCGAAGTCCCCGCATCAATGGTGCCCCACATCGAGGCATCGGCACCCATCACGCCGCCATCTTCGAGTTCGATGGGCGCCACTGCCGTCATGCGGCAGGTCTTGGTGTCCACCTGCAGGCCGACGGTCGCCGGCTTGCCCGCCAGCTCGGCAAAGGGCACGTCGTTGAAGAAAAGCGGCACGTCGCGGGTGACCGACCCGCCGGCCTGCGGACTGGTCTTGACGCTGGCAAACGGCGTCGTCACGTCGACCACCGAACCGACCTGCGCGGAGATCTTGAGCTTGACGACGCCCGGCAGCGCCAGCGGGCTGCGCAGGCCGAGGCGCAAGAAAATGAAGCCTTGGAAACCGAGAATGAGCGGCGCCTTGGTGGTCTTGTCGGCGAGCAGCACCCGCTCGCCGCCGTCCTTGTCCACGGCGAAAATCTCACCGACTGCCTCGCACGGCGGCAGTTTGACGTCGGCTACCGCGGCGTCAGCGACCGGTGGCGGCGCGGGCGGCGGCTCGCAGGCCAGCAAGACGAGCAGCATCGGCAGCGCGGGCGCGCGCATCGGTCCTCCGATCAGGGCTCCCAGGTCAGGTGCGCCAAGGTGACGAGCGCCGTGCGCCCGGCGAGCCACTGGTAGTCCAGGTAATCGAACCGCACGACGTCGGCGCCGAGGCCCGCGGCGACAAGCGGTGGCCGCAACCCGAACGGCCGCCACTGCACGTGCAGCCCGCCCTGCCAGGTTCGCATGGGTCCAAGTTCCTTGTCGGCGGTGCGCCAGGCCGGTGCTTGCGGCCAGGTCGCGTAGGCGCTGCGGTAGAACGCGGCGCGGCCTTGGCCATGCAGGCGCATCTCGGCGTCGATCGTCCACTGCGGCGTCAGCGAAAAACTCATGCGCAACGTCGCCGACAGCGCCAGCAACCCCCAATCGTCGCTGTGCCCGCGCGCCTGGCCGAGCACAAACCAGCGCGGCAAGAGCCGCGATCGCAGCCCCACCACCAGCCCGTGGCGGGTGCGCGCGTCGGGCACGGCCTCGGCCACAGCGCTGCGGTGCTGCCCGCCGTCGGCCGGGTCGTAGATCCGCACGAAGCGGTAGGGGCTGGCGAGCATCCCCTGCTGCCGACCTGCCGTGTAGGCCAGGTCGAAAAGCGTCTCTGGCCCGAGGATTTCGGTCCAGGTCGCCTGAAGGCTGTACCCCGTTCGCGGCCTGCCGTAGGTCGGGTCGTACCGATGGCCAACGGTGGACTGGTCGGTCACCAGCCCGAGGCCGAGCAGGCTGTGACGATCGCGCAGTTCGACGCCGCCGCCCACCCCGACCTGGTGCGACAGAAAATCGGGCTCGCGCGACAGCGCATACCAGCCGCGCAGCGCCGAGCCGCCGGCCCACTGCCGGCCAGCGCGCGCCTCGACCTGCCAGCGCTCTTCGGAAAACCCCTTGGGCGACGCGGCGGTGACCAGATCGACCGACGCCGCGGTCACCAGATCCACGCCGGCCGCAACGTCGACTTGCAACTCGGCCACGGTCTGCCGGCCGGATACCCGCGGCGAGATCACGGTGACGTTGTCGCTGTCGCTGTAGACCATCACGGCGCCGCCGGCGCTCGCCTCCTGGGCGCGGACGTGGGCGGTGCAGAGGCCAACGGCCAAGGCGCCCGCCCACACGGCGCCCCGGCCGAAAGACGCTGCCCCTTCAGTCACAGCCGCACGCGCTGCCGCCTCCGGCCTCGACGGGCGCGGCCCCTTCGCGCACCGCGAGCACGTGTCGGCGCAAGGTGGCGCGGTCGGCGTGGCGGTCCCACTGCATGTGGCGATCGGCGAGCGCGCTTCGCTGCCACGGCGCAACCGTCGCGCAACCGGACGACGCAACGACAACGGCCGCCGCCGCCAGGGCCCATCTGCGCCATTTCACACTGCACCTCATAGCGTCAAGAGGAAATTGGCCAGATCGCGCAGCGCCCACTTGTCCAGTTGACTGGTGCCGCCATGGGTGTCGCGCACGCCGTCGCGGACGTTGTGGCCGATTTCCCCGGGCTGCAGCGCCGGGTGGTCGGGCGTGGCCAGCGACGAGACCAGGCTGCGGCCGCGGCCGTCGTGGAAGAACCGGCTCTGCGGTCGGTCCCACAGGCCGCGCAACGGCGTGCTGCCTACGTGCAAGCCCGCCGCCGTCTGCACCACTTGCGGGAAGGTGGCGATGAACTGGTCGGTCACCGCCATGGCGTCGCTGCCGTCGGGTCGACGCTCCGGGCTGATGACCGGCGGAAAGCGGAACGGCATGTTGAACGGCGAGAACGGCTCGGGCAGCGTGGCCGTGGTGGTCACCGGCAGCGGGTGGCAACTGTTGCAGCCGGCGTCGGTGCCCATGTAGATGTCCCGGCCGCGGCGCGCGGTCGGCAATTGCAGGTGCGCGTTGGGATTGGGCAGCAGGCGCGGCGTGCGCAGCATGAAAAGGCCGAGCGCCCGGGTGATGCCCTCGAAGTCGAGCACCATCGGCTTCTTGTTGCCCGTCAGATCCTCCTTGACCAGCACATCGCCGATGGCGGTGTCGCGGCCGAAAAGCTGCTTGGCAGCCGCCCGGATGAAATCGCTGCGCTTGAGATACGGGGTCTTGGCGTAGGGCTGGGCCGCGCACTCGGGTGGCGGGTCGGCCACGCAGTTCATCACGTGGTTGCAGCCCTTTTTCTGCGGGTCTTTCTGGCACTGCACGACGGTGGGGTAGTTGCCCCACACCATCATGTTGAGTTGTTCGCAGCAGAAATTCTCGCGCCGCGCGAACTCGTTGAGCACCGGGAAGAAGTTGGTCTCGTCCATCGCCGTCTCGAAGAACCACGGCCGGGTGTCGTACAGCCCGCGCTGCGCCATGATGTTGCGCAGGCTCCAGGCGCGGCTCGATTGCAGCGGCATCACGAACGGTCGGGCGATGGCGCCGTTGTCGCGGTGGCACTGCACGCAGGTCTGGTCGCCGTCGATGGTGAACGGCGCGGTCATCTCGTTGATGGCCTCGCCCATCTCGGCGTCGGTGCTCGGAAACGCGCCCCCGGCGACGTCGCCGATGACCCATGTGGTCTCGGCCTGGCCGGGGGGCAGGTCGGTGTCGATGACCGTCAGGCTCTCGCCCAGGCGGTTGACCGACACCAGCTTGCCGCCTGGACCCAGCGCCAGCGCCTTGGGGTTGTAGCCGGTCTTGTACAACTGGCCCGCCGTGTGCCGGGGCGCCAGCTTGCCGCCCGGACCGATGTCGAAGCCCTGGATTTCGTTGCTTCCCGCGTAGGCGACCCACAGCGTATCGCCGCGCACCACCATCGCCTCGGGCAGGGCCCCCGCGACGAGCCAGGTCGATTTCGGTGGCAGCGCCGCGACCACGTCCGGCGACCATTGGTCGGCCAGGGGCAGCGCCAGACCCTTTTCCGGGTGATCCGGGTCGGCGTCGCGAAAATCGCCGCAACAGATGGTGTCCGACGTGTAGCGCCAGGCCTCTTTGAGACTGCCGATGTCCAGCACGCCGATCTCGTTCTGCTGGTCCTGGAAGCTCAGGTTGGCGGTGCCGTCGCCCGGGTGACCGTCTTGGTCGATGTCGATGCCGGTGGTCGGCTGGGCGCCGAGGCCGCGACCCATGTCCGCGACAAACAACCGATCTTTCCACACGGCGAGACCGCCGACTGGCGACTTGAGGTCGATGTGGCTCACGCCCTTGGGCGCCCCAAGCGTGGTGGTTGCCGGGTTGGCGTCGACGTCGACGAGTTGGCCGGTCGCGCCGTCCAGGACCGCCAGCGTGCCGCCGGCCACCGAACCCACGAACAGGCGTTTGCCGTCCGCGGTGATCGCCAGCGGCCCCGGGTTGTCGCTGACCGGCGTGCCCATCGCCTCTTCGGGCGCCTTGCCGGCGTAGTTGGTGCCCAGCACGGCAAAGGAGGCGCCGGCGGCGACGTCCCACCACAACACGCTGTCCTTCCAGCGGTTGGCCAGGTACACGCGCCGACCGTCGGGCCGCCAGATCGCCGTCTCGGTGTAGAACGGCACGGGCACGCGCTGCGATTCCTGGTCGGTCTTGGTGTCCACGATGCTGGCCATGTCGCTATAGCGCAGCGTCACCACCAGCCAGCGGCCGTCGGGGCTGAGCGCACACGACCACGGCGAGCGCGGCATCGACAGGCGACGCAAGGTCTTGTTGGTGACGAGATCCACCACCGCGATCTGGGTGCCGGCGTCGTCCTCGATGCCCGACAGCATCACGTACGCCTTCGATCCGTCCGGCAAGGCGCAAATGGCGCGCGGCCGATCGCGATGCGGTTGCTTGGACCACAGCGGATCCAACGGAGTCATCGGATTCGGCGTCGGCCGCAACTCCGTGGCGACCGGCAGCGCCGCGGGATCGGTGCACGCGGCGATGGCACACACCATGGCCCACAACGCCAGTCTGGTCCGCGTCATGGTGGACTCCGGCGGGCCGCCTCACCCGACATCCACGCGGCGAGGGCCTGCAGCGGCGGGTCGCTCGGTGCCTCGAAGACTGCGCCGCCCTTGTGGCCCATCTGGCCCAGCGCCTTGCGTACGAGCGTGGTGCGGTGTGGCGTCGGGTGGTCCACAAAGCCCAGGGTGCTGGCGAAATTGCGGTCGCGCTCGGTCGGGTCGAGCGGCGAGGACAGAAACGTCTTGGCCGGGTCGAGGCGGTGGCGGCCGACCGAATACACCACGAAGGGCCGGTCGGCGCGGCCGTGGCACAGGGCGTCGCCACAGCGCGTGGCGAGCAGGGGCCCGGCGTCGACGTCGAAGGTGGCGCGATCCAGGGCCGGCAGGGCAAACGCGGGCGGTTCCACCTGGGCCGTGCAGCCGGCGCAGACGACCGCCGCAAGGCCGAAGTGGGCCCATGGCCTGGTCCGATGTGGCTGTGTGCGCGCCGCCCCCAACGCCATCTTCACCCCTTGGTCACGGCAGCGGCGCGCCCTGCCAGGCGGCCCCGAATTCGATCCAGCGCAAGAGCGTCGTGCGCTCGGCCTCGGTCAGCGCCGGAGATCCCGGCGGTGGGCACGGCCCCGTCAGCTTGCCCGCGGCGTCGAGCTCCTTGCCGAGGATCTTCTCCGCCAAGAACGACTTGCGCGCCAGATAGCCGAGCGCGTCGACGTACTTGTAGCCGCCGGCCGACTTGTCGCCCGGACCGAGCAGGCTCTCGTAGGCGTCGCTGAAGTGGGTCGTCTTGGCATTGGTCAGCGACAAGCCGGCCGCCGCCTGCGCCCCGGTGTGGCAGCCCGCCGTGGCGCACTTGTTGGCCAAGATGGGCGCCACGTCTTTGGCGAAGTCCACCAGTACAAAGAAACTGGCATCGACCGTCGGCAGTTTCTTGGGCTTGCGGCGATCGGCGTCGGCATAGAGTGCGGCGGTGACGCTGGCCTGGGTCACGAAATCGGTGGCCGGTTGCAGCGCCGTGCTCGGGTTGCCGTCGAGCGCGCCGTGGCAGCCGGCGCAGCGCGCATTGTACGACGTGGGCGGGATGCCGACCGGGAAGCGCTCGCCCGGCGCCGCGGCGTACCACTGGTGCTGCAGAGCGCCCACCGCTTTCCTGTCGGCGTCGAGCGTGACGACCCGCACCGGCACCTTGGCTGGGATGTGCGCGGCAAGGCTGCCGTCGACGGCTGGCGGCACCTCGGCCGCGGCAAACAGCGGCATGCGCCCGGTCGCCGAGGCTTTGGTGGCGTTCTGCCAGCCATGGCGGGTCTCAGCCGCTGGCACCGGCGAGGCGTCGACCTTGCCGGCGACCGCCAGCGGCACCACGGCGCGCACGTAGGCGAGGTCGGTGCGCAGCACGCGCGCCTTGAGCGGAGACAACTGCGCGAGCACGGCTTCGATGACCTGCACGCCCGAGTGCACCAAGGTCGCCAGCGCGTCTTTCTGGTTCCACTGCCGCGGGTGCGGGGCATCTTCGGGGGCGCGCACCGCGGCCGCCACCGGCTGCGACCAGCTCAGGCCGGCCTCGTCGCGCAGCACCTTGATCTGGGCGATCTTGGGCCGCGAGGCGTTGCGATCTTCGTTCAAGGTCACGTGGACCAGGCGCAGGTGCGGCGCTGTGGCCGGCTCTGACAGGTCGAAGGGACCCACGGCATGGGCCGCCACGATGCTGCCGTCGGGCATCGGCGTCGGGTCGCGCCACAGGCCCCCGGCGCTCTGGCCTTTGCGGGCGGCGTCCGGGGTCAGGTAGGTCAGCGCGTGCCGGAACGCCGGCACGGTCGCCGCCGCCTCTTGGCCCTCGGGCACCTCGACCGCGAACTGGCGTTCGAGCACGCACAGTGGGCCGCCGCGCCACACGTTGCCTTCATCTTGGACCGTCAGCACCGACCGGCCCTCGGGCAGTTCGCGCAGGTGCCAGAACACCTGCTCGGGTTCGGACATGCCGAAGTGCGGATGGGCTTCGGGCTGGATGTGGTGGTCGTGGTTGTGGCAGACCGGGAAACGGAAAAGCACTCCCTTGAAGCCGCCCTCGGCCGACCGGCGGATCGTGTAGGCCATGGTGCCGTTGAACTCGCCAGTGCCCAGGAACCAAGGCGCCGTCTCAGGCACCACTGTCCAGGTCAGTTGCTCCTGGTTCTGGCCGTCGGTGTCCAGGGCGTACAGATCGGCGTTGCGCACACTCAACACGTCGCTCGCGTCGCCGTGCTTGACGCCGCTGAAGTAGATGCGTTCGTAGGGCGCCTTGCCCGAGGCGTCCACAAACCCCCCGTTTGGGCCATACACGGGCAAGTAGGCGCCCTGGAACGAGCCGTCCTTGCCCGATCCGTCAAAGAAAGTCAGCTGCTTGGGCGCGGCGCCATCGACGCCAACCGTCCACAGGTTGGGCGCCTCGCCGGCCGCCTTGCGCAGCGTGAACACCACCCGCTGGGCGTCGTGACTGGTCGCCGGATCGCGCACGTCGGCTGGTGCCGTGTGCAGGCTGCCGGTCAGGTTGACGGCCGCGCCGGTATACGGCGGGTCCAGGCGGTACAGGTCGCTGCCCGCCAGGAACGGCGGTTGGTCGAACGGCCCAGCGGGCGCCACCGGACCGCCCACGGCGACGATCGGCGGCTGAGTCGTCGCCTTGGGTTCGAGCGACTGCATCTGCGTCTGGCGTTCGGCGCCGATCCATTGCAGCATCCCCTGTACGGTCGCAGATTTGCGCGGGTCGGCGCCGTCGGCCGACTCCTTGGCCAAGAAGACGTCGTTGCCGCCCTTGTGTGCGATGCCGCCGATTTCCAGGGGCAAGATCTTGGCCACCAGGCGCGATCGCAGCGGGTCACCCCACAGGGCGATGTTGCGGCGGGCCTCGGCGTAGGTTGCGCGCAGCTCGGCCTTGGGCAGCTTATGGGTGCCGGGGATGGCCGGCGCCGAAAACACCGCCCCGCCGAACATCAGACTGCCGTGGCAGGTGGCCGTGGCGCAGCCGCGGTCCATCAGGAAGGGGTAGACGTTCTTGGCGAAAAGCGCCTCGTTGGCGTCGAGCGGGGTCGCGGCCTTGGCTTCGGTGCCGTCCTTGACCGTGGCGACCCATGCGGCGAGTTTCTGGTAGGCCGGGTCGCTGCGCGACGGAAAGGGCGCGTTCTGGAAGTGCAGGATCCCGCCTTGGGCGACCGGCAGCGTCTTGCGCAGCAACGTCGAGTAGGCTGGGTCCTCCACAGAATTGACCTTGGCCTTGACGCTTGCCAGGGCCTTGGCGCTATCGGTGATGCGCCCCGCCCCATCGATGGGGAACGTCAGCCACCGCGCGGGGTCGAGTTGGTGCTCCTTGCCCGGCAGGCTGCCGTGGCACGCGGCGTTGGCGCAGCGCGTCTCCAGCAGCGGGACGATGTCGTCCTTCCAGGTGTCGTGGACGGGGTCGGTGCAGCCAAGCACAGCGAGCGCCGCGTTCATCCCCAAAAGGAGCCACCACGCCGCATGCGCCGACCTTTCCATGGCACACCTGTCCGTTGCTCGCGCGTCGAAACGACTGGGGACCGCCGGGCGCAAGCAGCATAGCAGAGGGTCGGTGCAGCCAGTGCAATGTGGGCGCGCACTTTTGTCACACGGCTGTCACATTGGACGTGCCGGGTTGGGTTTCGCGTGTAAGGTCAGTGGTTTTTCAGGCGACCTTGCGCCGCGCGTCGACCGCCGCCACCGCCGGCCGGGCCACGAACTGCGCAACCGCCGCCCACAGGCGCTCGAACTCGGTGCGACGGAATCCAGAGCCGCTGGTAATCCAATCGAAATGCGGCGGGGTGTGGTCGGGATTGTCGAAGTGGCCGATGACATCGTGGTGGTCGGCGTGGACGCAGCACACGACTTCGCCCCACAGTTGCGAAAGCACCGGCACCATGCCGTCGTTGGCCTTCAGATCCGGCATCTCGCCGTAGGCCTGCTGCAAGGCACGGACATGATCCACCGGCGGCAGCGGCACCTTGTCGGTCGGGTGGCGACTCGCGAGGTTCCAAATGGCGACGTAGAGCGCGTGGCTGGATTGCGCATACGGCGACAGCCCGGCCGCCAGCGTCGAACCCACCCCCGGCGCTCGCGCCCGCGCCACTACGCAGCCGTAGCGCACCGCGGGGTCGTTCCGGGTCACGGCGTTGAAGACCTCCATGGCCTGCGGCATCAGTTGGCCAATGAGCGACTGGTCGCTGCCGACCTCCTTGAAAAACTCCCGAATTTCGCGTTGGCGGTCGTCGGAGAAGTCGCGCAGCAGGTCGTCGTAGAGTTGATCGAGCGGATCCGAGGGCGTGACCAGGCTGTCGAGCTTGATGAGGAAGCCGGCCATCTGCACCAGCGCCGACAGCGGCAGCTTGCCGTACCGCAGCGTGTAGATCATTGACAGCGACAGGATCTGCAGCACGCGGCCACCGACCACGGTCATGAAAAAGCCGGCGGTCGGCGTGCCGTGGTGCGGCGTGGCGACCGAGACCACCGAACGCACCCGCCCCGCCAGGTCGTCGGCCGGCAGGTCGTTGGACAGCGAACCGCCCGCAGCCACCAGCAAGCGGGCATCCAGCCCCCCCGAGCTGTGCCCCACGAGGTGGATGGGCGCGTCGTCGCCGCCGGCATGATCGTGCATCTGCTGCAAAAGCCGCTGGGCGCGCTTCTTGACCGAGGAGGTCGGCGCGGTCTTGACTTGGACGACGTGGGCGTCCAGACCGTGCTCAGCCAACCGGGCTTCGAGGATTTCCTGGACGTGGGCGAAGTACTTGAGGTCGCCCAGGTTGGCGAAGCCGAAGAAGCCGGGGACCAGGAAGACGTGGTGTCGCGGTCGCGCCATCGGGCCTGGAGCGCGGACCAGATCGCCCGCGGGCCGGCAACGCTAGCGCAGCGCGCCCGATAGGGCAAAAAGGCCGGGTCGTCGACGCTTGCCGGCTACTTGCACTGCCCACATGTCGAGCCCGAACACGCGTAGTTCTTGCTGCCGGTCGCGCCGTTCCAGCCGCAGCAGTCGCCATAGCCCGATCCCTTGCAGGTCGCGTCGCAGTAGCAAATGCTGCCGCTCGACGAGGTGTACTTTGAACCGCAGTAGCTGTCGCAAATGTGCGGCTTGCAGTCGCTTGGACAATTGGTGCTGTTTTCGCCCGACTCGCACACGCCGTTGCCGCATTTGGTGGTGCAGTCCGCGGCGCAGTTGATGTTGTTCTCGCCGCCGTCGCACGTCTTGTTGCCGCACAGCGTCACGCACTTGCCGGTGCTGTCGCACTTTCCGACCGGGATGCCCTCTTCTTTGCAGACGGTGCCGCTCGACACCGGCTTGCCCTTGCACATCCCCAGGATGCAGACGTCGGCCGTACACCCCTGGCCGTCGTCGCAGGTGCTGCCGGTGCAGGTGCACGCCAGGGCTCCTTTGGCGTTCAGGCGCAGCACCCAGCCGTTGTCGCCGGCGCTGCCGGCGTAGGTGTACCCAGTGGCGATGAGGCCGCCGGGCGCCGCAGACACGCCGAAGAGCGCTTCGTTGTAGGTGCCTGCGGTCGGTACTTTTTGTTCCCACACCGGGGAACCATCGGCCTTGGCGGCGCGCACGAGGTACCCGTCATACTGCGAATTGGCGTGGGTGCGGCCAACCGCCACCACCGCGTCGCCGACCTCGGCCAGGGCGTACGGATCGGTGTACTGATCGCCGTAGGTTTTGGTCCAGGTCAAGGCGCCATTGCCGTCGAGCTTGGCGATGACCAGGCGTTCGACGTTGTTGTTGTTGACGACCGTGTACATCCGGCCGGTGATGTAGATCGCGCCGTCCGAGGAGCCTGTCGGTGAAACGCCAGAATCGCGAGATTCTGGCCGACAGGCTCCCAGGCAGGCCGCGGCTGCGGCCTGCCAGCGACCGAAACTGCCTGAAAACACTTCAGGCAGTTCTTGGTCGCTGCCCCAATCGCAACCAGCACGGAGCCCGTTGGACGATAGTCCGACAGGCTCCTAGCCCACCACCATGTCGGCCGGGTAGTCGTTGTAGTTGGCGTTGCCGACCGTGGCGGACCAGATTTCGCTGCCGCCCGGCTTGAGCTTTTTGACCACGAGGTCAGCCGACGACTTGTAGGCCGACACCAGCACGTAGACGTTGCCGTCGGCGGCCGGTGCGATGGCCTCCGCGTAGGTGACGTCGGTCAGTTGCTTTTCCCAGTTCTGGCTGCCGGTTTCGTCCAGTTGCAGGATCCAGCCTTTCTGGTAGGTGGTCGAGCTTACCGTGTATTTGTATTCGCCAGCGACCAGGTACCCGGTCTTGTTGGCGGCCAGGCCCCAGCCGTATTCGCTGTACGACGACGCGCCGAGGAACTTCTCCCACAGCACGGCGCCATTGGCGTCGAGCTTGAGGACCCACAACTGCATGCCGCCTGCCGACTGGTACGAGTAGCCCGTGAACACGAAATTGCCGTCGTTGCCGATGACGCCGTAGCGCAGCGAGTTGTCGTTGGAATTGCCGTAGGTTTTCTCCCACAGCACGTTGCCGTCCTGGTCGGTCTTGATGATCCAGCCGTCCTCGTAGCCGGCGCCCTTGCTCTTGGTGGTGCCGTACAGCAGCCACCCGCCGCTGACCGGCAGCGCCCCGCGGATGCCATCGGTGCCGGCCCCGCCGTAGGTCTCTTCCCAGCCCGGCGCGGTGTCGGCCACGCACTTGCCGGCCACACACACGTCGCACGATCCCGGCTTGCCGCACGGGTTGGCGTTGGGGGTGTGCTGGCAGGCGCCCGCCTTGCACGCGTCGTCGGTGCACTCGTTGCTGTCGTCGCAGACCTTGGCCTGGCCCTTGCAGACCCCGCCCGTGCAGGTGTCGCTGACGGTGCAGCCGTCGCCGTCGTCGCACGCCTTGCTGTTGGCCACGAACGCGCAGCCGGTGGACAGGCAGGTGTTGTCGGTGCACGGGTTGCCGTCGTCGCAGACCTTGACCTTGCCCGCGCACTTGCCCCCGCCGCACGCGTCGCCATCGGTGCATGCGTCCTTGTCGTCGCAGGGCTTGGTGTTGGCGACGTAGCTGCAATTGCCGGCATCACACTTGTCGTCGGTGCACGGGTTGTCGTCGCTGCACTGCTTGCCTACGCCCGCACATTTGCCGGCCGCGCACGCGTCGTTGTTGGTGCAGTTGTTGCCGTCGTCGCAGGGGCCGTCCTTGAGCACCCAAACACACCCTTTGGCCGGGTCGCAACTGTCGATCGTGCACACGTTCTGGTCGTCGCAGTTGACGGCCTTGCCCGGCGCGCACTTGCCGTCCTTGCACACGTCGCCGTCGGTGCACGCGGTGCCGTCCGTGCAGGTGCCAGTTTGGGCGGCGTGGATGCATGCGCCGTCCTTGCAACTGTCGGCGGTGCAGGTCTGCGCGTCGTCGCAGTTCTTGGGCTTGCCGAGGCACGCGCCAGCGGCGCAGATGTCGCCCTCGCTGCACGCATCCTTGTCGTCGCAGGCCGCGGTATTGTTGGCGGTCTGGCAGCCGAGCTTGCTGTCGCAGCTATCGTTGGTGCACGGGTTCTTGTCGTCGCAGACCTTTGCCGGACCCGGTTTGCACGCGCCCGCCTCGCACACGTCGCCCTCGGTGCAGACGTTGCCGTCGTCGCACGACTTGCCGGCGTCGTAGCCGCTGCCGTCGGCCTTGCACCCGAACGACTTGCCGCCAGCGCACACCGCCGACACGCACAGCTTGGGCACGCACGCTCCGGCCTGGCAGTAGTTGCCGTCCTTGCAGTCGTTGGAGCTGGCGCACTCGGCGCACACGCCCTTTTGCTGATCGCAGACCGCCGGGCACTCCTTGCTGGTCTTGCACGGGGTGACCGCCACGCACTTGTGGTCCTGGCACTTGCCCTTGTCGCAGTCCAGGTCGCTGGCGCAGTCGGCGCACACGCCTTCGGTCTTGTCGCAGACCTGGTTGGCGGCCTTGCAGTCGGTGTCGCTCTTGCAGACTTTGCTCACTTTGCAAGCCTTGGCCTAGCACAGCTCGCCAGCGACGCAGTCTTTGCTCGACAGGCACAACACGCAACTGTGGCTGGCCAGATCGCACTTTTTGCCGGTGCCGGCGCCGGCGCAGTCGTCGTCGGTGTCGCAAGGGGCCGCGAGCCCTGGTTTGGGGGGATCGACGGGCACGTCGGGGCTGGCGTCCGTCGCATCGGTCGGCGCGGTGTCCGCCGCTGTCTCCGCCGTCGCATCGGCCACCCCGTCCGGCGCCGCGTCGGCGCTGCTGTCGGTCGCAGTGACCTCTTCGCTGTCGGCGAGGGCATCCGTTGGGGTTGCGTCGGTCGCTACGGCGTCGGCGATCGCGGTGTCGGGCACGATCGCTGTATCGGGGCTGGTGGAGGCCTCCGATGCGCCGTCGGCCGTGACGTCGTCGGTGCCGGCCGGGGTCAGGTCAGCCACAACTGCGTTGTCGGCCCCGGTGTCGGCCGCACCGCCCACCGTGGGGACGGGCGCGGTGTTGCCGACGCAGGCCGCAGCCGCGATTGCCGTACCGCCCAGCAGGATGGCCCGCGCTGGCGGGCAGCACCGAGAAATAATTTGAAAATTCATTGGATTGACTTTACGGCCGGCGACCGCGGGGCGCGGTATTTTACGGTATCCGCGAGCGCTGGCAAGCGGTTTTCGTCGGCGCAAGGGCTGCAACCTTGGCAAACTTTGGACCTTCTCGGCGAGCGCCCCCGCGCCGCGCTTTTCGAAGGGGGCCGCGAAATCCGTTGACCGCACGGACCCCTTGCCCTAAAATCCCGCCCCCCTCGACCGCCCCCTCGCGGGTCGGCGACCGGGGCGAACCGATGCACGGGCGGCAACGAGGCCGCGCCGGGCCGAGCGGTTCGGGAGTCGTTGCGGGCTGGTGCGACGAGCGGTCGCCCCCGCGTGGAGTAGGCCATGGCCAAGGGCTTGTTGGGCCGCAAAGTCGGCATGACGCAGGTGTTCGGAACCGAGGGACAGAAGTACGCGGTGACGGTGCTCGAAGTGGGACCGTGCCCGGTGGTCGCCGTCAAGAGCGCGGCCGGCAAGGATGGCTACAACGCCGTGGCCATCGGCTTCGGCGAGAAGAAAGCCAAACATGTCAACAAGCCGCGCGCCGGCTTCTTCTCAAGCATCGGCCAGGCGCCGCTCGGCGAGGTGCGCGAGATGCGCGTGTCGGCCGACGACGTGGCGCAGATCGAGGTGGGCGTCGTGCTGACGGCCGACGTGTTCCAGGCCGGCCAGAAAGTCGACGTGGTCGCCCAGACCAAGGGCCGCGGTTTCACCGGCGTCATCAAGCGCCACAACTTCCACATGCCCAAGGAGACCCACGGCACCCACGAGGTGTTCCGCCACGGCGGATCGCTCGGCACCCGCACCACGCCCGGTCGCGTGTGGCTGAACAAGAAGATGGCCGGCCACTACGGCGACGAGCGCGTGACCATCCAGAATCTGACCGTGGTGCAGGTCGAGAGCGACAAGAACCTCGTGGTCGTCAAGGGCAGCGTGCCCGGTCCGAACGGGGGGCTGGTGTGGATCCAAGAGGCCGCGCGCACCCAGAAGCAACCCAAGGCGTAGCACCCGCCCGCCTCCGCTGCCGCGAGCCACTGCCCATGCCGCCGGCCATGTTCAAGAAGCGCACCGGGACGGGCGAATTCTACGCCGTCAACCTGCCGCGCAAGATGCGTCATCGCCTGATGCGGGGCGTGGTGCGGTCGAACTTTCCGCGCGGCGACAACACCAAGCGACCGTGGCTGAGCGATCAGGACACCATCGAGTTCGATTTCACCGAGATCCTGCGGCAGACCGAGCAGCAATGGCACGAGATGCTCGACTCGTTCGCGTGGATCGGCGACGTGGTCACCTTCTGTCTGCGTCGCCGCCAGCACATGTCAGACCAGACCCGCGAAGACGCCGACGGATGGATCGAGTGGTTCCTGGTGCTGCACACCGTCGGCTTGCTCGACCGCCGCGGAACGTGGTTGGGGCCGGGGCTCGCCCAGTCCTGAGGCCACCCGCAGCGGCTGTGCGTTTCAGGCCGCGGCCGCCGCCCGTCCCTGCGGCGTGGGACCTGCCCGGCCCATGCGCGTGCGCGGCGGGTTGAAATAGCCAAAGCGCAGCTTGGGGTAGCGCTGGCGCAGTTCGGCGATCAACGCCAGCACGCCCAGGGGCTCGCGCACGGCGTCGTCGGGTAGCACCCGCAAGTACAACTCTGGATCGATGTTGAGGTTGCGCAACTGGACCAAGTCAACCCCGCGGTCCAGCAGCGCGCACAGCGCCTCGATCTCAGCGCGCGTGTCTGATACGCCCGGAAACACGAAGTAGTTGAGCGACACGTACTTGCCGCGCGCCTTCATTTCGTCGAGCGACTGCACCACATGGCGGAATTCGTAGCCGCGCGGCTTGTAGTAGGCGTGGTAGAGGGCCGGCCGTGCCGAATTGAGCGAAATTCGGATGCTGTCCAAGCCGGCGTCGGCGAGGCGCGCGACGATGCGCGGCAGGCTGGCGTTGCTGTTCAGGTTGACGATGCCGGCCTGGGTGCGGGCGCGGATGCCGGCCACCGTTTCTTCGAGGACCTTGGGTTGCAAGAGCGGTTCGCCCTCGCAGCCTTGGCCAAAGCTGACCACGCCATTGGGCACGCGCGCCAGATGCAAGCACGCCAACTCAATCAGGTCCTGGGCGCGAGACGCCACCTGGATGCGGTCGTGGTTGGCGGCAAAGCTGCTGCCGCTCTGGTCCGAGATGCAGCCTACGCAGGCGGCGTTGCACTGGGTCGCGGCCGGCATCGGCGCTTCCCAGCGGCCCAGGAAGAAGTTCTGGGCGGCGCGGCAGTGGTAGACCAGGGCGCAGTGCTCGACATGGGCGATGGCGCGGTTGTCGGGGTGCGCCGCGCGCAACAGGTCCACCCCGGTCTGCACCAGCCGCATGTCGAAGCGATAGGGGTCTTGCCGCGGGTCCGCATCGACGCGCACCGCTGGCACCACGAAGCGGCCATTCTTCCAGCCGACGGCGGTGTAGGCGTAGAGCGTCAGTTCCGGCGCATCGGGCCGGGTGTCGTAGGCCGGGTGCAGCAGTCGCGCGTACGCCGGCGCCACGAACGCCGCCACGGTCTGCAAGATGCCGGTGTCGGCGTCCCCTTCGACTTCCACCGCCTCTTGGTGCCGCAGGTCGAGCGCGTAGGGGATGCGCCCGGGCAGCACGAACAGGTCCGATCCCTTGGGCAGGGCGATGAGTTCGGTGTCGGCCGGCTGGCGCCACGCTTCGCCGTCCCAGCCGAGCAAAGCCAGGGTCGGGTGGTCGAAGATGCGGCCTTGGGCGTCGGCGACCACCGCGCGGGCAAACCTGTCGGGCATGGGCGAATTCCGGGCTACAAGGTCAGTTGGGCGTTGAGCAGGACGTTGAAACTGGCCGGCGAGCCGAGGTTCAGGCCGCCCACCGGCACCGCGTCGCCGTCGCCCGGCTTGGCCACGGGGGCCTGCACGGCCGCGCCGATGCGCACTTTGCGCAAGTTCAGGCGCAGACCGCCGGTGATGAGCCACACGTTGTGGTAGCTCTTGCTGTTCTTGATGTTCCACATCGCGTCGACTTCGACCGAGACGCCGATGGCGCCAAGATCGGCCACAGCGCCCACGCCGGTGTGCAGGTAGCGCAAAAGGCGCAGGTCGTTCAGCGGGTTGCTGTCGCGGTTGCGCGGGCTGCTCGGTCGCAGCTCGACGAATTCGCCGCGGGCGACCAGATCCACCAGGCCGATTTCGCCGCCAAAAACGCCGTATCCGGTCCAGCTCATATAGTCGCTCAAATAACGCGGCGCGGCCAACGGGTTCGACAGCGTGATGGTGCTGCTGTCTTCGGAACCCAGCGGCGCCCACACCGACCCGCCGAGCGCGAACCCGAACGCCTTGCCGCTGCCGCCGAGCGAGCCGCCCAGCCGCACGTCGGCGCCCGGGTTGCCGAGCACCATCGTTGTGGATTTGCTTTGGGTGTAGAAGCCGGCGATCGGCACCTGCCCGGTCAGTTGCACGGGGCCGATGTTCAGGCCGGCGTAGGGCTCGAGCGCAAAGGTCGTCGTCGGCTCCGGGGCGTTGTAGTACTCGACGATGGTGGCGAGCATCCTGAGTTTTTCGGGCGTTACCTGGTTCAGGCCCTGCTCGGCTTCGGAGCTCCATTTGCCCTGGGCCTGCAACTCGGCCTTGAGTTGGGCCTTGAACTGGTCGATCTGGCCCGAGTCGGCCATCTTCTTGACCTCCTTGGGGTCCACGTATTGCACGTAGTCGACCACGCCCGCGGCGGCGGGATTCTGGGCTGTGTACTCGGCGACCTTCTTCTTGACCACGCTCTGCACCACGGCCTGCACCGGCGCAACCTGGAACTGGGCGCCGGCAAAAAAGCGGCGGTCCGACGGCGAGGGCTGGATCGTCTTGCCGACGAAAAGGTCGCCATTGGCAAACGGGTCGGCCGCTGCCGAGGAGGAAAGGGCCAGCGACAGGCACAGCGACAGACTCAGCGACAGACTCAGCGACAGACTCAGCGACAGACTCAGCGACAGACACAAGGGCAGGCAAAGCCAGGAACTCAAACGCAACTGCAAGGCAGACCTCGCGCGGCGGTCAGGCCGCAGCGCAAAAGCGTAGGCGTCGCGGCCGAGGCGCGCAAATGGCCGCAGCCGCAACCGGCCTACCAATGGCCGCCGAGTACAATCGAGGCGCCTGATGCTGCGGGCGCCACCCACACCACCGCCGGCCTGGGGCCGCTGTCGCGCAGCAACCACCACAGTCCTCCGGCCACCACGGCCGCCCCGCCGGTGCCGGCGAGCGACCAGCCCACGGCCTTGCGCTCGCCGATCGACCGCGCCTTGGTCTGGGCGTCGAGGTAGCCCATGGCGATGTAGGCCTTGGGGTCGGCCTCGACCACGCCCCAGGTCTGCCTGCGCAGTTCCGCCTCGTCGGTCGCAGCGCCGGCCAGCCAGTAGCTGCCCATGCCGGCCAGCGCCGCACCGCCCAGCACCGTCGCCAGGGGCCCCCAGGCAAAACCGGGGCCCTCGGCGCCGGACAGGTCGTACTGCACCACCTTGCGCGGTGGCGGCTCCTTGACTCCGCGTTCGCTGTCGGCGGGGCGATCGCCCTCGGCGGCCTGCTTGTCGCGGCGGTCGCGGTCGGCCTTTTCCCGAGCGGCTCGTTCTGCTTGAGCGGCCTGCGCGGCCAAGCGGTCCTGCTCGGCTTTTTCGCGGGCTGCGGCCTCGGCCCGGCTGGCCTCTTCGGCCCGCTGGCGCTCGGCTTCCAGGGCTTTTTCGCGTTCGCGCTGCTGCTTTTGCGCCTCGGCGTCGGCATTGCTGGCGCCGAGCGCTGCCAACCGCCGCAGTGCCGCGCGGGCCTCGGCCGAGTCGGCGGTGGAGAGGCGCAACACCTCGCGGTAGGCCGCCACGGCCTCGGCTGCCATGCCGCCCTTGTCGGCCAGTTCCGCCGCCACCACCCACACGCGCAGGTCGTCCGGCAGGATGCGGGCGGCCGCCGCCGCGTGACGGTAGCCGAGCGCCGGGTCGGGAGCCTCTTGCGCCCGCCGCAGCAGGGCCTTGACGCGTTCGCGCTGAACGTCGTCCAGGTGGCCGCGCGCCTGCGTCAACTTGTCCTCGGCGCCTTTGGGGTTGGCCAGGAAGGCCTCGTAGCGCTGCGCGGCGTCGTCGTAAAGCCCGGCCTTGTGGCAAGCGCGCGCCGAACTATACAGCCACCCGCCCTGATTGGGTTGGACCTGCCACGCCTGGTAGAAAAGGCGCGCGGCGTTCTCGAAATCGCCTTTCTCGTAGGCAGCCTTGGCCGTCGCCGCGGTCTTTTCGGCCGCCTGGGCGGTCTTCTCGGCCGCGCGCGCTGGCGCTGGCGCCCACGGGCAGGCGCACGCCAGCGCCGCGACCACAGCCCAAGCGCGCGCGTTAGTCATCGACCACCGTGCTGGATTTCTTGGGTTTGGCCGGTCTGGGCGCAGACAGCTTTGGTGCCGCCGGCTTGGCGGCCGCTTCGACCTGCGCAGTCGGTTTGGCAACGGCCGACTTTGCGGGTGCCGCTGGCGGCTCTGGTGCCGTCGCCGCCGGTGGCGCAGGCGTCGGCCCGGCCACTGCCGGCGAAAGCGGTGCGGGTGGCGGTACCGTCCCCGGCCCAGCACCTGTCCCTGTCCCTGTCCCTGTCCCTGAGGCCGTCCCTGAGCCTGCCCCTGTCCCTGTCCCTGAGGCCGTCCCTGAGCCTGTCCCCGTCCCTGCCCTTGTCCCTGACGCCGTCCCTGAGCCCGTCCCTGCCCCTGTCCCTGCGCCTGCAGTTGTCCCGGGAGGCTCCCCAGCCGCGGCACCGGCCTCCGCCGCCGGCGCCTTGCCCGCCTGCGTCCACGCAATCCACCCGATCGCCAACGCGGCGACCGCGCAGGCGGACACCGCCACGACCTTGAGGGGCTGGCCGGATGGCGTTGCGGGCAACTCGTCGGTCGGCCGGTGCCGCGGGTCGGGCAGGTCGAGCACCATGGGTGCCGACATCGGCCGGCCGCCAGCGTATGCCACCGCAGGGGCGGGCGCTGGGGCGGCCGACGGCGCACTGGGCGGACGCGCGACCGCGGCCGAACGGCCGTCTGCACCATAGGGCTGGGTAGCCGGTGCGCCGGCCTTGGCGGGCTCGGGTCCCGGGGGTGGCGTCGCCTTGCCCGTCACCGGCGTCAACGCGGC
>Ga0194120_10001969_pt1 | contig 36141 bp, 30 predicted proteins | sample TA2MahCa65mmetaG_FD_148642 | JGI IMG/M metagenome (GOLD analysis project Ga0194120, IMG submission 148642) | Freshwater microbial communities from Lake Tanganyika, Tanzania - TA2015019 Mahale Deep Cast 65m | ecosystem: Environmental > Aquatic > Freshwater > Lake | place: Tanzania: Lake...
TGGCTTGCGGACAGGCGTATCGACCTCGATCAGCCGTGGCTCGATGGCTACGCCCTCGAAGTCTACATCCTCTACAAGTTCATCACACTCGGTTTCAAACACACGGAAGTGCCGTGCACCAAGATCTACCCCCCAAAGAAGCTGGGCATCACCAAGATGAAGCCCGTGGTGGGGTGGTGGGATATTCTCCGGCCCGTGTTCATCCTCGGACTCAAACTCAAACGATAACAATCCATGGGAAACGGCATCGTCATCAACTGCGTCGGGGTCGGTCACTGGGGTCCAAACCTGGTCCGCGCACTCACAACCCACCCCGACGCGCGAGTCGGACTGGTCTGCGACATCTCAGAGGATCGGCTCAAGCTGATCCGACAGAAGATCCCCAGCGTGGGGGGCTTCACCACGGACAGCACCGCTGCGCTGACGGATCCCAAGGCGGATGCGGTCGTGATTGCCACACCAGCCAAGACTCACTTCTCCCTCGCGAAGACAGCCTTGGAGGCAGACAAGCATGTCCTCGTCGAGAAACCAATTTGTCTCACGTCCTCCGAGGCCACCGAGCTCATCCGCATCGCCGAGGAACGGAAGCGAATTCTGGCAGTGGGTCATGTTTTCCTCTTCAACAATGCCGTCCGCGGACTTCGCAACATCATCCGTTCCGGTGAGCTCGGTCCGGTCAAGTACATCTACTCGACCAGGACCAATCTCGGTCCGATCCGGAGCGACGTGAATGCCCTGTGGGACCTCGCGGCCCACGACCTCAGCATCTTCGACCATTGGCTGGGGACCGAGGCGCTGAGCGTCACCGCCAGCGGCAAGGCCTTCATCAAGCCCGGGATTGAGGATGTCGTATTCGCCAGCTGCGAGTATCCCAACGGAATCATCGCATCGGTCCACGCCAGCTGGTTGAACCCTCGAAAGGTGCGGGAAATCACCGTGGTGGGTGAACACAAGATGGCGGTCCTCGACGACATCGATCTCAACAATCCTCTCCGCATCTACAACAAGTCGGTGGCAATCGAGCGGGAACCCATCTATTCCGACAGCTTCGGCAGCTTCAGGACCCAGATCCGGAACGGGGATGTCCTGATCCCTTACCTCGGAGGCGGCGAACCCTTGGCCGCCGAGTGTTCTCACTTCATCGACTGCGTCCTCGGAAGAACGACGCTGATCAACGATGCCCAGGGCGGACTTCGCGTGCTCAAGGCACTGGAAGCCGCAGACCGCTCCCTCAAGGAAAACTCCCGGGCAGTCCAAGTCTGAGCTGTCAGGACCCATCCATTCCAAATCACTCTCAAATCCACCATCTTCCCAATGCAGATTCCACTCGTTGACCTGCAGGCACAGTACCGCTCCATCTCATCAGAGGTTGCCGCTGCGATGCAGGAAGTCCTGGACGAGTCCGGCTTCATCCTCGGTAGGCAGGTCAAGGCTTTCGAGGACTCTTTCGCCAACTTCAGCGGTGCCAAACACTGCATCGGTGTCGCCAATGGGACCGACGCCCTCCACCTCATTCTCAGGGCCGCAGTGATCGGTCCGGGTGATGAGGTGATCGTCCCCGCGTTCACCTTTGTGGCCACCGCTCTTGGAGTCATGCTTGCGGGAGCAACGCCTGTCATGGTGGACGTTCGAAGGGAGGATGCCTTGATCGATCCCGATCAGATCGAGAAGGCGATAACCCCCCGGACCAAGGCCATCATGGCTGTCCATCTCTACGGCCGCTGTGCCGACATGGACGCCATATACAAGGTGGCCAAAGCCCACGGCTTGAAGGTCTACGAGGATGCCGCACAAGCCCATGGTGCCACGTTCCAGGGTCGTCCTGCAGGGTCGATCGGCGACGCCGCAGGGTTCAGCTTCTATCCGGGCAAGAACCTTGGGGCCTACGGCGATGGAGGAGCGATCACCACCAACGACTCCAACCTATACGACCGGTTGGTCCTCCTCAGGAACTGGGGCTCAAGGAAGAAATATCACCACGAGGAGATGGGGCTGAACAGCCGTCTCGACACACTCCAGGCTGCGATCCTCTCCGTGAAGCTGGCGAAACTTGCGGGATGGAATTCACGCCGCCGCGACCACGCCTCATACTACAGCAGCGCCTTGGACCAGATCGGATCCTGGGCGCGCCCGTGCGACATGCCGGGACGCGATCCCGTCTACCACCTCTACGTGGTCCGCGTGCCCAACCGCGATCGTGTGCTTGCAGAGCTCAACCAGCGGGGTGTCGGCGCCGGCATCCACTATCCCTTCCCCCTCCACAAATTGGCCCTGTTCAAGGGAGTCATCCCTTCCGACCTGTCCTTCCCGGAAGCGGAAGGCTGGGCCCAGGAATGCCTTAGCCTTCCCATCTACTCAGAGCTTAGTGAGGAGCAGAGGGCGGCGGTCATCGACGGGTTCAAAGCCGTCATCCGCACCGCCTAGCTCTTCCGGAAGGTCACTCCGTTCGGATCGCTCTGCTCGGATTTCCAAAGCTCAACGAAGTCCCGACCCTCCCTTCGGCTCAGACCCCTGGAACACCCCCTTCAGGACCTTGAACGGTCTCAGCGGTGCCAGGAGGAATGAAGGCACGTGCCGGAGCTCAGCCTCCGGCTGTCCGAGCGTGCCCCCTACCTTGTACTCGAAGAGCTTCGTGAACGGAGCAAGGACGACGTCGAGGATTGCACCCAAAAGCGGGACGTCGCGCAGGGGACGGGCCTCGAGAACCAGATCCACCTTGCCGTCGAAGTCGACTCCTCCCTTCAGGTCGAGACGCATCGCCGAGGAGATGAGTTCAACCCTGTGGAAATCCACCGTGTTGTTGGTCAGGGTGAAGATGCCGGTACCCGCGTTGAACTGGGCCTTGCCCATGCCCGGGGCCACTGCGTCGAACACCGGGGAGAGAAGTCCGAAGAGGGGAAGTCCCCAAAGGAGGCCATCCCGGATCTCGGCGTTGCCACGCCCCTTCCAAGGCATGCCTTTTCGGCTCTGCCCCTGCTCCACCAGAACCTGACCACTCAGCAGGCCTCCGAGCTGGTTCATCCGCATCGCCAGATCCTCCATCAAGAGATCCACACGGACATCCCTGAATCTTGGATCCGCGGTGAAACGGGTGTTTCTGGGCTCCGTCATATCGAGCTGGATGTCCGTCTCAAGCGACCCACCGTAAAAGCCCGACGTGACGTTGGTGATCGAAAGCCTGTCCGCCTTCCATCCGACGGTGGCCACAAGGTTCGTGAACTTGAAGTACCACCACTCGAACGCCGGTGCCCGGGCCTTGAACACCACGTCCGCCTCCGCTTCGTCCGCGGTCGGGATCACGCCGTTGACCTCGACCTCGGGCGGGACCGGGAAATGATACGGCGCGAGCGTGTCGGCTGTACGAGGACCGATCACTCGAGCGAGCGACGCCAGATCCACCCTCGCGGTCGCGTTGGTGAACCACAGCAGGTTGGCCTTCGGATCGAACCTCATCCAGGGAGCCAGGATCCGATTCGTGGACTGCAGGAGATCCGTCCCGATGAAGAGGATGTTGTCGTTGGTATAGTGGACCGTGGTCCGGAGTTCGGTCACGGGTTCCAGACGGTAGATGGCGTTGGTGATCGACACCCGGGCGGTGCCCACGAGATCCGCGACGCTCCGGGTATTCCCACGAACCTCGGCCAGGATCTCCGGCAGGGAGGCGAGTTGGATCATGTCAAACTGCCGGGCCAAGCCCGGAGCCCGGATGACAGGTCGGAACACCAACGGATCCAAGGTGCTCGAAACCCGGGCATCGAAGTCCCCATCGACGGGATCCCACGTGCCATCGGCCTGCACCGCACCGCCCCCCTTCGAGACGCGGAGGGTTTCCAGCCGCACTTGTTCCCGATTCCAGGAAGCCTTCAGGCCGGCCTCGTCCAAAGTCACCCCACCCCACGACACCGGCGCCGCATCGAGGGTTCCCCCGAGGGAGATTTCTCGGCGGAGCGGCTCCTTCCACTCCCGCAATGGAATCGTCCACTCCGGCAGTCTCCCGGAGGCCGCCACGGCAAGCCGGACCCGGGAGTTGGTCCCGATGTCCTGGCGTGACCACGACTGCCAGAGCTCGGCAGGCAGAACGGTCGACAGGCCCCGGATCCCAACGTCGGCCCGAAGAGCCGCCTCCATCTCACGCGACCTGGCATCGACCGTGCCTGAGGCCATGACCACACCGTCCTCGAATCGCGCCTCCAGGTTAGTGACGGAAGCCCGACCGTCCACCCAGTCGACGCGAGCTCCGAGGGAGCCGAGGCGCAATCCCGAAGCAAGAATAGGATGGTCGAGACTCGGCTCCAGGTGAAGCCGCCATGGGGCAAGGTTCGTCCAGAAGGCCGACAGGACAGGAAGGCTTTGGGTGGGCACCGGGTGAACACTCCCCCGGAGCCTGAGCCCCGCAGCTCCATTTCCCTCGATCCGGAGGCCTTCCGAAGCCATCTCGAAGTCGAAACCCCGAGGGCTCCAGTCATTCGTGGGATTCCAGATTCGGGCGTCGATCGACGCGTTGGTGGCAGAACCCCACGGTGAGATGAGGTCCCGGAAGCGGAGGTCCAGTCGGCTCAGGTACCCACCGTCAAGATCGAGGCCAGCCCGGGCGATGGCCCGGATTCCTTCGCCGGTCGACACCTCGGGAAAGCGGTTGGTGGATAGCGTCACCCCCCTGATCTGGAGCCGGCCGATGTTGAGACCGTCCCGCTCAAGGGAACGGGAGTTCAACTGCCAATCCAGATGGGAGGGACGGGCCTCGGCGGCCAGGACCTGGAAACCGACCTGCCAGTCCAATCCGGCGAAGGATCCAAGCGACGTCCGGACCGCATCGGAGCCGAGGTGGAACAGGCCCCTCAAGGTCGGAGGCTTTTCGGCATCCGGCGAGACGCTCAACCGAAGGCGAACGCCCTCGAAGGTTCCCAGGTCATTGGTGACACCCGACGTCTCCAGTCGGAATTCGACGAGGGACCTCTCGGGATGTTCCCCGTCGATGGCAAACGCCAGAGCGAGCTTTGGCGGGTTCCTGAAGCCAGTTGTTTCAAGACGGTTCAGAATCCGGGCCAGCGGACCACTCTGCACCGAAAGTACCGGCGCGGTGGCATCACGAGGGACCGCGCTGCGGCTGGAGAACAAACTGGGCGTTCCCCGAAGGCTACCCATCGCCTCGAAGGAGAGGGAGTTGATCCGGGCCGAGAATCCCACGAGGCGCCACGTGTGGTATTCCTCAAACTCGAGGTCGCCCACGATCTGGTTCAACTTGAGCAGCGCCGCCGAATCCCCGGGCCCACCGTCCACCGGGAGGGACACCTCACCGCCGACGAGTCCAAGCGATTCCACGATCGGGAGCTCCGGATCCCACAGGGCGAGTGGGTTGATCCGGAGGTGCAGCTTCTGAAAGTAGGCGAACTGGCCCTCGGGACGCCCGCGGAAATGAACCAGCACATTCTCCGCGAACAACCCCTCTCCCCACTCGAGATGGATCCGGCTGTATTCCAGGCGGAGCCCCTGTGCCTCCAGCTGGGCGACCAGCGGTTCCCGGATGAACTCCGGCAGGCCGATCTGGTGCAGGTGCACGATCAGATAGAACAGAACGCCGGCGGGGAGATAGGCCAGCCGGACCCCCCACTTGAATCCCCTCCACCACTTCCTGAAAAACCCCCGCTCCTTCCCTCCTGGGACAACTTCCCCAGATCCACGATCCCGGGGCTCCGGTGACGCGGTTGGATTCACGGGGCGGAGAGATCCCGGAACACGTCCTCGTAGAGCGTCACCGGAAACTCCATCAGCAAGGGGTCCGCATCGGTATCAAACCGAACGAGGGCGAACATGTTGTTGGCCGGATTCTTGCCGCCGAACTGGAACCGCACCAAGGCCGGGCCGCTTCCCGGACGAAACCTCAGGTCGACGCTGTGATCGACCTCCTTGAACTTCAACAGTCCCAGCTGCTCCTCCTCAGGCGTCCGATATCGGGTCGAGTCGACCCGGCCCAGACGGAAGAGGGTCTCGTTCACGGCCTCATCCAGGAACGCCGCCGGTGACCCCGATGACCCCGAAGAGGCGGTCCATCGTCCATTCCCCCCTCGGGTCAGCACCCGCTGCCGTCCCTTCTGCTGGATCGTGATCTCGACGACATTGGTGGGGTCGAAACGCATCAGGCGAACCTGGTCCGCAACCTCCGGCAGACGGAGTAGTTCCCCCAAGCGCGTGGCATAGACGCTGGGTTCGTCAGCCCTTCGGACATAGACCTTGTCGTCCAAGCCGACCTGGGATCCGAAATCCAGCCGCACCAGCTCATTGGTGCCCCCGATGAGGACAAAGCCTCGATCTGGCCTCTGGAGGCCATAGCGGCCGAGATCCGCAGGCACATCGTTTGGAAACTCGACAATGGTCAAGCCACCCAGCTGACGAATCATCTGCTCCATCAGACCCGGATCGGCGCCGAATCGTCTCGGTTCAACCACCATCCAGTTGGTCCCCTGCCGCTCTATCCGGACCCAGCCCCCCTCCGATCGGAACCGCACCTCCGAGACCCCGTCGAGACGCGGCGTCAGGGATCGATCCCGGAAGTTCGGGAGCGGAAGTCGGAGGAGCATCCCGGCCTGGATGGGCGCCAGGACGACGTTGGTCGTCGCCAGACGCCGGACCAACACGTGTTCCGGGGAATTGGTGGGCACACGACCAAACTGGAGATGGACCAGATCATTGGTACCGCGGCCCAGGAGGAATTCGGATTCCGGCGGCTGAAAGCCATAGGCGGCAAGATCGACCAGGGGGGAGTCCGACACAAAGGCCGCCACGGGCGTCACCTGGAGGGCGTTGATGAGCGCCTCAATCCGCTCGGAGTCCGCCCGGGCCAACAGCGGCTTCACGAGACGCCAGGTGCCGTTCGTGGACTCCCGGACGGCGGTGAAGGCGGTGGGGCCACGGATCTCCAGGCGGTCAAAGGGCTGACCCCGGAGATCGAACAGGCTCCGATCGCGCCAATGATCCGGGGTCGGGGGCAGGTTCTTCAGGAAGATGTCGTCACCCGTGAACACCCCATCGGCTCCGACCTGCCTGAAGTAGAACTGGGATCCCAATGGGGTCGGGCCTCCGATCTGGTAGAGCAGGGGCGCCCCGGAGGCCATTTCGAGCTTCAAGGTGAGCGGCTCGGTGTCGAATCCGAAGGCCCGGAGACTGTTTGTGCCACCGGCCGACGACAGCTCGGATGCGGAGATGACACGCCGCGGCTGGAGTTCCGACAACGCCTTGAGGAATCCCTCGACCGACGACTTCTGGGCTCCATAGGCCACAGGCAGCGTCATCTTCCAGGCAGCTCCCGCACGATCCACGCGGACGATGCCGTTCGACCGAAGGAGCTCGATACCCTGCACCTGCGCCGGGTCAAAGGTCTTGAACCGGACCGCCTCCGTCCCCGCAGTGCGCGTCGGCCGATCGGTCAGGTAGGTGTATCCCCCAAGGGCCAACGCCAGCAGGACCAGGATCCATGTGGAACGGGTGTTCATCGCGTTTGGAGGTCAGATCCGGCGACGGTACCAGATTGAAAGCCCCACGAGGAGGATCGCTCCAGGAAGGCCACCAATCGCAGCCCAGCTGAGGATCCGGCGCTGTCGGGACGTCATGACGATGCGGTACTCGCGGATTCGACGTGGACCAATGGCAAGCGACTGGGGACGGTCCAGCAACCACGCCACCGCCATGTTGGCGAAATCGCGGTTCCCTGCGAGTTCCCGCGGCTCGTCCAGCGTCTCGTTGGTCATCATGGTGGAATCGCCGATGGCGACGATCCGGGTCGTACCCCTGCCGGCGGCGATTCCAGACACTCCGCCCTTTTCCGCGGCAACGGCGATGGGGATTTCCTGGTTCCGGACGTCACGGGCTGGATCGAAGGCGGCGTTCCCATCCTTTACGTTGGAGCGGGTCATGCCCGATGCGCTCGTCTTGACCAGCACGTCCGCCTTCGGCGCGTCGGCGGGCATCTGCTGTGCAGGCATCGGGGCCACAACCCGTGGCAAAGGAAAGTAGAGGGCTCCTCCGGATCGTCGGAGGGGGGAGACGATCGCATGCCCCCCGAAGTTCTGGCTCAGCACGTCGAGCTTCGTGTAGCTGGTGAACTGGTCGTCGCCGGCGTAGGCCGGCGGGGCCGCGACGCCCCAGCGGGCCAGGAGCTCCTCGAGCCCGGTCGACTTCTCGACCGTATAGGGATGGAGCAGCACGAGGAGTCGGCCACCGCCCTGGAGGAAGGCCTCGATCTTCTGGAGCTCCCCGGGAAGCAGGGGGGCCGTCGGACCGGCCACCACCAGGAGCTCGCAGTTCTTCGGAATCTGGTTCGTGACACCCGCCAGCCGGATCACGTCGACCGTCAGGTTCTTCTGCCCCCGCAACAGGTCGAGGAATGCCGCGTAGCCGATCCCCTTGTCTTTGCCATCCGGCGGATGTTCGCCGTGGCCCAGGAGGTAGCAGGCATGGGTCTCCCCCGAATCGGTCAGAGCCGCGATGGCCGAGGTGAACTGGTATTCCCCCGTGAATCCCACCCGACGGACATCCCGTTCCTCGCCCGAGACGAGGGCTCGAAGGTTGCCCGTGTCGTACACCGACAGCTCGCCGGCCGTGACCACCCGATGCCGGTTGCCGGACTCGAACACAACCAGGTCCTTGGCCCCAGCCCCGAGCTGGTACTGCGCCGCCACCTTGAGTCCGGCGGCCGGATCCCGGAGGTAGTCGACCGTCTGGACGCGGATCCGCGGCGAGAGGGCTTCGTAGTCCCGGAGAACCCCCATCACATGCGGAAAGAGATCGCTCGAGGGGTCGAACAGCACCGTCACCCGCACCTCGTTCGGCTGCATCGCCAACGTCTGGCGTGTCAGGTCGGACAACGGCTCCGAACGTGCCGACGAGAGGTCGACCCGCCAGACACGACGCGTCACCGAAAGGTGGTTCACGAGACCGACCACCATGACCAGGGCAACGACGGAAACGGCGATATGGATCGCGGTCCGCATCCGGCGTCCGGGTTCAAAACTGGGGCGGTCAGGATTCACAGGGGCATTCGCGGAGCGGTCATTTCCAGCGTCGGCTCTCCACGACACGCTGGGTCAGGAACAGGAACAGGAGGGTCATCGTCACGTGGAAGACAATGTGGCGGGAGTCGAGGATGCCCCTGGCGAAGTCGTCCATGTGCCGGAGCAGGGACATCTCATCCAGAAGCCGGGCCCACCGCCCATCACCCACGTTCGTGGAGACCGGCCGCAGACTGACGATCCAAAGTCCGATGCCCAGGAGGAACGACACCATCGCTGCGATGATCTGGCTCCGGGTCATCGACGAGGCAAAGCAACCCAGAGCCATGTAGACCGAACCGATCAGCATCACCCCCAGGAAGGCCCCTGCGGTGGACCCCGGATCCAGGAGTCCCACCTCACCGGTCACCTGCCTCAGGATCAACAACACCCCGAACAGCGGAAGCCAGACCAATCCGAAGAACAGCATCGACCCCGTGTATTTCGCCAACACCACCTGCCAGTCGCCGACGGGTGTCGTCATCAGCGCCTCATAGGTCCCGGAGGACTTCTCCGCCGCAAACGTCCTCATCGTGATCACCGGGGACACCACGAGGAGGATCACCCAGAAGTAGGCGCTCTGGTAGAACAGCTCGGTCACCGGGGAGTCGGTCGGCCGGTCGGACAGCTTCGTGACGAGGTCCACAATCGAGATGCCTGTGAGGAGGGCCGTGGCCGCCATCACAACCCAGCCAGTGAGCGCATTGAAGGCTCCCGCAAGCTCCCGCCGGACCAGCGCCATGAAGACCCTCATGGCTCATCCCTCCTGCCGCGGGTCAGATGGACGAAGATGTCCTCGAGCGTGTGCCGGCTCCGGGTCAGTTCCCGGAGCCGCCACCGACGCTGACCCACGATGTCGAAGACCACCGGCCGGAGGTCGACCCCATCCCGCGGGGTCAGAGCCACCCTGTGGAATCCGCCGTCCAGGGGGCTGAGATCGAACCGTTCGAGATCCTGAAGATCTTGGAACGCATCCCGGAGCTCCTGTGTCGGTGCCGCGATCTCGGCCACGACTTGCCCGTCCAGACCGAGATTGCGCTCAAGATTGGCCGGCGTGTCCACCGCCAGGATCTCGCCCCGGTTCAGGATCAGCACCCTCGAACACGTCATCTCGACCTCGCTCAGGATGTGGGTCGAGAGCAGGACGGTGTGACGCCGGCCCAGCTCCTGAATCAGTGCCCTCACGGATCGGATCTGGTGCGGATCAAGACCGATGGTGGGCTCGTCGAGGATGATGAGGTCGGGTTCATGGATGAGCGCATCGGCGAGCCCCACCCGTTGGCGGTACCCCTTCGAGAGCTGTCCGATGATGCGCTTCTGGACGTCGGTGAGCCCGCATTGCTGGAGAACGGTGTCCACGCGTTCCCGGCTTCGCCCCCAGCCCATCCCTTTCAATCGGGCGCGGAACTTCAGGTACTCGCGCACCCGCATGTCGAGATGGAGAGGGTTGTTCTCCGGCATGTAGCCGATCCGGCGACGGACCTCGTCGGGCTCATGGAAGACATCATATCCTGCCACGCGTGCCGTCCCGCTGGTGGCGGGCATGAAGGCCGACAGAATGCGCATCGTGGTGGATTTGCCCGCACCGTTCGGCCCAAGGAAGCCCACGACCTCCCCACGCCCCACGGTGAACGAGATGCCGCTGACCGCGGTGCGTCCGGGATAGCGCTTGGTGAGTTCCCTCACCTCGATCATCGGCGCGGCTTCCATGACGTGCTGGCGAGCCTACGTGGACCGGACGGGTGTCCAAGGAGAAGTTGAGTCTTGCCCCTTTCTTCCCTGCCCTGATCAACGCACCACCACCTCGGCCTCGCCCTCGGTCCGATACACCACCAGACCGCGCCGCTCCCCCCAGACCAGACCAAGCTTCAGGCTCTCCCCGGTCGCCTTCGCGAAGACCTGACGCGCGAAGGCCACCAACGAATCCATCCGCGCGCCATCCACGGCGGACAGCAGCATGCCCACCCGGATGTCCGCCCGGGCGGCCGGACCCGCCTTGTCGACCGACTCCACTAGAAAACCGCCGGGCTCCGCGGCCTTCAGCCGGAGACCCAGACGTTTCCAGAGGAGATCGTTGTTGAAGAACACCCGCTCATCGATCAGCCGGAGGCGCAGCATCCGGACCTCACCCTTCCGGGAGACCTTGAGCACGACATCGCGATCGGCCTTGGCCTGGACCAGTTCCCGGTTGAAGTCGATCAGGCTGTTCACGGCCTTGCCGTCGACCTGAAGGATGGCGTCGCCCACCCTGAGTCCTCCCTGGGCGGCGGGGCTCCGGGGTTGGACCCCCTCGACCAGGAGTGGGCGATTGAGACCGCTGAGCTGCGCCCCGAACCAGAAGCCCCCGACGGTGACCCCGCTGAGGGTCTCGGCGAGGGCCGCGCTGATCTGCTTTACCGGGATGGCAAACCCGATGCCCTGGCTGTAGGAGGGATTGAGCACGGCCACATTGAGGCCGATGAGTTCTCCTCGGAGGTTGATCAGGGGGCCCCCGGAGTTCCCAGGATTGATCGAGGCGTCCGTCTGCAGCCAATCCGCGATGTCGAGCGACTCGCCCAAGGCCACCTCGGAGGGCGCTCGGCGCGATTTCGAGCTGAGGATGCCCCGGGATACCGAGGCCCCAAGGTTGAACGGATTGCCCAGCGCGACGACCGTCTCCCCAAGGAGGAGATCGTCATCCCGGGCGAAGGTGACGGTCGGGAACTTCCGGGGCGTCTTGGGTCGCAGCCTCAGGACCGCAACGTCCTTGGCCTTGGAGAGAACCACCCGTTCCGCCGGGATCGGATCCTCCTCCTCGGCGAACTTCACCCAGATGTCGTCGGCATCGGCGACAACATGGGTGTTGGTGAGCACGTAGCCATCCTCGTTCACCACAACGCCTGATCCCCGGCTGTAGGTCGCCTCGGGTTTGCGCTGGTATCCGTAGTATTGACGCCAGAGTCCCTCGTAGGGGTGTTCCCGCTCAACCCAGGTCCGGGTGGCGATGTTGACCACGCTCGGCATCACCCGTTCCACGGCCACCACCGTCGCATCCCGGCGGGGATCCAAGGCCAGAGCGGCAGGCTCAGCGCACGACGGGAGGCCGACGCAGTGGAGGAATACCCAGCCCTTGAGCACCAGCCTCTGGAGAAAACCCGGTCTGTTCATGTGAAGGTGTTCCTGTGGACGCATGCCTCCGGTAGCTCGTTCAATCGGATCAAACCCGGAAGCGGCCGGCGAGTTGCAACGGTAGATTCGGCGACGCGAAGACGGCATCCCTGGAACGCCTTATCGTGGAGTTGGGACCGAAGCCGTCCACCCCCTAAATCTGGTGTCCCCCGGTTCTTGTCCGGGACACCGCCGGTTGGGCAAGGAGGAGGGGTGAAGACACCAATACCCACTCCTGCCGGGAACCCGGCTTCCGATGAACCGATCCACGCTGTGGCCGCCGGAACTCAATCCTTACCCCCTCCGGAACGGTGGATGCAGCAGCTCTGGAGGCATCAGCGCCTTCGTCGCAGCACCCTCTGCCTGACCCAGGGGCAACCCCTCCGGGTTCTGCATCCTGGGTTCTGGAACCGCGAGGCCGGTCCGGATTTCCGACGGGCCATCATCCAGATCGGCGATGCGCCTCCCCGCACTGGCGACATCGAGGTGGACCGGCACCCCACCGCCTGGTTCCAGCATGGTCACGCCCGCAACCCCGCCTACCGGAACGTTGTGCTGCACGTGGTCTGGAACACGGCAGCCTCCCATCCGGAACTGCCGACACTGGCACTCGAACCCCACCTCGAAGGCCGGCTTTCCGAGCTGGTTCCCTGGCTCGACACTGGATCCCTCCTGGCGATTCCCCCTGGAACCCTCGGTCGCTGCTACCCCTCGCTTCAAGGACTCCCACACGAGTCGCTCGCGGAGCTCCTGACAGCGTCGGCCAGGAAACGCCTCGAGCAGAAGACCCAGTTTCATAGGATCCGGTCCCGGCTGACAGACCGGGATCAGTCGCTCTGGGAATCCCTGTTCACGGCACTGGGCTTCCAGCACAACCGCTGGCCACTCCAGCACCTGGCGGAGATCGTCGCGGAGGAGGCCTGCGGTGACCCCAGGACCTGGGAGGCCCGGTTGTTCGGGCTTTCTGGACTTCTCCCCGTCGATCCCCCTTCGACCGTGGAGGCGGTCCGACTGTTCCGGGATCTCTGGGACACCTGGTGGCGCGAACGGGCTCGGTGGTCCGACGCCATTCTCCCCCGACAGGTCTGGCGGTTCACCGGCGTCCGACCCGCGAACCATCCCCAGCGTCGCCTGGCGCTCGCCGCCCGGTGGCGGGCGGAGGGTGGCCTTCCGGAACGTCTGAGGACCTGGTTGGACCAGTGTGCCTCGGAGGACCGTCCGCCCGGGGTTCTGCTTCGGAAGACCCTCGAGGCGAACCTTCCGACGGACTCGTTCTGGAACAGGCACTGGACCCTGAGGTCGGAAAGCCAGCCCCTGCATCTTCCGTGGCTTGGTGAGTCCCGGACGACCGACATCGCGATGAACGCCGTCCTGCCCTGGCTTCGCGCCCAGGCCGAGGCCGCGGAGGACATGCACGCTGTGCGTCGGATCGAGGCCCTCTATTTCCAATGGCCCACTGGACAGGACAACGGTCGACTCCGCCAGATCCGGCAACGGTTGTTCTCCCTGACCCGACCCCGCCTGCCCCAGGGAGCCGCGATCCAGCAGGGACTGCTCCAGATCGCCGAGGAGTTCTGCGAACCCGGCGGTTCCCTATGCAAGTCCTGCCTATTCCCGGAACTCATCCCTCCGTCCTAGAATCGCGTCCGCCAGATCGAACCGGCTGCACAGCGGCCCCGACCCGCCATTCCCTAACGGACAAACTCCGCATGGAGTCCGGCATACACACCGCCCGAGGCCACCAGCTGATCGTGGGTTCCCCGTTCTACGATCCGGCCATGATCGAGGACGAGGATGAGATCCGCATGCCGCACCGTGCTGAGTCGATGGGCGATCACAAAGCTGGTCCGGCGCTGGAAAAGGGTGAACAGCGCCCGCTGGATGACGGATTCGATCCCCGGATCCACCGCGCTCGTGGCCTCGTCGAGGATCAGGATCCGCGGATCCGCGACCATGGCCCGGGTGATCGTGATCAGCTGCCGCTCACCGGCGCTCAGGTTGCCACCGCGCTCCCGCACCTCCGTCGCATATCCTCTTGGAAGCCTCTCAATGATCTCGTGGGTCCCCAGCCTCCGGGCTGCCTGAATCACCTCCTCATCCGTCGCCTCTGGACGGCCGAACTTCAGATTGTCGAGGACCGTCCCGGTGAACAGAAAGCTTTCCTGGGTGACGATGCCGATCTGACGGTGCAATGAGCCCAGCGTGTGGAACGCCGTATCCTGTCCATCCACAAGAATCCGTCCCTCCAGGGGTTCGTAGAACCGGGCGAGGACACTGATGATGCTGGTCTTTCCAGAACCCGTCGGCCCCACGAGGGCGACCATCTGCCCCGGATGGATCTCGAAATCGATGCCATCAAGAACCCAGACCTCCCTCGGGGTGGTGTCGTAACGGAATCGGACCCGCTCAAAGACCACCCTTCCCTCAAGCCGTCGAAGGTCCACCGCCATGGGTCGATCGCGAACCTGGGGTTCGGTGTCGAGTAGGCCGAAGATCCGCTCGGCACTGGCCGCAGCCGACAGGGCCGCATTGTAGAGGTCGCCCATGACCTGGATCGGGCCGAAGAACAGTCCCAGGTACAGGACGAATGCCGCCAATTGCCCCACGGTCAGAAGGCCTTCCATGACGCGCCATCCTCCATACCCTAGGACGACCGCGGTCGCTCCACCCGCCAGGAGGTTCACCAGCGGCATGTAGGTGTGGAAGACCCTCGCCGAGGCCACCCACCGGTCGGTGAACTCCCCTTGCATGCGGTTGAACCGACGCAGGTTCTCGTCTTCCCGGCCGAAGGCCTGAACCACACGGACCCCCGTGATGTTCTCCGCCATCGCAGCGGTGATCCGCGACTGGGTGCCCCGAAGTCGCCGATGGGCGTCGCGTCCCCGGTGATGGAACCAGAGCGTCAGCCAGACCAGGGGCGGGAGAACGATTCCCACGGCAAGGAACAACCGGAGATCGTAGCGAATCAGCAGGATCACAACCCCGACCAAGGTGATCAGGCTCGACAACGCCTGGGACGTACCCCAGGTCAGCACCCGATCCAACGCGTCCACATCGGAATCCGCCCGGGCAATGATCCGCCCCTGATGGGTGCGGTCGAAATAGTTCAACGAGAGACGCTGGATGTGCTCGAAGACCGCGAGGCGGAGATCGTTCATGGCTCCCTGCCCGATGGTGATCGAGGAGCGGACCTGCCAGACGGACAGAGCCCAGCCTGCGAGCAGGTTGACGAGATAGATGGCACTCACCACACCCACCCCGCGGAAGGCATCGTCGAAAGCCTCCCGGCCGCGCATCAAGGCCGGCTCGAGGTAGCGGTCGATCCCGACCTGGACAAGCTTCGGGCCCAGCAGGGTTGAGCCCGTGGCCAGCACCGTCAGGAAAAGATTCGCGACGAACAGTCGGCGATGAGGGCGGGTATAGGCGAAGAGACGGCGGAAGACCGACCCCTTCATCGGTGCCTGCGCGAACTCCTCGTCGAGTGCGATGTCGTCATGGGTCGTCATCAGCGCCCTCCGTCCCCGGCTTGTCCGCCGAACAGGGACCGGTACAGATCATGGGATTGGAGGAGAACCTCATGGGTGCCAAGCCCGACCATGCGACCCCGATCGAGCACCAGGATGCGGTCGGCCCGACGGACCGTGGCGAGCCGATGCGCCACCATCAGGGTCGTCCGCCCCCGGCAGAGCACGCCCAGGGCGTCCTGGATCTCATGCTCCGTGCGCGGATCCACGGCGCTGGTGGCGTCATCGAGCAGCACGATCCGCGGATCCACCAGAAGCGCCCGGGCGATCGCCAGACGCTGTCGCTGCCCGCCACTGAGGGAAACACCCCGCTCACCGATGACGGTATCGTAGCCCTCGGCAAGCTCGCGGATGAACCCATTGGCCCCGGCAGCCCGGGCGGCCCGTTCGATGTCCTCACGGGCGGCATCAGGACGCCCGAAGGCGATGTTGTCGGCAACGGACGCACTGAACAGAAAGGTCTCCTGGAAGACGATCGCCACGTTCCTCCGCAAGGCAGCCGGATCCAGTTGGCGGACATCGACACCATCGACAAGGAGCCTTCCCAGTGTCGGCCAATGGAACCCGGGCACCAGCGAGAGGAGAGTCGTCTTGCCCGCACCGGTGGGACCCACGATCGCCAGCGTCTCTCCCGGCTCGATCGTCAGGGTGATTTCCTCCACCGCGGCGATTGGACTGCGTGGATTTCCCGACAGCCCAACATCGGAGGCGGCGGGCTTCTCGGATTCCACCCGCAACGAGGGGGTCGAGCTGTAGTCGAATCCGACTCCTTCGAAGCGGATTCCGCCGCGGAACGGGCCCCCAACCGGGTGGCATCGAGTGGCTCCGGGGGACGCGTCCTGAAGGATCTCGCAGATCCGTTGGGCGGCCGAGCTGGCGTTCTGGAGGATGCTGGTGATCTGCCCGATGATTCCGATGCGGCCGCCAAGGCCGAGCAGGTAGAAGACCACCTTCACCAGATCCCCGAGCGGAATCTCACCCCGGACAACCTGCTGGCCCCCGACCCACAAAACCAACGGCAGACCCAGACCGAACAGAAACTGGGCGAACGGGACACGGGCGGCCCAGTAGTTGACCGTCTCCGCCACCTCCCGGAGGAATTCCTCCCGCTTCCCGCGGAACTTCTCGATCTCGGCCGACTCCCGGGCGAACGCCTTCACGACCCGGACCCCGGCGATGTTCTCCTGGATCACAGTACTCATCGCCCCGTGGCGATCGTGCACGCGCCGCCACCGAGGCTGGAGCCGGATGGCGAAGTATCCCATCGCCACGACGGTCGGGAGCATGGAACCGAGCGCGATGAATCCGAGGGGCGCACTGACAAGGAAGACCAGCACCAGGGTTCCCAGCAGACCTGCCAGGACGTCGACGCTGAAGAGGAGACACACAAACAGGAACTCCTGGAGCCGACCGACATCCGTCACGGCCCTGGAGATGAGCTCTCCCGTGCGGGCGTTGTCATGCCACGCAAAGCTTTTCCGCTGGAGGCCGTCGTACACCGCCGCGCGGATGTCCCCCAGTGTGGTGATGGCGGTACGATTGCGGATGGGACCAAGAATGAGTCCAACCAGGGTCCGCAGGAGGACCAGGCCAGAAAAGACCACCACGGACCAGGCCAAGGGGTAGTTCTGTGCGGCGACAGGATCCTGGAGCCGGGTGATGGCATTGCCCAGGAACTGCGGGAGGATCAGTTCGATGCCGATGTTGACCAGCAGCAGCGAGACCGAGAGCGCCACCCATCCGGGCCGGCGTCCGAGAAAGGCCACGACCGTCCAAAGCGCCCGGGGGGCGCTGGGGACAGCTGCTGAGGCGGGTGGGGGTTGGGCAGGCATCAGGCTCTGGACAGGATCCGAGATCCTCCAAAGGAGCGGCCGAAGCTGTCATCCACCCCGATCCCGGCAAGCGGAAGTCGACCCGGCAGCGGCACACCACCCTTCCCTCGGGACACGCTCATCGGGAACGGTTCCAAACGAAGACTCTGACTCGTCGCTCATCCCCGGAATCACCAGTTCCGTGAGACGGGCCACCAAAACGGGGTAGGCATGGAGGTTAAAATACCGGAGGTGGTTTTGTGATCGAGGATCAGTCACAGGGACGTTGTAGTCTGGCTTCGCGCCGACGATCCGAAGGGGACTGGCTGCCCGCTCGATCCGGGAATAGGCTCCCGACATGGGTGATGTCTCACGTCGGGACCTTTTCCGAATCTTCGGCCGCCGGGTGCAGCCGGCTCCCAGGCCGGTCGCGGAACCCGACCCCCTTCGGGTTGCCCTCGTGTCGGGACGCCACTGCCTGGCTCTGACCTCCCGATGCTCGGTCTGCATCGAGCAGTGCCCCATCCCCGGCGCCATGCAGTGGGATGCTGGACTGCCCATGGTGAACCCCGACATCTGCAATGGCTGCCGGATCTGCCAGCAGGTCTGTCCCGCCCCCACCAACGCCGTCCGCATGCTGCCCCGCCCCCCGGGCAGCAATCAGTCGTGGCAGGAATCCCCAGACTGACCCGCCATGGCCGGAGCGCAGCCACGGGGGGGTGGATTACACGGCATGCGATCGCGTGCGCCAGTAGAACTCCTCCTGGACCTCCCTGATCTCGATGAAACGCCCCGTCTTACCCAATGCCGCAAGCATCCGTTCGACGACAGGCAGGTCGTCGTCGAACCGCCACGACAAGGACTCGGCGTGCCGCTTGCGTGCATGACCGGTGACCTCCCCGAGCCCATCGAAGACACCCTCTGTGGCGTCCCATGCAGTGCGAGCCTCTCTCTCGGTTCGACACACCGTCTGATAGAAGTATGGCATGTCAGGCTGCGGTTTCTCGGAGATGAACGAGGTTGCCCTCGGGGTCACAGACGTTGCGCACCTTCATGCCGGGCCCCGGCCACACAGGACCCCAAATGCGCCCCCCTGTCCCCTCCACCACGGCCTCCGCGACGGCAAGATTTTCGACGGTGAAGAACGGCTTGATGGCCTGATTCTCCCGGGGCACGGGCGGAACCCCGATGACAATGCCCTCGGCAACCTGACGGGGAATGGCGTAGACATGAGCTGGACGTCCGGCGACTGGAGAACCCGATGCTCCGGGTCGGAGTGGACCACACGCGCACCCAACACCCGCTCATAGAATGCCGAGACCAACGCAAGGTCCTTTGCGTAGAGAAGAACACCGGTTCTGGCAGGGCCTGACATGGATTCCTTGGAAGATCTGGGAATCAGGGTGTCACCCGTCGCTCCAACTCCACAACCACTCGCTCAAGGCTGCCCCGGAGAATGATGCGGTCGGAACCGCCGCCACGCTTCCGCTGGATGAGATATTGCTGGCCTGCCTGGGCCTCGAACTGCAGCAGCGGGAACTCCACCTCCCCCAGGCGCCCCGAAATCACCCGGACCGTGGTTGGACCCGGCGGAATCCGGAACCGCTCTCGGAACCGCCAGAAGCTCGTCGGCTGGCCATTGATATGGGGCGGCTATACATCCTCACCCACCAACACCGCATCAACTGAGACCACCCGAACATTGCGGAATTGGTTTGGGTAGGCGCAGCCAGCCAGGAGGGCAGCGGCCACCACGAAAAGGGTCATGGAACCGAGGGCGTTCATGTCACTGTGATCCAACCTCGAAATCGATGAGCCGGTCCAGACCGTCCAGGAAGATGTACGTCTGCACGTCGAGGGTCGACGTTTGCCCCACCGCCACCGCGCGCTGCGCCTTCTGGGCAATGACCCGCTGCCACGACGATGCATGGGTCGGTGCCCGACCCACCCAGCAGGGACTCTCCCGTCTTGTCATCCGGATCCGACACCCGAGCGTGGACTCCACCACGCTTCGCGGCGCATTCGTCGCCAGCAGCGCCCGCATGGCCGCATTGCGCTCCCCGATGCCACAACCCACCGCCACAAGCACCAGGAGAATCCATGCGGGCCGGCGCATGAACGCCAGGAACACTCGGGGACCTCTCACCTTCACGGCTCCGTTTCACCCGTTGGGAACTGCTGACAACGTCATTCCAGCAGGCCAACGAATCGGCCCGGGATGGGCGGCTGGGATCCGGTTTGCATCGAAGGGCCGTTATGCGAGCGTTGGAAGCATGCATCGGGATCCAGATGACGAGTGGCAGGAATGGTTCCGGCTTTCGCCTCTGGAGCGATGGGACGAGAGCATGAAACTGTGGGCGCAGTATCTCGCCCAGGGAGGCAGCCTTGATCCGGAACCAGATTCACAAAGTCCTTTCGACTTTCCAGAGCTGCGGGGTTCACGCCCTGTTGATGGGCGGTCAGGCCTGCGTGTTCTACGGCGCGGCGGAGTTTAGCCGAGACACCGATTTTGCGATTGCTACCGACCCTCAAAACATGGGTCGGATCGATACCGCCCTGGCCGAACTGAAGGCTACCGTCATCGCTGTGCCCCCATTTTCCAGGGACCATCTCCAACGGGGGCATGCCATCCACTTCCGCTGCCACCATCCCGAAGCCGCGGGGCTCCGGGTGGACATCATGTCCAGGATGAGGGGGGTGGCCCCTTTCCCAGAGCTTTGGCAACGAAGAACGACCCTCAACGGTGCCGAGGGAACGATCTACGAACTGATGGCCCTATCCGACCTCGTCCTCGCCAAGAAGACCCAGCGGGACAAGGACTGGCCAATGATCCGTCGGTTGATTGAGGCAGACCATGCAGCCTGCGAAGGTGAACCCGTCCTCGAACAATCCCGATTCTGGCTGAGGGAATGCCGGACACCGGAGCTGCTGATCGATCTGGTGCGGCAATTTCCCGAAGTGGCAAAGGATCTTGCAGCTGGAGTGCGGCCCCTTCTTTGGGCGGCACTGGATGGCGACGTGACGACGATCGAGGCGGCCTTGGCAGAGGAGGAGTGGATGGAGCGGGTTGCTGACCGGATCTACTGGAATCCCCTGAGGAGGGAACTCGAGCAGATGCGCCACGCCTCAAGACCGAATTAAAGGAGGGTCACACGTGACATCCGGGATGGAATCCCAGACCGGCACGGATCGGGCCATTGCGATGGTTTGGGTAGATGGATCAGTCCTTAGCCAGAAATGTCTGTGGCAAATCCTTCGCGACGTCCTGATCTTTTTCTCCTCCGTATGCTGACTTTAAGAGCGCTGGTACTGGTCGGATTCCTCGCCGTTCTCTCCGGCCTCCTTACATCCCTCGCCCAGACCACCAATGGTCTGATCGCCGACTACCGGTTCGATGGCTGGATCACCAACCGAACCGGTCTTCCGACACCCGGACTCGTGAGCCAGGCCGCGGTGTTCGGGCCCGATCGGTCCGGGGCCACTCATCAGGCCCTCGACCTGCAGAGGCGCGACTTCATTGGATCCGCCTCGGTGGACTACCTTAAAAATCGGCGTTCCTGGACCTGGTCTGCCTAGATCCGCCCCAGGGTGCTGACCACGACGACGCCTGCGGCCATCTATTCCGAGGGCAACGACGGAATCAGCGTCCTCATCGGGGAGTACCAGGGGAGCCTCATCGTTTCAGTCTGGAGCGAGTCGTATTCGGGAAGCTGGGGAACCGTGCAGTCTCCGGCTCTGTTGAAGACCAACGAGTGGACGCATGTCGCGGTCGTTCTCAAGGTGCCCGAGGGTGCCGTCACCGGCACCGCGACCCTCTTCAAGGACGGTCAGCCCGTGACGACAGGACCGATGCCCTACCTCAAGATCTCGGACAGCCGGGCCAAGATCCATCAGTTCGCATTCGGCATGAACATCGGCGCCTTCTTCGGTGGACAATCCGGTTCCCCCTACGCCTATCGAGGAGGGCTGGACCAGCTCCAGATCTTCGACCGAGCCCTGGCCGACCAGGAAATCCTTGGGCTGGCCGGAAAGACCAACACCCTGGTCATCCAGCCCGCAGTGGAGCTGCTGTTCGCGACCGAACCGGGTCTCAAATACCGCCTCCAGTGGAGCGAGGACCTCACCGGCTGGAGCAACCATGGTGATGTGATCCTCGGAACCGGCGAGACCCATTCGACCTTCGCCTCGACACGGGAGGAGACCCACCGCTACCGGCGGCTGGTGATTGCGCCGTGAGGTCCCAATGGCGTTACCCTGGGCTGCTATGCGGAACTCCCGTAGAAGCGGCAGCCACAGAGGTTGCTACGCCATTTTCCGGGATCTGTGATCCGTACGGCCAGCTCTCGCCATGGGATTGATTCTCATTTCCGTATGCCCTCGTGAGTCAATTCCTCCACGTTTCTGCTTCCGCTCCCTCCCTCAACGAGGCTCTCTCCGAGCCCGGTCATAATGTTCCGCGCTCACATCGAGTTCCGGCGTGTATTCCAGATTCCTCGAGCTGCTCGGGTTGAGGTGGTAGTCCAGTAGGGTGACCGTGGGCGGGGCCCCTCTCGGGAACGGACTGACCCTCAACTCGATTCGAGCATGGACGGTACCGTTTCGGCTTCTCAGGAAAAACCGTCCTTCGAAGCCTTCCCGCCAGGCCGGATCCTCGGCCGCCTGCTGGAATCGGATTTCAGGCAGGTAACCCACATCGGGAGCCCGGAAGGGAAACTCCTCCTCATGCGCCACCAAGCCGCCCTCTACCCCTGAGAGGACCACAGCCCAGTCGAACCGCCGTCGACCCTCGACCAACCGCTCGGGGCCATGATGGACCACGACCCGAAGATCGCCGCCCACTGCCACCGTGCGTTGCCCCACAAGATCGATGACCATCTCCCCGGTCGCGGACGTCATCGGGAACTTCAAAGTCTCGCGGTGGATTAGAGGCTCCGCCGGACCCCTTCTTCGGAGGCGCAACACCTCAGGCTGGTCCGGGTTTGGTCGGTGGAACCGTGGATCCCACGGCTCGCCATAGTTGAGGATGCGATGGGCTTCCCGGGTGCTGTGGAATCCCTCGCGACTCGCCCGGACGGTCAGCACGGCTCCTTCCTTTCCTTCGAGGCGGACCCGGCCCGATCCATCGGAGGTCATGGTTGTCGAGGAATGCCCAGCCGGTGAGAGGTCGGTCCAGGTCATCTCGACCCGGGCATCCGCAACCGGTTGACCGAGCTCATCCAGCACGAGTCCCCAGAACGCGATAGGACGCCGCCATCGCCACTCGGGATCACGTCGGAGAGCCTCGAGCGCCTCCTCGGCGATGGGATCCGTTTGGCCGACTCCCGGCTTGGATCCGATGGATTCCGGGACCGGACCTGTCGACTCCACCGAACCTGACGCCGCTTCTGCCTGAGCCGACCGCGACACCGTTGGCCGGTTGGCCGACCCAGGACCGTGGGCGATGCGCCACACAAGGACACCTGAGACGACCAGAGCCCCGGACAGACCCGAGATGAGAAGACCGCGGATGTTCTTCATAGGCGTTCGAGATCCTGGGTCATGCGGGAGATGATCGGCCATGCCATGGGAAGGCTTCGCGCAAATGCCGCACTGTGGTCGTCCCGCGTGGCGCCGACGGCAAACGGGGCGGCGGCCAGATCAACGCCGCTGCCTGGGTGCAGTAGGCCGCGGGCTCTCGGTTCGGTACCCAGAGCCCGGGAACGGGAACGGGCAATGAATGCGAGGATTTCATGGGCCCGGATCACAGGACGCAGCATGCGATGCGGATTCGATTGCAGCGCATATCGGGGTCTTAGATCCACAGGAGCAGCGGGAGCGGTGGCGATCCAGGCATACCTGCGGAAATCCGACAGTCCGGGCCAGTGCGGTTTCTGCATTAGCTGGTTTTCGACCCAGTTTGCCGTGACGCCCAGCACACGTCCCGTCTGCAGGGCAAAATCCGCCTCGTTGAAATAGTTGATCAGACGCGTGTCCACCGCACCCAGCATCCCACGGTAACCGCCGTCGGACTCGAACCGGTCGGGGGTGGCCAACCCTTCGGGTGCCCTGAAGTCGGTCACGGCCAGGGACATCCAGTCCAGGTGGCGGCCAGGATCCACCACACTGGCCGGCACCGCCGTCTGGAGCATCAGGCTATTCTCGACCACAGCCCCCGAGCGCAACGCCGAGACGGCCACCATGCCCCCCTGGCTATGGGCGATCAGGTTGCACCGATATCCGGCCGGAAGACCGGCAAGGAGGATCCTCAATGCCGCGCCGTACTCGAGGGCGCGATGCTCGCCGACGTTGAATGAATCCGAGAGGGTGGGTTCCTCCAGCATCGTGGTCGGCCAGCGGAAGGCACAGAACCGTCCCTTGTAGCCCGAATGCCACAGCCGTTTGAACAGCGTGTCGCTCAACCCGGACGACTCGCTGTCGGATAGATTCCACCCATGGATGAAGACGGTTGCCAGCGGGTCCTCCTCCGGATCGACCTGATGCCCCAGCTGGGGCAGCCATGGAGCCAGACCCATGGCGAGCGCCGGTGGCTGGGTCTCGGCATAGCGAAACGGGGGATCAAAGGCATCGACCGGACCTCCCTGTCCTCGCGAATACATCTCCTGGACATCGAGAAGACGCAGATGCAGGGGCGCCGACTCGCAAACCACCCGTCCGTTGAAGAGCAGGAGGGCCACCAGCTCGCCCTGACCGGTTGAGACCCCCTCGAAGACCAGATGACGTCTCGACCCCTGCCTCCGATCCGCGGCCATCTGTCGTGCCGGGAGCACCAGGCGTCGACCCGGCTTGAGCAGCGGATCCCCCGATGTCTCATCGGGGATCGCTTGGTCGTTGCCTGCCACCGTCAGACCCGCCTGTTCCCTTGCTCCGTCGAGCGTCTCCAGATACTGCCGTCCCCCGGTCTTCCAGGAACCCGCCGAGAACAGGTGGATCGCCGGCTGCCCCGAATGGATCCGTCGCCACTCGAGGGCGAGGCGGAATCCGGGCATTGCCCAGAGATCCTCCATCCCATCCAACGCGATCCACAGCCGCGCCAGATCCTCGACATCCCGCACCCCTTGGATTCGGGCTCCGACATGATCCGGTGTTCGGACAGGGATCTGTTCCTGATCACCCACGTCGCTGTCGTTGTTGATCCAGAAGCGGTACGGCGTCCGGAGGGACGTCGCATCCGTGGTGTTGAACCGGACCATGCCATCCCGATCCGCATCGACTCCCAATCGTGGTGCCGGGGGAACCCGGAGTGTCGCGGTCCGGTTGAATGTCGTGGCATCCGCCGTCCTCGACCGACCCAGCAGCGCCGGGGATCCCTCCAGCACCATGAATCCTGGAGGGCCCGAGCGGACTGGGAGAACCTCGGCATCGTAGAGCTGTCCCACGGCCGTTGGGCCGTACTCCTCGGGTGGCAGGAGTTGGATCAGGTGGGTCGAACCCGGTTTCACGAGGACAAGCCGTTCGAGAAGCCCCGCGGAACCCGAGCTGGTCGTGGCCGTCTTCTCCGTCAGCTCAAGGCCGCCCACCCGCATCCCGGGGGCGTGACATCGATAGCATCCCTCACCCCTCTCTCGGAATGAACCCAAGGTCCTCAGGCGGATCGGGACCCAATCCACCCCCACATCAATACGCGAGGCATCCTGGGTCGACGGATCCAGGCCAAAGAGGCCCTCGAGAAAGTCATTCAGCCCGTCGCCATCCGGATCCGCCGACTCCGGATCGGTGCCCCGCAGGAACTCCTCCCGATCCCCGAGTCCATCGCGATCCGCATCGCCGACGTGGTGGCTGATTTCAAACGGATCCAATCCTCGCGGGATCTCGAAATCATCCGGCAGGTGGTCGCCATCCACATCCACGGGCGGCCTCGACGCATCGTTGGAATCCGAGACCCGAACCGCGACATAGGGCCGCTGCTGGCTGGCTCCAGGCAGGCAGGCCCCGGCCTGCTTCTGATCGAAGACGAGCGCGAGATGCCGTGGTGGGGTCGTCGCCACGGAATCCCGTCGTGGCGTGATCCCGATCGTGATCTCCCCACCCGGCATTCCAGGAACCCACGATGGGATCGTCGCCAAGAGACCCTCTCCACCCGGGAAAACGGTTGCCCCCGTGACACTGCAGTCGGCGAGGCGGAGATCCCCCTTTGCGGTCAGCTGGACAACGGTTCCACCCGGGGTCGGTCCCTGGGCCCGGAGGCGCACCGACCATGTTCCCCCTTCCACGACGTGCGACGCGGAGGCGCTCAATGTCACGACGTTTGCGGGATCAATGAAGCGCACCGGCTGGACGATCGGCAGGACCCCGTTGGGATCGATGACCACAGTGGCCGCCGGGACATCCGTGACAGGATGCACCGCCCTAAGCCCGACAGTCCGCTTTGAGACACCGCGGGGGAAGGTTAGGACGGTGCTGGGCTGTCCATCGACCAGCAACACGTAGCTCCCGCCAGCCCAGGCAGGCACCGATTTGAAGTCCTGCCAGACCGATTGCCAGCGACGCCTGCCGAGGACCTCGATCGGTACCGTTAGCGGTTGGCTGGTCCGTCCCAACCGGGTCACCTCGATCAGGGCCGTGGCGCCAAGTCCCGGGGAGGCGGTCGAGGCGAGGGTGCGTCCCACGAGACGGTTCGGGGCGGGGTCCTCGATCCGGAGGGTGGCTTCCGACGCCGGTCCGATCTGGTAGTCGATCGACCCCGTCAGCACCACGGTCACCGTCTCCTGGGACTCGAGGTCCGAATCCGCATGGGGCGTGACCACGATCGACTCTTCAGACCGACCTGCTGGGATGAGGACTTCTCCAGGCAGGGCCGTGTAGTCCGGCCTGGATTCGGTCGAGACTCCCTGTGCGGTGCCACCGACCCGGTAGAAGACCCGAAGCGGTTCGGAGAGATCGCCGGTGCGGGTGAACCGGAAGATGCCGGGGTTCGGTGGCGTGGCGCCCTCGACCGCCTCGGGATCCGGTGCGGTCACGGTCACGACGCTTGGAATCGAGTTGAGAAGGCTGACGCTGACGATGGCCCCCTGGGGATCGACTCGATAGGCGACCGATCCTTCGGCCGTCAGGGTGACCTGAAGGGGTCCGTTGGTAAGGCCAGGATGGATCGGCACCACGGGGACGCGGATCGAGTTCTGTCCTGCGGGGATTTCATGGACCGGCGCGATGGCCTGGAAATCCCGTCCAGACGCGGCGGACCCGGAGACCCTGAGGATCACCTTCAGGGGACTCTCGAGCCGCCCGTCACGCCGGATCTCGACCTCGGCCAGATCCAACGCCTTCCAGAGGCACCGTCGTGCCGTGCCATCGACCACTGAGAGTCGGACCACGGGGAGATCGGAATCGAGGAGGCGGATCTGAGCGCTGCCGACGCCGATGGCATGATCCGCGGATCGTTCGACATGGAGCCGGATCTCCTCGTCCGGTTCATCCAGACCATCGGCGATGGGCCAGACGGGTACCCGGACCTCCGCGGCGCCCGGGGGAAAGGTGGTGCGATTCGGGATCCAACGGTAATCGCCACCATTGGCCGCCGATCCCCGAAGCTCGATGAAGACCTCCAGGGCCTGGTCCAGGGGCGGTGTGCGCCGCAGTACAAATGCCCCGGCGCCGCCGCGTTCCGGCATCGCCAATGAGGTCGCGGCGACACTCACAGTCGGGACGCCACCATCCTCTCCATGCCGCCCGATTCCAGAGGCACCCACCCAGAGTGCGGATCGGTCGACACTCTCCATCAGGGAGTCCCAATCCCGACCTGCGGCCGAGTGGGCCGGATCCGGGTCGTCACCCCCGGAACTCCTGGGCATCTCCGACGAGAGCTCCACGCGGTAGAAGCGGACCGGGTCGGGGTCCGTGGACTCATTGATCCGGAACGGCTGACCGGGACCTCCGATGGATCCGATCTCCTTCCATGGACCCTCCGGACTCGGAGCAGTGAAGAGTCGATGCGCTGTTCCCTGTGCCACGCCCTCCAGCCAGAGCTGTTGGCGGAGGGTGTCCGCTCTGAGGCGGGGAGAGATCAGGTCAACCCGTCCGGTTCCGACCGGTCGGGTTGCGGGGATTCCGGAATCGTTCGCCGGGGAATCCGACGAGGTCGCCTCGAGGCCGAGAAGACCGGCGAGGACCAGTGTGGTGAGACGAAGCGGATGGGATCTGGGTTTCCAATGCATGCCTGCATCGGATCACCTTCCGGGGCCGGTCCACCATCGCCAGATCTAGCGAGGGATGCGGGCTTGACGCCCTGGCCAACGCTATCGAGCGGAGGCCCGATACCAGTCGCCACGGAGCCAGTCGGCCAGGATTCCGATCTTCTCGACATCGAGCTGACCGGTCTCGGCAAACGCGGGCATGCGGTCGTTGCGCTTGCCATAGAACCGCGTGTGGGCGGGGTTGCTGATGATGGCGACTAGCCACTCGCGGGAACCCCAGCCGGTCAGATCCGGTGCGGTCGCATCCTCATCGGGTTTCCGGAACTGATGGCAGTCGGTGCAGTTGACCGACTCGCGGGCCAGGGTCCGCCCCTCCTCGATCAGCGCCCTGTCACGGACATCGAGTTCGGCCTGCACCGGCAGCGCAGCCTCGGCGCTCACGGCGAGAATGACCTTGGCGAGGTCGGCACGCTTGGCCTCGGAATACCTGGCGACCTTCTGCTGGACGAAGCGGACCATCTTGCCGTCCTTGAACTTGGTGCCGCCGAAGTAGTGGGCGGCCGCGACCTTGTCGGGATCGAGCAGGCCCGCCAGCCATTCGCGGGAACCAAAGCCCTTGAGATCCGGGGCGCTGGCAGCCTCCTGGAGGGTGTTTCCCAGACCGTCGTGCCCGCCGAACCGATGGCATCCTGCGCAGTGCTGTGCGAAGAGCCGGGGCCCCTGCGTGAGCGGATCACGGCGCAGCAGCAACGCCGCGCCCCCCTCCGGAATGCCGGTCGGGGACCTGGCCAGCTCGACGGCGCGTTCCGAGTCGCGATGGGCCTTCTCGACGGCTTTGCGGTATTCCGGATCCCGGGCGTCCTGGAGCTTCGCCTCGAAGGTCAGGAACAGCGCTCCCACCAGGATGGCTCCGACGAACCCAAGATTGAACCGGTGGCCGAGCTTCCACTGCCCCAGGATGGGCATGAGGGCCATCACGCCCAGGACCCCCGACGGGATGATGATGGCGCCCCAGACCTCGGTGCCCCCGGGGAAGTACTTGAGGAACTGGAACAGGAAGAGGAAGTACCACTCGGGCCGGGCTGCGGAATAGGGCTCACTCGGATCGGCCGGAGCCGAAAGCTCGGCGCCACGGAAGTACAAGGTGAGCGACACCGCGGTGAGGACCACCGCAAGGGCGGCGACGGCGTCCATCAGGACCTGGTCGGGCCAGAAGTTCGCATCCGGCTTCCGGAAGGGTTTCTTGGCTGTGATGCCGTGGCGTCGGAACAGGGCGATGTGACCGGCGACCAGGACGACGATCGCCCCGGGCAGGATGCCGGCATGCAGGGCGAAGAAGCGGGTGAGGGTGAGGTTGCCGTAGTCGGATCCACCGACGATGAGTCGTTCGATCTGGGATCCGAACACCGGTGTGATGGCGGCGATGTTGGTCGCGACCTTCGTGGCCCAGTACCCCTTCTGATCCCACGGCAGCAGGTATCCGGTCAGGGCCAATCCGAGCGTCACCATCAGAAGGGCGAGACCGAACCAGAAATTCACCTCCCGGGGCGCCTTGTAGGCCCCATCGATCAGCACCTGCATCAGGTGGAGCGCCAGCAGCACCACCATGAGCTGTGCGGTGTAGTGGTGCAGACCCCGGAGAAACCAGCCGCCGGCCATCTCATTCTGGATATAGAAGACGGATTCCCAGGCGGACTTCGCCCCGGGGCTGTAGGCGGCCCAGAGCACGAGGCCGGTGATGAACTGGATCGCGAGGCAGAAGGTCAGGGCGCTGCCCCAGACGTAGCGCCAGCGGGCGCCTCCCGGAATCTTCTCCAACAGGGCCTCCTGGGCCAGGTGCCGGATTCCGGTCCTGGAATCCAGCCAATCCCACAATGATTTCATGCGGTCGGAATCTTCTCCCGATGCCCTGCCTGGAAGTTCTGGAACCGAACCCAGACCTCGTTGCCACGGATCTCCACCGCCAGGGTGTCCATGGGACGGGGGCTGGGGCTCTTGGGATCGTTGATGCTGCCGTCGGCCGCGAAGGAACTGTTGTGGCAGGGACAGAAGAATTCGTTCTTCACCGGGCGGTATTCGACGAAACAGCCGGCATGGGGGCAGATCGACTGGAATGCGGTGATGTCACCCTTGGCCGACCGGGACAGGTAGATGGCCCCGACCGGTACGTTGGGGTTCTTCGTCCAGGCATCCTGCCTTTCGGCGATGACCGTGAACTTTCGGGGCACCCCATCGGCTGGGAGGGACTCGAGTCCCGTGATACGGCTGAACGCCGCCAGCGTGGTCGACTTGCCAGAATTCAGTGGGTCGAGCCACACGAGGAGGCCGGAGGCCACGGGCACCAAGGTTGCAGCGCCACCAATGGCCACAGCGGCTGCCTCCTTGATGAAACATCGACGCGGTTGGGCGTCGGGCGTGGATTCGGACGACATCGTTCGGAACAAACACCAGCTTCGGCAAAAGGGCGAGCGGGGAATTTTTTGTCGGGAGCCATCCCGGTGTGTTGGGGAATTCCGAGGGTTTCGACGCTCACGCTTGGCGTTGGGGCTCTTCATCCGGTTTACTGTGGACGTGCGTTCCACGGCGGAAACCCAGTCGTCCCAACCTCAAGACCTCGTGCTGCAGGTCGCCGACATCTTTTCGCCCACAGGACTCTTCTCCAAGGCACGGAACTTCGAGTTCCGTCCACAGCAGCAGCGCATGGCCATGGCCGTTGCCCGATGCCTGGCCGACAGGCGCCATCTTCTGGTCGAGGCCGGAACCGGGGTCGGCAAGAGCTTCGGCTACCTGGTCCCCGCCATCCTCCACGCCGTCGCCCAGAAGAAGAAGGCGATCGTCTGTACCCACACGATCAACCTCCAGGAGCAGCTGGTGGAGAAGGATCTGCCACTCCTCCAGAAGGTCCTGCCGGTCGAGTTCAGCTTCGCAATGCTCAAGGGCAGGTCGAACTACCTCTGCACCCGACGCCTCCGGAAGGCCCGACAACAGGCCGCTTCCCTGTTCACGTCTTCGGAACAGGTGGAGCTGGAACGGCTGTGGGCATGGTCCCAGGAGACGAACGACGGTTCCCTGAGCGATCTGTCAGAGGCACCTGATCCGAAAGTCTGGGAGAGCGTCTGCTCCGAACGGGGTCTTTGCGCCCCCAAGAAATGCGGCTACGCCAGCGATCTTGCCGAGCAGAAACACGTCTGCTTCTTCCAGCGGGCCCGACAACGAATCCTTTCGGCCGACGTCCTGGTTCTGAACCACACCCTGTTCTTCACGCTGCTGAACGGCATCGACGAGGACCGCCCCGGAGAAGGCCTTCTTTTCAAGAACGACTTCGTGATCTTCGACGAGGCTCACACGGTCGAGCAGGTGGCCGCGCGCCACGTCGGACTGAGCGTCGGAAGCGGCGCTCTGAAGTACGCCCTCCACCGGCTCTACAATCCCAAGACCCAGAAGGGACTTCTCACCACACTGCGCCAAGGGCCGGCCGTTCAGGAGGTCAACATGGCCCTGGAACAGAGCGAGACCTTCTTCGAACAGGTCGAGGCCGCCTGCGAGGCCATCGCCGATGCAGGTCAGCCTTCATCGTCCAAGGGAGAACACCGGTCCTGGAGTGAACTCCGGATCCGTCGTCCCGAGCTGGTTGCCAACACCCTGTCCCTGAATCTGACCCGAGTCCGCGACCAGATCAGTACCCTCATCCAAGGGGTCGACGACAAGGAGACGGCCGAGGAACTCACCGAATGCAACGGAAGGCTCCTCGAGATCCGGGATGCACTGAAGTCATTCCTCGACCAGGACGTCGAGGGTCACGTGTATTGGGTCGAGCGGACCGGCAAGACGCAGCGCAACCTCTCACTTAATGCCGCCCCGGTGGATGTCGCCGCCTACCTGCGACAACGGCTGTTCGGTTCCGAGACGAGCATCATCCTCACCAGCGCAACGCTCGGGGTGAAGTCGCCCCCGAATGCCAGCCGACCCGAGGATCGGGCACCGTGCACCACACTGAGACTGGAGGTCCACAACCCGGCCCTTGACTACGTCTCCCACCGCGTCGGTGGCGAGAACGCCCTTAAGCTCCAGGTCGGATCCCCCTTCGACTACGCCACCCAGATGAAGGTGCTCGTGCCGCGCCAGATCCCCGAGTGGAAGGAGCCCGGTTACCAGGACGCGCTGGTCAACTGGATCGAACACTTCATCCGTGAGACCCACGGCAAGGCGTTCGTGCTCTTCACGAGCTTCCGCCTGATGCACGAGGTGGCGGACCGGATGGAAGGCTTCTTCTCGGAGCTCGGGCTCGAGGTCTATGTGCAGGGCACCGGCATGCCTCGCTCCGTCATGCTCGAGAAGTTTCGGGAGAACGTGGACTCGGTGCTGTTCGGTACCGACTCCTTCTGGCAGGGCGTGGATGTTCCAGGCGAGGCCCTGAGCAACGTGATCCTCACCCGCCTGCCCTTCGCCGTGCCGGATCACCCGCTGATCGAGGCGCGGATCGAGCGGATCGAGGCGGCGGGCGGGAACTCCTTCGCAGACTTCAGCCTCCCCGAAGCGATCCTGAAGTTCCGTCAGGGGGTGGGCCGTCTGATCCGCACCGGAACCGACCGGGGAATCGTCGTGATTCTCGACAACCGGATCCTCGCCAAACGCTATGGCCGGCAGTTCCTCGACGCCCTGCCACAGTGTCCGCTGGAAATCGTCTAAGAGAGCCTCATGCAAGGAAAGCGCGTCATGGCATGACAACCATGAACGGTCGGAATGGGGCCGACAGCTGCGATCGTGGTGAGATAGTTCTCTCTCCCTGCTTGACTTCACCATTATCCCCGGTTTTCTCCCACCATCCCTTGGGGAGGAGCCTGATGGCCTTGCGCCATCCAATTGAAGCCTGTCGCATGTTCGAGGCAGAATCGTTCCTCCTAGGATTTCAAACGCCATGAAGCTCAAGCGCTCCCATCGTTCCTCAGGATTTACTCTCATCGAACTGCTCGTGGTCATCGCGATCATCGCGATTCTCGCAGGCATGCTTCTTCCGGCCCTCGGCAAGGCCAAGACAAAGGCAGCAGGCATCTTCTGCATGAACAACGGGAGCCAAATGATCAAGGCGATGCAGCTGTACGCGCTGGACCACAACGACTACCTCCCACCGAATCCCGACGATGGCAACACGTCGCCGGGAAAGAACTGGTGCCCAGGACAGGCTGGTCAGGGAGGTGGCGAGGAGTTCAATCCTGACATACTGAAGGATCCGACCAAATCCCTGCTGGCCCAGTTCCTCGGGTTTTCCGAAAAGCCCTTCAAATGCCCAGCTGACCGCCGGGTCGGGAGATACGCGGGCACCAATCCGAGCCTGCGAGGTACCAAGGTTCCTGCGGCGCGCTCCTTCGCCATGTCCCAGGCGGTTGGGACTAACCCATACAAGCCCGGATGTCGGACGGCCGTCGATGGACCCTGGCTGGACGGATCCCACGGTCACACCGTGAATTCAAAGTGGTTCTGCTACGGGAAGCTGGGTGATTTCAACCTGCCTGGGGCGGCCAACACATTGGTTTTCGTGGACGAGGATCACCGTTCCCTGAATGACGGTGGCTTCGCGGTCATGGGCCCTCCGCTGACGGGCAAGACCTGGGACAACACTCCTGAGCAGATGATCGACTGGCCCGGCTACTACCATAATGGAGCGGCAGGATTTGCATTCGCGGATGGCCACTCGGAAATCAAAAAGTGGAACGACAACCGCACCAAGGTCGGCGTGAACGTTTCCCGCCAGAGCCAGAAGGGAAACCGGGACATCCGTTGGCTGTCCGAACGCACTTCCGCCCCAGTTCGCTGACCCGCCCTTTATCTGGCCAGTATCGCCAGCTGCGGATCCCGTGCGGCGTGGAGGATTCTAACCGGCTCTTGTTGGAGGTGGGACTCGCGCTTGTCACGGCTGGGTATAGACGGGAGTTCTCGGCGCTCCACAACCCGGAGATCTCATAGATCGGTGCAGAGATTCCGCGTTGAATATTACTTGGGTCACACCCCTCATCCTCAGCCCTGTTTTGTCCCCGCTGCTCGGGTCTCTCAACCGATGAATTCTTCCGCGGAGCTGGTCGTGACCTGCCCCCAATGCCGCAATCGCGGCAAATGGTTCTCGGCCGGATGGGGTCCCTTCTGCAGCGAACGCTGCAAGCTGATCGACCTCGGGGCCTGGTTCAACGAGGAGCAGCGGATCTCCCGGGAACTGCGTCCCGGGGACTTTGGGGAGTTCGAGGATCTTCCGCCGGGAATGAACTTGGACCGACCGGAGTGACCTAGAGGCCAACGCGGCTCGTGCGGATCGACATGCTGGGACGTACTGGGTGACCCTGCCGGCCTGTGGATTTAGATGTGATCATCGTGGGCGGAGGTGCTGCCGGATTGTTCTGTGCCCGGACCGCCGGGCTGCGGGGACGAAAGGTGGTCGTCCTCGAACACAACCCTCGGCTCGGGAACAAGATTCTCATCTCCGGCGGTGGACGCTGCAACTTCACCAACGTTGGCGCCACTGCGGTCAACTACGTCACCTCGGGCAGCCCAAACTTCGTGAAGTCGGCCCTCGCCCGGTACACGCCCGCCGAGTTCCTTGCCCTCGTGGAGCGCCACGGAATCCAGTGGCATGAGAAGAAGCTCGGACAGCTCTTCTGCGATCAGAGCTCCAAGCAGATCCTGCAACTCCTCGAGGACGAATGCGCCGAAGCCGAAGTCCAGATCCGTCTCAACTGCCGGATCCACTCGGTTCAACGCCATGAAGCCCCTGAGGGCACCCCGGGGGTACCGACCTGGACCCTTCAGACTAGTCTAGGGGAATTCCGATCCTCCTCACTGGTCATGGCCAGCGGAGGGCTCTCGTTCCCCAAACTGGGCACAACACCCCTCGGCTACGATGTGGCCCGCCAGTTCGGGCTGCGGGTGGTGGAACCCCGACCCGGGCTCGTACCCCTGACCTGGACTTCGGCAGACCTCGAGCTGTTCGGCGCCCTCAGCGGGCTCGCGGTTGATTCGACTGTGACGCTCCCGGGGGATGCGCCCCGTTTCCGGGAGAACGTCCTGTTCACCCATCGGGGATTGAGCGGCCCAGCCATCCTACAGATCTCAAGCCACCGTCGACCGGACGAATCGATCCGGATCAACCTGATTCCGGATTCCCCTGCCCTCCCACTTCTCGAATCGGAACGTCGGAGCGGGAGGGATCTCAAGGCCATCCTGCGCGGCCGTCTTCCAGAGCGGCTCGCGACCGCATGGATCCAGCGTCATGGCACCTCACGCCCCTTGGCGCAGGTCGCCCAGCGGGATCTGGAGGCCATGGCCCGAGCACTGGAGTCGTGGGAGGTCCAGCCCGCCGGCGATGAAGGCTATGCCAAGGCCGAGGTGACGCTCGGCGGGGTGGACACCGCCGAACTCTCCTCCAAGACGCTCGAGAGTCGGAAGGTCCCACGTCTCCACTTCATCGGTGAGGTCGTGGATGTCACCGGCTGGTTGGGCGGCTACAATTTCCAGTGGGCATGGTCGAGCGGCCACGCGGCAGGAAGCGCCTCTGAGGCGTTACCGGATTTAGGGCTTCGGGATCACCCGGTAGAACCGGACCTCGGAGTCGACGGTCCCGAGCGGCACCACGGTCCCGGAGCCGGAGGGAGTGACGTCGCCCTCAGGCCTCCAGATCCCGAGGTCCGAGGAGGTCTGGATCTGGAACGTGCAGGAGCCGGACCCCGCAACCACCAGTTCCAAGACACCCGACGGACCGACCCTCGCTGAGACACGGGCGGTCTGCGAGGCGCAGTCCGAGGTTCCCACCGAAAAGACCTGCTCCGCGACCGGCTGGGCTGCATAGAACGGGTTGAACCGGATCGCCATGTGATTGGTGAGCAAGCCGGTCGTTGTGGGCACCAGGTCGTAGACCAGCCGAAAGGCCACGGGATCCTTCGTCCGGGCGAACCGGGTCAGGACACCGTCGGAGGTCCGCTCCATGCGAACCAGGTTTGTCGCATCGGAAGGCACGACGGATTCCACCTGGAATCCCACCACCTCGAAGCCAGTCGAGATGAGGTTGCTGAACAGAATCGCTCCTCGATCACATCCTCCGACCTGGAGGACATCGGTCGCGACACGAAGGAGCTGTCCGACGCCGACGTTGCTCGGCACCCGGTCGGTGGAGACCTCCAGGCCGACCGAGTCACAATCCCCGAGGCGCATCAGCCAGGAGGCCGCGTTGAGGAACAAGGCCCGACGCTCCGCGAGGGAGTCCCATTCGGAGCCGATCGCCACAAGGAAATCCTGGGAGACCACACGCGCATCCCCAAGGTCAGGATCGTCGGACTTCGGTCCCGACAACATCACGGGGCGACCTTCGCGCTCCAGGACGACATCGAGCTCCTCCTCGAGGAGGACGGTCGCCTCGGTCGGGTTCGGGTAGGTGAACCCGAGGACCGTCCCATACTCATTGCCAAAGCGCGGGCGATCCCGGTCGGGATCCAGGAAGCCG
>Ga0194120_10001972_pt1 | contig 36102 bp, 13 predicted proteins | sample TA2MahCa65mmetaG_FD_148642 | JGI IMG/M metagenome (GOLD analysis project Ga0194120, IMG submission 148642) | Freshwater microbial communities from Lake Tanganyika, Tanzania - TA2015019 Mahale Deep Cast 65m | ecosystem: Environmental > Aquatic > Freshwater > Lake | place: Tanzania: Lake...
AAGGTCACCCACATGGCCGCCCAGCGTGCGCCCGACCGGGCCGGGCCGTTCGCCGCCGAGCACTGGGCGTGGTTGGCCCTGCCGTTGGTCGCAGCGCTGCGCGGGCCGCGGGCACACCGCCCGTGGGCGTGGGCCGCACTGGGCGCGGTGGCCATGGTCCTGGCGTGGCCGCGGCTGCAGTCGCACTATTTCTTTTTGCCGATCCCGCTGTTGGCCATCGCTGCGATCGGACTGTGGCCCGCGTTGGAGTCAGGTCGGCGCAGGCATTGGGCGGCGGCGGCGCTGGTCGCCGGCGTGCTGGCCATCCCCATCGCACGGGCGATCGACCGCAGGCCGGTGCAGCAGCAAGCCGCCGCGGAGATGCGGGCCCTGGCCGCGCAGGTCGCCCGGCTGGCGGGCAGCCCGACCCGGCCGATCTGGGGCGACGGAGCCCTGGTCCCGCTGGTGAGCTTGCACACAGGCCTGCCAGTGGCGCTGGGCGACACGGACGTCAATGCGCAGCGCTTCGCGGCGGGCTTGCTGGACGCCGCCGCGCACGTGGACAAGGTGTTGGCGACCCGGCCGATCCTGGTGGTGGTGCCGCGGCACGGCGTGGACACAATCGCCGCAATCCACGACGCCATGCTGCGGCGCTGCCCGGACGCCCAGACGTTCACGTCGCCGGCCACCGGATATGCTGGAGTCCTGCTCACCTGCCGGTGACGAGGCCGGCCGTGGCACGGGCATGCGCGGAAATGGGGGCTCTGCTGTATCGGCGGCCAGTGCCGATGTTCTCCGGTACCACGGACAGAGCGACGCGCAGGGCTCTCAGGGTCAGCCGGCTGCGCCGGACAGGCGCAGCCGCAGGCACAGGTCCAGTCTCGGATGTCGGCGTTCGCACAAGGGATTTGCGCAGGTCCTGACCCTGTGCCTGTTCCTGGCCCTGTCCGGCGCCACGGCCGCGGACCACCGCTATCGCGGGTCCGGCGCCGGCTGACCCTGAGAGCCAGGCGAGACCCAGACCCGCGTGGAAACGGTGACGCCGCCGCAGTCGGGGATCTACGGGCGAACGGCCTCTGGTACCGCGGACATTGCGACCGCGCAGGGCTCTCAGGGTCAGCCGGCTGCGCCGGACAGGCGCAGGCGCAGGTTCAGACGCAGGGTCGGTTTCTGCCAAGAATGCAAGGTGTTGCGAGCGAAGGGGCGTCGGGCGGGAGCACGCGCCGGCCCCGGCCATGCCAAGCGCGGAATTGTGTTGGATCCTCTGGCGGGGAGCCGCAGCCCCAAGGCGGCGCTTGGTGGCGCCGTGTGCACTGGCCGCGGCCGCTGGATCGGCGCTATCCTGACGTCCCCGGATGCCCTGGAGGCCACCCGATGAGTGCGATGCCGACCCCGACCCCAACCGCCCGCAATCCCGCGGAAGGAAAGCCAGGTAGCGCCGCCGCGACCCCCAATGCGGCGCCCATCCCAGGTGCGGCCCCGGGCGCTGGGTCCGCTGGCGCCAAGCGCGGTCAGCCCGGAAAGGGTGGCCCGCAAGCAGGCCCGCAAAAGCCCAAACCGGGCAGCGAGGAGGGGGTTCGCGAGGAACTCAAGGGCAAGGACTACGAGCAGGGCGCTCAATACGTCAAGCCGGGCGGCGAACTGACGATGAGCGGCGCCGACGCCAAGAAGCAGGCGGCCGACGCGGGCAAGCAGGAAGGCCCGGGCACGGACCTGCCGTACCGGGCGCAGATCGAGAAGGCATTTGGAACGCACAGCTTGTCGGGTGTGCGCGCGTACGTCGGCGGCGAGGCGGGCAAGACGGCCGAGCAAATGGGCGCACCGGCCTTCACCCAGGGCGACAAGGTGGTGTTCCAGAAAAAGCCCGACCTGCACATGGCGGCGCATGAGGCCGCCCACCTCATCCAACAGCGCCAGGGCCGTTTGCCGCCGGGGGGCAAGAGCGCCCCGGGCGACCCCTTGGAGCGCGAGGCCGACGCCGTCGCCGACCGCGTGGTGGCGGGGCAGTCGGCCGCGGACCTGCTCGGTTCCAAGAAGGAGGGCGGCGAGAAGTCCGATGCCGTGCAAGCCTACGCCGGCAACGTCGATACGGCCACGACCAGCGGCCCGGGCACTGTGCGCGAACAAGTCGACAGGAACTTTAGCGGCGGCCCGGCTGGCGATCGCGACGACAACTTCAACCCCGCCGTCAAGGTTGAGTTCGAGGGCAAGCTCGGCATCGCGCTGCTTCGCGCCCAGGCGTTCTACCGGCCTGTGGTCGAAAACGTCTCGTACGGCGTGTATCGCTACTTGCAGGCCAAAGCCGAGGTGCTCAAGGAAGACGAAAAAAAGCTCATGGAGCAGGCGTTCGAGTCGTTCAGTTTCATGTACGACGCGTTCGAGCCCGGCAAGCAGGCGGGCGGCGTTTTCTACGGCCGCATCCGCGACAACATGGCCGACAAGGCCGACTACTTCGGGGCCATGACGGACCTGCTGCTCAACGGCAGCGGCACGGTGCAGAACCACATGCTGGCGCATCAGTGCTTCCTGGACAAAGTGCTCGATGCGGCCAAGGACGCGAGCAAGGGCGTCGGTGGCACCGCGCCGGCGGCGCAATACCTGGACCAGATGCGCAAGACGGCGGCCGAACGCAAGGCGGAGAAAGATGCTCAGCTTGCCGATGCCCAGGCGCCGGACCTCAAGCATCTTCGCAAGACCGACGCGGGCGAGGCCGACCCGTTTGGCGAGCGCGGCAAGGGCGTGAGCGGTCGCGAAGCCCGCGGTCGGCTCGACATGCGCAAGGGGTTCAATCCCGGCAAGGGCGGATTCGACCCGGCGGGCCCGCTGCCCGACGGTGTGAAGTTCGACAATCGGATGCGCGACGGCAGCAAAGTGCCACATTCGCAAGGCATTGCCGATGACGATTCGCCCCAGCAGATGCCGGCCGACGGCGAGCGGCTGGGGCTGGGCCAGGTCCACAGCCGCGGCGTCGAGACCTACACCCTGGACGAGTCGCAGACGTTCATCCAGCAGGCGCGCACCACGTTCAACATGCCGCTGGCGGCTGGCATCAGCGGAACCACCACCGACCTGCACGAAGTCGCCAAGATGTTTGGCGTCCAAAGCCCAGAGCAGCAGTTCAAGTACCAACTGGCGTGTCTCGCGCACCTGGGAACCGCAGGGGCGCACAGCTTCCACGAGATCATGGCCGCCGCCGCGCTCAACACCGGCGTGACCTACGAGCCTGGGAACTACCGCAGCATCCTCAAGTACGGCGTCGAGGCCATCGCCGAGATCAAGGCGCTCTTCGACGACCCGAAGTATGCGGAAATTCCCGGCATCGGCGACCCCGCCAAGCTGCGCGGCAAGACCAGTGAAGCCCCGGCAGACAAGGTCGCGGCCGCCTCGCCACCGCCACCGCCCGCTCCCAACCCCGCGGCGGCTCCGGCTCCCGCGGCGGTCGCATAGATACCGATACCCCCTCCTCCCATTGTTCAGGTCATTGTTTTTTGGATGGTGTTTTCACCGGCTCGTGGTCGTACGTGCGCTTGGCGTCGGCGAGAAAACTACCGCCCTGTGCGGCGTCAGGTACGCTAGGTCGTGCGCGTCTTCGCGCATGGACCGACCATGACCGCCGCCGATCCACAAGTGGAGCCACAGCCCGACCCGGCCGACGCCGTGGTCGATTGGGCAAGACACAAGGTCCTCGGCCCGGTCCGCGCCGTCGAGGCGCTGGGCGACGTGTTGCTGTTCACGTTGACCGCGGTATGGCGGGCCCGCAAGCCGCCGCTGCGCTGGGCGGTGTACTTGCAGCAGATGGAGTTCGTGGGCGTCGGGTCGCTCGGGATCATCTTGCTGACCGGGGCTTTCACTGGGGCAGTGTTCGCCATCCAGACCAGCGTGGCGTTCTCGATCTTCAAGGCCAAAAGCCTGATTGGCGGATCGGTGGCGCTGGCGCTGGTGCTAGAGCTTGCGCCGACCATGGGCGCGCTCATGGTCGCCGGCCGCGTCGGGTCGGCGATGACCACGGAACTGGGCACCATGCGGGTCACCGAGCAGATCGACGCCCTGGAGACAATGGCCGTCGATCCGCTGCACTACCTGGTGGCGCCGCGGGTGGTGGCGTGCACGCTGATGATGCCGCTCTTGACCATGTCGTTCAACGCGATCGGCATGTTGGGTTCGTACATCGTGTGCCGGACGCTGCTGGGCGTGGACCACGCGTCGTTCTTCAGCCGCATCTACGAGTGGGTGGATCCGGCCGACATCGCCTGCAGCGTCGTCAAGGGCACCGCGTTTGGGGCGATCATCGGGGCAATTGCGGCGTACAAGGGATTCTGGGCCACCGGCGGGTCGCGCGGCGTGGGCCTGGCGACGACGTCCACGGTGGTGACGGCCTCGGTCGCGGTGCTGGTGATGGACTACGTGATCACCAGTGTGTGGATGGTCTTGTTTCCGGCGGGGGGGTAGGCCGGCGCGCATTCGATTGCCGCAGCGTGGTCGTCGCCGCTGCGGAACCGCCCGAGCTTGGCTGGCCGGCTGGTGTGCCGGCGACCGACTCACCCAAGCCTGGGCCCTGTCCCGGTCGGTATTCGCGTCCGCCCCCGCTACTTGGCCACGTACACGAATAGATACCGGGGCCCGATGATGCCCTGCCCGAAGCAGTTGGACGCCTCGAAGGCGCAACTGTTGTTGTTGACGGTCAGGCTGGCGATGGACTCGCTGCACCCGGCCGCGGAGACCCACCAACTGCGGGCCAGCGCCGGGTTCTCGGCGTCGGCCTTGATGAGGTTGTTGCCTTCGAGGTTGAAGTTGCTGTCGTAGATGAGCCCCGATTCGGCCATGTTCACCAAACCGTAGGCAAAGACGTTCTTCTTGGCGTCGATGTAGCGCACCTGGCTGGCCAGCTTGCCGGCGCCGCAGGCCACGCGGACCTTCGTGAAGGCCTTGTCGGCGCAGTCCAGGCCCCAACCCGTCGGGATGTCCTCGCCGGTCGCCGTGTCGTAGTAGCCGGCGCACTGCAACCAACCGGTGGCCTTGAAGTCGGGACCGAGCTGTCCCACGAACCCGTTGATGGTCGGTGGACAGCCGTCGTCGGTCTGGCCGTTGCAGTTGTTGTCCATGAAATCGGCGCAGAAGTCCTTGACCCCCGGGTTGACCTTGAAATCGTCGTCGTTGCAGTCGCCGCCGCCAGCAGGGCAGATCTGCGGCGTCACTCCAAACGGGATGGTCTTGCCGGCGTCGCAGTAGTTGTCGCTGTCCTTGTCGCAGCCGTCGTCGATCTTGAGGTTGCAGTCGTTGTCCTTGTTGTCGCAGAGTTCGGTGGCCAGCGGGTGCACGTCTGGATCCTTGTCCTGGCAGTCGCCGACGCCCTTGCTGCACTTGGGCGAAAAGCCGATGACCTTGAGGTTCTTGTTGCAAAAGCCGTCGCCGTCGTCGTCGCAGCCCTCGTCGACCAGGCCACTGCAGTCGTTGTCCAGGTTGTCGCACGCTTCCTGGGTCGCGTAGTTGGCGTTCCAGTTGGCGTAGTGTTCGGCGCTGCACGGCAGCCACGCACCGTTGGCGCACAGGCTCACCGGCTTCTTGCTGCCCTTGCACACGCCCAGGTTCTTCTCGCAGTTCTGCGGATCTTCGATGATGAGGTCGCCGTCACTGGCGTCGGTCTTGCCGTCGCAGTCGTCGTCCTTTCCGTTGCAGGTCTCTTTGGCACTCGGGTACTGGTCGCCGAACAGGTCGTTGCAGTCGCCGCCGCCGAGCGGGCACACCTTGGGCTTGCCCGCCGTCGCCATGGCGCTGTCGCAATAGCCGTCCTTGTCGTCGTCGCAGCCCTCGTCGACATCGCCGTCGCAATCGTTGTCGAGGTTGTCGCAGATTTCGGATTGCGGCTTGCCCGCGCTGGTCGAGCACACCGATGCGCTGCCGTCGGGCGCACAGACCACGGTGCCCGCGACATTGCAGATGCCCTTGCCGTCGGTGCACGATTTGCCGAGGTTGGGAAAAAGCTCGTCGGTGCCACCGGTGCAGTTGTCGTCCACGCCGTTGCACAGCTCCTTGGCGCCCTTGAAACGCTTGGGGTTGAGGTCGTCGCAGTCGCCTTCGCCGCTGGGGCACGACTTGGGGGTGCCGACGACCGTGAGTTCGCCGTCGCACTGGCCGTCCTTGTCGTCGTCGCAGCCTTCGTCGATGGCGCCGTTGCAGTTCTGGTCGAGGTCGTCGCACTTCTCGACGGCGCCGGGCAGGCTCAGCTTGTCGTCGTCGTTGCAGTCGCCGCCCCCCTTGGGGCACACCAGCGGAAAGCCGAGCGTGGCCATGCCCGCGTCGCAATAGCCGTCGCCGTCGTCGTTGCAGCCGTCGTCGGCCTTGCCCGAGCAGTCGTTGTCCTTGTCGTCGCACACCTCGACCTTGCTGTACGACGGGGCTTGCAGCGTGTAGTCCTGGTCGGCGCAAGCCAACCACTGGCCGGTCTGGCACAACAGCGCCGGCTTCTTGGACCCGGCGCACACGCCCTGCTGCTTTTCGCACGGTTGGCTGTCGTGGATGAGCAAAAGGGGGTCCTCGGCGTCCTTGAGGCCGTTGCAGTTGTCGTCGGCGCCGTTGCACAGCTCTTTGGCGGAGGGATGTTTGCCGGCGTCCTTGTCGTCGCAGTCGCCGCCGCCCTTGGGGCACGCCACCTTGCCCGCGGGCTCGTAGCCCAACGCCGCATCGCAATAGCCGTCCTTGTCGTCGTCGCACCCTTCGTCGGTCTGGCCATCGCAGTCGTCGTCGGCGTTGTTGCACAGTTCGGGCACCGGCTTTTGGCCGACGCAGGTCTCGATGCCACCGACACAGATCGGCGTGCCCGGGCAGCTGCTGTCGCCCGCGACGATCTTGCAGGTCGCGCCAGCCGCCGGTTCGTCGGTCTGGCCGTCGCAGTCGTCATCCTGGGCGTTGCAGACTTCGCCGGCCGGGGTCTTGGCGGTGCACGGCGTCAACTGCTTGCTCTGGCAGTGGCGCTTGCCGGTGCAGGCTCCATCCTTGCCCGACTTGCTGCATTTGGTTTCCGCTTTCTCGTTCTCGAACCGATCGGTGCAGTTGTCGTTCAGCTTTTCGGCGACGCACTGCTTGGCGGGCTTGCCGTCTACGCTCTTGACCGGCTTGCACGAAAAACCCGCGGGGCATTTATCCGTCTTGGCGCAGTCTGCGCCGCAAAACGCACCCTCCTCGCCTGCCGGCACGCACACGTCGCCGATGCCGATCGGCGCCTCGCCGACTTGGGTCTTGCAGTCGAAATCGCCCATGCAGGGCCGGCCGAGGTTGGGCGCCAGGGGCAGACAGCCAAAGACGGTGTCGGGCGCACCGGCGACTTGCATGCAGCCCCACCCTTCGGGACATTGCAAGTTGCCGCCGCACAAGCCCGAACACACCTTCTGGTCGCGCGTGGGCGTGCAATAGCCGATGGCGCATTGATTGTCTGCGCTGCACGGCGACCCACATTCACCAGGCGATGGGGCGGCGAGGTTGCACGCGGGCTTGGTGGCGCTGAGGTCCAGTGTCGGCGCATCGACCGCTGAGTCGGTCAGCACCACGTCGAACGTGACCAACCCGTCGAGGACGGCGCCGGCATCGACGGTCGTCGCGTCCGGCGCGCCAAGGGTGTCGGCGCCTGGGCCGGACGCCTCCGACCCGGCGAGGTCGGGCAGCACAGCGCCGGCATTCGCGGCACCACCGCCGTCGCACGCACAGGCAAGGGCGGACGCGGCAACGGGGGCCCAAAGGCGGGCAAACATCGTCATGGGGCACACCGGCCGGCAAGACGCCAGCGCAAGGTCGCGCGCAGTGCCGCGAAAACCTGCCGGAGCGCTGCGCGGGACCACAGGTTAGCGAGTGTGAGGGCCCGTGGGCAAGCGGCCTACTTGCACAGCGAGGCGGCGCACTTGCCGGTCGGACAACTCGCACCTTCGGCGAGCGCAGTGGACACGCAACCCTTGACGTCGATGCAGTTGTCAGCGGTGCAGGGCTTGCCGTCATCGCAATCCTTGGGCAGCAGCTTGCCGCATTGGCCCTCGGTGCCGCACAGCAGGATGCCCCACGGGTTGGCGCGGCCGGCCAGCAGGTCGAGATCACTGCTGCCCGACTGCGCGGCGCCCGCCGCCATCGCCCCGCCGTCGGGCAACGGCGCCCCCGCGTACACGCGCTGCGAGCCGAAGATCGGATGGCTGCGCTGGTACAGAAAGTTGCCGAACGTGTCGACCCGCACGCCCAGGAAATCCTCGCCAAAGCCGACGCCGAAGTCCGCGTACCCGAAGAGCATGTAGCCTTGGTCGGCTGCGACCATGCCAAGCGTGCGGGCGTTGACGCTTTGTGCGTACTGGAACTGCGCAGTGACCTTGCCCGCGGCGTCGGTCGCGACCCACCACACCTGGGGCTTGGTGATCGCCGTCTGGGTCGTCCCGGCCAGGGTGAAGCCCGTCGCGGTCGGTATCACGGCGACCAGTTCCGAATTGACCAACGCCCCGCCATACGCCTGCTGCCACAGTTGCTTGCCGTCGGCCGCGGTGCGCACGGCAAAGCCCTTGGTCTTGCCGTCGGCCTGCAACACGTCGCCGACCAGCAGGAAGCCGTCTGCAAGCGCCGCCACACCGCGGGCCTGCGCGACGCCGCCCAAACTGTAAGAGAGGTTCAACCCCGCTGCGCCGACCGACCCAACAGTCATCAGCAACGGCATCCGCGTGGGCTTGGTGTCGCGATAGCCGACGCCAACGGCGACGCTGTCTGAGGCCGCGGCCACCGCAAGGAGCACTTCGTCGTCGCCACCGCCATGCGCGACCTGCCACTGTTGCTTGCCCTCCGCGTTCACGGCCAACCACAGGCCATCGCGTTGCGCGTTCTGAGCAGCGCTGGTCGTGCCGGCGGCAACGAATAACTTGCCCACCACTGTCACGCCGAACAGGGCGTCATCCCCTTGCCCGTTCACGAGCAAATCCCACAGTTGGGGACCGTCCACATCGTGGCCGATGAGCCGCGCCATGGGGTCCTTACCCGCCTCGGTTCGAGTCCCGGCGAACACGGCCACGTCGCCCAAGACCGCGACGCCGCGACCCTCGGTCTGCGCGCCCATGCCGTGACTGACCATCCACATGCTCGCCTTGCCTTTGCACAGACCCGCCGCGGTGCACACCTCGCCACTACTGCACGCGTTGCCGTCGTTGCAGGGCGCTCCAGGGTTTGGGGTGCCGACGCAGCCGATCTTTGGATCGCATTTGTCGGTAGTGCAGGGGTTGTCGTCGGTGCACGCACCGGCGGTGCCTTTGCACAGGCCGTCCACGCAACTGTCCTTGATGGTACAGGCGATGCTGTCGTCGCACGCCGCCGACTGCGGCACGTGGACGCAGCCTTTGGCCTGATCGCAGGCATCCGCGGTGCACGGGTTGCCGTCGTTGCACAGTGCCGCGAGTTTGCAGACGGCCCCTTCGCACACGCCCTGGCCGCCGCACGGTTGCGGGCCCTCACAGGAGACCTGCTGAGGATTGGGCCCGCTGTTGCACGCCCCGTCTGCCGCGCAGGATTCGACCGTGCAGACGTTGCCGTCGTCGCACTTGGCCTTGGCATTGGCGCAGATGCCCTGCTGGCAGATTTCGGCCACGGTGCAGGGGTTGCCATCTTCGCATTTGGCCCCGTCGGCGGCGGGCGTGAACACGCAACTGCCGTTGACGCAATTGTCCGCGGTGCACGGGTTGGTGTCGCCGCACGGTTTGGCGGCACCTGTGCACGTGCCGCCACCGCAGATGTCGCCGGACGTACACGCGTTGCCGTCGTCGCACGGAGTCGAGGGCGGGACCGGAGAAAACCCACACTTCCCCGTCTGCTCGTTGCACGTGCCCGCTGTACACGGGTTGCCGTCGGAACAGACGTTGGGCTCACCGAAACAGCCACCTCCCGCACAGGCGTCGTTCTTGGTGCACAGCTTGCCGTCGTCGCAGGGTCCGGGCGCCGCCTTCGCTTCGCACTGGGAGGTAGCGGGGTTGCAGGCATCTACGGTGCACGGATTGCTGTCGTTGCAAACCTGCTTGACGCCGGTGCACACGCCGGCCGCGCATCCATCGCCCCCGGTGCACGGGTCGCCGTCGTCGCAGTTCGCGGTGCCCGGCGGGTTGGCGCAGGCCCCGGAGCTCGGGTTGCACAGGTCCAGTGTGCATGGGTTGCCATCGACACACTGCTGCGGCACCCCGGCGCAGGCGCCCTTTTGGCAGGCGTCGGCGCCGGTGCACGGGTTGCCGTCACTACAGCCCTTGCCGTCGGCGGGCGTGGCCACGCAGCCCGCCTTGTCGTCGCAGATGTCCGAGGTGCAAGGGTTGCCGTCGTCGCAGGCCACCGCTTTGCCCTTGCATGTGGCCGCAGCGTCGCAGGCGTCGGCGTCGGTGCAGGCCAGGCCGTCGTCGCACGGCCCGCTGGTAGCGGTCGCCGCGCACGCCCCCGACACCGGACTGCACGCGTCCTGGGTACAAGGGTTGCCGTCGTTGCACGTGTTGGCGGCGCCCACGCAAGCGCCGGCCTGGCAGGTGTCCGCAGCGGTGCAAGGGTTGCCGTCGTCGCATGCGGGCCCAGTCGCGGGCGCGACCTTGCAGCCGCTGGCGGGGTCGCAGCTTTCGGCCGTACAAAGGTTGTTGTCGGCGCACGAATTGGCGGCGCCAGCGCACGACCCTTCTGTCCCACATTTGTCGCCGATGGTGCACAGGTTGCCGTCGTCGCAGGGCGACCCACCCATCGGCAGATGCGCGCAGCCGACCTTGGGCTGACACTGGTCCAGGGTACATGGGTTGTCGTCGGCGCAGTCGGCGAACTGCCCCGCCTTGCACGCCCCGGCCGAGCACAGGTCGCCGGCGCTGCACGGATCGCCGTCGTCGCACGGTTGGGTATTGGCCGCGCCCTGGCACTTGCCGCCTGCGCAGCCGTCGCCGCTGGTGCAAGGGTTGCCGTCGTCACACGGGGCTGCGTTCGCAACGGATTGGCAGCCAGCCGCTTGGTCGCAGGCCTCGGTTGTGCAGGGATTGCCGTCGTCGGCACAGGACTTGGCTGACCCCGCCTTGCATGCGCCTGCTGTGCACTGGTCGCCCGCCGTGCACGCATCGCCGTCATCGCAGCCGTCCCCGTCGAGCGGAGCGTGCGTACAGCCCTTGGCCGCTGCGCAGTCGTCGGCAGTGCACGGGTTGTCGTCGGTGCACGACAACAGCGCCGCGCCCTGGGTGGGGATGCAGTGTCCCGTCGAGCAACTGCCCGGTTTGGCCGCGCCCTTTTCGCACGCGGCTGCACAAAATGTCGCGGCAGCAATGGTCTGGCTGTGGCACGCCCCAGCCTCGCAAGTGGTGGTGCGGCAGCCGTTGTCTGGCACTTGGGACTGGCAATCGGCGTCGCTGGTGCAACCGACTTTGGCGACCGGCTTGCATTTGCTATCGATGCAAATGCCCGACCCGCATTGCGCGGCCAGCGTGCAAGATTTGCTGCACACCCCGACGTAGCACAGGCCGCTCTCGCAGTCTGCGGCGGCCGCGCACGGGGCGAAGAAGGCGCGCCGCGACCCGGGTTTGCTCGCACAGGCACCCATCAGGCCGACCGCGCACGCCGCGACCGCCCACGACATGCGGATGGCGGCGCGGCGGCTTCGATTCATCGGGTCATCTGCCAGGCGCGCGATCGGCCCGGAAGTGGGCGACGCTGCTGCGCGGGCCTATTTGCACTGGGTGCAATCGACCTTGATGGCGTAGTCGGCGGTGGCGTTCTGCCAACCGTCGACGACGAAGTAGTATTTCTGGCCCTTGGTCACCGCGACCGTCTTGGTGGCGGTATTGCCGGACATCAGTGCGTGGGCGGTGCACGCCGCGGGCCCGCACGGCTTGCTTCCGTCGAGGATGAACAGGTCCAGGAACCCACTGGAAAAAAGTCCCGTGCGCGTGACCGTGACCTTGACGTTGCCCGTGCAGGTGGCGGTGTAGTCGTAGGCGTATTCGGGTCCCGTGTAGCTGCTGACGGTGCCATCCGCGCAGGTCCAACTGGTGATGAGGTCGGTGCTGCCGGGGTTGCTGTTGTTCCAGTTGTCGGTCAAGCCGCAGGTCAGGGTGTAGTCGTTCTTGCACTGCGCGACCGGCGCGGCACAGGCGGCGTCCTTGGCGCAATCGCTGTCGGCGCAGTCGGTCTTGCCGTCCTTGTCGTCGTCGAGCTTGTCGGCGCACTTGGTCTCGGTCGTCGGCTGGCACGCGCAGGCGAAATTGATGTTGTAGGTGCCCGCGAAGTTGTTGTAGCCATCGACGACAATGTTGTACTTGTTGCCCTTTTTGGCCTGGAAGGTCATCTTGGCGGTGGTGCCGGTCATCAGCGCGTGCTGCAGGCAACTGCTGCCGCCACACACTTTGGCGCCGTCGAGCACGAACAGGTCGAGGAACCCGGAGGCCTGCGCCGTCTTGGTCAAGCTGACGGTGACCGCGCCGTCGCACGCTGCCACATACTCGTAGGTGTACTCGGGCCCGGTTTCGTTGCCTTGCGACCCATCGGCGCAGGTGTAGGCGTTGACGGCTTTGGTGCTGCCGCTGCCCGAGTTGCTGTAGCTGTCGCTGCCGCCGCATGCCGCCGTGAAGTCCTTGGCGCATACGCAGCCGGTCTTGCCGGCGCAGTCGCTGTCGGCGCAGTCGGTCATGCCGTCCTTGTCGTTGTCCACCTTGTCGGCGCACAGCGATTCGACTGCGGCAGCGCAGGCCACGTCCTTGGCGCAGTCGGTATCGGCGCAGTCGGTTTTGCCGTCTTTGTCGTTGTCGAGCTTGTCGGCGCACTGGGTTTCGGTCGCCGGCACGATGCACGCGGCGTCTTTGGCGCAATCGGTGTCGGCACAGTCGGTCTGGCCGTCCTTGTCGTTGTCCACCTTGTCGGCGCACAGCAGTTCGGTGGTGGTGGCCGCGCAGGCAAGGTCCTTGGCGCAATCGGTGTCGGCGCAGTCGGTCTTGCCGTCCTTGTCGTCGTCCACCGCGTTGGCGCACTTGGTCTCGGTCACGACGGGCGGGCCGCACTTGCAGGTGGCCTTGATGCTGTAGTTGCCGGCAAAGTTCTGGTAGCCGTCGACCACGATGTTGTACTTCTGTCCGTTCTTGATGGGCACGGTTTTGGTGGCGGTGGTGCCGCCCATCAGGGCGTGGCCGACGCAGGCGCTGCCGCCACACGTCTTGCCGGCGTCGAGCACGAAAAGGTCCAGGAAGCCCATGCCGCCCGAGGTCTTGGTGACGGTCACCGTCAGTTCGCCGTCGCAGTTGGCGCTGTAGCCGTAGGTGTATTCGCTGCCGGTTTCGCTGCCGACTGTACCGTCGCTGCATACGTAGGTGCTGACGGCTTTGGTCGAGCCGACACCGGTGTTGGACCACCAGTCCTGGCCGCCACAGCCGAGCGGATAGTCGGGCTTGCACACGCAGGCACCCAAGCCCGAGCAGTCGGGGTCGGCGCAGTCGACGAGCTTGTCGCCGTCGTTGTCGAGCTTGTCGGTGCACAGCGTCTCGACCTTGGGCGCGCAGGCGGCGTCCTTGGCACAGTCGGCGTCTGCGCAGTCGGTCTTGCCATCCTTGTCGTCGTCGAGCTTGTTGGCGCAGTTGGTCTCGGACGCGGTCGCCGCGCACGCAAGGTCCTTGGCGCAGTCCGTGTCTGCGCAGTCGGTCTTGCCATCCTTGTCATCGTCGAGCTTGTTGGCGCAGTTGGTCTCGGACGCGGTCGCCGCGCACGCCAAATCCTTGGCGCAGTCCGTGTCTGCGCAGTCGGTCTTGCCGTCCTTGTCGTCGTCGAGCTTGTTGACGCAGTTGGTCTCGGTGGCCGTCAGCGCGCACGCCGGGTCGAGCGCGCAGTCGCCGTCGTTGCAATCGACCAGTTTGTCGTTGTCGTTGTCGATCTTGTCGGTGCAGTTGGTCTCGGGGCCGCCGACCATGCACGCCGGGCTGGCGTCACAGTCGCTGTCCAGGCAGTCGACCTTGCCGTCCTTGTCGTTGTCGATCTTGTCCACGCACGAGGTCTCGACGGTCGGCGCACATGCGAGATCCGCTGCGCAATCGCCGTCCTTGCAGTCCACCAAGGTGTCGCCGTCGTTGTCGACCTTGTCGGTGCAGTTCAGTTCCTTGCCCCCGGCGCAGCCGCAGCCGACCTTGAGCGAGAAGTCCGCGGTGAAGCCCTGGTATCCGTCTACGACCACGAAGAACTTCTGGCCCTTCTTGGCCTGCACGGTCTTTGTGGCCTGGGTGCCGGCCATCAGCGCGCGGCCGACGCACGAGCTGCCAGCACAGCCCTTGGCGGCGTCGAGGATGAACAGGTCGAGGTACCCCGGCTTGGTGGTGTTCTTGACCAGGGTCACGGTCAGCGGTCCGTCGCATTCGGCGGTCAGCGCGTAGGTGTATTCCGGGCCGGTCTCGCCGTTGGCCTTGCCGTCGGCGCCACAGTCGTAGCCGCTGATGGCCTTGGTCGATCCGGTGCCGCCGTTGTTGTTCTTCTCCGCGGCGCCGCACACAAGATTGAAGTCGTCGACGCAGGCGCTGGCCGGGCACGCCAGGTCCACCTTGCAGTCGGCGTCTGCGCAGTCGGTCATGCCGTCCTTGTCGTCGTCGATCTTGTCGGCACACTTGGTCTCCTTGCCCTGGCACGCCGCGTCCTTGGCGCAGTCGGCGTCGGCGCAGTCCAACTGGCCGTCGGCATCGTTGTCGACCTTGTCGTTGCAGGCGGTCTCGGTCTTGGGCGGCATGCACTGCTTCTTGCAGACGCTGGCGACCTGTTCGACGCAGAGGTTGTCCCAAGCCGTGGTGCAGCAGAAGCTGTCGGCTTTGCACACCATGTCCGCGCAGGGATCGCACGTCGCCTTGAGCGGGGTGGGGCTTTCCTTGCACACGTCGCAGGTCGCCTTGCAGGCCGCGTCGGCGAGGCAATCCGAGTCCTTGCAGTCAACGAACTTATCGCCGTCATCGTCGAGCTTGTTGGTGCAGTTGGTCTCTTTGGCGGTGACCTTGCACGCGGCGTCGTTCTTGCAGTCGGTGTCGGCGCAGTCCAGGGCGCCGTCCTTGTCGTCGTCGAGTTTGTTGGCACAGAAGGTCTCGGTGGTCGTCGTCACCGCGCACGCCGGTTCGACGTTGCAGTCGTTGTCGGCGCAGTCGGTCAGGCCGTCGGTGTCGTCGTCCTTGGTGTTCTTGCAGTCCAGTTCCTTGGGCACTTGCTTGCATGCGGCATCTTGGGCGCAATCGGAGTCCGCGCAGTCGATCTGGCCGTCCTTGTCGTCGTCGATCAGGTCGACGCAATTGGCCTCTTTGATGGGTTGCAGGCACGCGGCGTCGGTCGCGCAATCGTTGTCCTGGCAGTCGGTCTGGCCGTCGCCGTCCTCGTCGACCTTGTCGGTGCAGGCGATCTCGTTGGTCGGCTTGAGGCACGCAGCATCCTGCGCGCAGTCGCTGTCGGCGCAGTCGGTGGCGCCGTCCTTGTCGTCGTCGGTCTTGTCGGTGCAGTTCTTCTCGCTGCCGACGTTGGCGCATTCCGCGGCATTGGCGCAGTCGTTGTCGCCGCAGTCGGTCTGGCCGTCGCCGTCGTCGTCCTTGCCGTCGCCGCAGGCCGTCTCGGTGGTGTTGCAGGTGTTGTTGCCACCTTTGCACGCGCCGTCCGCGCAGGTGTCGTCGGCGGTGCACGGGTTGCCGTCGTCGCAGTAGGCGGTGTTGTTGGTCGCAACGCAGCCCGTCGCCTTGTCGCACTTGTTGTCGGTGCACGGGTTGGCGTCGTCGCAGCCCTTGGGCTTGCCGCCTTCGCACTTGCCGGCGGCGCAGGCCTCTGCTTCGGTGCAGGCGTTGCCGTCGTCGCAGGCCTCGCCGTCCGTCGCCGGTCCAGGTTTGCAGGTGCCCGTTGCGGTGTCGCACACCGCCTTTTCGCAGATCTGCAGGCTGTCGAGCTTGCAATCGTCGTCCTTGGTGCAGCCGCCAGGCGTGGTCTCAGCGCCTGCGTCGAGGCTGTCGTCGATCGGACCGCCATCGGCGGGACCGGTCTCGGGCGTCGCGGCGCCGTCGGTGCCGTCGGTGCCGTCCTTCTTGACGTCGGTCGCCTTGCCGTCGCCCATGTTGACCGCGGAGTCGCTGCCGCTGGTCGTGCCGCCGCCGCCACCAGTGCCCGAGGGCTGCACGGGGTCGCTGCAGGCGGCGGCCATCACTGCGGCCAGCGCCAGGGTCGAGGTCTTGAGCAAAGAGGGGGTGCGCATCGTGGATCTCCAGAGCAGGGGCGCCTGGGCGCCGAATCAGGCAGAACGAGGATCGGTCGCTCGCAGGATCAATACCAAGCCTTGACCTTGGGGCCGCCATAACCGTAGGCGGCCACGGCCTGACGCAGGAAGAAGGGAACTTCGACGTAGTTCTGCAGGGCGAGGCAAGCGCCGTTGGAAGTGCACTTGCAGCCCTTGGTGATCTTGGGGCCGCAGGTCGCGGTGGCGTCGTAGGCAGGGTCGTACTTGACCACCGCCTGGCCATCGGCGCCGAGCAGCGGCAGCAACCAGTCGGGCTCACCGTCACCGTTCAGGTCGGGGCCCGGTGTGGTTTCGTAGGCCTTGCCGAGCAGTTCGTTCGCGTACTGCAGGACCCGGGCGGCGATGCCCTTTTCGACCACCTTGCCAAACAAAGTCTCGCGGCCATAGGTCCGCGCAATGAAGACCTTGCCGGTCGGGTCGTGGAACTCGATGCGCGAGGCGTAGGTCGGCGACGCATCTTCGGCCAACTCGTAGACCCGCATCATGTCGAGCCAGTTCTGCTTCTGGTTCTCGGGCAGATACAGCATGGTCCAGGCGATCAGGAACTTCTGCTGCTCCCAGCCGATCTGGCTGTCCACCACCGCTGTGTCGACCACGTTCTGGGATCCGAACGCCGCTTGCAGGTCGCTGCCCGCGCTCTGGCAGATGGTCGATCCCGGACCCGGGAAGCACGCCTTGGGCGTGGCGCCGATCCAACTGGTCCAGCCAATGGCCTGCTGCGGGAACTGCTCAGCGTCCACCGGGACGTCGCCCTTGGCGTTGACGGCGACGCGCGGGCCCTTGAGCACCTCGTCGCCAGTGAGCGCATTGCTGATCATGCGGCGGTACGCCTCAGGGAAGAGGTCGGCCATCGACACCGAGCGATAGCGGGCGTCGGTGAAATCGCCGAGCGACGAGCTGATGAAGTTGTCCACCGACTCGGTCAGCAGCATCGACACGTACATCTTGTCGTAGTACGAGCCGGCGTTCATGGTGTATTCGGCGTCGTACTCGCCCTTGTCGTCGGCCAGTTGGTTCTCGACGAGCTTGCCGCCATACGCCACGTTGCCAAAGTAGCCGGTGGCACCGTTGGGGATGTGGAACGCGGTCGGCTTGACGGCGTTGCTGATCTTGCTTTCCATCGACCGCATCACGCCTTGGTCGTCCTTGAAATGCGGGCCGGGCTCGGGCCGGGCCAGCAGTCGGCCAAAGTGGTCGAACACCATGCCGGCGGCCAGCATCGGGCTCGGAAAGAAGTTCTTGGCGGCGTAGGCCCACAACTCGTCGGCGTCGGTCGTGGCCTCTTCGGCCACCGAGCGGTAGATGTTGCGGTACAGGCCCAGGCCCTTGGCGCCGTCCCGCATCTTCTCGTTGTAGCGGGCGAGCGTCCGGTTGGCGGCGCCCTTGGCCGAGAAGCTCTTTCGACCGCGGCGGTAGTTGTCGAAGATGTGGCCGACTTCTTGCATCGTGACCATGAAGTTGAAGATCTCGTACTGGTCCGCACCGTTGTCGTGCCGGTACACGCTGGCGTTGCCGAGGTCGGCCCAGCGGTCGGTGGCAAAGCCATAGGGCACGCGAACGCGGCCCTGCGGGTCGACGCCGGGGCCGGCGCGGTAGTTGGTGGCCTCGCTGGCATTGGCCTGGCGCAGCGAGGTCCACGGCACGTAGTCGACCTTCTGCGACTTGCATTTGGTGGTGGCGCCGTTGACGGTGACCAGCAGGCCGTCGAGCAGCGGGCTCCACGCGCCCTCGGTCGCCTCGTTCCAGCGCGCGGGCTTGTACTGGGCGACGTCCTCGACGGCGTCGCAGTCGTTGATGAGGGCGTAGTTCTTCTGCAATTGCGAATAATGGATGTCCGCGCCGTTGTACTTGGGCTGCAAGCCGAGGATGCCGCCAAAGTTGTCCATCTTGGTCAGCGCCCCTTTGCCGCGGGCCGCGTTGGACTTGTATTTCTCGTCGTCGTACACGGCCACGGTGTCGCCGTAGAACATGCGCGCCGCCGCGAAATCGTAGGCGCCTAGGCCCAGCAGGTCCTGGGTAGTCTCGCCCGCGTAGTCCATGACCGACGAGTGCATCCACATCCAAATCAGGTTGTCGCGCTCTTCGGTCGTCACCGGGTCGAACCAGCGCGGGCCGACGCATGCCGATCCGTCCTTGGCCAGGCTGGTGCATGGTTTGGTGTTGGCGCCGTCGCTGGTCCGCAACTGCCAGTACTGCGGCCGGTAGTTCATGGCGTCGCTGGAGCTGATGAAGTTGTGGCGCAATCCGATGCTGTGACCCATTTCGTGGATGATGACCGCGTAGTGGACCTTGCGCGCCAGGTACTGCTTCATGCGGTCGGCGCGCTTGTGTTGTTCGTCCTTGCTCTGGCTCGGGTCGAACTTGCCGAACTTCTCTTGCAGACCCTGGCCGAGGCCGGCGATCGACAACGGCGCATCCTGCATCTCCATGATGCACGCGCCGCGCTCCGACAGCGCAGTCTCGCGCATGCGCCGGAACTCGCGCTGCACGCTGGGGTTGCCGCCGCGCAGGGGCGAGGCGAGGTTGAGCACGCCCTGGCTCATCGGCATGCCGCCCAGGCCGTGCAGGTGCTGGACGTGTTCGGTCAACAGCGCCGCCTCGAACGCGGTGCCCTGGGCTTGCTGGCGGCGGGCCGCATACAGTGGCGCACTGACCGACACGGCGCCATCGGCCGCGGTCACGTACTCAAGCTTCTCCTTGACTTTGGCGGCCAACTGCACGGCCTTGGGGTGTTGCTCGGCAAACTGCTGGGCCTGGGCGTCGGACATACGCATGCCGGCGGCGTCGCCGACGTGTTCGTCCACCTGGTCCGCGGTCAGCTGGCCGAGTGCTCCGTTCTGAGCCGCCGCCACCGCAGCACTCGACCAATCGCGGATATAGGTGCCGTTGGTGATTTCCTCGGTCTTGAGTTCCTTGGCAATGTAGCGCGCTTGATCGACGAGGCCTTGGCTGAACAGGTCGTTGACGTGGGTCCACACGTTGATGCTCGCCGACACCACCTCGCCCGACAGCGGATCGTCGGCATCGACCATGATGCCCCACGGCGACGGGGTTTGCGGCGCGACCATGGCGTTGACGGCGTGGTAGCGCAGGTCGCCACGGCGGGCGTGTACGGCCTTGTTGCACTGCTGGACGGTCTTCCAGTCGCCCGATTGCCGGGCCTGCGCGCAGGCCATGGCGGTCCAGGTGGGCGGCAGCCTTGCGTCCTTGGGCCCGCACAGGTCGGGGTCGTTGGCCTCGACCGGACTGTGGCACAGCACCACCATTTCTGGGGCCTTTGCCAGCGCGATGATGCCTGCATCCAATCCGCGCTTCTTGCCGAGCGTGTCCGCGAGGGCCGCGCACTTGGCCTCGTCGCGCTTGTTGTCCTTGTAGGCCACGCCGTGGCGGCAGTCGTCGACTTCGCGCGCCAGTTGCACCAGATCCCAGTGGTCCTCCATCTGGCCCCGGTACATCGGGAACGCGGTCGCGCACTCGTTCTTCTTGCCTTCCTGGCCCTTGGTGAGGTGGGCGCATTCGGCGTACTTGGCGGTGACGACGGCGGCGCGCATGGCGACGTCCCACTCGTGGGTGGCGTCTTCTGTGGCGCCGAAGTAGTCCTGGCTGCTGCCGCTGGCGTAGTACCAGACCACCGGCTTCTCGGTGCGCTTGGCGTATGGCAGGGTGCAGCGCTGCTTGAAGGTGTCGCAGCGCGAACCCAGGCCGGCCGCTTCGCACTCGTCGGCGGTGCCGTTCTTGTCGGCGTCGCGGTTGGGGTCGGCGCCGTAGGGCGTACCCACGCACGACTTGTCGGTGCACTTGTCCTGGGGCACAAAGCACTTGATCTCGCCCAGCATCTTGGCGGGATCCTTGTAGTAGTGGCTGCGCTGCCAGATGTTGTACTTGTCGGCGAAGCGGTGCCAGCGGTCGTCGGTCATGCCGTAGCTGCGGGCGTAGCCGTTGCGCTCGGTGGTGAAGATGCCATAGGCCTGGAAGCGGTAGCCGTCGTATTCGGTGGGCTCGAAATCGGTGTCCTCGACGCGCTTGAACGCCTGGCGGATCGTCAACTCGACCGGATTGCAATTGCCCGCCGGTTCGGTGCCGCCGGCAAACTCGGGCGGCAGCATGCAGGCCGGGAACTTGTCGATGCCCCAGCCCAGGTGCGACAGGTCGATGAGCTTGGGCCTGGCAAAGGCCTTATTGGTGACGTCGAAGTAGCTGCCATCCTTGGCGAAGTACGGGGCATTCTCGTCGTTGGGGTCGTTGATGTCGAAGGCCATCGACTCGTACTGTACGCCGCCATAGATGCCGACCATCGACAGCGTGTCAAAGTCGTAGCTGTCGGTGTTCAGGTTGCGGCTCCAGTCCACGCGCATGTGGCGGCGCTCGTACCACGGCCGGTCGAAGGCGTTTTCTTCGAGCACATTGAGCTCTTCGCCGGTCGTCGGGTTGTAGCTCTTGCGGATGTCGAAGTGCGAGGTGATCGGGTAGGCGCACACGATGACGCCGTCGTTGGTGGCCTTGCCGGCGCCCTTGCCGTCGGTGCCCTCGATGCGCTCGTAGGCCAGCCGGCCGATGAGCAGATTCTGGGTGATCTGGAACTTGATGCGCGACAGAGGCTGAGCGTAGGTCGATGTGAACAGCCCGTCCTGCGAGGCGCCATAGCCGACGTCGATGAGCGTCGCCTGGGCGTAGAACTCCGGGTTGTCCTTGGGGTCCGCGAGGTTCGTGCCGACAAAGAGCGTCTTGTCCAGGGCGTAGGGCTGCACGCGGTTGATCGGCGGGCGCTCTTCGGCACACCCCCAGGCCGCGATCGCCAGAAGACCAAGGACCAGGATGGGGCGAACGGGATGTTGCATGCGTGCCTCAGGCAGTGTGCTGATTTTCAAGGTGTATTGCGATTCCGGGCCGCCGCTGCGGCTCGGCCGCCGCGTTCAAGAGGCGGTCAACTCGCCTGGACGTGATCGCTCGGAGCGCTGCGCAAGCGCAGCGTTTTTCCTGTAAGGCCAGGAGGTTGCGGTTCGCCTGCGCGGCGCGCGACCCCGATTTGGGGCGGCAAAGGATAGCGGCGAGTTTGCTGGCGACAACTTGAAAAGTTGACGCAGTGCGTCATGGCCCATGGCCAAGCGCCATGGTTGCGGAATAATACTCGCGCTGTCATGGGTTTGCGAGAAATGTGAAGTTTTGTGATGCGCCGCGGTCCGCCGGAATCACGCCCCGCCGTTGCGCCCGTAGAGCATCCGCGACCCGGGATCGAGCGCAGCCAGCAGCGCGTACCGGCGCTGGGCCGGGTCGAGGATGAAGACGGCGCCGTCCACGGCGTCCAACCGCACCCACGCGTGCGAGAACCAGCCCGACACGAACTTGCGCTCCAGCGACACCTTGCCGCGCAACCACCCGCCGTCAATGAGGCGCTCCAGCACCGCGCCGACGAAACACACCTGATGCCGGCACACGCCGCCCTTGGCAGCCAGGAACACGTCGAGGTCGATGGGCTCGTCGGGCCGCAGGAAGCCTTGCTTGTCGAGGCGCTTGACCACCTGCTCGTCGTACGGCATGTGGTCCTCGACCAATTGGGCCACCCGCGACAGCACATGGGCGCGCAGATCCTCGCGGGCCTGTTCCACGGTCTTGTCGGCCAGCAGGCGTTCGAGCCACAGGTCGTACACCTTGCGCAACAGGCTTCCCGGTCGGCGCATGTCGACCACGATGGCCTCGCGCGGCTTGCGGCCAAGGTAGACGCCGCCGTCGATGCGCGTCTCTCCGCCGATGATACGCCAGCCGTGGAACCACCCGAACGGCGCGTCGGGGTCCCCCTCGCTCGGCTGCAACGTACCGTCGGCGGCAAGCCGCGTGACCAGGATGCCGGTGTTGCCGCTTTTGGCGCGGTCGAAACCGCGGTCGTCGGCGGCCGGCCCTGGATCCGCGGCGACGGCGACTGGGGCAGCGATGCGTTGGTGCGCGGTTGCGTCCTCGCGGGCCGCAGAACCGTCGTCGGGCCCTTGGCCCGCTTGTAGAAGGCGCGTGGCGTGCGCCGTCCAGGCGGCGATGCGCGACTGCAGGTCGGCGGGACCCGGCGGCGCGGTGGGGCTATCGGCCTGGCTGCGCATGGGGCCAAGGTTGCCCGTTTTCTCCCTCGGCGTCCAACCGGGCGCGGCCTGCGGTTGCAGCCGGGCGGCAGACGTGGAAAATTCGCCGCTTTGCCCGCGACGGCCCGCGCTGACGCCCGCCCACCACCTGCGGAGAATGTCCATGTTCCTCAACGTGCTTGCGCAGCCCCGCCGGCTGTGCAGTGGCGCCGCGGCGTGCGCCTGCCTGCTTTGGACGCTCCTGGCCGCCAGTTGTGCCCAGGACGTCGGGCAAATCGACCGCACACAGCCCGGTGCGCTGCGCAAGTCCCTGTTTTCCGGCGAGTGGTACTGGCGGCGCACAGTGGTCGACGCCCCCTACACCGCCGGCTTCACCTTCGTAGGCGAGGCCGACGACGTCGAGCGCGTTCGCTTCCGCATCGACGAGAACCACCTGATTGCGTACCGCAGCTACGATTTCGTCGCCGGCACCGACCTGGACCACAGCCAGCGCCGCAAGCGCTCGCCCGGCAGCGCCGCAGGAGAGTCGGGCCAGCCCGTCGCGATCTACCGCATCCAGAGCCACTTCGACATCAAGCGCAACTACAGCGCGGCCACCGGCGAGCAGGACAACGTCATCGCCGAGAACACCGTGGACCGGCCGTGGTTCGAGCGCGACTACATCCGCGTCGACTGGACCGAAAACCTGGCGCCCGGCAAGGGCTTCGAGTTCACGGTCGACACCGTGGCCACCGAGTTCGTCAAGTTCGCCGTCACCAATCCGGCCGACCCGGATAGCTTGCTGCTGGGGTTTCGGGACAAGGCCCGCAAGACCGGCTGGCGCGAGACCCGCGACCCGGCCGAGCAGCGCGCCGCGGCCAGCGCCGACTACCTCGACTTCGTGCACAAGCTGCTGGCGACGCCCCAGGTGTACGCAGGCTGGGACTGGGACGGCCCGTGGTCGGTGCCGGTGTGCTGGATCTACGGCAACGAGGACTGCAAGCCTGCCGAAATCACCGTCCGCTCGTCGTTGTTGAAGATCGACCCCGCAGGCGACTACGAGGTTCTGGACTACCCCGATAACGCGCTGGCCCGCGACGACAAGGGCCAGATCATCCGCACCCGGGCCCTGGCCGACGGCACCATCGCCCGCGACCCGGACGGCGAGGCGGTGCGCGTGCCGATGTTCGACAAGTTCGGGTACTTCCGCGCCGAGCGCTATGGCTGGGACCAGCGCCACGGCGAGGTGGAGTCCGCACGTGAACTCAAGATTTCGCGCCACGACCTGTGGCAGCAGTCGCACAAGGACGGCAAGCCGATCCCGTATGGTCAGCGCAAGGTCAGGCCGATCGTGTACTACAAATCCATCGGCTTTCCCAAGGAATTGGATGCCTTGGCTGCCGAGACGGGCAAGCAATGGGACGAGGCCTTTCGCAAAACGGTGGGCGCCCTACAAGGCAAGGATCCGGCGCAGGTGGGCCCGGTCTTCGTGGTGGCCGACAACACCTACGCGGTGGACAAGGCGGGAAAGGTCACCGACCGTGGCCAGCGGGTGGGCGACCTGCGCTGGTCGATGATCAACTACGTTGCCAAGCCGACCCGCGCCGGCCTGCTGGGCTACGGGCCGAGCGCAACCGACCCTGTGACCGGCGAAATCGTCAGCGCCACTGCCAACGTGTACGGCGCGGCCCATCAGGTGCTGGCGACCAGCGCCCGCGATCTCTTGCGGTTGGTGCGCGGCGAGATCAGCCCCGAGGCATACGGCTTGGGCCATGTCACCGAAGCCGAGGTCCACGCCGCGCTGCACGCCTTTGCGCCCGGCGACAAGCCCAAACCAAAAGGGATGGGCGCGCAGCCTGACCAGGGCGACATGGCGCACGCCGACCGCGTCGCCGAGGTGCAGCAGTTCGCGGCGCGCGTGACCGACCGCGAAAAGCAAAAGGCGGTCATCGCCAAAAAGAAATCGGCGCTGGCCGAAAAGCCGGGCTGGGCCGAGCAACGCCTCGCCAAGATCACCGCCTCGGGCCTGCTCGGCAACCTCATCAATCGCCAGGTCGCGTTGGCCCACGGCGACCCGGCGCTGCGCGAAAAACTGTCGCAGACGCCGCCCGGCGCGCCCCTTCCTGCGCTGACGCAGTCGCAGCTCTTGGCCCTGGCGCCTCACCGCTGGTCGACCCGCGCCGCGCGCAGCCGGCACTTGGAACGCAAGCGTTTGCTCGCTCGGCACAGCATCGAACTGGCTGAATTCGCAGACGATGCCGTCTTGGGAATGGCCGAAGCGCTCAAGGACTTTCCGACCGACCAGGTGCGCAAGAAGATCTTCGATCAGGTGTTCCTGTCCACGGCGCTGCACGAGGTGGGCCACACGCTGGGGCTGCGCCACAACTTCGAGAGTTCGACCGATGCGCTGAACTGGCCGGATGCCTACTGGGACTTGCGCGGCGATTCTGCTGAACCGCTGACAGAGCCGACGCTGGCCCAGAAGAAGGCGGGGATGGACGACTTCCGTTACTCGTCGATCATGGACTATGCCCAGCGCTGGCACCATGACCTCAAGGGCCTGGGCCGCTACGACATCGCCGCTATCGCATTTGGTTACGGCCAGTTGGTCGAGGTGTTCGCCAACGCGCCGGTGGATCCGCTGGTGGTCAACCCGCCCGACTACAGCCCGACCAAGCCAAGCGACGCCGACGGCTACGCGGTGATGGAACCGCTGTACCGCGATCCGCTGCGCGTGGCGCTCAAGAGCCAGTTGCGCCACTACACCCAAATCCCGAAACGTGTTTTTGGCGGCCTCGCGGCGATGCGCCAGCGCAAATTCGTGCCCTATGCGCAGGTCATCGCCGACATGACCGGCGAGGGCAGCACGCCAGACCAGGGCCGCAAGCGCCAACTCTGGGAGGTGCCCTATCGCTTCTGCTCCGACGAGTACACCGAGGGCACGCCGACATGCAACATGTTCGACGCTGGCGCCGACGCCTGGGAAATCGTGCGATCGGGCATGCAGCAGTGGCGCGACCACTACGTGTTGCAGGCCTTTCGCCGCGACCGCGTGGGCTTTGCCATCGAGGACTACGAGTACCGGGTGTGGTCGCGCTACTTCCTGCCCGTCGGCCTGCAGTACCAGAACTGGGTGTTCTTGCAGTACGACCCGGAGACCAAGGCCAACCCGGGCGTGCTCTGGGATTGGCTGACCTACGACAAATCGGTGGCCAAGAAGCTGGGATTGGAGACCAAGCCGTGGGAACAGGCCCTGGGCGGCGGGCTGCCGATGACGGCGGGCGTCAAGGAGGGCATGGACTTCCTGGCCAACGTGCTGGCGCAGCCCGAGCCGGGCCAATATTGCTTCGACAAGTCCGAGAACAAGTTCAGGCAGTTCAGCTATGTGACAGCAACGCAAAGCGGCGTGCCCCTGCCGCAGTGCAGTACGCCGCAGACGTGCGACGGCACGCAGGCGTGCGCGGACCTGGTCATCCCGCTCGGCACCGGTCGGCTGTACGAGACGGACTACGACCGCGACACCGGGTACTACTTCTACGAGCGCCTGCGCCACGTGGGGTCGTTCTACGACAAGATCGCCGCCATGGGCGTGCTGACCGACCCGAGCACCTATTTCATCGGCGTGGACTCGTCGCAGCCGGTCCACAACTACATCTTGAGCATGGGCATCTACTTCGCCAAGGAGCTCAACCGCTTGTTTGGCGGCCTGGCCGCCGGACGCGACGATGTGGTCGGCTGGGTGCGCCGACCCAATGGCAACATCGGCCCGCGGGCGTGGATGGAGCCAGCCAAATGGGACAAGGAACAGCAGCTTGCCGCCATCGACGTGCCCGGCATGTTCATCTTGCAGAACTACGCCATCTACTACGGCATGGTGTTCCTGCCGTCGAACTGGGACCAGACCTTCAACGATTCTCTACAGATCTTCCTGCAAGGATCGCAAGAACCTTTCAATCCTCCGGCCGACGCCGCGGTCGCCACCTACAGCCACGCCTTCAACGGCCGCACCTACAAGGCCGCCAAGCTGAACAAGGACGACGGCTGGTTCAGCCCAGGGTACGAGATGGTCGTCGGCGCAGCGCAGTTGGCAGCCCGGATCGCGGCGAAGCAGACGGGTCTCTATCCGTGGATGCTCGACGAACGGGTGCAAATGATCGAAATCGCGCGCGGTATGTACGACCTGTATGGCAAAGCCTTGTTCTAGAAGCTCTTTCTTCGACACAGCCCCGACAGCCGGGGCGATTGCACCCCATGGCCGCGGACGACGCGGGGCGCGCGCATTGCGTTTTCAACTGCGCCAGGGGCACGCTACCGGCGGCCGTACGCGCTGCCTTTGGCGGCCTGCGCGCACCGGACCGCACGCCGGCGCCGACCCGGCCCCAACCACGCACTGCGAGGCACCCATGGCGACCGCCGCCCAGGACAAGAAGAAGAAGCAGGACCCCAAAAAAATCGAGAAGAAGGACAAGAAGCAGGAAGTCCAGGAGAAGAAGGGCGCCAACGTCGCGGGCGCAGCCGCGCGCATCGTCGACAAGGCAATGTCCAAGGGCTATGCCGACCAGAAAGCCGCGCTCAAGCCCAAAGACAAGCACGCGGCGCAGGCGCTCGGCCCCAAAACCGAGGACAAGAAGAAGGTCGGCGTCGGCGAGGCCGCCGAGCGGGCGGCGTCAGGCCACAAGCCCGGCGACAGCAAGCAGGATCACCCGCTGGAAGAGGCCAAGAAACAGCTCAAGAAAGCCGAGAAGAAAGCCGAGAAAAAGGCCGCCGAAAAAGCCGACCCCAAGAAGAAGACCAAAGACAAGGCCCCACCGGTCCAGAGCAAGCTCGACAAGGAAAAGAACAAGAAGGAACTTGCCAAGGCCGGCGTTTCGGCGGGCCTGGACAAGGACGAAGACGAGCAGCAGCCCACCGAAGGCGAGGAGCACGAAGCCGCCAAGGTCGCCGCCGTCGCCAAGGACAAGGCCCACGGCAAGGACGACAAGAGCCACAGCCAGAAGCTCAAGGGGGCCCAGGGCGCCAAGGAAGACAAGGACGACCGCGAGGAAGGGCACGGATCGGCCGAAGAGAAGCTGGCGGCCGAGATGATCGCCGCGGCCAAGGAAAAGCAGGACAAGAAGAAGGGCCGCGCCCAGAAGTCGACGCTCGTAAGGCCCGACGACGGCCACGTCAAGAAGAAGATGTGGGGCAACGCCGAGCGCGAGCCGCAAGACGCGCCTGCGGGGTAGGACCCGGGAACGATTGACTCCATCGTTTCTTGGGCCCGTTTGCTTGCTCGGTGGGTCGCCAGCTCGCGGACCAAAGGCCCGGCGCCCGGCTCCATCTTGATGTGGGCGCGATCGAACTGTTGTTTTCCAGTCCCGTAGCCCGCGCGTTCAAAAGCGACCGACGCCGCGGCCCCTGGCGCCGAGGCCTGCCGCTATTTCTTGGCCCCGGCGTTGATCCAGTCCTTGACCAAGTTCGACAGCGTCGTGCCGACGCCCTGGCTGCCCGGGGGCATCTTGCCGCCACAGCCGTGGGTGACGCCGGCCGTGACCTTGAGATAGAACAGGCTCTGGGTGGCGCTGCCAGGCTTGACGTACACGCCGGCCGCGCACTTGCTGCTGCTGACCGAGGCATTGACCAGCGCGTTGTAGGCGCTGTCTGACGTCGATCCAAGGCTGAGCCCGCCCGAAAAGCCGTGGCAGCCGGTGCAGCCGTTGGCCACGATGACCTTGTCGTAGACGTCCTGCCACGTCGCTGCGGGCGCGCAGCCGGCAATCGGGCTGTTGGTGCAGCCAGCGGTCGGGCTGCACGCATCGGTGGTGCACGGGTTGTTGTCGTCGCAATTGGGCGCCGCGCCGCCTTTGCACGCACCCGTTGCGCAGGCATCGCCGGTGGTGCAGGCGTTGTTGTCGTTGCACGGCAAGGTGTTGTTGACCTTCTTGCAGCCGGTCGCCTTGTCGCAGCTGTCGGTGGTGCAGATGTTGCCATCGTCACAGGAGACCGTCTTGCCCGTGCACGCCCCGCCGGCGCAGGTGTCTGCGCTGGTGCAGGCGTTGTTGTCGTTGCACGCCGCGGTGGTATTGGCGTGGGTGCACCCCTTGACCTTGTCGCAGGCGTCCGTCGTGCACGGGTTGCTGTCGTCGCACAAGGGCGGCGCGCCGCCCAGGCAACTGCCGGCCGCGCACTTGTCGTTGCCGGTGCAGGCGTTGGCGTCGTCGCAGGGCAGGGTGTTGTCGGCGTGGGTGCAGCCGTTGGCGCAGCCGTCGGTGGTGCAGGGGTTGTTGTCGTCGCACGAACCTGCGCTGCCCTTGCACACGCCCGCCGCGCACACGTCGCCGGTGGTGCAGGCGTCGTTGTCGTCGCATGTCGCAGTGTTGTTGGTCTGCACACAGCCCTTGGCCTTATCGCAGCTATCGGCGGTGCAGGGGTTCTTGTCGTCGCACGCCACGGCCTTCCCTGTGCACGCGCCGTTGGCGCAGGCGTCGCCGCTGGTGCATGCGTCGCTGTCATTGCACGCGCCGGTAGTGTTGGTGAAGACGCAACCGCTGACCTTGTCGCAACTGTCCGACGTGCACGGCTTGCTGTCGTTGCAGACCAGGGGCTTGCCGGCGCAGGTGCCCGCGGCGCACACGTCGGTCGCGGTGCACGCATCTTTGTCGTCGCACTTGGCGGTGTTGTTGGTGTGGGTGCAACCGGTCTTGGCGGCGCAGGCGTCGTCGGTGCAGGGTTTGCCGTCGTCGCAGTTGACCGTGCCGGACCCCGTGCACGCGCCGGCCTTGCACACGTCGCCGGTCGTGCACGCATTGTTGTCGTTGCAGGTCGAAGTGTTGGGCGTCTGGATGCATCCCTTGACTTTGTCGCACGCATCGGCCGTGCAGACGTTGTTGTCATTGCAGTCGGCGTCGGCCTTGCACTTGGGCACGCACCCCGGGATCGCAGCGTGCGCGCATGCGCCGGTCGCCGCCGTGCAACTGTCGGTGGTGCACTCGTTCTTGTCGTCGCAGGGGTTGGGTGTCCCGGCCTTGCAGGTGCCATCGGTGCACATGTCGCCGACCGTGCAGCCGTTGTTGTCGCTGCAACTGGCGGTATTATCGACCTTCTTGCAGCCGGTGGCGGCCTCGCAGCTGTCGTCGGTGCATGCGTTGCCGTCGCTGCAGTTGACCGGGTTGCCCGCGCACTTGCCGACAAAACACAGGTCGCTCTGGGTACAGGCGTTGCCGTCGTCGCACTTGGCCGCGTTGTTGGCATGCGCACAGCCCTTGGCCGGATCGCAGGTGTCGTTGGTGCAGGGGTTCTGATCATCGCAGGGGTTGGTCGTACCCCCGCACTTGCCGGCGGCGCAGGCGTCCGCCACGGTGCACAGGCTGCCGTCGTCGCAGGCGGCGCCGTCGTTGCCCGGGCTCTCGGCGCACAGCCCGCTGGCCGGGGCGCAGGCAGCGGTGAGGCAGGGGTTCTTGCTGGGCGCGCAGATCACGGCCGACCCGGCCTTGGGGGCACACGCAGCGGTCTTTTGTGAAAGGTCACAAAACCACACGCCATTGCAGAGGTTGCCGTCGTCCTTGGCGGCACAGTCGGCGTCCACCTTGCAGGCGGGCGGCGGCGGTACGTCGGGTGGCACGTCGACGGTGACGTCGGCGGCGTCCTGGCCGCCGTCCTGCGCTGCATCCTGGGCCGCGTCGGGGGCTGCGTCGGGGACTGCGTCGGGGGCTGTCTCGGGGGCCACGCTGGTCTCGACCGCGCCGTCGTTGACCGCATCGGCGAGGACATCGGCGGCGATCTCGGGGATTGTCACCGCGTCCGGCGCATCCGCAGCGTCGGGGCCAGGCGGGAGGTCGGCGACCACACCGCCGTCGGGTGCCGGCAACTCGGCCGACACTTCGGGTGGGTCCGCCACCTCGCCTGCGCCGTCGGTGCCTGCGGCTGAATCGGTTGTGGCCTCGCCGGCCTGGGCAGCGTCGGCGGTGCCTGCGGCCCCATTGCCGTCCGGTCCAGCATCGGCTGCCGCATCGGCACCGGCCGAACCCGACGTTTCTGCCGACGCGATCGCCGCTCCGTCTTCGCCGCCGGTCGCGCCGGCACACCCGAACACGACGGCGCACAACGCCGCCCACACTGCCGCCCGCTTGTCCATGCCGTCCCCCGCCCGATCGAGCCCCAGCGGCGTGGATCCCCGCCTGCCGCGCCAGGGCAGTCATGGTACACACGACCACGACAAAAGCCACGCGCTCGGCGGGCGGAGCGCGGGCCGCGACCTTGCCGAAAAGCACCAATGTGGCCGACAATTGCCGCGGGGCCGCGGCCGTTCCTGGCCGCCCCGTGCACTGGATGGCCTTCGCATTGCCGCCGGCCGGCACGCCGGCATCGCCACTCGCCACGCCGCAGCCCCGGCCGCTCGCGCCCTTCGCGTTGCCCGCCGCGGGCGAGGTCATCGACCAATTTCGCATCATCCAACTGCTCGGCCGCGGCGGCATGGGCGCGGTGCTCTTGGCGCGCGACGAGCGGCTTGGCCGAACGGTGGCGCTCAAGCTCACCCGCCCCGACCGGCTCGACGCCGATCGCGCGGCGGCGATGTGGGCTGAGGGCCGCATCACCGCCCTGTTGTCGCACCCGAACATCGTGACCATCCACGCGATCGGCCGCTGGGGCAACGTCCCCTACCTGGCCCTCGAATACGTACCGGGCGAAACGTTGCGCGAGCGGCTGAACGCCACATCGCCCGGTCCCTTGGAGATCCTGCGGATCGGCGCGACGGTCGCCCGGGCCCTGCAAGCCGCCCACGAGGCCGGCGTGGTCCACTGCGACCTCAAACCCGAGAACATCTTGCTGCCGCCCGATGGTCGCCTGCGCGTGGTCGACTTCGGAATCGCTTCGGCCGCGGTCGATGCGAAGCCGCGCAGCCCGGCTGGCCCGGCACTGGTGGTGGGCACGCCCGAATACATGGCGCCCGAGCGCTTCGAGGGCAAGCCGATCGCGCCCCCCGTGGACCTGTGGTCGCTCGGCATCCTGCTGTACGAACTGGCAACGGGCCAGCGCCCCCACGATCCACCGCGCGACATGGCCAGCGCCGCGACGCTGTCCGCGCGGATCACCCCGGATGCGCACGAGGTGTCCGCCCAGACGGCAGTCGGCAGCGCTGGCGATTCCGGTCCGCTCGACGACGCGGGGCTGGCCGCAAGCCGCCGCCGCACCATCGAGGCCCGGGTGGCCGACCCGGCGTGGCGGCTGCCCGAGCACCCGCGGATGGACCCGGCCCTGCACGCGCTCGTCGCCAGCCTGTTGCTCCGCGACCCGTGGCAGCGACCGGGGGCCGCAGAGGTGGCTGACCGGCTGACGCGCATGCTGGAGCGCGGCGACCACGCCGATCGCGACGCGGTGCCATTCCGCGGGCTTGCGGCGTTCGAAGAGCGCCATTGCGCCCACTTCTTTGGTCGCGACGCCGAGATTGACGCCCTGGTCGAGCGGATGCGCCGATCGAGCGTGGTCCCCGTGGTCGGCCCGAGCGGCGTGGGCAAGTCCTCGCTGGTGCAGGCGGGCCTGATTCCGCGCTTGCGCGAAGCGCGGCCGCTGCACCTGGTGTCCCTGCGTCCGGGCGAGCGGCCGCTTCTGGCGCTGGCAGCCCGCCTGGTCGAACTGGACAGCAGCGCCGTCACCGCCGGTGCGCGATCGCAAGCCGAAGTGCTCGCCGACCGCATCCGCCAGGAGCCCGGCCACGCCAACGTGATCCTGCACGGCCTGGCGGCGCGCCACGGCCAAGTGCTGCTTTTCGTCGACCAGTTGGAAGAGGTGGTGACGCTCGGCACGCCGCGCGCAGAGGCCGACGCCTTCCTGCAGGCCGTCCTCGGTGCCGCCGACCCCATTGACCCGCTGGTGCGGGTGGTGTTCACGTTGCGCGACGACCAGCTGGTTCACGTCGGCGGCGGCGACGCCATGCGCGCGGCGCTTTCGCACATCGAGATTGTGCGCCGGCCCGGCCCTCTGGCGTTGCGCGACGCGGTGCTGCGGCCCTTGCAGCGCCAGAACTACCGCTTTGACGACCCAGCGGTGGTCGACCGCATGGTCGCGGACGTGGGCGACCACCCCGCGGCCCTGCCGCTTTTGCAGTTCGCCTGCGCGCAACTGTGGCAACGCCGCGACGACACAGCGGGTCTGCTGCGGGCCGCGGACTACGCGGCGATCGGCGGCGTGGTGGGGGCGCTCGCCAGCCACGCCGAGGCGCAGTTGGCCGGGCTGGACGCGGCCGATCTCGACGCGGCTCGTCATTTGCTCTTGCGCCTGGTCACGCCGGCAGGCACGCGCCAGGTCGTCGCACGCGAACAGGCCCTGGCGGGCCTTGGCCTCCCGGGCGCGAGGATCGCGGAACGTCTGCTGAACGCGCGCCTGCTGCACAACCGACGGTCCACCGGCGGGGGCGTCTGGCAGCTCGAACTCGCCCACGAGTCGCTCGTGCAACTGTGGCCGCAGTTGGCGCGCTGGATCGAAGAGTCGAGCGACGAACGCAGCGCGGTCGCCGAGGTGACACAGGCCGCGCAGGTGTGGCGCAGCCGCGGCAGCAAGGGCGACGGTCTGTGGGCGCTGGACAGCGTCCTGGACTTCCGGCGTCGCTTGCGCGGCGTCCGCCAGCCGATTGGCGACGACGCTCAGGCTTTTCTCGCGGCCAGTGAGCACGCGGGCCGGCGTGGCCAGCGCATCAGACGCAACGTCATCATCGCCGCGATCGCCGCGATGGCGATCGTCACCATCGCGACGATCGAGACCACGCGGGCGTTTCGCGACCGCACCTTGCGCGAGATGGAGCACCAGCGGCAGATCCACCTGGCAGCCGCCGACATGGGCTTGGTACATCTGCGCCTGGGCCTGTGGCAACGCCGAGCGGACGGCCAGCCCGCGGCGGTTGCGGTGGGCGCGGGCCAGTTGCAATGGACGCTGCACGACGATGACCCGGCCGAGGGCGGCAAGCCCGGTCTGGAGCGCGTGCCCGACTCGGTGCGGCGCCTGCAGCGCCTCTACGCTGGCGAAAGCGTGCAGGAGACCCTGGAGACGCGCTCGGGCCCGGCGTGGCTGCGGGTGGGGGCGCGCGGCCCGGCGGCGGATCGGCCCTGCGACGACGTGTGGATTCGCATCGCCCAGCTACCTGGCTACCGCGACAGAGCCTACGGTCCGCGCGACATCGCCGTGTCCGTGCCCACCTGTGCAGAATCCGCGCGCGACATGGCCGAGGTGCCGGGGGGCCCGTTCCGATTTGCGATCGCGGCGGCCGATGGTGCGACGGAGGCCACCGCACGCGAGGTGACCCGGACCTTGCCGACGTACGAGATCGACGTCTTCGAGGTCAGCAACGCCCAGTTTCGGCAGTTCGCACGCATGGCGGCGGTGACGGGGGTGGACATGCCGCAATACCCACCGACCCCGACATCGGGCGACCTCGGCGCGCCGGACCGTCCGGTCACGGTCGTCACCTGGCACCAAGCCAATGTGTACTGCCGGGCCGAGGGAAAACGCCTGCCGACCGAAGAAGAGTGGGTCAAGGCCGGTCGCGGCGGACTGTACCTGGACGCCGCCGGCCGCGTCGCCAACCCGCGGCCCGAACGGCGCTTTCCATGGGGTGATGCGTCTGACGGGCGCGCGCACATCGACCGCGAGGACGGCCCTTTGCGCGGCTCGTCGGCGGTCGACGCGTCACCAGCGGACGTCAGCCCTCATGGTGTGCGCAATCTGGCCGGCAACGTCGCCGAGTGGACAAGTACCTGGGTCGCCGGACACCCGGCGCTGGCCATCGTGCGGGGCGGCAATTGGAGCGCGCCGGAGCAGCTCGGTCTGCACCGTCTGGATCAACCGAACATGCGCTACCGCTCGATCCCAAACCTCGCCACCGGCTTTCGGTGCGCGCGCGGCGCGCCATGACGATCCCGTTGCGCTTGACCCTGCATCCCGACCTGCCGGCAGACTCGCAAGACGAGGCGTCGGCGCGGCTGTGGGAGTCGCTGCGGGCCATCCGCCCCGGCCACCGCGCCCCGGTCCGCGCCGCCGAGACCTTGCTGGGTGCCCTCGACCGATGGCGCGCGGCCTCGCCGTGGGGCGACCGCCCGCTGGATCGTCTCGACGTGCTTGCGCATGGCAGCCCGGGCCGGCTGGCGATCGGCGACCCATTCGACGCGCAGGGGTTCCTGGGATTCGAAACTCTGGCGCGCTGGCAGTTGATGGAGGCCATCGAGTCCCACGTCGCCCGCGACGGTACCGTGGGCTTGCTGGGTTGTTCGGTCGGCATGGCCAGCCGCCTTTCGCCCACCCGCGACGGTGCGATGCTGGCGTGGGCCCTTGCGCGGTCCTGCGGCCGCCGGATCGGCGTGCCGGCGTTCGGGCTCTACGCGGACTCATTCGACCAAGGCTGCGACGGCCTCGACCCCGGCAACCCGTCGATCGCGTGGTTCGGCCCGCAGACGCGCACCTTGCCAGAGCCGATGGACCCTGGCGGAGTGCCGCCCGCACGGGTGAAACGCCCGCAACCCGTGGACGGCGACCACAGCGCGGTGCTGGACGCGTGGTGGTCCCAAGTGCGGGTAGCGACGGTACTGCCGGCCGCAGGCTACCTCGGTCCGGCGCTGGCCGACAGCGTCCACGCGGCGCTCGGCGGGGCGCCGGGCCAGTGGTTCTCGCTCACCGGCTGGCTCGGCGAGGCCCTGGCTCGGGTCGCCCTGCACACCTCAGATGTCGCAGTGCAAGCCGAGTTGCTGGCCGACGGGCCACATGGCAGCGCCAAGCGCCTTTTCGTCGCGCTGCGGCCGCCGCTGACCGGTTGGGAAGGTCGCAGGGCGGGAAGGCTGCTGCCGACGCTGCGACGCGTCTTGTGACCGGTGAGGGACTGGAAAACAATAAGTCGATCACGCTCACATCAGGGCGGAGCCGCGAGTCGGACCTTTGGTCCGCGAGCTGGCGACCCACTGAGCAAGCAAACGGGCCCAAGAAATGATTGAGTAAATCATTTCCGGGCCCTGACCGGGTCTACAAGCGGTCCCCGGGGGGCAGCCCCGCCGCGCGCCGACCGGTCTCGCTCAGCCGCAATTCGCCCTTGGCGCCGAACGCTTGGCCGATCTGGTTGGCGTAGCCCGCCGCCTCGTGACTCGGCAGGCGCGCCACTTCGTAGGCCTTGAGCTTGCGCTTGACCGGACCCTTGCCGGCGGGCGGCCGCGCGTCGAGTTCGGCCTGGGTCACGACCTGGACCATGGGGCCGAGGGCCACCACGGCGTATCGGTGGGCGAAACCTTCGGTGGCCGGTTCAACGGGCGGATACTTGATGATGGCGCTGGAAATGTCCGGATCGGCAGGGTCGCCCAGCCAGCGCACCGTCACCAACAGGATGCCGACGTCGTCGACGGTGTCGGTCAGGTAGTCGTAGCCCTCGGGCAGCTCGCCGCCGCCATTGATGAACTCCTCTTCGGTCATCATGTCATCGGGGTTGGCCCAGCGCACGCGGTACTCGGTGCTGCCCGCGCCCTCGACCAGGAAATACACCAGTTCGTCGGGACCACTGGTGTCGACCTGGGTCACCCGGCACACAAAGCCATAGTGGGACACTGCCATGGAAACCTCCGCAGGCGTGGGAAAAGCGGATCGCGGCCATGCCTCGAGCGCGACCTTGGACCGTTTTGGAGTTGGCGTCAAATGGCCGGCCCGGCCAGAATCCACCGCCCCGCGCCGGCCAGCCGCGGAGCGGCGGTGCCGGTGCCTTTTTTCGCCTCCACGCCGTGCCCGGCAGCGCCCGGCGGACCTTTTTTGCCCCCGGTTTTGCCGCCCCCCGCTGCGTTCCGCGCGTCCTAGGGGCGTTTGCGTGCGTTTGCGCCAATGCTGGCG
>Ga0194120_10001975_pt1 | contig 36069 bp, 25 predicted proteins | sample TA2MahCa65mmetaG_FD_148642 | JGI IMG/M metagenome (GOLD analysis project Ga0194120, IMG submission 148642) | Freshwater microbial communities from Lake Tanganyika, Tanzania - TA2015019 Mahale Deep Cast 65m | ecosystem: Environmental > Aquatic > Freshwater > Lake | place: Tanzania: Lake...
CCTGACGAAGCGACGAGCGCCGCGTCGATGCGCGGACCGCCGACGAGCGTCTGGGGCGTCTTGTAGGGAGACTCGAGCAACCGCAGCTTCCGCTGCAAGCGCGCCAAGGCCAGCATGCCGTCTTGCCTCAGGGCGGAGGCGAACTCCTCGGATGCGAGGCCGTCGACCTGATGTCCGCCGTAGGTGATGAAGTTGAAGACGAAGCCGAGCTTCCCGAGCTCTTCCGGGAAGCGCTTCATCTGTTCGTCGGTCATTCCGGTGGTGTCCCAGTTGAACGATGGCGACAAGTTGTACGCGAGCATCTTGTCTGGGAATTCCGCGTGGATCGCCTCGGCGAATTCGCGCGCCTCGTCGAGATTCGCGGTAGCCGTCTCCATCCAGAGGATGTCGGCGAACGGCGCCGCGGCCAGCGACTTGGCGATCGCATAATGCAGGCCGTCTCGCACCTGATAGTACCCGTCCGGCGTCTTGGCATGCTCGGCGTCCCACGCGATGGTGATGCCCAAGGAAGCGGCGGCGGCCTTGGCCGCGAACCACGACGCGTGCTCCGCGAACGCCGCCCACTGTCCGGAAGTCATGGCGAGCGTCTCGCCCTGACTCGCTCGGAACGCGATCACGTCGCCGACGGCCTGCCCATAGGTCTTCAGCCCAGCAGCGTGCTGCCACACATCGACGAAGCGGCTGCTGATCTTGTCGAGCAGCGCCTCGGCGTTCGTGCCCTTGCCGTTCTCGTAGGCCTGCACCTCGTTCTCGAGGGCCGCCATGAGGCCGGTCGCCTTCAGCCACTCCTCGGCCGCGGCGAATTCCTCGTTGGACAGCTTGACCATCTGATGGCCATTGATGTCCGCGATGCCGAGCGCGTGAATCCGCCGCATGATCGCGAACGTCGCGGCACGGTACGTCGGCACGCCGAGGTTGGTCGAGCCGAGCACGAACGGCTGATCCCTTTCGTCGCCACACCCGTCGAGGAGGTTGGCCGCCTCGGCATCCGTGCGGGCGACGATGATGCCGGGCACGCCCATGACGTCGAGCTGAAAGCGCGCGGCGTTCAGCCGCATGATCTGCTCCTGCTCGGCGACGAGGACCTTCCCGCCCTGATGCCCGCACTTCTTCACGCCCGGCTTCTGGTCTTCGATGTGGTAGCCGGTGACGCCGACTTCCACGAAGCGGCGAATGAGGTTGCGGACGTGGGCATCGCCACCGTGGCCCGTGTCGGCATCCGCGATGATGAAGGGCCGGTAGTCGATCTCGGGCGTCGCCGCGCGCTGCTCTTCGCTCATGCGCGCGCGCGCGAACTGCTGGTTCTTGTCGGCCGTCAGCAGCGCGCGGACGATCGCGGAGGCTTCGTCCGGCACCTGATTCAGCGGGTAGCTCGCGAGGTCGGCACCGGGGTCCTCGGTGATGCTGCCCTTGGCCGACGTGGCCCATCCGCCGAGGTAGATCCCCTCGATGCCCATGCGCTTGATGTTGACCGCCTGACCCGGTGAGTACGGGCCGAACGTCGTGATCGACTTGCGGGCGGCGAAGAGCTCGCGCAAGCGGTCGTAGAAGGCCTCGGCGCACGTTCTGGCGACGGCGTAGTCGGGCGCGATGCGTCCGCGCTGCTCGGCGACCTGCCGAGCCGAGTACAGGCGGATCAGCCCCTTGAAGCGGGGCTTCGCGAAATACTGGCCGATGTCCTTGATCTGCTGATCGAGTCCGCTCATGTGTTGACTTCCCTAGTGCGCAGCGATCGGGAGCTCCCGATCGAAGTCGAGGTTTTCCGTGATTCGGGTGCCGTCGCGAAGGAACGCCTCCGCCAGCATCGAAATGCGCCGCTCGGCCTCGGCGAGATTGGCGTTGTTCAAGTTGATGTTGAGCAGGTCGATGTACCACGGCAGCTTCGTGTCGAGCGTGACGTACCTCTCGACGATCGCGCGCGCGATCGGCAGCGTCGTGGCCTTCGACCCATTGTGCACGTCGCGGTGGCCCGCCTTCAGCAGCTTGCCGTACTCCTCGATCAACAAGCGTGCGAACAGCGCCGCACGGAACTTGTCTCCCGCCGCGACTCCGATCGGATCGGCTTCGGTGAGCGCGGCGCCCTTGTGCAGCCATTCCCACAGGATGCTGAGCCGGATTTCGCCGGTCGCCATGTCTTCCATCAGATACAGCACGTCATCGTTGCCGAAGTGGTCGGCCGGTTTCAGCGCCGCGGCTTGCATGCCTTGACCAAAGGCGTTGCCGTACTGCAGGGCCACGCTCAGCAGGTCGCGCGCTCCGCGAATGGTGCGCGCGGCAGGCTCCAGCAGCGTCAGTCCGTCCGCATCGGCCTGCGTGTAGGTGAGGGCTGGAAATGCGCGGCCGAGCTGGTTGGCCGCGCCCGCCTTTTCCCACACGGGCCGGACGATGTGGACCATTTTCCAGTGCGCGACCCACTTGCCGCTCGCCCCTTCGCGTTGCTCGCGCTCGGCACCGGCGACCGCGCGCTTCATGCTGGCCGCGACCCCGGCCTCGGAGCCGACCGGGATGTTCGGCTCCATTCCGCCTTGCCACAGGGCGCAGTAGCCCGACTGCTCGGGAGTGTTCACGGCTCGGCGAACGCGGTCCTCGTAGTTCCGCATGTAGCCGTAGGTCATCGTGATGGTGTCGATGTTCGGATTGATGAACGAGGGGTCCCACGCCATCGCGTCGGACACGCTGTTGATGTAATCCCAACGGCCGGTGTTGAAGCCGACGAAGTGCTGGCCGAGCGCTGCGCGGATCTCCATCAGTTGGAAGCTCGCCTCGAGCTGCTCCACGAGCACGTAGGCCTTGATCGTGCCGCCGACCAACCCCAGGTGCCGCTCGAGCGCATCGAGGATGTCGCCCCACAGCGCGGCCTCTTCCGCGGTCTGGATTTTCGGGAGATAGAGCACCAGCGAGGCGCGCGCCGCCCGCAGCGCGTGATGATTGTTCACGACGTAGAGCGTCGCATCGACGATCGAGGCCGAGAAGCTGGTGCCGTCGCCAAAGCGGATGTGACGGTCGTCCAGATGCAGTCCGCGGGCGCGGAAGATCTTGGTGGTGAATCCCAGCTGCCGCTTCCAGTCGTCGATGATCGGCCGCCCCAGAAACCCGCGCGCCCACGCGTTCATTTCCCCCGCGACGAGCTGTGCGACCGCCGTGAAGGCCGGGTCACCATGGATCGCGAGCTTGAGGTTGCGCTGGTTGTCGAGCGACATCGTGCCCGTCTGGCCGAGGGCATCCTCGCCGTCGAACATCCAGCCGTCGGCGCCCGAGAGCAGCGCGTACGCCACGTTCCGAATGCTCGATTCGAGGGGCGCTAGGGGCTTGGCCGCCGGTCCGGTGCCCTGAATCCACTGACGCTGCAGGTCGGGGGGAATCGCGCTGCCGGAAAAGCGCCCCGCGCGGGCGTCGCGCACCGTGAGCTTGGTGCGGCCGATGGTCGCGGCCGGATCGAGGAACGAGATCCGCGCACCGCTCTTGGCCCGTTCGATCCGGCGCCGGATGCGAGCGGCCATGAGGGCCTTGCGGTCGGCGTCGAGCCCGGACAAGGCCTGAAGTGCCGCGAGCGCCTCGGGCGTCAGCACGTCGGGGTAGGCCGCGCACAGGCCCCCTCGAACCACCAAGGACCGAGGGGCGTTCCCGGTCGGTCGTGTCTGGTCAGCGCTCATCGTTGTCGAACCCTCGCCTTCGGCAGGCACGGCCGCGGGGCCGAAGCGAGGGGGTGATCCTCGATCCGGCCGACGCCGCGCAGCCACCACTCGCCCCCACGAACAGGAACTCCGAGCGGATGGCGTCCGCCGGAGGCGGTCGTGCTCGACCGCGGCGTGGAGGGTCGCTACGGCGGACCCGTCCGTCAAGTGGCTTCCAGCGTCCGGCGCGGGCCGCGGACGAGGCGCCACTTCGGCCGCGCGGCGGCGGTTGACGCCCGCCGGTCTCGCACGAAGATGGCGGACATGCCGCACGCCCGACGTGACGGTCGCGCGCAGACGTCGTCTCGACTTCAGACTCAGGAGGTCCCATGAGAGCCCTGCCCCTGTTCCTCGCTGGCTTGATGTTCACAGCGCTCGCTGCGCCTGCACGAGCGCAGGGTTGCTCGCAGCCCGGCCTGTACTTCCTCAAGAACGACAACCTCGCCGACGTTCCCGGCACGGCCAGTGTCTCGATCATCCCCGGCCTGTGCGAGGGCGAGGCGATGGGCTGCGTGTTCGACGTCTCCGGCCAGCAGTTCTCGAGCGAGGTCCGCGTCGCATCGGTCGCGGGCGCGTTCATCAACAACGTCAACGCCGCCGGAATCTCGGCCATCGTCAACCTGAAGCTCTACGACGGCGTGACGTGGGCCGGCACGACGCCCGTGCTCGGCACCGAGGTGCTCGATTTCGAGAGCGCCACGGGCGCGAGCCTGCAGTTCAACTCCAGCGGCATCAACACCGTCGACCTCTCGAACCTCAACGTGCGCGTCACGTCGGGCAAGCTCGTCGTCGCGTTCTTCATGGAGATGAACAACGGCGGCGGCTCGTGCGCGACGGGCTACACGACGAACTTCGCGACGGACAACGCGCTGCCGCCGTGCAGCGGTTCGTGCTCGCCCGCGCGCAAGAACCTGATCTTCATCCAAGGACAGGGCTGGCGCGACGCGACCAACGCCACGGTGTCGGGAATTCCCATCTGCTCGTGCTACTACGCGGGCAATTGGATCATCCGCTCCTGCGTCGAGCCGATCGGCTTCCCGCGCACCTACTGCACGGGCAAGCTCAACTCGGCCAACTGCGTTCCCGCGATCGGCTGGACCGGCACGGCAACGCTGACGAGTGGCCCGGACAACTTCCACGTGCGCTGCACCAACGTGATCAACAACCGCTCGGGCCTCTTCTATTGGGGCACGAGCTCTTCCGCCGCGCCGTTCCTCGGCGGGACCCTGTGCGTCGCGCAGCCCGTGCGCCGCACGGGCGTGCAGAACTCCGGCGGGAGCTCGACGGGCCTAAACTGCAACACCGGCGCCTACGACTACTACTTCACGCACGCCTACGCCGCGGCGAACGCCGTGGCGCCGGGCATCGACTACTACGGCCAGTACTGGATGCGTGATCCGCAGAATTTCGACGGCACCGGGGCCTCGCTCTCCAACGCCATCCGCTTCCGCTTCGCACCGTGAGGCTCCTCGCCGCTGCCGCGCTCGTGCGCGGGACCCATCGCGCTACGGGCAGACACGGAAGCGCACCGCGTCCGTGATGCCGATCCCGCCCGTCGAGGCCGAGTCGCGGTACCAGAACTGCGCGTAGACATCGACGCCGATCGAGAGGGCCTGATCGACGCCGCCCTGAATGCGCGAGTTGAAGTCGTACGCAAACGTGCCGCTGCAGTCGTCGGGGCCAACGTTGCCGCCGCTCGAGGGGAGGCCGACGCGAAGCACGGGACTGGCGGTGCACTTCACGCCACCGGCGAACGCCGTCGCGGCCGCGGAGTAGCCGTAGAACAGTAGACCGCTGCGCTGGTTGAGCAGTTGAGTGGCCGTGAGCAGGAACGGTGCGGGAGCGCTGAGGCTCGCGCTGCCGAGTGCGGCGATCGCCGGCGTGCATCCTTGGCTGTTCGTCTTCGCCGTGCAGTACACGACCGGCAGCGGACAATTGAACGTGCCCGGCGTCGTCTCCACGAGCCGCAGGTCGTCGATGTTCCAGCCGCCGAACGCGATGCCTGCGTCGGATTGCAGGCTGAACTCGACCTGCACGGCGGGATTGCCGGCGGCGAGAGCGCTGATGTCGAGGCTGACGGGCACCCACGAGGTGTCCACATGGTCGGCCGCGGCGGAGTTGGACCACACGAGCGTGCCGTTGACCTTGATGCGAGCCTTGTCGTGCAACGCAGACTCGACGGTCAGCCAGCGCCGGAACTCGAGCTGCACGCGCGTGGCCAGGCTGCAGTCGATCGGCGGCGAGCGCAGCCAGCAGTGGGAGCTGTTGGAGTAGTCGCCGTACCAGCCGAGCGAGCCGGCGAGATCATTGCCCCAGCAGCGGTTTCCGGAGAAGGCGGCCCCCGGATCGCCCGACAGTCCGCCGGGCTGCCAGCGCTGCCAGTCGTTCTGCCCGGCGATCGCACCGCTCGTCCAGCCGTTGTGCGTCGCTTCCTCGAACTGCGTGGCGTAGAGGATCGTGCGCGTGCCGACGAAGAACTTGTGCGGCGGAACGCCCGCGCCTTGCCCCTCGGGGGACACCTCGTTCGCGCCCGAGCTGTCCGTCGCCTCGATCCAGTACCACACTTCGAGCGGCGATCCGAAGGTCGGCAGCGAGGCGCTCCAGATCGAGCCGCTCGCGCTCATCGCGCGCGAGTGCCAGCTCAGCCCGAGGTCGCCGCTGTAGTGCAGCGTCGCGCCCGTGACGGTGGCCCCGTTCGAGCTCGTGATCGTCGCGCTCACGAGGTACGGCCCCGTCGCATCGGTCGTGTTCGGGAGCGGCATGTGGGAGATCGTCATGTCGACCGGCTCCGCGAGCGTCGCGCCACAGGCGACCACGCCACTGGTGATCATGTGCGCGAGATCGAAGTCGTTGGTCGAGGCGGGATAGGCGTCGCTGGGCGTGTGAATCTGCGAGAAGTACTGCTGCAGGTCCTCGAAGAAGAACGCGGCGGGAAAGCCCAGCGCATTGAACGAAGCGTGGTCGGAGCTCCCGGCCGCGAGAATGCCGGTCTTGGCGGTCCAGTTCGGCACGTACAGGGGCGCGGTCTGGAGGCAGAACGAGGTCAGCAGGCCCGACGTGTTGTTGACGCACAGGTCGGCGTCGCGCGTGTCGCCCGCGGCGCGGTACGCGATCATGTCCAGATTGAGCATCCCGACGACCTCGCGCCCCTGCGCGACCAGTTGCTGCGCCTGAGCGGCGGAACCGAGCAGTCCGTACTCCTCGCCCGAGAACCACACCAGTCGGATCGAGTTCTCGAACGGACCGGCGAGCGCGAGCACGCGCGCGATCTCGAGCACGCCCATGCTGCCGCTGGTGTTGTCGTCGGCGCCGGGAGCGGAGGCGCTCGTGCCGGAGCTGTAGTTGCGCGTGTCGAAGTGCGCGCCGAACACGACGAAGCGGTTGGGGTAGCGCACGCCGGGAATGTCGACCACCACGTTCGCGCCGTGCTGCGCATCCCACGTGTGGGTCGTCGGCGCATAGCCGAGCGCTTGCAGCCGCGCGACCAATTGGGCGCGGCCCGCGCCGAAGTTGGCGAGGTTGCGCGAGTCCCGGTTGGTCCACGAGGTCGCGAAGAGCTGCGTGGTCGCCTGCAAGTTGGCCTTCGAAACGGAATTGACGAGCGTCTGGATGCGCGGATCCGCACCGAGCAGCGCGGCGACGCCGCCCGCGGGCGCCAGCAGCGGTCCCGCGGAGAGCGACGCAGCCATGGCGGCGAGGGGCGAGCCCGGAGGAGGCGGGGCGGCGGGGAGGATCGCGCGCCGCGCGATCGCGGTGTGACCGGCGTGGCACGTGCGACCGGGTCGCAGGCTCTCGGGATACTCGTCGAGGTCGACCGGCACGCCGACGAGCGCGAGCCGGTCCTTGCGGAAGTGGATGCGACCGGCGGAGTCGACATCGGCGCTCACATCGGCGTGCGCGAGGTCGACGAGGAACAGCGGATCCTCCGCGCCGAGCGCCGCGAGCTCCGTCACGGCGATGCCGCGCTCGTTCAGCGCCGCCACGTCCGCGCGCGTCAGCGCGCCGACGGCGAACGTGCCAGCGTCGTGCCAGAGCTCGCCCGCGCGTGCGATGCGCTCGATGAGCTGCGCCTCGCCCTCGTGTTCGACGACCACCGGAACTCGACGCTCCGCGGGCGGGCCGGACACGGATTGGACGAGGGACGCCGTCGCGGTGCACAGAAGGGCGAGTTGGATCATCGGAGAGGTTGGCGGACAGGCAGTCCGTTCGAGGCGACCGAGGCGACCGGGGCGACCATCCCAGAGAAGTTCGCCGCGCCGCGGCGATCCGTCAAGTTGCTCCTCTCGACCAGCGACCGGCGCCCCCGCGCGACCCACCGCCGCGCGCAGACGTCGAGCGCCCTGTCACGGCGAGCGCGCACCCGCTGCCCGCGCTCAGCGCAGGAGCGTTTCGAGCGCCGCGACCGCGTCGGCCACCTCCCGGCCACAGTGCACCAGCCGACCATCGGCGTCGAGCACGGCGATCGCCCACCGTGTGCCGTACAGCGCATTTGCGTCGCTGTAAGGCGGCGGATGGAAGATCGGGAACAGCTCCTCGACCACCGGAGCCTGTGGGACGACGCCCGTTCGCTGCTCTGGTGGGCGCATCGAGGTGTCGTACAGCACGACCGCGAACTCGCTGCGTCGCGCGTGGCTCGCCAGCGCGGCCAACGCCGGTCGGACGCGCGAGCCCGCGACGATCGGCCCGCCCCACTCGTCGAACGCGAGCAGCAGCGGCCTGCCCCGGAACTTGGCCGCGCTGATCTGATCCGGCGGCGACTCTGCGCCGAGATCCGAGGGCCAGTCCGGCAGCAGCTCGCCGATCAGATCGAGGGGCTTGGGCGGAACCGTCACCGGTCCGATGTCGAAGGCGTCGCGCCCCGCGGGCACGAGGAGCGTCCGCCGCTCCGCGGTTCCGTAGCCATAGCGGAACGTCCATTGGCAGGTCCCAGAGGGCAGCGGCAGGCTGAAATTCGGCGCTTCGACTTGCATCGAAATGCCGTGCAGCGACGCGGGCCGCTCCGGATGCGCGCGAAAAACTCGGACCGCGAGCGCGCGCGGCGGAGGCTCCACGGTCGTGCGCAAGCGGCCCTCCACACTCACCGCGGGAGCGAGCACGATGTCACCTCGCAAGTAGGACTCGCGCGTCGTCGGATGCACCGATGCGAAGGCGAACGCGACCAGCCGACGATCCGCCGAATAGCCGAGCAACGGCTCGTTGAACGGACTCTCGATCCACACTCCCCGCAGGCGCCCCTGCGCGTCGCTGCGCAACGGTTGTCGGTGGCCCGACGCGCCGCACGTCATCGAGCCACGCCAGCGTCCCTCGCTGAGGGTCCAGCTGTCCGCGAACTCAGCCTCCGCCACCGTGTGGCCGCTCACATCGACCACTCGCGCGTCGACCTGAACTTCCACCGTCGTCTGACACCTCCACCACGACGACGCCGCCAACACCGCGCCAACAGCTTCGAGCAACATGAACCGATCGTAGCCGGTCCCTGCGAGCGGGCAGCCAGTCCTGTGCCACGAGCTCCGTCCAACTTGGTGGCGACAGCTCGAGAACCGCGACTTGGAGACGTGTGCGACCGCGAGACCGACTTCGCCGGCGGACTGCGGTAGCGGGAGAGTCCGACGGATGCGGGCAGGCGCTGCGCACACGGGCGCGATGGACTCGAAGGTGTTGGGCGCTATCGTCCTGCGCCACCCGACATGGCCCACCCACAACTGACCGAAGCCATCGCTTCGATCCCGCACTTTCACTCGCTGCCTCCCGACCTCGTCGAGAAGCTCGCGGAGGGATCGCGCATCGTGAGATTGGCGCCGCACGAGGTGCTGTTCACGCAGGGCGAGCCCGTGCGCGGCTTCTACATGGTGCTCTCCGGGGCCGTGCAGCTGTACCGCTCGACTCCCGACGGCCGCGACCAGGTGCTGAACTCCATGAAGTCGGGGCAGACGTTCGCCGAGGCCGCGGCGTTGACGATGCTCCGGACGCCAGCGAGCGCGCGCACACTCGACGAGAGCGCCGTGCTGATCGAGGTGGGCGCGAGCTCGCTCGCGGCGCTGATGCACTCCGATCCTCGGGTGGCTTCCTCCGTGGTCGTGTCGCTCTCGCTGTGGCTGCACACGCTGATGGAGCGCGTCGAGGAGTTGCAGATCGACAGCGCTCCCGCGCGCCTCGCTCGCTACCTGCTGCGCCTGCCCGGCCGTTCCGACGGCGAACGCACCGTGCTCGAGCTACCGATGCCCAAGAAGGACCTCGCCGCGCACCTCGCGCTCGCGCCCGAGACGCTCTCGCGGCTCCTGCGGCGCTGGCAGAACGAGGGCGTCATCGAGTCGAACGGTCGCGAGCTGGTCGTGATCGACGCACGCGCGCTCGAAGCCATCGCGGACCGCGACGAACTCCGCGCGCGCAAGGCGCGCGAGGCCGCGCAGGACGATTGAGGATCCGTCCGCGATCGCTGCGGCGGCGCGTTCGGACCGAGCCGCGGGCCGCCGTCCGCCGAGTTGGAGCCACGCTCGTCCAAGCCGCCTTCGGGCCGGACGAGACGCACCGCGAGATCACAGACGGCTGAAGGAGCCGTCCTGCTGCTGCGCTACGTGGCACTGCTCGCAGCGCGCGCGTTCGGGGTGGGAGCAGCGCAGCTCCTCTCTAGCGGCGGGCCCGTCGTGGCAGGCGCCGCAGTTTTCGCGCATCGCGGTGCCGTGGGGCATCACGGGCGGCGCGCCGTCGTAGAGGCGCTCGCCCCGCCGAAGATCCTGAGCGAGGCCGACGAACGTGTTGGCCACGAACTCGCCACCGTCGATGGCGTGGACGTGACACTGGTTGCAGCGCGAGAGCGCGGACATGCCGGGCGTTTCGGCGTGCGGCGAGGGCGGCGCGAAACCGAGGTCGGGAACGTCCATTCCGCGCGCGTTGTGGCACTGGACGCACGCCGCGCCGAGCGGTGGGTGCGGGATCACGGGCGGCGCGCCGTCGAACAGCCGCCGCGTCGCGCGCACGCTGGCGCTGGACTTGAGCGCCCCAGCGCGGCCCGGCACGGCGAGCTTGCCAGCCTCCGTCGACGCCTCGCCGCAGGCAGCGAACATGCAGAGCGCGAGGCTCGCGAGTCCCCTCACGATCCCTGCTCCACGAGTTCGATCCGCACCGCGCACTTCTTGTAGTCGGGCTCCTTCGAGATGTTGTCCAACGCATCGAGCGTCAGCTCGTTGATGAGCTTGGACTCGTCGAAGAACGGCACGAACACGCTGCCTCGCGGCGGCTTTCCGCGTCCATCGACGCGCGCCTCGAGCGTGAGCTTGCCGCGCCGCGAGCGCAGCCGCACCAGATCGCCTGACTTCACGCCCAGATCGAGCGCATCCGCGCGATTGAGCTCGACGTACGCGCGCGGAACGGCCTGATGCAGTTGGCGAACGCGCCGCGTCATCGAGCCGGTGTGCCAGTGTTCGAGCACGCGTCCGGTGCACAGCCACAGCGGAAACTCGGCGTCGGGTTCCTCGGCGGGCGGGTGGTACGGCCGCAGCCAGATGGCCGCACGCTCTCCATAGCCCTTGGCCTTGTAGAAGTGCACGTCGCGTCCCGCGGCGACGTAGGGATCGTGCCCGCCTGCGTAGCGGTAGCGCGTTTCCTTGCCGTCGACCACCGGCCAGAGCAGGCCGCGGGTGGCCTGAAGCTGCTTGTAGCTCGCGATGTCCTTGCCGATTCCGAGCGTGAACGAGCGGTACTCCTCGAACATCGCTTCGTGCCAATCACCCTCCCACGGGAACAGGTGTCCCAGCCCCATGCGTCGCGCGACCTCGACGATCTGCCACGCATCCTCGCGCGCCTCGCCGGGAGGTTCGACGAGCTTGTTCCACTGCTGCGTGCGACGCTCCGAGTTGCCGAACACGCCCTCGCGCTCGACCCACATCGCGCTCGGCAGGATCAAGTCGGCCTGATCGGTCGTCGGCGTCGGGTAGACGTCGCTCGCGATCAGGAAGCGTCCGTCGCCGGGCCGACGCTCGAAGCGGTGGAGATTGGGGAGCGAGACCCACGGGTTGGTGGTCTGCACCCACAGGCAGGTGACGTCACCACGCTGGAAGGCGCGGAACATGTCGACGGCGTGATGCCCCGGCTTGTCGGGAATCGTGCCCGCGGGGAGCTTCCAGAGCTTTTCCGCCTTGGCGCGGTGCTCGGGATTGGTCACCACCATGTCGGCCGGCAGGCGGTTGGCGAGCGTGCCGACCTCGCGCACCGTGCCACAGGCCGAGGGCTGGCCGGTCAGGCTGAACGGATTGTCGCCGGGCCGACAGATCTTGCCCGTGACGAGGTGCAGGTCGGTGATCAGGTTGTTCATCCAGGTGCCGCGCACGTGCTGATTCACGCCCATGCACCACAGGGACAGCGTCTTGCGCTTGTTGTCACCGTAGATCGACGCGAGCAGCTCGAGCTGCTGCACGGAAATGCCCGAGATCTCGCTCACGCGCTGCGGCGCATAGTCCTCGAGGAACTGCTTGAATTCCTCGAAGCTAGAGTCCTTGGGCGTGTCGTTGAACGTGTAGCGCTCCGCCTGTTCGCCCGAGCAGCCGTAGCCGATCTTCGCGAAGTCCTCCTCGCCGCGTCTGAAGACGCAGTTCTTGTCGATGAAGCTCTGCGCGACCTTGCCCTGCTTGACGAGCAGGTGCAGGATTCCGTTGGCGATCGCGAGGTCGCTGCCCGGACGGAACTCGACGTACAGATCGGCGTAGTCGCTCGACGGCGTGCGGCGCGTGCCGATGTCGATCAGGCGCACCGTCCCTCGCCGTCGCTTGCTCTCGAGGATGCGGCTGAAGAGCACGGGGTGCATCTCCGCCATGTTCGCGCCCCACAGCACGACGTCGTCGGCGAGCTCGAGGTCCTCGTAGCAGCCCATCGGCTCGTCCGACTGGAACTGCGCCATGAAGCCCGTCACGGCGCTCGCCATGCACAGGCGAGCGTTGGGATCGAGGTGGTTCGAGCGCAGCCCACCCTTGACCCATTTGAGCGCGGCGTAGCCATCGAAGACGGTCCACTGGCCGGAGCCATACACGGCCACCGAATCCGGGCCGCGCTGGTCGAGCGCCTCGCGATATTTCGAGGCGATGAGGTCGAGCGCCGCATCCCACGAAATGCGCTCGAGCGTGCCGTCGGACCGGCGGAGCTGCGGGTACTGCAGGCGATCGGCGCCGTAGAGGATCGCGGGCAGGTGATAGCCCTTGACGCACAACAGCCCCTTGTTGACCGGGCTCTTCTCGTCTCCGCGCACGGCGACGACCTTGCCGTCGCGCGTTCCGACCTCGACTCCGCAGCCCGTGCCGCAGAAGCGGCAGGGGGCCTTGTCCCAGCTCTCCACCGCGGGCGACGGAGCTCCGAGCGGCGCCTCGAGCGTGGCGGCCTCGGCGCGATCTCCCTCGGAGAACGCGACGCAGCCGGTGCCGACGCCCAGCACCTTGAACAGCGTCCTGCGATCGAGCGCCGCCATGGCTACTTGGGCTCTTTGCCGCGCTCGGCGCGCATTTTCGCGAGGTCGCGCTCGTACCACTGGTGCTCGGGTCGGGCGAGGATCTCGTTCACGAGCGCCAAGACGATTTCGGCCTCGGCCGCCTTGCCGTGCTCGCGACCGTGCTCCGCGAGCTCGCGCACCTGCGGAATGAGCTCCATGTAGAAGCGCTCCGCCACTTCGAACATGCCGTGCCAGTGCGCGTAGTCCGGCGCCATCATCGACGCGCCGTGGCGCGCGCGACGACCTTCGTGGTGCCACAGGTAGTACCAAGTCCACTCGACCTCCTCGTCGAAGTCGGCCTTGGTGCGCAGGCCGTTCTCGACGAGCGCCTTCATCATGCGCAGGCCGGGCTTGGCGAATTTCTCGTTGTAGAGCACGACGAAGTCGTCGTACTGCTTGTAGAAGCCGTTGATGTACTCGGTGGAGTGGCACACCGAGCAGACCTCCTGCATGCGCGTGCGCTTGGCCTCCCACGTGTCGTGGACCAGCGCGCGACGCTTCTCGGGATCGGTTTCTCCGACGATCTTGTGGTCGAGGTCGGTGTCCATCGCGAGGCTGATGGCGGGGCGGTTGGTCCACGAGATGCGCTCGCCCGGATCGTGCGTGATGCGCCCGCCGTTGCGGACGTTGCCCGACATGTGGCAGCTCGCGCAGGTCGGCGCGCCGGTGTAGTCCTTGCCGAGCACCCACTCGTCGGCGTCGAGGTTCATCTCGCCGAGCAAGTCGCGGAACGCGACGCCGTGCTTGGATTCCTCGTAGATTTCCTTCTGCGGATGGTCGGGACCGAGGTGGCACTTGCCGCAGTTCTCCGGCTGGCGCGCGCGCCGCGGCGAGAAGTCGTGGCGGCTGTGACAGGCCGAGCAGGAGCCGAGGGAGCCATCGAGGTTGATGCGCCCGATCCCGGTGTTCGGCCAGGTGCTCGACGAGAATTTCGGGCGACCGTTCTGGTCCTTGACGACGCGTGCGACCGCATCGAGGTTGGTCGGCTTGCCGTCGAGGCCGGGCTTGAAGTCATCGACGGTCAGGATCTTGCCGTCGCTCGACTCGAGGCCGACCTTGGCTCCGTGGCACTGCTGGCAGCCTGTGTTGGCGCTGGCCATGCCATTGGCGTGCACGAACGCGCGCCCCGGCGTCGGGGAATGGAGCCCGACCGGGCCGCGGTTGCCCTCGACGACCTCCGCGAGGAAGTTGTCGAGCGAGGCGAGGATGTTGCCACCCTTGGCGTGGTGGCTGCGACCGAACTCGGCGGCGACGTCCGCGTGGCAGCGCCCGCAGTCGTTGGGCGTGACGACGGTCGCAACGTGCGCTCCGTAGTGGTCGAACCCATCGACGTCGCCCTTCTGCGCCTCGTGGCACTCCAGGCAGCCGACGCCGCGCTCGGCGTGCTTGCTGCCGGTCCAGTGCGCGACGAGGCCCGGGGTCGACTGCGCGTGGCAGTCGACGCACGCCACGGAGGTCGCCGGGACGTTGATGTGCGGCTTGGAGTGGCCGCTTTCTTCGGCGCGCCGCGAGACTTCGCGCCATTGGACGAAGAGCAGCGAGACGAGGAAGGCCGCGCTGAGGAAGGCGATCACGCCGCGCTTGAATTCGAGAGTCATGGACGTTTCCTTGCGATTCGCAGTTGGCGCTTGTGGTGTGAGAGGCGCTGTGTTGGCGTTGGTTTGTTGGGGGGGTGTCGAGAGCCCGCGGCGGCGGGCTCAGTGAGCCACGGAGGCTTCCCAGACGGTCAAGGCGATGATCGCGAGCGCACCGACGATGCCGATCCACACGCTCGCTTCGCTCTGGGGCCTGAACTTGCGGATGCGCGCGTCGATGAACGGCCACGCGTACATCAGGAACACGATCAGGCCCATGGAGAGCACCGCGAGCGTGCCGCTGAAGAGCTTCAGCCAGCGGAACGCGACGTAGAAGAACCACTCGGGCTTGATCACCTCGGGCGTCGAGAGCGGATCGGCCTTCGGCCCCATCTCCGCCGGCAGCACCGTGGCGAGAACGCTGAGCAGCACCATCAACACCAGACCGATCGAGAGCTCGGTCAGCAGGTGATCGGGAATGAAGTTGAAGAAGGCCGGCTGCTTGCGATCTTCATCGCGGAAGTGGAATTCGGTCACGCCCTGCAACCGGATCAGCGTCACGTGCAAGGCGATCAGCGCCGCCATCGTCACCGGCAGCACGGCCGCGTGCAGGATGAAGAAGCGCGAGAGCGTGTTCTCGTTGTAGACCTCGCCGCCGAGTAGGAGCTGCTTCAGATACACGCCGACGATCGGCACGTTGTCGGTGATGTTCGCGCCCACCGTCGCACCCCAATACGAGAGTTGCTCGTACACGAGGCTGTAGCCTGTGAAGCCGACGATCAACGTCAGGAGCAGCAGACACATGCCGACGAGCCAGTTCAGCTCGCGCGGCTTGCGGTACGCGCCGGTGAAGTACACGCGCATCTGGTGCAGCACGACCGCCGCGACCATCAGCGTCGCGGCCCATTTGTGTAGGCCGCGCAGGAACCAGCCGAAGCTCGCCTCCTCGGTGATGTAGCGCACCGACTCGTAGGCGGTCTGCGGCGACGGCTTGTAGTAGAAAGCGAGCAAGATGCCCGTGACGATCTGCACGACGAACAGGTAGGCCGGCGTGCCGCCGAGACACCACCACCACTTCTTGAGGTGGTTGGGTACGGGCTCGTTGGTGAGCTCGCGCAATTGCTCCGGCCCGACCGGCACGCGTTCGCGGATCCAAGTGAGCGGTGAGAAGCTCACAGCGGCGCTCCAGCGTCCAAACACGGATCGTGCCCCTCGCGCTGCGCGGCCGCGTCGGCGACCTCGAGCGACTTGGTCGGCACTTCGATGTACAGGAGCCCGCCTTCGACGCGCAGCGGGTAGCGCGGCAGCGATTGTCCGGCATCGCCGGGCGGCCCGCTGATGCCCTTGCCCGACTTGTCGAAGGCGCCGTTGTGACAGGGGCAGAAAAAGCGCTGGTTCTGCGCCTCCCAGTGCACCTGACATCCCAAGTGCGGACAGGTGCTCGACAACGCGACGAAGTCCTCGGCGGTGCCGGTCGATCCGCCCCGCGCCAGCGTGACCCGCTCGCCTGCGGGAGTCGTGTAGCTCAGGCTGCCGCCGACGGCGACATCCGCGAGGCGCGCGAGGAACATCCACGCCTTCTCGCGGGGCTTGGACGGGTAGAGGTACCGCGCGGCGTAGAAACCGGCCGTGCCGTAGCTCGCTCCGAGTCCGGCGAGCATGCCTAGCGACGAGGCGCTGGCTAGGAAACTGCGGCGGTCGGTCGGGTTGCCGGAGTCCTGACCCTCGTGCTCGGACTGCGGCGGGGAAGGGCGTTGGGGGGGGTGCATGACGAGCCTCGCGGCGCACCGAAGGGTCCCGATGACCCTCACACGGCGCTCGCTCGGAGCTTGGTCGCCCCGAACCCCTCGCTCCTTGACGCAAGTCAAGCGCAGGGCCGTCTACGCCCTAGCCGTAGATCGCCTACGACAAAGTGCGCATCCGTCGGCGTACTTCATGTCCCGCGCCGGGGACGCGCGGCGGTGCTCGCGCCCGAGAGCTGCCCACGCCGACGCGCTTCGCCGGTTTCGCGAGCCCGCCCCTCCGAGGACCGTGCTGCGCTCTTTGGCGCAATTGACGGATGGCCGCGCCGCGGCGAACCTCCCTATCGCGGTCGAGGTGACCGTCTCCAGCGGACCTGCGCCGCATGGAGTCTTGGCTGAGTCCCTCGACGAGGTAGATCCGTGTGAAGATGATCGCGCTCCCCACCGCGTCCGGCCGCCGCTGGTGGTGGACGGCCCAGATGATCGGACTCGCGCTGACCGGTGTCCTGCTGGTCGAGCTGCTCGCCGCGCCCCAGCCGACCCTGCACGTCCTGTGGGACATGGTGATCCCGCTGTTGCCCGCCGTATTTCTCGTGAATCCGTTGGTGTGGAGGAGCGTGTGTCCGCTGGCGACCATCAACGAATACACCGGAAATCAAGCCGGGCGCGGTGCCGTGCCGCCGCGCGTGCTGCGCGTGGCCTGGGTCATCGGCATCGCGCTGCTGTTCGCGATGGTGCCCGCACGCCGTTTCCTGTTCAACGAAGACGGTGCTGCGCTCGCGATCACGATCTCGCTCGTGGCCCTATTGGCGCTGCTCGCGGGGCTGACCTTCGCCGGCCGCGCAGGATTCTGCAACGCGATCTGCCCGGTGCTGCCGGTCGAGAAGCTGTACGGGCAGGCACCGCTGCTCCCGCTCTCCGGCGCGCGCTGCGCGTTCTGCACGGTCTGCACACCGGCTGGGTGCATCGATCTGGCCGCGGACAAGACGATGGCGCAGACGGTCGGTCCGCTCCGCAAGCACAGCGGCTGGACGGCCACCGGATTGGGCGTGTTTGCCGCGGCTCTGCCGGGCTTCATCATCGGCTACTTCACGACATCCAACCAAGGCCTCGATTCGGCGGGAGCCGTCTATGCGTGGGTGCTCGGGCTGGCCGTGGTGAGCTACGTCGTGGTCGCGCTGATCGCCCGGACGGTCAACGCGCGCGCGCAGATTGCAATGCCCGTGCTCGGCGCCGCCTCGCTCGGCCTCTACTACTGGCATGCTTCGCCGTCACTCGCGGCTTCGTACGCATTGGCCCCAGGCGGCGCGTGGGTGCTGCGCGCCGTGATGGGCGCGACGCTGGCGTGGTGGCTCTGGCGCACGCTGCGACGAACGTCGTGGCGAAACGCAACGACTCCCGCGGACTCCTGAGCGGATAGCGTCTCACCTCGTGCTGTACGCGCGGAGTCGGCTCGAGGACCGGCCCCGAGCCGCGGCAAACGTTCCTCTCGCGCCGGTTCGTCGGCTGCTCGGCGGCACGTCGCAGGGCGCGGCATCGTCCATTCGCGCGCCAGTTGCCGATTGCTCACGCGCGTTGCGGAGAATGCGCGCGCTGCGACGTGGAGACGCGGATGGAGAGGGTCAGCCCACTCGGACGGAGTAGATCGGCGGGAGGTTGTGGCTGACGGTGGTCCAAGTCTCACCGCGGTCCTCGCTCAGGTAGAGGTTGCCGGTGGTGGAGCCGAAGACGACGAGGTCGTCGCGATTGTCGAGCGCATGGCGGTAGACGATGTCCCAAGCGCCTGTTTGCGGAAGGCCCTTGCGCAGTTGGCGCCAGGTGGAGCCACCGTCGTCGGTGCGGGCGACGAACAGCCCTCCGTCGATGGCCATGCGCTGGCTGTCGGCGCGGCCGGGGACGAGCCAAGCGACGCGACCGTCCTTGTCATCGGCGCTGACGGGGAAACCGAAATGCACGCCGACGTCCGGCACGCTCACCTTGCGCCAGCGCTCGGCTCCGTCGGTGCTGTAGAAAACGCCCGCGTGGTTCTGCTGCCAGACGTGGTCGGGGTTCGAGCTGCACAGGTCGATGACGTGCGGGTCGTGACCCCACTCGGCCTCCGGTTCGGGGCTGTGGTCCATGGTCATGCCGCGGTTGCGGCTGCGCCAGGTCTGCCCGCCGTCGCGCGTCTCGAGCACGCCCGCGGTCGAGATCGCGATCAGCACGCGGCGCGGATCGCGCGGATCGACGACGATCGAGTGAATGCCCGGCGCGAACTCGCCCCCCTCCGAGGCCGGCGTGCCAAACCACTTGGTCTCGCCGGTGCCGTCGCCCTCGAACAGGTCGCCGCCGCGCGATTCGTGGTTCCACAGCGCTCGATTGAGCTCGAACGAGGCGCCGCCGTCGCGGCTGGAGAACAGGCCGCCGGGGATCGTGCCGATCCAGATCGTGCCGTCGGCGCCGAAGGCGATCGTCCACAGCTTCTGCAGCGTGGCCTTGCGCGTGACGACGCGCCAGCCGACGCCGAAGTCGCTCGCGGCATCCTCGAACATGTCCTGTCCGATGTAGCGCGCTCCGTCCGGGAACTTGACCTGCGCCGCGTTGTCGCGCCAGCTCGCGCCGCCGTCGTCCGACACCGAGAGTTTGGCGCCCCAGTGGCCGTGGCCGAGCAACGCCCACAGGCGGCCCGAGCTCGGGTCGCGCGCGACGTAGTTGACGCCGGTGCCGGCGTGACCAGCGAGCGTCGCCGTCCAACTGCCGCCCTGCTGTTCGACTCGGAACGTGCCCTTGCGCGTCGCAACCCAGATCTTCGTCATCGCTAGCCTCCGCTCAGAGCCTGCAAGATCGACAACTTGTCTCCGGGCGCAACCGCGTCGGAGAGCGTGCGGCGGTCCTTGACCATCGCGTTGCCGATGAAGAGGTTGACGTGCGGGCGCAGGCGGCCCCGCTCGTCGCAGATGTAGAAGCCAATGCCGGGGGCGAGCCGCTCGAGCTCGGCCACGGCTCCCGCCACGCTGGCGGCCTCGACCTCGAGCACGCGCCCCTCGAGCTGGGGGAAGAACGCGAACAAATGGCGCGTGAGATGGACTTGGATCACCGGCGAACCCCCGCGGCCAGCCCCGCGGCCAGTCTCGCGGCGCGCAAGACGCTACGTTCAGAATCGGGTCGCGAGTCCTAGGGGGTGTGAGCCTGAAATCGAAGCGCGGGTCGGTCCCGCGACGGACGGGGCGGGTTCGGCAGCGCGCGATCAGCGCTGGAAAGAGGGTGGTGGCGCGCGGGCAGGGGACGGACACTTGGGCGACCATGTCGCTGCACGTTTCGGCCGTCCTCGCGCTGCTCGTCACCACGGCCCCCGCGCAGGTGCGCGTGCAGCAGGGAGCGGAGCTGCCTGCGCTCCCGGATCCCGTTGGGCGGGCCGGCATGGCAGCCGTGCCGGTGCGCGGGCCGGACGGATCGCGTGCGGTGCTCGCGGCAGGCGGCGCCAACTTCCCGGGGTCGATGCCTTGGGACGGAGGCATCAAGGTCTTTCATCGAGAGCTCTGGTCGCTGGAGCAGGGCGAGGATGGCTGGACGTGGCGAGCGGTGGCTCAACTGCCGGAGCCCGTCGCCTACGCAGCCTTCGCGCCGCATCCCGAGGGCATGGTGCTGGCCGGCGGCGCGAACGCCACGGGCCATCTGCGCAGCGTGCGCCTCGTGCGCTTGGACGGCTCCACGCGGGACCTCGCCGCGCTGCCCTCGACGCTCGCCTATGCGGCCTTTGCCACGACGCGCAACCGTCTGTGGATCGCCGGTGGTCAGGAGACGCCCACTTCACCGCGCGCGCTGCCGCAACTGCTCTCGCTCGACCTCACGCGCGATGACGCTGCTTGGGATGCGCATGCATGGCCCGCCGCGGACCGCATCCTCGCCACGGCCGGAGTGGTCGACGACGTCTTTCACCTGCTCGGCGGCTGCCGACTCGAGCCCGACGCGGCGGGAGCACCTGCGCGCACCTACCTGCAAGACGTGCTGTCCGTGCGCCTGTTGGATCTCGAGGTCGGCGAGCGGGTCCGCGACGCCGAGAGCGGCAGGCTGCCGTGGCCGATGGCGGCGAGCGCCGGCCCCGCGATCGCGCGCGAAGGCGCACTCGTGCTCGGCGGCGCCGACGACGGCTCCCACCGCGGCAAGCCGCCGAGCGAACATCCCGGACAACGTGCGACCATCCTGAGCTTCGACCCGCGCACGGGCACGACCACCGAGCTCGGCGCGCTCGGCACCGGCGTGGTGACCGCGCCGCTCGCTGTCGTCGACGACCTGTGCATCGTGGTGAGCGGCGAGTTGCGTCCGGGCGTGCGCACGCCCGCGACCCAGACGTTCGAGCTCGCGTACGAGCCCGCCTTCAGCTGGGTCGACGTGCTGATGCTCGCACTGGGAGTCGTGGCGCTCGGCGCGACGGCGCTCCAGCGCAAGTCGAGATCGGCCATGGCGGCTCCCACCGACCGCCCCGGGCGAGCAGCATGGGTTGCCGTCGGACTGCTGTTCGTAGTCGCGGCCCTCAACTACCTCGATCGGCAGCTCCTCTCGACCATGGCCGCGCCGATCCAGCGCGACATCCCGCAGACGAGCGCGCAATTTGGCCTGCTCACCTCGGTCTTTCTGTTCGTCTACTCGGCGTTGAGTCCGGTGGGCGGCATCCTCGCCGACCGACACAGCCGCCGGATCGTCATCCTCATCTCGCTGGTGGTGTGGTCCGCCGTGACGTGGCTCACGGGCCACGTGGCCACGTGGGAGCAACTGCTACTCGCCCGCGCGCTCATGGGTGTGAGCGAGGCCTTCTACATTCCCGCGGCCCTCGCGCTCATCACGGATTTCCATCGCGGCCGGACGAGATCGCTCGCCACGGGCCTGCACATGGGCGGCATCTACACGGGTCAGGCGCTCGCGGGGCTCGGCGGGCACGCAGCCGAGGCGCTCGGCTGGCGCACGGCGTTCGGCGCCTTCGGAGTCGTGGGCGTCGTGTACGCGCTCGTGCTGGTCGTGTTCCTGCGCGAACCATCGGAGAGCCAACCGACCGTCGCAGCCACCGCGCCGAGCGCCCCGCGCCCCGCATTGCGCACGATCCTCTCCAGCCTGTTTCGAGTGCGCTCGTTCTGGCTGCTGCTCGCGATCATGGGCACGGCGAGCATCTCCAACTGGTTCGTGCTGTCGTGGCTGCCGAAGCTGCTGCAAGATCGCTTCGACCTGTCGCTCGGCGATGCCGGCACGCTCGCGACCGTTCCGACCACGCTGGCCAAGTACGCGGCCGTGCTGCTGGGCGCACTCGCGGCCGACCGGTGGGCCGCGCGCGACCCGCGCGGTCGCGCACGCCTCGCCGCACTCGCGATGCTCGCCGCTGGCCCGATGATCGCGTGCACGACGCTGCTCCCCGGCGACGCCATCGCGCTGTTCGTGGCGCTGGTCGCCTTTCAGGGCATCGCGCAAGGCGTGCTCGACGCGACGCTCATGCCCATCCTGCGCACGCAGATCGACGAGCGGTTCGCTGCCTCCGGATACGGCTTCATCAACCTCGTCGGCGCGGGTTGCGGAGGACTCTCCGTCCTCTACGGCGGCGCCTTGAAAGACGCTGGCATCCCGCTCGACGCCACGCTGGCCCTCTCGGGCGGCGGTCTGGTGGTCTGTGGCGTTGCGCTGCTGGCGCTGCCCGCTACCGTGGCGCGCCATGAGTGAATTCCGCATCCGCGGCATCTGTGCCGCGACCCACACCCCCTTCTCATCCGACGGATCGATCGACCTCGCCGCCGTCGACGCGCAGCGCGATCACCTGCTCGCGCGCGGCGTCGACCAAGTGTTCATCGGCGGCAGCACGGGCGAGAGTCACTCGCTCGGCATCGACGAGCGGCGGAGCCTCACCGAGCGCTGGGTCGCTGCCGCGCGCGGCACGGGATTGCACGTGATCGTGCACGTGGGATCCAACTGCCTCACCGACGCCGCGGCCCTCGCCGCGCACGCTCAGCGGCAAGGCGCCGCGGCGGTCTCGATGCTCGCGCCGTCGTACTTCAAGCCGCGCTCGCTCGCGGACCTCGTGGCCTGCTGCGAAATGGTCGCGTGCAAGGCGCGCGAGCTGCCCTTCTACTACTACGACATCCCGGTGCTCACGGGCGTCCACTTCTCGATGGAGGAGTTCCTCGAGCTCGCGCCGGCGCGCATCGGCAACCTGCGCGGCATCAAGTTCACCAATCAGGACCTGATGGCCTACCAGTTGGCGCTCCGCGCCTCCGGCGGCCGCTTCGACCTGCCGTGGGGCTGCGACGAGTTCTTCCTCGCGGCGCTCGCTCTGGGCGCGCGCGGCGCCGTGGGCAGCACGTTCAACTTTGCGCCCGGCGTCTACCAACGCATGCAGGCGGCCTTTGCGCGCGGCGACCTCGAAGGCGCGCGCACCGAGCAATTCCGCTCGGTGCAGCTCGTCAAGGTCCTCGCGAAGCGCGGCTACATGGGCTGCGCCAAGGCGCTGATGGTCCACCTTGGCGTGCCGGTCGGACCCGCGCGGCTGCCCAACGCCAACCCGGATGCCGCCGCGGTGAAGGCGATGCTGGCTGAGTTGGAGCAGATCGGCTTCTTCGACTGGAGGGACGCGCGATGATCCTCGTGCTGCGCAACTTGGCGATCCTCCTGCTCGCGGCCGCCACGCCCCTCGACGAGCCTGACTACGTCACCGTGTTCAAGGCGCCGGGGTCCACTGGGCAGCCCTCGATTCGCATCCCGGCCCTGTTGTGCACGACCAAGGGCACCTTGCTCGCCTTCGCGGAGGGCCGCAACGGGCACGCCGACCAAGCGAGCAACGACCTCGTGCTCTCGCGCTCCACCGACGGGGGCAAGTCGTGGTCGAAGGCGAAGGTCGTGGTCGCCGAGGGCGAGGGCTCGGTCAACAACCCGACGGTCGTACAGGACCGCAAGTCGGGCCGCATCTTCCTGCACTTCCATGTGTTTCCCACGGGCGCGAAGGAGTTCGACAAGCTCGCTCCTGGCCCCAAGGGCGCCACGCGCATGGGTTGCGTGACGTCCGATGACGACGCTCGCACGTGGTCGGATCCCATCGACCTCAACGCCGCGCTCAAGCCCGACAACGCGACCACCGTGGCGCAAGGTCCCGGCATCGGCATCCAGCTCGAGCGTGGGCCGCATGCGGGCCGCCTGCTGGTGCCGTGCAACTCCCAAGACGAGCACAAGGCGTTCGTCAACTGGATGGCGATCAGCGACGACGGCGGCGCGAGCTGGCGACGCGGCCAGAACGTCCCGCAGGAAGGCATGCAGCTCAACGAGGTGCAGGTCAGCGAGACGCGGGACGGCTCGGTCTACCTCAACTCACGCCAGTGGCGCGGAACCGGCGGTCGCAAGGCCGCGTGGTCCACGGACGGCGGCGAGACGTGGTCGCAGGCGATCGAGGACCAGCAGTTGCCCGAGCCGGTGTGTCAGGGCAGCCTCATTTCGTGGCACGAGAAGGACCGCCACTGCACGCTGTTTCTCAACCCCGAGGGCGAGCCCCCCGGCAAGGGCCGCAAGCGCGGCACCGTGCGCCTCTCGCTCGACGGCGGCAAGACTTGGCCCGTGTCGAAGCCGCTCGTGCCCGGGCCGTTTGCCTACAGCTCGATGGCGCGCCTGAAAAACGGCCGCATCGGAGTGCTCTACGAACCCGCGGGCGACACCGAGATCCGCTTCCTCACGTTCGACATGGCGTGGCTGGAGAAGGCCGAGCGAGAGACGGCTCCGGGCAGCGCGAAGAAGTAGCGCCGAGCGCGTTGCCCCGCCGAGTTCACGCGCTCGGCGTCGGGATCGTCGGTGCCTCGGCGGTCGAGGAGTTTCAGCGTGGCGCGCAGGGCCCCGATGAGCTCGGCTCTGGGCTCGCCCGCGGGGCGCGTCGCCCCACGTCCGGAGGCGAGCGCGGTGTTGAGCGAGTGGAGGGATCGCGTCGCGAGGCTGCACGCGCGCGTGGGCGAGCGCTACAGTCGCGCGATGAGCTCGCACCAAGCGCCCCGAATGCCGCGGCAAATCCCGTTCATCATCGCGAACGAGGGCTGCGAGCGCTTCAGCTTCTACGGGATGCGCAACATCCTGACGATCTTCCTCGCCTCGACGTTCTTCGCGACGTTGCCCTCGGCGGAGGCGCAGAGCGAGGCGAAGGAGATCTTCCACGTCTTCGTCGCGGGCGTGTACTTCTTCCCGCTGCTCGGCGGCTGGATCTCGGATCGCTTCTTCGGCAAGTACCTGACGATCCTGTGGGTGTCGGTCGTGTACTGCATCGGGCACGCACTGCTCGCCATCTACGAGAGCGAACCGACGGGCTTCTACGCGGGGCTATTCCTGATCGCGCTCGGCTCTGGCGGCATCAAGCCGCTGGTGTCGACCTTCATGGGCGACCAGTTCGATCAGTCGAACAAGCAGCTCGCGAAGGTCGCGTTCGACGCGTTCTACTGGATCATCAACTTCGGCTCGTTCTTCGCGTCGCTCTTCATGCCCAAGCTGCTGCAGGGCGCGGGGCCCGCGCGCTGGTGGGGTTGGCCGGCGGCTTCGGTGGCGTTCGGCATTCCCGGCGTGCTCATGTTGATCGCCACGGTCTTTTTCTGGGCCGGACGCAAGCGCTACGTGAGGGTCCCGCCCGCGCCGAGGGATCCGCATTCGTTCGCGAACGTCATCCGCACGGCGCTGACCGCGCGCGGCGGCATGACGGCGGGCCTCGCGCTCGCCATCGCGGGCTGCGTGCTGGCCGTGGGGTCGGTGGCGATGATCTGGGTGCTCGCCTGGAAGCTCGTGATCGCGCTGTGCCTCGCGCTCGTGCTCGTGTTGCTCGGCGTGGGACTCGGCGCGTGGATCGAACTCGAAAACGCGCGCGGAAAGCACCCCGACGAAGCCGTCGACGGCGTGCGATCCGTGCTGCGCGTGCTGGTGATCTTCGCGCTCGTCACTCCGTTCTGGTCGCTCTTCGACCAGAAGGCATCGACATGGGTCTTCCAAGCGGACGCGATGACCAAGCCCACGTGGTTCAGCCCGGCGCAGATGCAGGCGCTCAATCCGGCGCTCGTGATGCTGATCATCCCGTTCAACAACCTCCTCGTGTATCCGTGGCTGCGCAAGCGCGGCGTGGAGCCGAGCCAGCTCGGACGCATGGCGCTGGGCATGGCGCTGGCGGGTGCGTCGTGGATCGTCGTCGGAGCGATGCAGCTCATGATCGACGGCGGCGAGGCCATCTCGATCGCGTGGCAGGTGCTGCCCTACATCCTGCTGACCGCGGGCGAGGTGCTGCTCTCCGCAACGGGTCTCGAATTCGCCTACAGCCAAGCTCCCGCCTCGATGAAGGGCGTGATCATGAGCTTCTGGAGCCTCGCGGTGACGGTCGGCAACCTGTGGGTCCTGATCGTCAACGTCAGCGTCAAGAACGACACGGTGCTCGGCGCCATCGAACGCTCGGGCATGGGCTCGATCGCGTTCCAGATGTTCTTCTTCGCGCTCTTCGCGCTGGCGGCAGCGCTGGCGTTCCACTGGGTGGCGAAGCGCTACCGCGTGGTCGACAACTATCGGAGCTAGCAGCGCGTCGAACGACTAGGAGCGCGGTCGCGAGCAGCCGCGGTGGCGCTACGGCGTCTCGCGCGTGAACTCGAAGCGGCGCGGTGTGCCGCCCTTCATGTAGCCCGTGGTGGCGCTCAGCACGCCCGCGGCGGAGAGCTCGTAGACGATGCGCTTGGGGTAGTCGTGCCGCGGGTTGTCGAACACGGCGCGCGAAGCAGAAACCTCGGTCAACACGAACTCGGTCGCTGTCTTGCCGCCGGGTTGGGCGACGTACACCAGTCCGCCGTCGCGCTCGACGATGCGCAGGTACTCGAAACCGACCATCTTCCCGCTGGCGTTCACCGTGCGCGACACCGCGAGCAGCGCTCCGCCGCGCGGCGGGCTCCAGCGTTCCTCGATCGAAGAGCCAGAACTGCGAGTCCCGACCCAGTCGCCCGCCAGCCACGCCAAATCGCCGATCGCGGCCTTGGCGAGCGGTGGCATCGCGATGTCTTCGACATGGCGATAGAGCCCGATCGAGAGCGAGCCCGCGGGCGGATCCACGGCGACCGTGACGAGCAGTCCGTCGGGGGTGGGACGAAACGACCTTCGAATGAGGCCAATGCCCGAGCCCGCATCGCCCTTGGGGCGCTCGAAGGCGACCTCGTACTCGAACACTCCGTCCTTCCAGCCGCCGTGATAGCGCACGACTCGATCCGCCTCTGGAAGTTCGGTCGGCGAGCCATCGAGTGCGACGCGCACGTCCTTGTGTCCCGAGCCATGGCCATTGAGCACCACGGCATCCTGCTCGACTCGCAGCGTGAACTTCGACGACATGGGCGGGCCGAGTTGCTCGAGCGCGCGTTCCGCGGTGCGATCCTCGACGAAGACCCACTCGCCGTCGAGCGCGCGCAGCTCGACCGAGGTCGACACAGCTGGGTGTGGCGTGTCTTGCACGCGAGCCGTGGCGAGCGGGAGCGCCGCGAGGAAGGCCACAGCCGCTGCCAGCGAGTTTCGATCGATCACGGTGTCGATTCTCCGATGGTGGTTCGAGCGGCGCGAAGTCTAACAGCGCGGCGGCGCGGTGAAGGGAAACGACGGAGCCCTCGAACGCGCGGCACGCGACGGCGTGCCAGTGACGTGTAGCTGTGACGGAAGCGGGGAGCGCGTCGGCTCGCGTGGCGCGCGGACTTCAGCGCACGCTCAGGTGCACGCGGATGTCGTGCCGGGGAAGCTCCTCGAAGTAGCGCAGCGCGGGGACGCTCTGCTCGAGCGGACGGGCGCCGGGAGGGACGAGGCCGCGAGCCTGCGTGTGCGCGACGAGCGCGGCGGGAAAGGCGGTGGTGCGCTCCATCGCGGTGAAGCCGGTCTGGGCGTCGTGACGGTCCATGAGGTCGTAGCGCAGCTCGAGCGGCCGGCCCGCGTGCGTACCGCGCACGCAGACGCGCAGCAGCACGACGTCGCGCATTGCGGGGAAGGCGAGGCGTTGTTCGAAGAGCTCCTGCGTGAGGCGCAGCGGCGCGAGCACGGTGCCGTCGCGCGCGCCGAGCCGCTCGTCCATGAAGCCGAGCTCGAACAGCGTGCGGATCTGCGCCCAGTGACCGGGATAGCGGATGGTCTTGTAGTCGAAGGTCTCGAGCGCGCCCTTCCACGTCCGCGGGCAGGTGCTCGTGCCACCGCTCGTGACGCTGGCCTCGAGCGGACCTAGCTCCGACGACGTGAACGACTCGAGCTCGGTCAGGGTCGGCACGCGCACGAGCTTGCCGCCGCGCAGGAACTCGGCCTCTCCGCGGTACTCGTTCCACAGGCCGCGGAAGTTGAACACGAGCTTGTAGCCGAGCGGGCCGACGGGGCGCTCGGGGAGGCCGCCGCAGCGCACGTGCACGTGCCGCGCTCGGTCCATCGCCGCGATGCCGTGGGCGGCGAGGTGGTTGCCGAGGCCGGGCGCGAGTCCGCAGTCGGGCACGACGCTCGCGCCGACTTTCCGCGCGCGCGCGTGCAGCGCGAGCTCCGCCCGCACGACCGCCGTGTTGCCGCCGAGGTCGAGGAACGAGACGCCACGCTCGATCGACCACGCGGCGAGCTGCGCGTTGAAGCGGTACGGCACCGCCGACAGAGCGACCTGCGCGTCCGCGAGCGCCGCACGCACGTCCGCGCGTCGTGCGACATCGCAACGCACAGCCTCCAGCCTGCACTTGGCGCGCGGCAACAGCTTTCTCACGCGCGTCACCGCTCGTCGCGCCAACGTCGCGTCACTGTCGACGACGCGCACCAGCTCCGCATCGCAGTTCTTCGCCAGATCGTAGGCCAGCGCGACGCCCTGCCGCCCCGCGCCGAGCACCGTGTAACGATGTCCCATGTCCCCCACTATCGGCCGCTGGCGGGCGCGCGGCCAGTCCTCTACGCTGCCCGCCCTTTCCGCGCTCCGGAGGGCCCGAATGGGCGGGTCCTCGCGGCGCGCACGACTCGAGCGCCCCATGTCAGAACAGCACATCACGCCGCGCGCGAAGGACTACGCGCAGTGGTATCAAGACGTCATCGCCGCCGCGCAGCTCGCCGAACCCGCCAACGTCGTCCGCGGCTGCATGGTCGTGCGCCCGCACGGCTGGGCGATCTGGGAGAAGCTGCAAGCCGAGCTCGATCGGCGCTTCAAGGAGACGGGCCACCAAAACGCGGCCTTTCCGCTGCTGATTCCGCTCTCGTTCCTGCAAAAGGAGGCGCAACACGCCACCGGCTTCGCGATGGAGTGCGCGGTCGTGACGCACGCGGGCCTGCGCAATGTCGATGGCAAGATCGAGCTCAAGGGCGAGCTCGAGGAACCCTACGTCGTGCGCCCGACGAGCGAGACGATCATCGGTCACTTCTTCTCGAAGTGGATCGACAGCTACCGCGACCTGCCGATGCTGCTGAACCAGTGGTGCAACGTCATGCGCTGGGAGCTGCGCACGCGGCTGTTCCTGCGCACCGGCGAGTTCTGGTGGCAGGAAGGCCACACGGCGCACGCCTCGCACCAAGAGGCGATGGAAGAAGTCATGCGCATGCTCGACGTGTACCGCGAGGTCTACCACGACGTGCTCGCGGTGCCCGTGATCCGCGGCCGCAAGACCGCGAACGAGCGCTTCGCCGGCGCACTCGAGACGTTCTGCGTCGAGGCCATGATGCAGGACGGCAAGTCGCTGCAGGGCGCGACGAGCCACGACCTCGGGCAGAACTTCGGCAAGGCCTTCAATGTCACCTTCCAAAACAAGGAAGGCGTGCGCGACTTCGTGTGGCAGACCTCGTGGGGCTCCTCCACGCGCATGATCGGCGCGCTGATCATGGCGCACTCCGATGACGGCGGCCTCGTGCTGCCGCCGAAGCTCGCTCCGATCCACGTCGCGATCGTTCCGATCTGGAAGAGCGATGCGGAGAAGGCGCAGGTGCTCGAGGCGAGCGACAAGCTCGCGCGCGAGCTGCGCGCCGACGGCCTCTCGGTGAAGCTCGATGACCGCGACGCGATGCGCCCCGGCGAGAAGTACTACGAGTGGGAGCGCAAGGGCGTGCCCGTGCGCCTCGAGGTCGGTCCGCGCGATGTCGCGAGCGGAACGGCGATGGCCAAGACGCGCATCTCCGACTCCAAGGACAAGGTCAAGCTGCCGTTCGATGAGATCGGCGTGCACGTCGGCAAGCTGCTCGACCAAGTGCAGCGCACGCTGTTCGAACGCGCGCTAGCGTTCCGGCAGTCGAACCTGACCAAGGTCGATGCGTGGAGCGACTTCGAGGCCGTGTTCGCGGAGCAAGGCTCCAAGTTCGTGCTCGCCCATTGGGATGGCACGACCGAGACCGAGCTCGCGATCAAGGAAGCGACCAAGGCCACGATCCGCTGCATTCCGCTGAGCGACGAAGGCCTCGACGACGGCCCTGGCAAGTGCGTCAAGACCCTCAAGCCGAGCGCGCAGCGCGTGCTGTTCGCCAAGAACTACTAGCGCTCGCCCCGCCACGTTGCGCGCGGCCGTGCGCTGTTCTGGCTCTAGAGCCACCACGCGAAGAGGTGCGAGAGTGCTTCGCGCAATCGTGAGAACCACGATCGTCCACGCCACTGACCGAGCTCGACGCGCTCGCAGCTCGCTAGGTCACGCTCGAACTGCGCGGCGAGCCGCGCGGCGAAGTCGCCGTCTTCCACTCGCACTCCGGCCTCCAGATTGTGGCGGAACGAGCGGTGGTCGAGGTTGAAGGAGCCGACCGTGGCCCACGCATCGTCGATGACGGCCGCCTTCGCGTGCATCATCGACCCGACGAACTCGTGGATCTCGACTCCGGCGACGAGCAGCTCGTCGTACACGTAGCGACTCGCGTGATAGACGATGCGAACGTCGGGGTCTTTCGGCACGATCACCTGCACGCGGACACCGCGCTCCGCGGCCTGACACAAGGCGAGACGCAGTTCCGCATCCGGCAGGAAATAGGCATTGGCGATGCGCACGCTCGCCACCGCGTCCCAGATCTTCTCCAGGTATGCGGAGCGCATCCACAGGCGCTTCATCCTGCGAAAGCGCCCCTTCGTCGCGTCCCACTCGACGTTCGCGCACACGGCGAGGCGCACGGGGCTTTTCTCGCAGCGACCCTTCGCCGTGCCCGGCATCGGTACGCCACCGCTGCGATTCCAGGCGCCGCGAAATGCGTTGCCGAGCTCGACGGCCGCCGGTCCCTCGACGCGCACGTGCAGGTCGTGCCAGCCGCGCACGGCTCGCCCATCGACCTCGCGATCGAGGTACTCGTCGCCGATGTTGATGCCGCCGGTGAATGCGACGCGATCGTCGACGACGAGGATCTTCTGGTGGTTGCGGCGGTGGAAGCCCCAGAAGTCGGGCGTAAAGGGGGAGGGAGGGCGCGGCTTGCGACCGCGCGCGATCTCGTAGCGCGCGTGCAGCTCCTGCAAGCGCTCCTGCAGCCGACGGCGCGCCGGCAGGATCGGGTGGTAGATGTGGACCTTGACGCCCGCTTCGACGAGGCGCAGCAAGTAATCCTCGGACACGGTGCCGAAGGAACCGACGGCATCGAACATGAGGCGGACGTCGATGCGGCCATCCATGGCGGTGGCGCGCTCCGCGAGCGCCGCCGCGAAGCGCTCGCCCGTCGCGTCGGAGTGCAGGATGTAGGTCGTGAGCTGGATGCTCCGCTCGGCGGCGGAGATCGCCGCGAGCATCGCGGCGTAGGTCGCCTCGCCGCCGACGAGCAGCTCCACGCGATTGCCGCCGCACAGTTGATCGGTTCCTCGAGCGTCGGCCGTGCGCCTGTGGGCGCCACGGGGAGAATCGCGCGGGGACGGGTCGCTGAGGGAGCTCATGGCTGCGTGGGCTTAGCCGATGCGCTCGCCACCCTCAAGGCGTAGCTACTTCGGCCAGTGCTGGCTGCTCGCAGCTCGTGCCGTGCGACCTCACCGGACGATCGGCCTCACGCACTCGGCGCGGGCCGCAGGACAGCGATGCGATCGCCGACGCTCAGCGCGCCCTCGCGCACCACGTTGCACAGCACGCCGCGGCCGCGCCTGCCGGTGCGACAGGCGCGCGCGATGCGTCGGGTCTGCAGCTCGCCGAAGCGGGCGATGAAGCTCTTGCACGGCCGGTGCGGATAGGCCGTGACGATCAGGACCGCGCTGCCGATCTCCAGCAGCGTGCCCGGCGGGAGGTTGGACTCGGACAGGTCGAGGTCGACCTGCAGGTTGTCGCCGGTGAGCGGGGTGCGGCTCTCGTCACCGTCCGCGACGGCGCGCGCGACATGGATGTTGATCAGCGAGACCTCGCTCTCCGGCACGCTGTGGACGTGCACGGCCCAGCTGTCGCCCGTGACGCCCTTGCCGACGCGCACCTCGATCGAATCCCTCGTCGCACGCTGACCCCGGCCGCTGCGAATCACGCAGCGAACGACGCGTCCGTCGTCTTGCGGCGAGCGTGGCAGCGCGTCGTACCACGCATCGAGCTCGTGCGTCGGATCCAGCATCGACGCGCGAGCATAGCGACGCGCCGAGAGCGCGCCCTCGCATCGGCCCCTGACGCTGCGCTACAGTCTCGCTCGCCGCATGCGCATCACCGTTCTGATCGACCAGTGGTCCGACAAGACCGAGGACCACGATCCCGTCGCCGACCAGGTGACCGCCGCGCTGCTCGAAGGCGAGCACGACGTGGCGTACGTTGGAGTGCACGGCGACCTGCACGCGCTCGTCGACGACCTCGAGCGCTCCAAGCCCGAGCTCGTGTTCAACCTGAGCGAGAGCTTCCGCGATCACCTCTTCGGCGCGGTCGGCATCGTCGGCGTGCTCGACCTGCTCGAGCTCAAGTACACCGGCGGCGGCCCCGGCGAGTTCTACATGCAGCAGGACAAGGCGCTGACGAAGAAGCTGCTCGCCTTCGACAAGATCAAGTACCCGGAATTCGCGGTTTTCTCGCAAGATTCGGACTTCGAAACCGGCGGCAACCTGCGCATGCCGCTGTTCGTGAAGCCGCTGCGGCAGGACTCGTCGATCGGCATCGGCAAGGACGCGCTGGTCGACAACTTCCGCGACATGATGAAGCGCATCCTGGCGATCCACGACAAGATCAACGACGCGGCGCTGGTCGAGGAGTACATCGACGGTCGCGAGATCTACGTCGGCGTGTTCGGCAACTCGATGCCGACGGCGCTTCCGCCGATCGAGATCGACTTCTCCGGCCTGCCGGAAGGCGCGCCCAAGATCATGTCGAGCCGCGCCAAGTGGAATACGCGCAGCGCCGAGTACAAGGGCACCAAGGCCGTGCTCGCCGACCTACCCGACGAGCTCAAGGCGCGCCTGCAGAAGGTGGCTCTCGATGCCTACCGCGCCCTGCGCGTGCGCGACTACGGCCGCGTCGACATGCGCCTCACGCCCTCGGGCGACATCTACGTGCTCGAGGTCAACGCCAGTTGCTACCTCGAGAAGGACAGCGAATTCGCCACCTCGGCGCGCGTCGCCGGCATGAGCTACGTCCAGCTCATCAACGAAATCGTCGACCTCGCCGTCGAACGCCACGGCATCCGCTGACCGAGCGCTTGCGTCTCAGGGCAGGTAGCTGCCTTGGTGGACGTGGTTCATGCCGAGCGCGGCGACGAAGGTGGTGAGCGCGAGGGTGGCCTCGCGTTCGCGGGCGGGGTCGAGGGTGAGGGCGAGGTCGTCGGAGCGTTGGGCGAGGTGGCGGACGAGGGCGCGGGTGCGCTCGGGGAAGTGGCCGGTCCAGCGATAGACGTAGGCCATCAGCTCGCGTTCGAGGGAGCGCACGAGCTTCGAGGCGCTCATGGCCTCGCGGTCGGGCTCGGGGGCGAGGTCCTCGAAGATCGAGCGCAGGGCGCCGTCGAGTCCGTGCGGGAACTCGCTCTCGGGCTGGGCCATGTGCCCGTAGTACTCCTCGAGCGAGAAGCCGAGCTCGCCGACGTCTTCCTCGGTGGTGGTCTCGACGACGAGCGGCTCGCGGGTGCGCAGCTCCCCCATCACGCGCTCGCAGTACTCGAGCTTGGCGAGCGCCTGCGGCTGGTCGGAGTATTCGTCGCGCCAGTCGTGGCCGGGCAGCATCCACACCGCGAACGTCTCGGCCCAATCCTCGTCGGGGTGCTTCTGCGCGTACCAGCCGGGCAGGTGCCGCACGTAGCGGCGAGAAAACGGCGACGGTCGGTAGTCCTCGAGGTAGGGCTGCGTGATCGGACCGAATAGCCGCACCCACTCGCCGTCGTCGTAGAGCTTGTAGGCGTAATTGATCACGTGGCCGAGCTCGTGACGCAAGTAGCGCAGCACGTCCTGCTTGCCGTTGCCCTCGAGCATCAGGCCCTTCTTCGCGTGCAGGTCCTTGAGCGGATCCTCGGCGAGATAGAACGGGATCGCGATCGCGATCGTGCCGGTGACCACGCCCCACTCCGTCGAGAGGTACAGGCGCGGCCGCACCATCAGCGCGAGACCCTCGACCTCGCGCTGGAACTCCGCCACGACCGGTTCGAGCGGCGTGCCCTCGATCTTGAGCCCCAGATCGCGCACCGGCCGGTTCGACCAGTTGTGCTCGCGGAAGCGGTCGTCGCTCGCCATCGTGCGTCAGGCGAGCTCGCGCAGCTGCGTGAGCACGCGCCGCGCGGCGCCGGAATCGAGGGCCTCGGATGCGGCCGACACGCCATCGGCCAGCGTCGGGGCGCGACCGGCCGCCCTGAGCACGAGCGCCGCCGAGAGCAACGCGGCACAGCGCGCGGAGCCGAGCTCGCCCGCGAGCACCTGCGACGTGAGATCGCCCGCCGCCGCGACGAGCGTCTTGTTGTCGCCCGTGCCGTAGCCCTCCTCCGGCGGCCCGAACATCGGCAGCTCCGGCTCGCTCTCGCAGTCGAGCCCGAGGTCCGCGGGCTCGACCGAGAGCGGCACCTGGAAACCCTCGGCCAGCTCGATCCCGCGCGTCTTGCGCCGCACGGACGGAACGACGCCGCCCTCCGGTCCCTGCACGGCGATCGCGCGCGGATGGCCGAGCGCGGCGAGCACCTCGACCGCGGTTCCGAGCACCGGTCCCTGCTGGGCGCCGATCACGATCGAGCACTTGGGCGGAGCGATGAGCTTCTCGACCGTGGCGAGCGGCGTGCGCACGCCGATCTCGGCGCGCACGCGCCGCAACCCCAACAGTCCGGGCAGGAGCCCCGACGCGGAGACGGCCGCGAAGCGCGTCTTCTCGATCCACATCTGCGCCTCGGCGGCGTCCCACGTCATCTCCACGCCGAGGTGCTCGAGCACGCTCGCGCCGGTGAGGCCGCGCTTGGGCGGCACGCATCGATCGGTCACGAGCAACACGTGCGCGCCGGCCGCCGCCGCGATCAAGCAGCCCGCCACGTCGAGCGGCGGAAACGAATCCGAACCGTCGAGCGGCGCCGAGACGCACACGAGCTCCTCCATGCCAACGCAGGGCAGGGTGGCTTGGTCGCGCGCCGCCTTGGCGAAGGCCGCGAGCTCCTCGACCGTCACGCCCTTCCAACGCAGGGCGATCAGGAAGGCCCCGACTTGGATCTCGCTCTGGGTGCCCGAGACGATCAGCTCGAACGCCCGGTAGGCCTCGTCCGGCGTCAGGTTGCGGCCATCGCGCTTGGCGGAGCCGAGCAGTCGCAGGAGGTCGCGGAGGAGCATGGGCAGAGCGGGGTGCGAGCAGGAGTCGGGGCCGGTCCGACGGGATGGTGGCCCATCCGAGAGGACAGGGTACCCTACCGGCACAGGCACGGTCGGCAAGCGGACCGCCGGAGGGTCCCCGCGCGCTGGGAACAGGCGTTAGGCCGACGTCGGGGCAGCCTGTGGAAAGCGACGTAAGAGCCAGCGCCGCAAGGACTTATGGCGCTGGCTCGATGTGGAAAAGCGGTGGGTCGAGGCGGGGCGAGCGGTGGGCAGAGCGCCTGCGAACGGCTCAGCCGTCCGCGGGCTTGTCCGCGGGCTTGTCCGCGGGCTTGTCCGCGGGCTTTTCTTCGGGCTTCTCTTCCGGCTTGGGTGACTCGGTGGGCTTGTCGCCCGGGGTCGCCTTGGAGCCCTCGACCGGCTGCTCGTCGCTCTCGCCCTTGTCCTGTCGCGCCGGTGGCGCGAGCTGGTCGCTCGGGCGCGGGCGGATGTGGGCGTAGAACAGCTCGGCCGACTTGTCGTAGGCCAGCTTGCCTTCGACGACCGTGTACTGGACCAGCGACTGGTAGTGCATCACGTCTCCGTCGAGCACGATCAGATCGCAGTCCTTGCCCTTCTCGAGGCTGCCGACCCTGTGCGACACGCCGAGCAGGCGCGCGGGCACGATCGTGATCGACTCGAGCGCCGCCTGATCGGACAGGCCGCCGCGCACCGCGAAGCCCGCCTCGATCGGCAGGTGCAGGATGTCGCGACCGGCGATGCCGCCGAGATCGACACCGGTGGCCGAGGGGATCACGCACACCTGCACGCCGGAGCGGTGCAGGATGGCCGCGTTCTCGATGCTCGAGCCGCCGTCGCGGACGAACTGCTCTTCCTTGTCGCGGCGGTCGCGCGGAGTGACCACGGCGTAGGCGCCGGCGCGGCCGAGCTCATCCGCCACCGTCCAACCCTCGACGCAGCCGTCGATCACCGGACGGAAGCCAAAGCGCTG